>Ga0075364_10000008_pt1 | contig 69045 bp, 63 predicted proteins | sample EndMetdeltDD1764_FD_71517 | JGI IMG/M metagenome (GOLD analysis project Ga0075364, IMG submission 71517) | Populus endosphere microbial communities from Tennessee, USA - Endosphere MetaG P. deltoides DD176-4 | ecosystem: Host-associated > Plants > Roots > Endosphere | place: USA: Tennessee... | reverse complement strand
GGGCGAAGCGTACGGCCAGCAAACCAATAGCTGAGTAACCCGCCCAGGGCTAACGCGAATAAATTAATGACCAGCAGCCCCTGGTTCAGGTGTTCCCGGACGACTTCTGCCTGGTCAGCCTGGATATCCGCAAGCGTATCGGAGCGTAACGGTGATTCAAAAATACGATTAGCCCAATCGCGTACTTCCACCCGCTGGATGTCGTTAGAACGCAGGAACTCCCGTTCGGCATACACGCGAACACTAAATGTAACCACCAGGTTGAATAATACGATGATCCCAAGATAAAACAACGTCAGCTTGAGGCGAGCCGATCGAAATAACGAGAGATGATCAACCCACCTTGTAGCCATAGCCCCGCACTGTCTGGATTATAGAATCGCCAATCTTCTTACGAACGTTAGCGATAAATGTTTCAACGGTATTGTGCTGCACTCGCTCCTCGTCGGCCCACACGTGGTCAAGGAGCTGATCTTTACTCACCACTTCCCCTTTGTGCCGAACCAGATATTCCACCAATTGGAATTCCTTCGCAGTCAGGTGCACCTCTTTGCCAGCTACTGAAGCCGCCTTGGCAGCTATATCCAGCTGCAGTTCACCACACGTCAGCGTACTCCCCTCGTGTGCCTTAGGACGCCGGAGTAAAGCGCGCACACGCGCCAGCAGCTCGTCGAACGAAAATGGTTTGGATAGGTAATCGTCGGCGCCAGTATCAAGGCCGGCCACCCGGTCGCCGATAGTAGTGCGGGCCGTGAGCATCAGGATGGGGGCCTGTTCCCCACTACCCCGCCATACGCCGATAAGCGCCGGGCCGTCATGCTCGCCAGGAATCATCCAGTCCAACAGAATCAGGTCGTACGTATTAGCATCAACTAGGGTTTCGGCAGTGTCACCATCATAGGCGATATCCACCACATAGCCTTCGGCGGTAAGGCCTTTTTCCAAGCTTTTAGCAATCTTAACTTCATCCTCAACAACCAAAATGCGCATATGATCATAATAACACCTCTGTACTGCAGACTGGCTGGAGACAATGACTGGCTATTTGTTGAGCTCGACTTTGAACTTCTCTACCAGGTCTACAGGAGTGGGGTTGAGGCCGTTCAGCAATGCGACATACAGGCTTACAAAATCACCCATGTTGGCCGCCCAGAGCAGTTGCTTTATGATCGTGTCACCCTGCACTTCAACCACTTCAGGCGCGGGGCGCTTGCCTGAAAGCAGACGCTCAGTTACCTCAAAACGCTTTTGTACGCGCGGGTGCTCAAGCGTTGAGCGGAGCTCAACCACGCCATAAGGTTTCTCGGTAGGGTGACTGCTCCAACCGATAAATTCATTGTGGTTGAACTCCGGCAATTGGTTGCACCAGGCTACATTCTTGGCGTTCTCATTCATGCAGATCTTCCACTTGTTGGCAGCAGGAAACAGCTTGGGGCCACTGTATACCACGATGCTCTTGCCCATAAGTTCCTGCGCGAGCTGTTTTGCCGGGTTCGAAGCCGCAGGCACGGTGGGCAACCAATTCCCGATCTGACCGCTCAGCCAGGTTGCCGCCTCGTGCAGCTCGTCAAGGCTGCCTTTAGCGACCAAACCCAGTGGCTCAAAGATCTGAATAAATGCGCTCATAAAGAAAAACGAACACATACGGGGTTGGACACCGCCAGGAATGCGATACAGTGGGTGGTCGGCCTGTTCTGCCCGCTCGGCAAGTTTTCCACCAGATGCGATAACGACAATTTGGGCGCCCTTTGCCTCTGCTTCGGCCAGTGCTGAAAGCGTCTCTTCGGTGTTGCCTGAATGGCTCGAGGATATAAATAATGTATGCTCGTCGACATAGGCCGGAATATTGTAATTGCGTACGATTTCCAGAGGCACAGTCAGGCCTGGCCAGCTGCCCATGAAGACACCAGGGAACGCAGAGCCACCCATGCCCGCCAACACGACATTACGAATTTCGCCCTTGGGCTCAAGCGTTACATCATACTTGTGCTGAAGCTGCTTCCACTGCCCTTCGGCAACGCCCAATGCGTCCTGAGGGTCACGTTCGTGGATAAGTTTCAAATCGTCTAGCATACCTGATACTCCTTGTGCTTTTATAGCAGTGCCAGTATTATACTCTCATAGACTCGTTAATGGGGGGAATTTATGTTTGGGCACGACGACCAATCACGAAAACAAGGCGCCAGCCTGCCGGCAACCGACGGTGGATTGACCACTGATGATGGACAGGTGCTGAGCGCACCGCAAGCTCACGCTGCGGACAACAATGATTTTATCGAAACGGACGCACCAGGTATGCCTGGTGATCAGGTAGCACCGCAGGCAGACAACATACAAACTGTTGCTCCAACACTGCCTGCTGCCGCACCAGTACAACCAGGGGCTCCAGCACCTGCTGCCGCCGACACCGATCAACTGCTCGACATCAAGCAGCAGGCCTTACAACAGCTTTCACCACTTATTGGTCATCTCGATCAAAGTCCGGAAGAAAAATTCCGCACTACCATGATGATGATTCAAGCAGCTGACAATGACGCACTCATTAAGACCGCCTACGAGGCCGCACTGCAAATTCCTGACGAGAAAGCCCGCGCCCAGGCCCTTCTTGATGTCGTTAACGAGATCAACTACTTCACTCACAGCAACACCGACAACGCGCCCGAAGCCTAGTCTTCGGGTCACAGGGCGATGAAACTCGCGCGTGTTAACACCTTATTACTTACAGCCATCATTCTTGTGAATGGTTATGTTATTGTTTTGCCCTTTATTCCTAATATTATTTTTTGGGCACAAAAACAAGACGGCCACCACCAGCAACAGTTGGAAGACCGCATCCACAAACAACCTGGCACCGGCGCGAATTCCCCCAAATCGCAAGGCCAGCAGTTGACCATTCCCAGCATGGGGCTAGACGAAGCTGTACATGAAGGCTCCACCGCCAGAACATTGCGTCAGGGGCTGTGGCACAGGCCGCATACAAGCACACCTGATAAGGGCGGCAACACGGTCATTGTCGGACACCGGCTAACCTATACCGACCCGCGCGGTACGCTTTACCATCTTGATAAAGTTAAGGTGGGCGACGATATAGGCCTCACCTGGCGCGGCAAACAATACATATATACAGTAACGACGACGAAAGTCGTATCCGCCACAGAAATTAGCGTCGAAGCGCCGACGGATGAGGCACGCCTGACCGTATACACATGCACCCCGCTCTGGCTGCCCAAAGACAGGCTAGTCGTAGTTGCTGAACTTCAGGAGGTGCTATGAGCGAACGTACACGCTTTATATTGCTAGCCATCTTGCTCATTGCCAGTTTGGCGTTGCTTTGGTACGCAAACACACTGGCAAATAATGTAGCCATTTAGATATTTCTAAAAATTATCGGTCTGTGCTGTCGGGGTTTGGCTCTGAAGGAGCTGGGTTCTGATCGACAGGAATTTCCTGCAGAGCAAGCTTTGGGCGACGCCAAATGCGCACGACAAGTGCTGCGAAAATGAGGAAACAGGCTAATGTAACAAGTACCAGCACTGCTATTCCAGTATCAGACAAGCCGCCTGAACCTGAACCAGTGCCGCTTCCACCACCGGTGCTTCCGCCGGCCGTTGTACACGTGCCGTTATCAATCTGTTCAGTGCTACAGCCATATCGGCCCTCACCGTAGTCACCTTCACCGTATGCTTGACCGAAGTAAGGGAGGTAGTACATGTGATGGAATTCTCTTACATTAGTTATCATGCTTATGATATCATAGGAACGATCATTTATTGATACATAAAAGTGAGGGTACTATGAACAGCTATTTTGGATTTCTAAACCTGGGCACCCCTGAGCTGTTACTAATTTTATTAATCGTTCTACTGCTATTCGGTGGCCGGAAGCTGCCTGAGTTAGCACGCAGCCTAGGTTCTTCAGCGCGTGAACTCCGGAAAGGTTTGAACGAAGGTGGCAATGGGAAGAACCAATCACAACAAACCAACGAGAAGCACCGCCAGGAATCAGCCTAGCCAAAAGGCCCCCGAACGACTTCCCTTTATCGCGCACATCCGTGAGCTCCGAAAGCGGTTGTTATATGTGGCGCTTTCGGTCATCTTCTTTGGCAGCCTGGCCTATATGGCCAACGAAACACTGTCAGCAATCCTATTAAAGCCCGCTGGCGACCAGCAATTTATTTACACGTCGCCGGGCGGCGGTTTTGATTTCCTCTTTAAGCTCTGCCTGTACACCGGCGTGGCAGCCAGCATCCCGGTTGTCGTATTCCAGGTGCTGCGCTACGTACAGCCCGTCATAAAACACGGGTCAATGCGGTTCATTACAACTGCGAGCTTGTCATCGGGGGGATTAGCGCTTGTCGGTATACTATTCGGTTATACCTATGGCCTTCCTGCGGCCATGCATTTTTTGCTGCAAGGATTCTCCAGCGACAGAATACAGGCGCTTATCAGTATCCAGTCGTACATGTCGTTTGTCATGATATACCTGCTGGGAGCAGCGTTGCTTTTTCAGGTCCCGCTCGTGCTCTTACTCATCAATCGCATCAAGCCGCTTAAGCCCAGCAAGCTCATGGGCTTTCAGCGATGGTTTATATTGCTCGCGTTCGTTCTGGGCGCCCTATTCAGTCCATCGCCTAGCATCCAGGACCAGCTGATGCTCGCAGGCCCAATGATCATCATGTACCAAATCAGTATCGTGCTAATTTGGCGGATCAACCGGAAACACTTCCGGCCCAAGAAAGTTTTGGAGCTGCGGCGCAAAGACGCCGAGGCTCGGGAAGCGCGCCTGGCCAACTTCAAACAGGCCCAGGATACCTGGCGCCAGCTAACTGAGAATAGCCTGGCGCCGGAAACGGCCGTGGCAGCAGCCGACGTAGCTCCCGCAACGATTACAGCCACACCAGCCCCTCACGAAACCTCCCCAGCCCTCAATACGGTAGCAGTAGCACCAGCTTCAACCGCCCCACGACGCATCCAGCGACCCCGACGATATGTTGAAGGCTTCAGCCGTCGGCCTGTTCGGCGACAGTTCGACCACCCTGCCACGCAAGCCGAATAAGCTTGACAGTGGTAAGAATTGGGGAATATAATTCGCTTAAGACTTAAAAATAAAGAGATAAAAGTATGGAAAAAATAAACGAACTTGTCCAAAAAGATATGACTCGCAAGGAATTCCTGACGACGGTTGGGTTCGGCCTTGCAACCATCTTCGGCTTCTCTGCCATTCTTAAGCTCCTTACGGGTAAAAGCTTCGGGCAGCAGCAAGCTAGCAGCTACGGGTACGGCAACGGCGCTTACGGCGGCCGCAAAAACGCCTAGCCCCAACGAGCCAGATATATAAACGAAACCCCGGTTTTATTCCGGGGTTTCGTTCTCTTCTGCTGAGTGAGTAGCGAAGCTTGCTTCGCGATGAGAAGAACCGTTCGGGTTCTTCTCATGCATAAGCATCAGCGGTATGTTACATCATTCCCATGCCGCCCATGTCAGGCGCGGCAGCAGCTGCATCTTTCTTTTCAGGCACTTCGACTACCAAGGCACCCATTGTCATGCTGGTACCGGCAATCGATACTGCATTAAGTAGAGCCTCTTTAGTTACGCGGGCTGGGTCAACGACGCCGGCAGACTTCATGTCTACCAGTTTAGTTGGGTCGTTCACATTAACACCCACGCCGCCCTTAGACGCCTTAACCTGCGGCAACCATTCGTCGGCGTTAATGCCGGCGTTGGTCAGCAAGATGCGGAATGGCTGTTCGAGCGCATTCTTAAGGAGCATCTTGCCTGCTGAGATTGCAGCATCATCGTCAGTTGACGTAGTAACAGTGATAGTACCGGCAAGGTTCACCAGGGTTACACCACCACCGGGCACAATACCTTCAGCAAGGGCAGCCTTGACCGCAGCCACAGCGTCGTCTACGCGGAATTTCTTCTCTTCAATTTCAGTTTCAGTGGCACCACCAACCTTGATCACAGCAACCTTACCACTCAGGGCAGCACGGCGCTTCTCGAGCTGTTCGCGATCGTACTCGCTGGTAGCGGCTTCGATCTGGGCAGTGATCTGCTTGATGCGGGCCTGTATGTCAGCGGCGGTACCGGCGCCCTCGATGATAGTGGTTTCATCCTTACCGACAATAATGCGGCGAGCCGTACCTACCATGTTCAATTCAGCATTTTCAAACGTATAGCCGCGATCTTCACTGATGACAGTCGCACCAGTCAGGATAGCGATATCTTCAAGGATTTCCTTGCGGCGATCGCCAAAGGCAGGCGCCTTTACGGCAACCGTGTTGAACACGCCCTTCAAACGGTTAAGCACCAAGGTGGTCAGCGCTTCGCCTTCAACATCTTCTGCAATTAGCACGAGGTCCTTTTTGCCAGCCTGGGCAACTTTCTCAAGCAGTGGCAGGAACTCCTGGATAGAGCTGACCTTCTTATCGGTGATTACAATCGCTGGCTTGTCATATACAGCTTCCATGCGGGCAGTGTCGGTAACCATGTAAGGGCTGACGAAACCACGGTCGAAGGTAAAGCCTTCGACGACTTCACTTTCGAGCGCCAGACCCTGACCCTCTTCTACGGTTACAACGCCGTCGCGGCCAACCTTGTCCATAACATCAGCGATCAGCTCGCCGATTGCGGCGTCACCAGCTGAAATGCTAGCAACCTCGGCAATGCGCTTCTTGTTGGCGGCGATGTCTTCGCGCAGGCCGTCCAACTTCTCGATAACATCGTGCGCGGCGGACTCAAGGCCCTTGCGGAGCAGCATTGGGTTGTGGCCAGCAGCAATCAGCTTGTTGGCCTCATTCAAAATATTGTAGGTCAATACAGTGACCGTAGTTGTTCCATCACCGGCAACGTCGTTCATCTTGCTGGCAGCCTGCTTGATCAGCTCAGCACCAACTTTGTAGCCCAGGGTCTCGTCGTCGACATCGCCGATTTCGACACCCTTAGCAACGGTAACACCATCGTGCGTAACGGTTGGAGCACCGTAGCTCTTGCTGATGACTACGTTGCGGCCCTTGGGTCCCATTGTAGTCTTTACAGCGTCATATAAAATCTTTGCTCCGGCCAACACGCGGCGGCGAGCGTCATCATCATAAAATACTTTCTTTGCCATATGCTCTCTGTTCCCTTCTGCTAGCTAACGGTAGCGACGATATTCTTACTGTCGATAATAATGTACTCATCGCCATCAACTTTGACGTTAGTACTCTCGTATTCGTTCTTGTAGAGGATACGGTCGCCCACTTTTACATCTTCCACTTCTTTGCCTACAGCAACCACTTTGGCAACTTTTGGCTTCTCGGCTGCGCCGCCGGGCAAATATAAACCGCTGGCAGTCTTTGTCTGGGCCTCTTCAGCCTGGGCTACTACGTAACCAGCACGGGGTTGGACTTTAACACTCATGGAAACTCCTTCTTATAACCCTTGTAGTTAAGAGTGAATTAGCACTTTAGGTATGTGAGTGCCAACTCACTCGTTAATCACCACTATAGTAGAGAGTGGTTACAGCGTCAATAGTCAGGGGCCACACAGCTCGCCATGGCCAAATTAGCGGAGGCGTATTTCGGTCTCGGGCATGTCTACAGGTTTATCTGTAGATTTGGGTTTTGCGGTGGCTGTTGCTGACTTAGTAGGCTGGGGTTGAGCTGGGGTTGACCGCTCTTTCTGTTGCTGTTGCTGTTGCTCATGAGCTCGCGCTTCGGGTTCATTTCCGGAAGGCTTCCGGCGGCGGCGACGGCGTTTACGCTTGGCAGGCGCTGGCGATTCTTCGGCCTGCTCGGCCTCTTGCTCGCGTGCAGCGGCTTGTTTAGGTGTGGGCTTAGGCGAAGCATCAACTGTCTTCTGCTCCTCTGGAGTAGGCTGACTAGTAGGCTTAGCCGCCTTATCGTTGCTGGCCGGGGGTACATCTTTGCCGAACAATACATCACCGAGACGGAAGCGTTGGTCAGCCAATGAAACGGTGGGTTCCGTGGCGGCTATGGGCGCAGCGTTCTGTGGTGGTGCGGGAGCAACGACCGGCTGCTGTACTGGCTTGGCAGGTTTTTTGAACTTCGGCTGTTGCTTGGGGGGCTCAACAGACATATATTGACCGCGCACATCGTCTTCGACGTGCTCACGGGGTGTGCCAAACAGCTCACGGCTGCTGGCTATGATCGCAGAGGAATTATCCACCGCAACTGGTGGCAGCTCCAGTGTTATGCCAGAAAATGCCGCAGACTTCTCGCCGTGCACAGTCATACTGATAATGAAGTAGCGGTTGTGCATATGGATCAGGTCGTATTCGCTGAATTTCGGCTCAAAATACCGCTGCATCGTGCGGGCGTCGTCAGCGCTCATGCGGAAGGAAATAATCGTGCCGACGTTGCCGAACACCGCATCCTTCACCTGGGGCATCATCTGTGCCACATACTGGTTGGCAACCGTCAGAGACAGGCCATATTTACGGGCCTCACTCAGGATAGTTGCAAAAGAGTCAGTGGCAAAGTTCTGGAATTCGTCGACGTACAGATAGAAAGGCACACGGTCTTCCACGGGAATATCGGCGCGGCTCATGGCAGCCATCTGCATCTTAGTCACGATCAAAGCGCCCAGCAAGGCGGCGTTATCTTCACCGACCAAACCACGCGACAAATTAACAATAAGAATCTTTCGCTCGTCCATGATCTGACGGATATTAAAGCTGCTCTTTGGCTGGCCAATAATATTGCGGACCAGCGGGTTGGCAGTAAAGGCACCGACCTTGTTCAATACCGGCGCTACGGCCTCGGTAGCAAACTTGTCGTTCCAACTTGCGAATTCCACGTTCCAGAAATTGCGGACCACTGGGTCGTGTACATACGTCAGCACTTCGTTGCGGAACTTTTTGTCGGTTAACATGCGGGTGATATCCAGCATAGTGGCGTTGGGGTAGTCCAGCAGCGCCAGAATGGTGTAGCGCAGGATGTATTCCAGGCGTGGGCCCCATGACTCAAACAGACGTTTAAGCACGCCGATCAGTTCGGAACAGGTGTGCGTCTTGAGCTTATCATCGTAGACTTCCAGCGGATTAAAGGCGACCGGAAATTCGGTGTCTGCGGCATTGAAGTACAGCACGTCTTTGACGCGCTCCTTCGGAATCCGCTTGAGCATATTTTGTGCATAGTCACCGTGGGGATCAATAACTGCGAATCCGTACGGGCTATAGATGTCCGAGATTGTCAGCAGCTCCAACAGACCGGACTTACCTACACCAGTTTGTCCTAGGATATACATGTGCCGGCCACGATCGCCGCGCGGCATACCAAAGGCTGTATTGTGGCCGCGGAAGTTGGTAACGGCCACGGGACTGATCGTGTCATCCTGCTGGCTCGTGACCAACGGCAAGTTGGCCGGCGGCTCAGCCGTCTGAGCACTCGCCCACAAAATGTATGGTGTTTCCACGTTAGTGTGCGGCAAGTGGTACAGCGTGGCCACTTCTTCGATGTTCATAACGAACAGCTTCTTGCCAAAGTCCCGTGACCGATACTGATTAAGCGGCTCATCGCCCAGCAGTACCCTGTCCTGCTTGAAACCGTTCAGATAGGTTGAATTGAACTGCTTGTAACTCGAGGCGATGGATTGCAGGCGCAATTTGGCCTGCTGCTCACTGACCTGCCCGCGATACACAATACGAAGCAGCGTATCGTACGCCAACTTCTGACCCTTGGTCTCGGCGCCGTTGGCACGCAGCTGCTGGTACTCGGTAAGGCGAGGCGGACCTGCGGGCTTATCGCTCGGGGCGAGTAATTTCCAGATCGAGGGGCTGCCGCCCTTTAAGTTAGCCAGGTACTTCTCGTTCTTTTGCTGCCATTTATCAGAGGCCGGGCGGATGACTAGCTGGAGCCATGCCTCCTCATCTTGGTTAAATTTTGCCAAGGTAGCGGTGATAGCGGCGAGTGGGTCGACCTCAAAACTTTGGAATGTCTTAATAGGCAAAACGTCGCTTTGGTTGAGGTGCATTTCGCTCATTACTGTCGTTGGAAAGTTGCGCGCGGATGCGGCGTAATCGTCGACTTCGGAAATCTGGACAGTCGGATACTGAGCATAGATTTGCTCTTCGACGAATTCCTTAAGGTGAGTTGGCACCCAAACGTAAAAGCCGATGCGTTTGTCGATTACTGCAATCTCGAAGCTTAGGCGTTCGCGTTTGGTGCCGCCAAAGAAGCTATTGGTCGCTTGCACCAATAAACCCTGAAGACTGGCAAACATCTGTTCTGCTGCCAGAGCTTTTTTGTCATTTGTGCGAGGCACCTGCAAGAGGAGCACGCTACTGGTCGTATCTGTTGCCTCTGCTGTCATTTCAGGTAAATTATACTATAAAAATAGCATTTTAACAACCATAATCAGTTCGTTATGGCTTGCCTATAGTATAGCAAGTTGGGGGCATTTCAACCCCTGTATAAAAAAGAAAAGACAGCAGGAGTGGTGGAGGTCACGAAGTGACCGCTAGGCGTGATGCCTCTCCTACTGCCGGTGGTGACCCTTATCCAGAAATCTGGCTAGATAGTCTCACGCGCCCTGCACGATTGTTGTCGTGCTCACACGCCCCTTGCGATTGCCGCTGTCTGCTGGCAATACACTCACCACGTCATTGTGGTTTTAAACTCCGGGGAGAGTAGTCGAATTTATATAAGTTGGGCCAGATCGAAGCCGTTGGTTTCGTAGAAGCCGTCACAGCGCGGGTCTTTCCGCACAGCGCGGGCGATAAGGGCGATGCTGGTGATCAATGTGAGGATCACCGTGATCACCATGCCGTTCAGATTGCCGCTCCACAGGAGGGCAACACCGGCGATAGCACCAGCCAATGCAACAAGCCAGGCAAGGATAACGCAGACAACCGACGTCTTAGGCATGGAAGTTCCTCGTCTCGAAATCGAAGGTTCAAAAGATTCGTTACTCAATCCCCTTGGGGGTAAGCAAATAATACAATATTTACTAACTTTTTACAATCTCTTCTCTGCTTGCTTGTTACATCTACGTCACGTAGATACAACGAGTAAGTAGAGAAAGAGACAGAAATGGTGGGAAGAGTGGCGGGGGCGCCCCGTTGGGTTGGAGCGCCCCCGCCGACTCACGTCACTATCTCTCTACTTGGTGGTGTGATCAGGCGAACCTGGTCACTTGGGCGGGGTGACGCTGACGTTCGTGCCCGGCGCGGCGTTGAAGATGCAGATCGCCGTCTTGTTCTTCGTGCACTCCATCATCGCCTGGATGCGGAGGTACTCGAGGTAGTTCGGGTCCTTCAGCGCGTTCTGGAGCTTGCCCTGGGCCGTGGACTGATCGTCGGCGATCTTCTTGGCCTCACGGGTCTTGCGCACCTCGGGGTTGTTGTAGTCGGCCGAGATGATGGAGAACTGGATCGGGTTGCACACCGGCTGGGTCTTGCGGTCGAAGTCCGGCCCGCAGAAGTACTTGGCGCCGAGCTGCCGGTTCAGGTACTCCTGGAAGGTCGTGGCGACCGTCTGCTGGAGGTACGTGAGCGTGCCGATCTCGGTGTCCTTGTTGTCGACCTTGACCACGGTGGCCTGGTTGCCGACGATGGGGTCGCCGTCGTACTTCCGGGCCTCGTCCTTGAGGGCGGTCTCGACCTGCGGCAGCATGCGCGCCTTGAGCATGTCGAGCCAGCCGCCCTCCTTGCTGCGCTCGCCCATGTTGCAGCCGTACTGGTTGCAGATCTCCTGGTAGAACTTGCGGAGCGTCCCGCCCTTGAAGTCCGGCCGGGTCGTACCGTCCTGGTTCTTGCCGCCGTCCATGTCGTCGGTCAGGGTGTTCAGCTTGAACGCCACGCTGATCTCGTAGTCGATCAGGAGGTTGTCCTTGCTGGGCACGCTGATGTAGCCCTTGACGTCGGCGCCGTCCATGTTGCGAACGATCAGACTGCGCTGGCCGGTCGGGAGCTGCACGACGTAGTCGTTGACCGACCAGTCGGTGGTGCCGGGCTCGATGACCTTCTCGAACGAGTTGCCCTCCATGGAGCCCGCCGAGTAGTACAGGCCGACCGCGCTGGCGTCAACCTCTCCGGTCGAGCAGGCCGACAGGCCGACGACGGCGAGCACGCTCGCGGCGGCGATGCCGGCGAAACGTCCGACGGTCTTCTTGCTGGGCAGTCTTCTCATGACTGAGCCCTCCTGTTCTTCTCGTACTCAGTGATCCAGTCGCTGATGCGCTGGCGGTCGGAGTTGGGCATGAACACGTGGATCTCGTTGGCCATCAACGCCTTGAGCAGGTCGGCAACTTCACCGAGCTGCTGCCCTTGGGCGATGACGACGTCCACCAACGGCGAACCGTCGAGGACTGCGGGGGCAAAGGTTGCCAGGTCCCGCTGCGTCTGTTCCATGCGTTGGCGCTTGTTACGTGCACGCACACCGCGGATCAAGGCAAATATGCCCCAAGCCACAGCTGCAAGCAGCAACAACGCACCAATGGGTACGATTACTCGTCCCACGAGGAGTTTCCTCCTTCCACACTAGTAGGGGTATTCTTGTGTTGCAGCCTAGAGCCGGTGGGCTGCAGGCTGCAACACAAGACATTTCTGTCTCTATATAAAAGTACATGCACTCCAGCACAGTTGTGCGAGCGCAGAACCGAATAATTAAATCATATTGTTAGAATATTTACAATATTTTAACTTCTAGTTTGTTGTATACTATGAACAATTTATGCATGCGCTCATAAACCGTACAGTTCTGATGACCGGACCGGAATTTTTCACGGCCGAAGCACCCATCAATCCGTATATGGAAGACTCGAGCGTTGTCGATCTCAGCAGGGCGCAGGCCGAACACGACAGCATTAAACGGGCACTGGGAAAAGCAGGCGTGCATGTCATACAGGCAGCACCTCCCGAAGACTGCCAGGACGGCATCTATACCGCCAACTGGGCAGTATGTCGTGGCGACGTCGCTGTGCTATCCAGTCTACCGAATGCCCGCAAAGGAGAAGAGGCCTACGCCCGCCAGATATTAGAAGGTCTTGGCAAAACTGCGGTTACGGTGCCCGAAGGATTACGCTTCAGCGGCCAGGGTGACGCCCTGCCCTGCGGCAATTATCTCTTCATGGGTGACACCTACCGCACCGACCCTGAAGTGCACGAATTCGTCGGAAAAACACTCGGCTACGACGTCATCAGCCTGCGGACCGTCCCGGCACTTGGAGAAGATGGACGGCCAGTCATTAACCAAGCTTCTGGATGGCCCGACAGCTTCTTCTATGATATCGATCTGGCGATGGCAATTTTGCGCGAACCCGGGCAAAACCAGCGTGGACTTATTGCCTGGTGCCCTGAGGCATTCACCCCGGACAGCCAGCAAAAACTTGCGGCCCTGACCGATCTTGACCAAATCATAGTATCCTTGGACGAAGCCCTGAATAGCTTTGCCTGCAACCTCATCTCAACCGGCCAGACAGCGATCATGGGCGCCCACGCGCCTCGCCTGCAACAGGATATAGAAGCGCACGGGCTGCAGACGCTCACCCCCGAAATCCAAGAGCTCACCAAAGGCGGCGGCTACATCCGCTGCACTACCCTGACGCTTGATAACGCTTAATTTTTCTTTTCTAAACGAGCACGCAATGCCTTACGCGCCGCGGCGAACTCATCCCATGCAATCTTGGTAACCCGGTCAGGATTACGGTCGTCCTGTTGCAAATGACGTAGCTCGGCAGCGCGGGGTCCATTGCGCAAAATGTCTTTTTCGTGGCCTTTGCCCAGCAGCAATACAGTATCGCCTTTCTTGGCGTGACCTATGGCGAACTGGATAGCATCCGGGCGGTCATGTACCAAGAACAAGTCCCTATCACGCTGTTTACCCGCCTTCTCTGCCCCGCCTGCAATCTGATCCATAATTTCGTTGCCGTCCATATCGCGGTCGTCTTCTTCGGTCACCACGACAACATCAGCATAGGTACCAGCCAGCTCTCCTTGAGTAAATCGCTTCTCCTCATCACGGCGGCCAGCCGAGCCGAACAATACAATTAGCCTGCCCTTCACTACGGGCTTCAAATCTTTGAACAATTTTTCGAAACTATCCGGTGTGTGCGCGTAATCTACTATCACGCTAAAGTCCTGACCTTCGTCAATGCGGGTCATCCGGCCTTCCACACCCTCAAGTGCGGCGATCCCCTGCTCTATCTGCGTTTCACTCAAGCCGATTGCCTCTCCGACGCCGATAGCAGCTAGTGAGTTGTAGACGTTGAAGCTGCCTGGCAGATGGCAGGTAATCTGGTATTTTCGGTCACCGTGGGACGCAGTGTAGCTTGAACCATTGGAAGTCAGCCGTATATTCGTCGCCCGCAGATCTCCGGTGGTGCCATACCGTACCGGGTTGGCCACCGAATCTGCAAACAGATCGGCGCTGGGGTCGTCAGCGTTCACGACACCTACGCGCAATCCCCGGCGGTTCTTGTCCGCCAACACAAATAACTGGCGCTTAGCTTCCACATACCGCTCGAACGTACCATGATAGTCTAAATGCTCGTGGGTGATATTAGTCATGACGGCAATTTCAAATGGCACACCCCATACCCGGTGTTGAGCCAAGGCATGACTGGTGACTTCCAGTACGAGCCATTCAGCACCCTGCTGCTTAAATTGCTGTATACGCTTCAGCAGTACCGGAACTGATGCAGTAGTCATATGCGTCAGTTGCGGCTTGATATCATCGCCGACCCCGTACGCAACCGTAGTCATCAAGCCAACCTTGTAGCCAGCTTCATGCAGCATGCGATGGATAATAAATGCCGTACTGGTCTTGCCGTTGGTGCCAGTGACACCTATAACTTTTAGGCCCTTAGCTGGAAAGCCGTACAGCGTATTAAGCACCACCGCTTCCGCTAAGTGGCCAGCTGGCTCAATTTTTTGAAAAAAGGATCGTGGAATAATTTTTTTTATAAGTGTGCGCATTACCTCTAGTATACAACGCTGGTGGGGGCGTACTCAAAACACAGAGGATCGCCAGCCACGAACACCCCACAACGGAGGCAAATAGCGATCATTTCGTGGTATGCTACCAGTGATGATAGTTTTGGGAATCGAGACTAGTTGTGACGAAACCGCTGCCTCTGTTGTTTCAGATGGCAACCGCCTTCTGAGCAATGTGGTGTCCAGCAGTATGGATCTCCACGCACGGTACGGCGGTGTCATACCGGAGATTGCCGCGCGCAGTCACATTGAGGCAATTATCCCTGTTGTTCAACAAGCCTTACGTGATGCCAATTGTGATTGGGATGATATTGATGCGATTGCCGTTACGCAAGGCGCTGGGCTGCTCGGCAGTCTGCTTATTGGTGTGCTGGCGGCACGTACACTGGCCATCGCCAAGAACAAGCCTCTGTATGCCATTAACCACGTCGAGGGCCATATCTACGTAAACTTCCTGCACGAGACGACCCTGGAGAAGTACAGCCTCCCCACCAAGCAGCCCGAGTTCCCTATGCTCGGCGTCATTGTGAGCGGCGGACACAGCCAACTCGTCATTTGGCGAGACCACTTTGACTACACACTATTAGGTCAGACTCAGGACGACGCTATCGGTGAGGCCTTCGATAAGGTCGCCAAGATCATCGGCCTCCCCTACCCCGGTGGCATCAACGTATCACGCAAGGCCGAAGAGGGCGATCCATTCGCCTTTAAACTCCCCAAGGCACGAATGGAAGGCAAATACGACTTCAGCTTTTCAGGCCTTAAAACAGCCGTTCTAAGGCTTGCCCAGGAACAAGTGGGTAAAGACTACTCTTTGCCCTCTACAGCGCTTCCTGGCCTGCTCAACGACGCTCAGAAGGCCAATATTGCCGCCAGCTTCCAACGCACAGCCTGCGAAACAATCGTCGACAAGGTTCTGCTGGCTTGCGAAGAGTACCAGCCCAAGAGTGTCGTAATCGGCGGGGGCGTCGCCGCTAACACTGAGCTGCGTAAGCAGCTGGCCGAACGGCTCCCCTTCCCTATCGAATACACCGATATGAAACTCTGTGGTGACAATGGCGCCATGATTGCGGCTCTGGGCTGCTTTAAAGCAATGCACCATCAGCCCGCGGCTGATCCGCTCACCCTTGAGGCATCACCTAATCTTTCGATGTAGCCTGCGGCCGTACACCCCTGTTGAATAATTTCACCCCCAGATGCTTCATGTCCCGGCCATTACGCCAAGCAGCCTGCCAAAAACGCTTACCGTACATAGCAACGACACTAAAGCGCTGAGGTTCCTCGGGCGGCCGCTCGTAGGTGCCGATACGCACCATGGGCACCCGGGATAACAGATACTGCGGTGGGAGCATTGCATAGTTCCACTGTTCCTCGTGTTGCATTTTTTCAAGACGGCCACGAGGAGCCTCGTTCAGGAGGCGTAGCTTCAGACCGCCCTCATGCATGGCCAGGTCGAAGCGATCCGCAATAGTGCGGGCTACACGACGCTCACCGAGAGTACGCGCTGCCACCATCTCGATCGCCGTCCTACCTACAAGATGCACCACGTCGCCCAGAAAACGCCGTCTGCTATCAATAATTTCACTGTGAGCAATTGCGTCCGTCAAGTAAGCACCTAATTGCCTCCCCTGCGCCTTCTCTCTCACGCGTAGCGCCGCCTCACGCCGGTTCGCGGTGTACAGCCCAGTGCCGTACACATTACCCACCATAGTCTGGTATTTTTCGGGCCGCTCGGCAAATGATAGCTGCGGCTCAATTAACTCGGTGTCGGCGTAAGTACTATGTGCAACCAACAGGTGAAACAGCCCTTCCCCTGCCGCATTCGTCTCCCCCGTTGGCAGAACCGCGGCGTTGAGAGAGCTATCCCACTGCAGGCTCGCCGCCAACGACTCATGTGTTATAGGCTCCCCTGCCCTCATGCTCAAATCAGTTGAGATATGCAAACCACCCAACGCAATAGCTATGCGCGGATCCAAGGTCGGCTGTGCGGCTGTTTCACTCATCAGTTACGGTGTATTTCTTAACGGTTAGACAGTATAGCACCTCTCCAGAAGACCATTGACATGCGGGGGCAACCTTCCCCACCCTGTGGGAGCAAAAACAAAAACCATGGCGTCAAAGTCGTCTGGCCAGCGGCAGTGGATTCAAAAATGTATATTTGGCATGACCGTTTACTTATTAAAATAAGGTGTTTTGAGGGCAGACTTTTCACGAGAAAGTCCTTTTGAACGTGGGGGATATTTTCACGTGAAGGAAAAACTGCAGTGGTATTTACCTCAGTTAAATGGTATGCTTATCTCTGTTATTAATCATAAATGATAGGGACGAGTTATGCAGTTACCTAAAGTGTACGAACCTTCGGCATACGAAGCCGACATCTACGCTCTATGGGAGAAATCCCAAGCCTTCCAGCCACGTAAAGCAGGGAAGAGCTTTACTGTCGTCGTCCCGCCTCCTAACGCCAACGGCAATCTTCACCTTGGGCATGCACTGACGCTCGACGTGCAGGACATCGCCGTCCGCTATCACCGCCTGAAAGGGGAGAGGGCTCTGCTGCTTCCCGGTGCGGACCACGCCGGGTTTGAAACTCAGGTGGTATACGAAAAGCAGCTGGCCAAAGAAGGGAAGAGCCGCTTCGATTTCACCCGGGAAGAACTCTACAGCCAAATCTGGGATTTTGTAGCTCAAAACCGGCAAAACTTCGAGGAACAATTCCGCCGGCTCGGTGCAGGTGTTGATTGGTCGCGGTTCACCTTTACCTTGGATGAACACGTCGTTAAACTTGCGTATGCCACCTTTAAAAAAATGTGGGACGAGAAGCTAATTTACAGAGGTGAGCGCCTAGTAAACTATTGTACGCACCACCGTACAGGTTTTGCAGATATCGAAGTTGCGTACAAAGATGCAACTACACCGCTGTACTACATGCAGTATGGTCCGTTCGTTCTAGCCACCACCCGCCCGGAGACCAAGTTCGGGGACACCGCCGTTGCCGTTCATCCGGATGACGAGCGATACAAAGAGTGGGTAGGGCAGACTATCACGATCGAGGGAGTAAACGGTCCATTCGAGGTTCGCGTTGTAGCCGACGAGATGGTTGATCCTAAGTTCGGAACCGGCGCAGTGAAGGTCACCCCGGCCCATTCATTCGATGACTGGGAAGTCGCCCAGCGACACAATCTGCCGGCAATCCGTATCATTAATCATGACGGCACATTGAACCACAAAGCCGGACGCTTTGAGGGCATGACCGTACTTGAGGCGCGCAAGGCCGTAGTGGAAGCCCTCAAAGAAAAGGGCCTGCTCGTCAAGGTTGACGAAAACTACCAGAACAGGGTAGGGCACTGCTACAAATGTGACACTATCATTGAGCCGATGCTCATGGAACAATGGTTCATCGACATGCAACCGCTGGCTAAAGCAGCGATCGACGCGCTCAAAACCGGCAAGATCAAATTCTACCCGGAGAGCAAAAAAGACCAGCTCATCACCTACTATGAAAATCTGCGCGACTGGAATATCTCGCGACAAATCGCCTGGGGTATTCCAATTCCGGCGTTCCAAAACGTTGATGATACCGATGACTGGATCTACGACGAACGGGTTGATCAAGAAATCATCGAGATTGATGGCAAAACCTACCGCCGCGATCCTGACGTGTTCGATACATGGTTCAGCAGTAGCTCATGGCCGTACTCAACACTCCGCTACCCGGACGCAGATGACTTCAAGCAACATTACCCCCTCAGCCTTATGGAAACTGGCTTTGACATCCTGTTCCCATGGGTTTCACGCATGATTATGTTTGGTTTGTATGTTACCGGTGAGGTGCCGTTTAAATCAGTCTACCTACACGGTCTCATTCTCGATGAACATGGCCAGAAGATGAGCAAAAGCAAGGGCAATGTAGTAAACCCCATGGAAGTAGTCGATGCGTACGGTTCAGACGCCTTACGCATGGGCGTCATTACCGGTCAGACGCCAGGCAACAACCAGCCATTTGGTACCTCAAAAGTCGTGAGTGCCCGCAACTTCTGCAATAAGCTTTGGAATATTGCGCGGTACATTGAAGGTAACGTCACGGCCGCAAACTACGTGGAAGCAGTGCGCCCCCAAACGGACGCCGACCATTGGCTGTTGGTAAATCTACAACAAACTATTGATGCGGTCTCTGCTGATTTAGAGAGCTACCGTTTCTCCGAGGCCTACGAACGTGTCTACCACTTTGTGTGGGACGATTTTGCAGCCTGGTACGTTGAGGCGTCCAAGGCCCAAGAAAACCTGCCTCTACTTGCTCACGCACTGACGGCGATCCTTCAGATAACACATCCGTTTGCTCCATTCCTGACGGAGACCATCTGGCAAACACTGGGATGGGAGAAGGATACTCTCCTAGCGACCAGTACGTGGCCAGAGGTCAAGAAGGGGGACGCCAAGCGGGCAGTTGCCTTCGAGCAAACTATGGCAGTTATCAGCGAAACCCGGGCAATCCTCAAAAACCTCGGTCTCCCGAACACCAGCATGTTCTACCTGCCAACGGCAGCCATCGACAACAACAGCGAAATCGTAAAGCGCATGGCTCACTTGTCGGACCTTGCCACGGGCGAGCCTGAAGAAGGCTTGAAGCTTACCGTCAATGGCCTGGACGTATGGCTGGGTATTGCTCCAGAAGTCGCAAGGAACTATGCCGCCAAGCTCGAGGAGAAACGCCAGGCGGAAGGCGAGAGCATTGCAAGGCTCGAACAGCGTCTTGGCAACAAGCAATACGTTCAGAACGCCCCAGCGGCCGTCGTGGAGCAAACCCGGGCACAGCTGGATGAAGCAAAGGAGCGCTTAGCCACCATTAACGCGGAGTATCGCCGCTTTAACGTCTAGGTTTTCTGCATACTAAAAACAGCCGGTTTCTTGCCGGCTGTTTTATTATTCTGCGATTTCAAGTGCGCTGCGTATGCGCGCGATCGATTCTTCCGGGCGATAGTCGTCGAACCAGAGCACGTGCCATCCGTGCTTTTCAGCTGCCATCAGATTGGTCCGTGCATCATCAACCAGTAATATCTCACCGGGTTTGCACCCAGCCTTCTTGCTGGCAGTTTCATAAATTATCGGTTCAGGCTTAATACTCCCGACCTCTGACGAATCAATAATGACGTCGTAATCAATGTTCGGCAGGATGCCGCGCTCACGCATGACCGAGATGAACCCGGGCATGATGTTAGTCAGCAGGCCCACTTTGTAATTCTGGGCCGCCCAACGTACCACGTCGTGCATCTCCTCGATCGGGTCAATCGCCTCGAGATAATATTCAAGCCAGTCGACCCTAGGAATACCGAGCGCCTTTGCGAATGCCCTGTTGAATTCCTCCATGCTCATATCACCACGGCATACTTCGTCGTTATAATGCCAAAAAGTCGTCTCGATGACATCAGCGGGCGCGCCGCTCATTTCAGCCAAACGAGTAAAAGCACGGTGATAGAAACGCACCAGGCAGCCGTTAATATCGAAAAATACAAACTCCACACCACTCTTTGAACGCTTCTTGTGGGATCGGGCAGGGGAGCCGCCCATCAGTTCGTCCAGCCCAACCTCCAAGGCGGCAGCAATACTTTGAATCGTAAAAATAGAAGGGGCCTTAATGGCTCCGCGCTCGATCTTGGTAAGCGTTGAATAACTCAATCCCGCATTGTGACACAAGTCCTGCTGCGTCAAACCCGCCTTCACACGCATCGCCTGTAGCCGACGGCCCAACCCCTTCTCATCCATAGCCACATCATACTAGCTGACACCCCAAATAGCAACCAGACTAGCCAGAAACGGCCACTACAGTATACTGAGGGCATGAATCCATTACGAAAGATTACAGTTATTATTGCCGGCATGCTGTTGCCGCTATTTTTGTTTACTTTTGGCACACTGTTTAGTATCAATCAGGTGCTCAGCACACCCGATCGTCTAAAGCAGTCACTGAAGGAGAACAACGTCTACGGAGCCGCGCTAACGAACGTCCTAAACTCGAATGCCGCAGGGGGTGAGGGGGTTTCTACGAATGAGGCCGCCGTACAAGATGCAGTAGACAAGGCACTGCCAGCACAGGCGCTCGAAGCACAAACCAGTCAAGTCCTCGATGGCATATACGCCTGGCTGCAAGGCGAGGCCTCCACCATCGACTTTCAGGTCGACCTAACTGGAATCCAGGACGAGTTGACTACCAGCCTCAGCAGGGAAGCATCCGAAAGGACAGCGACATTGCCGGTCTGCTCAGGCGATATGCCCGTGTCAAACACCTCTGACTTCGACCCGTTCACTGCCACATGTCGCCCCGCAGGCCTGACGCCTGCCAATGCTGCAGCCATTACCCGGCAAGAAATTCAGCAAAGCGATCTATTCAAACGGCCTACGCTGACACCAAATGATTTCAACCAGGAGGGTGGTAAACCGCTCGAGGAACAGCTTCGGCCCGTATCTACCATGTACGATAAGGCACATACCTACATGGTGGCCAGCGCCATCGCAAGTGTGGCGTGCATAGCAATAATCATGGCAGCCAGCCGGCCCTGGCGAAACGGCCTACGTCGTGTGGGCATCATCTTTATAAGTGTTGGCGCTCCGAGTGCCGTGCTTGCCCTATTGAGCAATTGGGCTATAGGGGCAGCTGTCGACATGGTAAACAAATCAGCCAACAACGACGCCATCCAAGCGGCTGGCATTAAAGCCGCGGAGGCGCTGACGAATGACGTGCGGACCTGGTGGTTATGGTATGGTGTTGTCCTTGTCGCGCTGGGTATAGGAGCGCTCATATGGCTAAGGGCCACTAGACACGCCCCGGCCATGGGTGATGGAAATACCCCTCCGCAGCCCGCCACGCAGCCACAGCGCGCTGGCCGACTAAACAAGTAAATAAAAAGATCCCGGACTCGGGATCTTTTTATGGCGGAGAGGGAGGGATTCGAACCCTCGATAGAGTTGCCCCTATACTGCATTTCGAGTGCAGCGCACTAGACCAACTATGCGACCTCTCCAGATGTGAGTATTGTATCAAACTTCTATCTATGATAAAATTACCTCTGTTTTACACAAAGTGTATACGCACCCGTAGCTCAGCTGGATAGAGCGTTGGCTTGCGGAGCCAAAGGTCGTAGGTTCGAATCCTGCCGGGTGTACCAGTCGAAAAACACAAAAGGCCTGCGGGCCTTTTTTCATATTCAAGCCCGAAATTCCTGTGCTATGCTGGAAGTATTACTATGCCTGAGGTCGCCACAGAGCACTGTCCATTTTGCGTTATCGAACCCGACCGAACCATTCATTCGGGCGAACTGTTCGTTTCGCTGCTATCAAATCCGCGTTTGCGGAAAGGGCATACACTTGTCGTCCCCAGGCGCCACGTTGAAAAGCCGACGGACCTACGGTCGGATGAGATACTTGCGATCTACGAGGAGATCCAACGCGTGCAAGCATGCATGCTCGGGACCCTGGCGACCGGTTGCGACACCTGGCAAAAATATCAACCGTTCGTACCCGAAGGACGCATCAAGGTGAACCATGTACATTTTCATGTTCTGCCGCGTGACCCTGATGATCGGCTTTTCATGACCCCCGAGGAAAGTCAGTGGGATGTATTCAAGCCGCTGGAGTCGTCCGAGCAAGCGGAAATGCTGACACTGTTCCGAAAAGGCGTCAGGGCTAGCACCTAAGTAAGCGAGCATAAGCTTTAAATAACTCATTAGTGTAAAAATAGCAAAGGTATGTTATCATAAACATCACAACATGTGCTGTGAGGCTATTGTTTGTAGTTAGTTTCGTAACTCTCTGAAATATTCATGGATAACACCGGTCAACTTATCAATTATATTGTTCAAGAACTGAAGCGCGGAGTACCCGAAGCCAGCATTCGCAGTACATTACTGCAAAACGGCTGGCCAACCGAACCCGTCAATCGCGCTTTTACGATCTTACAGCAAAATGAAGCCGGCGCCGCAGCCCCTGTTGCTGGTAGCCTTCCTCAAGTGCAACCACACGCGCCGCAACAACTGCAGCCGCAACCTCTCACGCGGCCTGTCGCACAGCCAACAACCAGCCCTAGCACCACCAATTACAGCAAGCCAAAGCGCTCATACCGCAAACCGCTGCTGATCGTCCTCGTACTTCTGCTATTGGCCGGAGCAGGGGTAGGGGCGTTCTTCTACCTCAACAAACCGCTGTCTCCCGAGCAACGCGATGCCAACCGCAAAGAAACCTTGACCAGTTTGACTAACGAACTGACAATGTACTACTCGTCGCAGGGAACCTATCCTACCCGCGAACAAATAAACAGTGCCGATTTCGCAGCCTTTGAGGACGGATTTGATACAGACGGTTTTCACGATCCCGCATGGGATGATCAGAACAAGGACTGCACTAACGATAAGGGTAAAGCCTTCTTTGCTGATGCCCGTTCTGAAAAATGTTTCACCTATCGCGCAACGGCGCGCAACGGCGGCGATTGCAAGGGAAGTGATGACGGCAAATGTACCCGCGTAGTCGTAAGCGCCACCCTTGAATCAGGTGATCCATACATCATCGTGCTTGATCAGAACGATAAACAAGAATACTAGAAACGCAGCTTGTGCATAAGCTGGTCAACAGCGTCGGGCTGCCGATTGTCCATGGGCAAATGCGCGGAAAGAATCGCTACAATCGTCTCTTCATCTTGCGGCTCATAGTAAACACTCAGGGGAGGCATAAAACGCTTTAGGGGAAGGATACTAATACTTGAGAGGGCATCCTCTTGAATAACAGAAAAGGATTTAAAGGTGACGTACGGGTAGAACTTCTCCCCGATAGCCAATCCTTTCTCGTTCATGTGATAGGTGAGTACCCGCGGCTTTCGGGCTGCGGATACGCCAAAAAGCGCAATGGCCAGGACTACCGCCCCAACAGTGACGGCATCCTTACTTAGCCACCACACAAATAAGCCGATTAGCAGCGTTCCAAGAACAAGTGCCATATACCAGCCTGCGCCTTTATGGCGTGCAATAAATTCAGAAGCGGTCCACGTTATGTCTGGCGGAGCGGCAAAATGCGTGTCTTGGCCACGGCCTGATGCCGAAGGGGCTGGCTCATCCTGATCCGATTTATACTGCCATCCACCCTCAGAATTGCCAGATGCGGGTCGCTGGTTGTCATCCCCATTCATATGGACTAATTGTACTACTTGTGTGGGCATACTCAAAGTACGCCCGCCAAATAAAAAACACCCAGACGGGTGCTCTTTATTTGGCGGAGAGAGAGGGATTCGAACCCTCGCGGGAGATTGCTCCCCCCTGGCACTTTAGCAAAGTGCTCCCTTGAGCCACTTGGGTACCTCTCCGTATAGCTCTTTCCTATTTGGATAGACGCTGGGCACTATTGTACTTCACATCTTTTTGTGGCGGAAGGGGTGGGATTCGAACCCACGGTACCGTTGCCGGCACGACGGTTTTCAAGACCGTTTCCTTAAACCACTCGGACACCCTTCCGTAACAGAGGTGATTATAGCAGATTCGTATACATTAACCAAGTTTTTTAGGCCGATACAAAAACGGCCGCGTCAATATGTTGAGCACCCGCATCGTACAGCACTCTGGCTGCTGCGCGCAGCGTGGATCCTGTTGTAAGAACATCATCAATCAGCAATATATGTTCTGGCGGTGCCGTAGCATTGGCTGCGAACAAATGGTCGGCTTGCTGCTGCCTCGCTGACCGACCCTTACCCACCTGACGGCTATTAGTATCCCTGTAAAGCAGGGATGCGCTCGGCTTGCCGATGTGCCTCGCCAAACAGCGAGCCAATACCTTAGCCTGGTCATAGCCCCGCTGTCTCACACGTTTTGGTGCAGTTGGAACATGCACTACCACTGTTTGCGTATCGATTTCGGGCAGCCGCTCAGCTATGATTCGTGCCATGTCGTCGGCAGCAGCCCTAGCGCGCTCAAATTTAAGCTTGCGCACAATCTCCTTGGCCTCTGCAGAGTACAGCGTTGCGCAAAATATTTCACCCTTTGCCAGCGAACAGGAGCAATTTTCGACACAAACCAGGCAGCGACTGGGTGCCGAAGCAAGCCCCTGGCCGCACTCGTAACAGAGTAGGGAGCCTTCTTGGGCGCATGAAATGCAGCGATGCGGTGCAAGTAAATTAATTATGTGTTCAATCATTTGTTCGTTGTGTTTATTGTGTTGTAAATATGAGTATTTGCCGTTGCATGATAAATATTGCGTAAGCTATACTGTAAGTAATACAAAAACGAAACCATCGAAATTGTAACCGTGGAGGGTAACAACTATGGCGCGACGCAATCGCGACGACGACCTGCTGATGGAAGAGGATGAGTTAACCGCCGCCTTCTTGGGCGATGACGACTCGACAGCAGTTGCTGTTGAACAAGCCGAAGCCTCACAACCAGCAGCAGCCAATGATGAGTGGGATGAGAGTGAAGACCTGCCAGGTCAGCTCGCAGTTGATGTTTACGAGACCAAGGAAAAATTGGTCGTGAAAGCAAGGACTGCAGGCGTAAATAAAAATGATCTGGACGTCAGTATCTCTGATAATACCTTAAGTATCCGTGGAACCCTTTCCGCCGGTAGCGAGGACGATGTAGTCAACTACTTCGTTCAAGAATGTTACTGGGGCGAGTTCTCACGCAGCATTGCTTTGCCTGTTCCTGTCAAGGAAGAGGAGATCGAAGCAGTCCTGAAAGATGGTGTTCTTACCATCAGCTTTACCAAGGTCAAGCAGGATACTGTTAAGAAGATTCAAGTCCTCTAATCAAGGTCGTCACACAAAATACACGCCACGACATGTGGCGTGTATTTATTTATGTACGCGTGGTTGGCAGAGAAGGCAAGACCAACAAAAAACCGCCCGGCTTTCGTGGGCGGTTTTTTGTTGTCGGCAACAACCTTATTAGGCTGCTGTTGAAACTTTGTCGAGTACGAATTGTACGATGAACTGGGCCAGAGCCACAACTACTAAACCGATAACGGCGTAGATGATCGTGTTCTTTGCGCTACTGACGTTACCGGAGTCACCACCGGAAGTAACGTAACGGAAACCACCGTAGATGATCATGATAACTGACACGATGCCAACGATGATCGAGAAGATGTTCACGATGTTGGTGATGATCGTGTTAATACCTGTAGTACCTTGGGAGATATCACACCCCGTGGTGTTGTCTACTGATAGGGTAGTACCACACTTGAGTGGCTCATCGGTTACACTTGTCTGAGCCGAAACAGCAACAGGCACCATGGCAGGGACTACTGCCAAGGCAAGGGCAGCCGCGAACCTAGCCAATGTATTACGAACTCGTTTTAACATTGAGTTATTCCTTTCTTAACTTTTCTTTTGTTTACTTTATAGCACATAGCCTTACCGGCTTTCAACTTGATAACGCTATTCGGTTGTAGTGCGCAATATGAACCAAACGATTGTTTGGCTTACTGCGACTACGACAACGCCTACAAGTGCATAGATCAGGGTGCGGCGGGCCGCGGCAACCGTTCCGGCATCACCATTCGCAGTGATAAAACGGAAACCGGAAATAATTATCATGATAACTGCCGCGATACCGGCAATGGCGCTCATAACCTGGATAAAACGGGCGATAACCGTTTCAATATCGGGCTCGTCACCGCTTACACTACATGTGCCGCCATTAAAGTTGCCGCCAAGGCCCTTACAGGCTTCCTCTTTGCTGGCCTGTGCCGAAACTGTTTGCGAAAGGGGAGCGGCAAACGTAACAATCAGAGCTACTGCTGCTAAAAATAATTTAAGAGTTTTCATCATATACCGTTAACTTTATAACCTATTTACCACAAATACAATAATCGTACGCGCCAGGGCAATGACCGCAAGGCCAACAGCAGCGCCAATGATAGCATTACGGGCTTGGGTTACTTTGCCGGACTCGCCGTAGGACGTCACGATCATAAATCCGTACACAACCATGACGATTACGGCCGCAACGCCCGCAATCATAGCGATAATATTCGTAATGCGTACGATTACGCCGTTTGATCCGGTGATGGAATCAGGATTGTCGCTCTTAGAACGACAGGCGGCAGACCCGGCGCCTTCGCCGGTACATGCCTTGTCGAGCGGGTTGTACTGCGCATAGGCCGGTTGCGCCAGGAGTCCGCCCGCAAGCATGAAGCCTCCGAGCAAGGACAAGCTGAGCACCAACCGCTTCAGGAATGACTTCATTTATGTTCTCGCAATCGCAAAGTTAACAATAGAGAAGGCCATGATACAAACCGCCAAACCTATACATGCATAGATAATGATATTCTTTGCCTGTGCCATAGCCTGGGGCTCACCCTTAGCGATGATGTAGCGGAAACCGGCCACCACTATAACCAGTACTGCAACTGCTGAAAAAATACCGATTGCAACGTTAACAAATTCATAAATACGGTCAGCGCCGCTAGCGGGCTTAGGTAAGTTAGAAGTATCGATTTGCTGCGCAAATTGGGTCAGAAATTTCATTATGGTGCCAACCTATTACCTACAAATACTACGATCGACGTAGCCAGAAGTGCAAGACCCAGGCCGATTAGGGCATTTATGATAGTATGGCGGGCCTGAGCGAGCTTGTCTGGCTCAGCCTGGCTCGTGACAAAAGTGAATCCACCCCATAAAACATACACGATGGCCGCGATGGCCGCGACGCGCAGCAGCATGTCGACAACTGCCAGGGCAATCAACAGAATACCGCTGTGGCCGCCACCGCCGAGCAGATTGAAGTTGACGACTTCGCAGTTACCGTTAAGCTCCAGGTATTTGTACCAGGGCGGGATACCAAAAAAAGTATTATCACATTTTGCCGGGATGGCAGCCAGGTAAGCAGGTAGCGCCGAGAAGAATGACAGTATCATATCGTAATTATATCAACCCGCCGGGGATAGCCCATTGCAAAAATGCATAAATAAATATGAAGCCGGCAAGCCCCAGTAGCGAATTAAAAATACGCTGCCGGGCAGCGGCAACCTTGCCAGGGTCGCCTGCCGAAGAAGTATATTGAATAGCTGCCGAAATAATCGAAATAAGTACAATGATGCCGATGAGCGCCGCTAGCACGTTAACTGCGGGGTTAATGTACTTACTCATCAAGCAGCTCATAGCAGTAGGGTTACCGGTACCAGGACAGCAACTGGAGTCATCAACGTCACCGTTCCAATCCTTGGGGTGGACCTGGCCGGAAGGGCACTTAATGGCGCCCATGGTAGTAACCGGAGGACGGAGAGCGAGGGCGCTTGATGTTACCGGATTAGCTAGAATAGTTCCGGCAAGGCTGGCCAAACTTAGGATAGCGATCGTGAGTAGGCGCTTATGTCTCATTTTTGCTAACTATACCGCTGTTTTCACACAAGATCAATGGGAAAGGGCGGGTTGGCATTCTGGTTTAAGGAGTCTGTGACTCAACAAAAATCCAGAGGCCAACCCGCCCGGAAAGACTCGTCTCCCAAGTCGGCGTGCGTTCAAAGCTGTGCGTGTGCGGCATGCACCAGGTGCCAGATTCCTCCGGAGAGAAACCCGAACGCGAGGTTGATCATGCAGACCGTCCAGCATTCGCGGAGCCGATTCTGTGTGACGGCGTAGAACACTCCCGCAGCAGTAAGCAGGGTGGGGACGAAAAACGCACCGCCGTAGACGAAGATGTAAAGGATGGGGATGGTGATGGCGGCCAGCAGCATGTCGCTACGCAGCCACATCTCGAAACCGTAGGGGATGCCCACAGCCCAAGAGTAGAGCCCGATGATCACGAAGATCAGGGGCGGCAAGAAGATGCTGATGACGATCTTGGGGCCTCTGGGCTGGCGGCGACCGCTAGCAGCTCGGATGAGCAGCCATGCGCCCAAGATGAGCAGCGGCACCAGCAGCATGGTCAGGATGACCCACAGCAGAACCCACCAGCCACCGGCGGCGAATGCAACAGTCATGATGCACGCCACCAGGGTGAGGATGATGCCATTTACCAGGGCGCGAGCGCCGCTGACGCAGTAATCCACCGATCTTTCCTTTCGCCGTTGTTGGGAAAACGAGAACAAGTCATTGAATTTGACTCAAGATTACAATACAATATTTATCGTTTTTTTACAATGAAATGATCTGTTAGCTTCTTGTAAAATTGGCACATTTGCGAATCGCATGTGATATAGTTAAGCATGAAACTACACAGGATTGGTGAAGCAGGATGGGAATAGCTATTTCACGTAATATATGGCGCGGCAGTCGTAAGGCATGGGTCCGCATTCTTCCAGTTTTTGCTGGGTTCATTGGAATAACCGTCGGTGTGCTGTTGTTCAATACACAGACAGCAGAGGCTGCTACCACATATTCGTGGATAAATGACCGCACCATTACTGCCGCGACTACCACTACCGTGGGCTCGAGTTCTCACACCGAGGAAGTCAACTTTGTCGATACCGACCCCAACGACACAAATCGTATATTCCGCGATACCAGTGGGGGAACATTCTACTGTAAGGGTGGGGAGGTCAACACTATCGTAATGGGTGCCAGTCCTGCTGGCGCTACTCTTTATTATGTAGCAACTCCTGAGCCAATCGTCGGTGACGTAGGCGATGTCGTAACACCCGACAAAGTGCCCAAAATCGACTGTGAGATTAAAAGCCAGGGCATCGGTATAGGGGCGCTCAGCAGCGCGCTCATCGACACAACGAACTGTGACCAAAGTCGAGGACCAGGTGTACAGGTCTGTGAAGATAACAAAAAAGACGGTAATGCCGCCTTTGCCCGTACCTGTGGCGGACCATATCCCTCGGGTAATCTCTGTGTTGCTACAGCCGCTCCCGGTGGACTTGCCGGCAATGATCCGGCAGCCGACGAAGAAGACAACGATCGCGAACCACACCCATGTGACTCTTTAGGTGACTTTTCATTGCGTTGGGTAACCTGTCCTATATTAACGGCGGGTATTTCGTTCGCGGATACGGCCGACTCACTTATTGAGGGCCAGTTGCATTACGGCGTAGAGATCTTTGACGAAAGCACTGACGCCGGCAAAAATTTCAAGGCCGCATGGAACGCATTCCGGACAATTGGCTTGTCCCTGATGCTCATCGTTGGTCTGATCATGGTCGTGAGCCAGGCCGCCGGACTTCAAGTATTCGACGCATATGCGTTCCGCAAAACGCTGCCAAGGCTATTGATTGCCGTTATTGGAATAGCCCTATCCTGGGAGCTGCTTGAATTCGTAATCATATTCTTTAATGACCTGGGGCATTGGGTACAGGATTTGGTGCTGACGCCGTTTAAAAATTCGGCGGAACCGACCAGCAGTAATCCATTCGCGCAAGGCGCAGGCATCGCGTTGGTTCTCTCTGGCGCACTATTGGGTACGGCGGCTACGGCGATCACCCTCGGTCCGCTTGGTATCATCAGCCTGGTAGTAACCGTTTTCATGGCCATTATGGTCGGTCTGTTCGTCCTGTTAACCCGTAGCGCCGTTATTACCCTGACAATCATAACTGCGCCACTTGCTATAGCCTGTTGGGTACTCCCCGGCACAAAGAAGGTATGGGACTTCTGGCAAAACGCCTTAAGTACTGCGCTGTTTATCTTCCCGATTATTATGCTGCTTATTGCCGCGGGGAAGGCGATGTCCTTTGTGACCGGCAACGGCATTATGAAGATATTGTTCCTTGTGCTTCCTTACATCCTATTGCCGTTGGCGTTCCGGCTGGCTGGTGGCTTGATGGCGACAATTTTCTCGCTTACCAACGACAAGACCCGTGGTGCATTCGACCGTGTTTCAAACTTCCGGCGCAACCAGGTCAAAGGCCGTGTCGATGACGCTGTGAATGGTACCGGCAAGACCTGGCTGTCCAAGACTTCTGGTGTTGGCGGCGTCGTGGGTCGTCCGCTTGGTAGCGTATACCGTCGCGGCCGCATGGCAAGCGAATATGGTATCCGTGGTATTGGTGGTGCGACTTACACAGCCGGTCTGCAAAAGCTCCGTGAAGCACGTGCTCAGGAATCCCTTAAAGAAGACATGGGCCGTGGTGCAGGCGATGACGATGCTAACGCAATCGCACAGCGCGAGGGTATGACTTCGCGGGAATTCATCCGCCAATACATGCAGCGTACCGGCTCGGATGAAGGCCGCGCACGGCTCGCCCTTCGCACACTGGAAACGGGATATGGCGCCAAGATTGGTAGTGATGCTATGTCAGTAGCCGCCTTTAAGGCGCGCGCAATGTCTGGCACCGGTTACGGCGCTGACGAAAATGGCGACTACGGTTCATACCACGAAGTAACTGAGGACGCAGCACAGATGGTTCGCCGCGGGCTTATTACGACCCAGGATGCAGCTGCAGCCATCAAGGCCAACCAGAAACGCGCCGACCTCAACGGAATCGGGTTTGGCACCTGGATGTCCCAGATCGACCGTTCTGCTGATCGTCTGCGGGCCAACCCGGCAGCATCCGGCGCTACGCTTATTACAGACGATGAAGCACGTGCTATGCGCACCGAAGCTTCAAACAGCTCACAGCCTCACATGATGATGGGCGGACGCCACGAAGCAGTACGCGCACTTGCACCTCAAATGGTGGACAACTTGAACGACACTATAGCCCATGTGGATGCTAATGGTAACGCCGTTGGTACCGACGAAGTCGCCCTGGGTCGTCAGCTTGCTCGTATCGCCAGTGCGTACGACCAATCTGGTAGCAACCCGCTACAAGGTGAAATCCTTGCCGACCAGGTTCTGGACCGCACGCTTGTCCGTGCAGCGGCAGATCCGCGCTTCCAGACTACTGACGCCGCCGGCAACCAACGCGCTATGACCGTCCGCGAAATGATCGACTACTACGGTCGTAACGACGACAGCTTCCTGGCTATGCGCCGCGAGTACAATACACAAGCTGCTAACGCTGCGGCCCAGCAGGGCGCAATCGCACAGCAACAGCAGCAGTCTGACCGCCGCCTCAAGCGCGACGTCCACGAGATCGGAACGGCCCACAACGACATTACGTTATACCGCTTTAAATATCTATGGAGCGATCAAGTATACGTCGGTGTTATGGCCCAGGATATCCTAGGCAGTCACCCCGAAGCTGTGATCCTTAATCCAAACGGTTTCTACGCAGTCAATTACGAGATTCTTGGCATCAAATTCTGCACCCTTGAAGAGTGGGAAAGAACAGCGCTAACGATTGACAAATAGGCATACAATGTGGTATAAAAATACCCATTATGGCACGACCTCCATCACCACGCCGCACACCCCCCGTTTCGCCGCTCGAAGCAGCCATGCAAGTCCATGGCGAGGATTTGCGCGAGCAGCAAGACGTTGCAGACGAGCGTGCACGGCGCCTGGGCGCATTAGCCAACGATCGCCGGCGTACGGCCAGCCGGGCCCAGATGGCCGTAGCAGAACATGAACGCCGCACGCAAGCGGGCGAGGGCACACCAATCGAGGAAGTACTCGACGGCAGAGGCCGAAGCCTTGTTAGAGAGTTTCTTCACTTTATGCGCCGGGCATACGACGACGATGGTTACGATCGCTTCCAGCTTGCCACCCCACTGCCTATCGCTCAGCCTGATGGGTCCAGAGACACCATACGCGGTTTCCTGATCGGCTGCACGGGTGATGAGCCTGGTGACAGCGGCTGGATACAAAATGCCCGCGGCCTCTACCTGTGCCAGGACGGAACGTTCCGGACATACCGCCGGCCAGACAGGGCTGTTAGCCCAGATGCTCTGCCCCCAGCCGAGGGTATCCCGGTCCACCCAGCCACGGGCGACTACCTTCCTATTGTTCCTGGCCACTTCGCAGAGACTACAGTTCCACGCCGTCGGGCAATGAAAATGGTCGACGGAAGAATACCCCCACTACCTCCTGGAGTAGAAAGCGCTGGGATGCCTTACAAGGACTCCGGCATAAAGACCTACTACCAAACTCACGAGGTACACCCCTTTAGGGCGCAAACCCTGGAAGAAAGCCTGGCTGCTACCGCTTACCATGTTATTCGCCAGGATGAGCCTCGCCCTATGTATGACCGTTTTTCACCTGAATAGGCTTATTTAGAACTAAAAATTCCTGCTGTATTATGCAGGAATTTTTTAATTTTATATATTAGCTATTTATGCAAAAACAGTAGGTTATTATTGACAAATCACTACGATTATGCTTGAATGTATATAGTAAAACATAAAAATAAACAAAAGTTTAACGATTAGGATTATTCAATGAATACTGTAGAACAGATGGGCGCACCCGCCCCCGAGCAACAGCCGCAAGATCCAGCAGTCCTGCATCAGGAAGTCGTTGATGCACAGGCAGCTTTTGATGAACAAATGCAAGCCAATGCGGAACTGACTCGCAAAATTGAAGCAGAGCACTATGCTAAGGCTTACGTTGATGCTCAGGAAAATCTGCATGCAGATCCTGAACAAATGCCTTTTGGTGAAGAAGAAGTACGCAACGCCTCTGGCTGGAATGCCAAAGTACATGTTGTAGCGCACCGCGCCGGGGAAGAGGCTGTCGCTGAGCACCGCCGGGGTATCCAAGCCGAGCAGGAGCGTTCTGAGCGTGAGCGCGCATTTAACCAGAGCCGTGAAGCGGATGACTGGGACATGTCTGTCGCGATTATGGACACTGTACGCGAACGCGCTGAAGCCGCCGACCTGGCTGATCCAAGCAACCCCAACAACTGGCGTGAGTTCGACTCTATGTACTCGCAGCTCCGTTCCGGGGAAGGGATCGCATACACCCATCACGTAGACCAAAGCAAAGCCGCAAATGCTAACGCGACTACGCCTGAAGACGAGCCACCCCAGCCGCCACCTGCTAAACCAGAAGAAACGCCAGCTGACCCTGTTGCCAACGCCGAAGGCTCAGGCGATGAGGACGATGATGCTGGCGACAATAGCACGCCTCCTCCACCGCAGCCACCACGGCCTCCACGGCCACACCCCGACCCAGCTGATGATGACGGCAACAAGCCTCCGCGGCAGACCCGGCCCGTACCCCCACAGGGTACGCGTGCTGATGGCCGCCAAGATGCTCGCTTCCCGCTCCGCGGGTTCCAGACCTGGACCGAAACAGAGCTTGATGAAGCCAAGGCTCGTGCCAATGGCGAACAAGTCCCTGAACACGCTCGCCTACTGGAGAGTGACTACTTCCATCAGATAGAAGACCTGGATGTGGAAGGCCTGGAGCTCATTGACTTGATCGCCCAGACCAACCACACTTTCAACAACGGTGGAAACGTTCCCCAAAACGTGTTAGACCGCATGAATGAGCTTGAAGCCATTTTGAACGGACGAAACCCCGGCCAGGTTGATAAGCTAGTCGCCGTCTACTCAGTAGGAGGTGAATTCGAGAATCCAGATGGAACGGTTAATTCAACCCGCCTGACACCTGCAGATGCTGAGTTCATTCACTTACTGCATGAATACAAGGGCAATGAGCGGAATGACCGTATTCGTCGACAGATTCGTGAAGCATACGAAAGAATCCATGCCTCAGAAGGCCAGATTCCTCGCAACTGGCTGCGCATGCCCGATGGTACTTTTGAGCCCGTCTACGGTGCTCATGTACGCAATAAGGCCGACTGGTTGATCGACCGTCACGCCGGCGCTCGCCACCATGCAGTCTTTGAGCTGATCTCAGAAGGCGGTATGGAAGCAGCAATCGGCAATCCAGAACGTACACGACGGAGATTAGGCCAAGCAGCCCTGAAATATTCAGGTATCAATCTGCTGCGCCGACGTCTTGGCCGGTAGTATTGACCTTATCAAAGCGACTGCCACCCGAATAGGGTGGCAGTTTTTGTATATACCCCTGTGGGCACTTGCTTACGAGGCCGTAATCAGCGATACTTAACGTAATGGCGACTTATAAAGTGCTCCAGGATATTGAGGCCGAGGACAAGCTTCTTGGGCCACTAACGTTCCGGCAGTTTGTGTACGCTGGAACGTGTGTTTTTTTGTTTTACCTGGCGTTTCTAACTATTAGCAAGGGCTTTGCCATCATTGCACCAGTATTTATCTTACCTGGGGCTTTATTTGGCTTTCTGGCGTTTCCCTGGAGAGGGGAACAGCCCACCGAAGTCTGGGCGCTAGCTAAAGTCCGCTTCTACGTGAAGCCCCGTAAACGAATATGGAACCAGACTGGCATCAAGGAACTGGTAACCGTTACCGCACCTAAGCAGGTCGAGCAAAATTATACGAACGGGCTTTCAGAAAATGAAGTACGCAGCAGACTAAAAGTACTCGCCGCCACCATCGACAGCCGTGGATGGGCTATTAAGAATGTCAACGCCTCCACTTACAATCAGCCTGGATTCCTTAATCAGGGAAGTTCTGATCGGCTCGTGGGGGTCGGATCATTGCCACAACCCGTGGCAGATGCCCAGACACCCAACGACATGCTCGACTTGCAAAACAACCGTGTTGCGCAGCAGTTTGACACGATGATGGCCGCGAGCGCCAAGGCCCACCGCCAAAAAATCGAAGAACAACTACAGAGCAACACTCCTGCACCCGTGCCTCCACCACCTATGCCACAGCAGGTACAAACACCCACGAATGATTATTGGTTCCTAAACCAGCCCACCCAGGGTGCTGCCAGTGTGCCGCAGGACGCCGTCACCTTTAATACTCAGGTGGTCGCGCCAGGTTCTTCCACTGCGTCGCTTCCGGTGACAGCAGCCAACCCTACTGCAGACGAAGAGCGCTTTATAAAGCAGCTAAAAAATGAGCCGGCATTCAGCCCTAATATGCATGGCCATCTGCATGTCATTCAGCCATTGTCAGCACAGCAAGAGGCAGCACGCGCGGCGATGGCACAGCAGCAGGGACAACAGCAAAACCCCATGCCACAACAACCGGTCAACCCCGCATACCAACAGCCCGTAATGCCTCCAGTTGGCACACAAATGCAAACCGCCGCGGCAGCGCAAAAACCAGCCGATCCAAAAGTGACACAAGCCCCTGATCCTGCTATAGTAGAACTTGCTAGAAACGACGACCTTAATGTCGCGACCATTGCACGTGAGGCGCAAAAGCGTAAAGAACCGCCCGATGAAGTGGTCATTTCGCTCCATTAAGATTGTTAAGAGGTGGGATAAGTAAGCAACGCATGAATCCTGATTCACCCAATCAACAAACACCCGCAACTGGAGTACCGCAGTACAGCGCTCAACCCCAGCCGGGAGCACCGTATGTTCCGCAGCACGGACTCGCGGACACTGCTGTTAATATCGGTGCGCAGCCCGTTCCGGGCGTCCAAGCACAACCTAATCCAGCAGCTATTCCGCAGGCGCCGATGCCACAGTACCAGGCGGCAGCAGCACCCCAACCGCAGGTCGCCCCCGCAACCGTAGGCGGGGCTATGCAGCAACACCCCGGTGCCAAGCCCAGCGTCCAGCACGCCAACCCTAACAGTACCCAGAATATGCTTCAGATCGCCGAGATCCGGGACGGTATCGTTATTATGAACGACGGATCATTCCGCTCGGTTGTTATGGTCAAGTCAATCAACTTCGACCTTATGAGCACCGCCGAAAAAGAAGCTGTCGAATACAACTACCAAAACTTTTTAAACTCGCTCTACTTCCCGATGCAAATCTTCATCCGCTCCCAAAAAGTGGACATTGCCCCATACCTGGAAAAGCTAGATAAGATCCGTTCCGAGCACGACAACATGCTGTTGGCATTGCTGATGGACGATTACATCGACTACATGTCCGCACTGGCGGAGCAGACCAACATTATGGATAAAAAATTCTATATTGTTATTCCGTTCTTTCCTCATGTGGACGTACAGAAGGCAATCAGTCAGAGCAAAAACTTTGTTACTGGGCTTGCAGCGCTATTCAGCACCAAGGAGCAGCACGTGGTCATCAACGAAGCTGACCTCGAGAAAGCCAAGAACGAACTGCGTAACCGTGTCCAGGCCGTTCTTAACGGCTTGCAGCAGTGTAATATTCAGGGCTTACCCCTGGATACTCAAGAGCTTATTGAGCTGTATTATGACACCTACAATCCTGACACTGCGACACGCCAGGAGCTTAAAAACTTCAACGACCTCAATGCAGACGTCATAACCAAAGGGACCGGGCACGCACCACAGCCCAATCTAGACAAGGAGTTGAGGTAATGTTCAGCAAAAAGCAGCCCCAGATGGATCCGGTGGCTATCGCACAAGCTCAGCAGCAGCGCGAACAGCAGGAAGTTAACGCCGCGTTCCAGAAGGGTATTACGGCCCTTCGCGACTTCATCGCCCCCAGTTCCATTGAATTCCAGGCCAGCTATTTCCAGCTCGGCACTCGGCTAGCGCGAACTTTTTACGTCTATGGCTACCCGCGGCAGCTCTATACAGGCTGGTTAAGCGGACTCATCAACATGGACGAAGTACTAGATGTTTCCATGTTGGTCTATCCGGTTGAAAGCCAGGCTGTTCTGGAAAGTCTGCGCAAAAAGGTAACCCAGCTTGAAGCTGGTATCCAGATCGACTCAGACAAAGGCCGTGTCCGCGACCCGGGCAAGCAAGCCGCCATTTTGGACGCCGAAGAAATGCGCGATAAGTTGCAGGTGGGCGAGGAACGGTTCTTCCGTTTTGGTTTTTACTTTACTGTCTATGCCGGCAGCATGGAAGAGCTTGAATTTGTTACACACAAGATCGAGTCGCTCCTTGGCCAGCAATTGATTTACTCCAAGCCAGCCAGCAGCCAGCAAGAGCAGGCGTTCAATAGTACCGTGCCTCAATTCACCGACCAATTGCAGATTCGCCGCAACATGAGCACTGGTGCTATTTCGACAAGCTTCCCATTCACCTCGGCCGACCTGAGTCAGGAAAACGGGATCCTGTATGGCGTAAATATGCACAACTCGGGCCTGGTTATTTTCGATCGGTTCACTCTGGAAAACAGTAACTCGGTCGTATTCGCCAAGTCCGGTGCTGGTAAGTCGTTTACGGTCAAGCTGGAAGCGCTCCGGTCATTGATGATGGGCATTGAGGTATTTATCATCGACCCCGAAAATGAATATGAGCGGATGTGTGATGCTGTGGGCGGTGCGTACGTACGGCTGAGCCTTAACTCGCCAACCCGTATCAATCCATTCGATCTTCCACGTATCATCGACACTGAAGACGCCGACAATGCCTTGCGCAGCAACCTTATCACCCTGCATGGTCTCTTGCGTCTTATGATGGGCGGAGCCCAGGCTCAGATGATGGGTGGCAACCAGGTTATGGCCCCCGCGCTTTCACCGGTCGAGGAATCCGACCTTGATGCGGCGCTCATCGAAACCTACGCAAAAGCGGGTATCACTAACGATCCTTTGACTCATAACGCCATTCCGCCCACGATCGCCGACCTGTACGACACATTGCTGCATATGGGCGGCAACGGCCCGCAATTAGCGCAGCGTCTGCGCAAATACACTACTGGAACTTTTGCCGGAATTTTCAGCCAGCCATCCAATATCGACATCAACAACTCGCTGGTTGTTTTCAATATTCGTGACCTTGAAGATGAGCTGCGCCCGGTAGCCATGTACATCGTACTTAACTACATCTGGAACAAGACCAAGGCCAACCAAAAGCGCCGGCTGCTCGTGGTTGACGAGGCGTGGCAGCTTATGAAGTACGAAGACTCCGCCAACTTCCTTTTCTCTCTGGCTAAGCGCGCCCGTAAGTACAACCTTGGTATTACTACTGTCACACAGGACGTTGAAGACTTCATGGGCAGCCGCATGGGCCGCGCAGTTGTCGCCAACGCATCAATGCAATTCTTGCTTAAGCAATCTCCGACGGCCGTGGATGTTTTATCGGACGTCTTCAAACTGACCGAAGAGGAAAAAAAGCGATTGAGTCAGTTCCCCGTGGGGCAAGGCCTCTTCTTTGCCGGACAAAGCCACGTGCACCTTCAGGTAGTGGCCAGCCAAACCGAAACAGGGCTTATCACCACCAACCCCGGGCAATACCAACAGACCCAGCAGCAACGAGCGCAACAGCAGGGCGAGATGCGAAACGGACAAGGAACGATCGACCTGTCATCGCAAGGGCAAGCGGCCGGACTACCGCCACAACAGTAAGTCTTTTAGGGGATATATAAGAAGACAATATGGCCGAACGAATCCACAAACAGCCGCAGCCAGGACGAAGAGACGACGATTCAGATGTTTCGCCCGGTATATCAACGCCCTCAGGACAACGGTTTGAACGGCCTGGCGGTGGCGTATACGACAGCGACAAGACACTCAGCGGTATTGATAAGGTATTGGCAGAAAGTGAAAAGCTACAAGGGGCCGTCCCTAACGCCGCTGGCAAGGTAGACCGCAGAAATGCCGGTCCTGTTCCGATGTCCGCTGGCCTTAAGGAAGAAATGGACGCCTTGCGGGGCAACAAAAATGCGGGTGACGACCAGCTTGGCAAGGGGTATACGCCTCCTAAAAAATCTTCGGATGGGAAAAAGAAAGGAAGGTTCGGCCGGGTAGGCGCCGCCTTCAAGAGCTACAGCAACCGCAAAAAGGCAGCAATTATTGCTGGTGCAGTGGGTGGTTTATTGGGTATGGGTGGCGGAATGTTCGGCCTGCTTGGGCTGCTTAATGTCTTCCAGCTGGATCACTTCCTCAACAATGTTGAAGCTAAGGGTTTTATCCGCTATCAGGTAGATATGGAAGGTCGATCCAACCACTGGATCGCCGCATACCTCATGCTACGCCTCGCAGAAGTTGAAGACCCCAGCCTTAAGCCAGCCAACCGCGACAATATTATCTTCCGTGCGAATACGGTTGATATGAGCAACCCGGCATTTACTTGGTATAAATTGATGCGCGGCGGCAGGTTCTCGCCTTTGAACGACTACATCACCCAGTTTGAACAGGATCTGCTGGAGAAAAATGATATCAAATTCGCTAGTATTGCCTGTAGGGGTTCGATATCGGCAGGCAATGAGTGTATTCCTGGGGGTAATACCGTACGGTTCAGGCCAGCGGTAATTACTATTAAAGACGAGCAGATTAAGTTTGATTTAACCGATGCCGAGATACGGGCTATTGAAAATGGAGATATAAACGGATTCAACAACCGACTCCGGCAATTCATAGACGTCCAGATCATAAGCAACGACAAGGAGGCGCGTAAAGAGATTGCGCGGGCTGTTAAAGCCAACACCAAATTCTATCAAGTCATTAAACGGTTCACACTCAGAAAAGCCATCCAGAATATGACAGGCGTCCGTGACTGGCGATTCTTTGAGACAAAACGACTACCGTGTGTATATAGTCCTACCAAACTACAAACCCGTGATGAGTGCCTTGAGCTTAGAACAGCAATACGCAATAAAATCATAGCCAAGACTTTCCCTGAAAGCATGAAGGGAGGTAAATTCATTCAATGTATATTCGGTATCACCAGCTGTAAGACGACGACCGACCCGAATAATCCGGAAAACCGTTCGGCATTGTCTCCGTTAGCCGAAGACTGCGGCCAATCGACCAACCCAGATTGTAAGACCAGTGTCACGGACGAGGAGGGTAATGGTGTCGATAAGAACACGGATGGTGTCGACGGATTGAAGGAGGGTGTTGCCGGCGACGGCGCTGCGGATAATGTTAAGAGCATCACCAAAAAAGTAACGCTGCAAATCCTCAAAAAACTTAGCGGGCCGCTAAGTGTCGTCTCTATCATCGACCAGTTGAATGTTATCGATAAGAATATTAAGAATGGGTCGCTGAGCGCCATGGTCTATATGGCCCGGGCGTCACAGGCCATTGGCTTATTCTCAACGCTTGGTATCATGCGCGACCAGATACGCACCGGTGATGTCCAGGCCGAAGAAGTCAACGCGGCTATGGAGTTCATCAGCAATGCCGGGAACAGTGAGGGCTGGCAGGAAGTAGTGGCAGAGGGTGACGGCACCATAGCCTCGGCGGCTGACCCTGACCTGGACACCAAAGCCAGCAAGAAGACGTACTGTAGCCCCGACTACCAGGAAAAAATGCTTCAGCAAAAAAATATGGAAGCTGCGAACAAGCAATACCACTGGCTGTGCCCGGGTGAAAAAATAGGTGGCGCAAACCTTGCCAAGAGCATTGAGAATGGCTGGAATAATTCTGTCGGCATCATCCTTAAGCCTATTTTGGCTGTGTATAACGGCTCTGGTCTTTCTACGGTCATGGGTTGGTTCAACTCAGCTCTTGATGCCATATTTGAACATACTGTTGCGCCGCTTATGAAAGCAGTGCTTAGCGCTACGGGGCTAGGGGACAAGATCGAGGACCTGATGGCGTGGATGACTACCAAGGTGGCAGCAATCCTGGGAGCGGGTCCTGCCCTGTCAGAGAACGCTCCGGGCGGTGTGGTGGCCAACCATGCGGTCATGGGCGCTTCAGCATCATCAGAGTTCGCGGCCCGTGCCTCGGGTGCTGCCATTACCAACAACCAAACCTCAGCAGAGGCTACTCAGCGAGTTGCAGCATATCTTGACGAAGAACGGGACACGATGAGCACCTTTGACAAATATCTTGCCTTGTCTAATCCAAAATCAGTGGCGTCACGTGGGCTCTTCGCAGTTGCCAACGGCGGTGCCTGGCGCACCTTTACGACATCGCTTGGCAGTCTGTTCAGCGGCTCTGTATTTGCTCAGCAACAGGACATCGCACAAGGAAACCCATATGCTGCGGCTAATTTCTCCGGGCTGCAAACGTACGATTTCCCGGCACACTGTTCGAGCGCAAAGGTACCGGCATCTGTCAGCAAATTGAATATTGCAGAGCTGGACGCCAACGACTCGCGCCGCAACTACTTCCCGCTCTACATGACACCGCTTTCAAGTACGAATGCCGACGACCTTGGACTCATCAAGCCAAAAGATATCAGCTGGGAGCTGGTAAGCAACTACGAGCAATTCACCAACAAGCTGTACGAGGAAGATGACGTTGACGGCGAAAAGATCAAGAAAGTCTGGAATTGTGCACTTATTGACTCAGCTGTACGGACAGGCATAGGTGCGACACAAAACTCCAAGACCATTGACGAAAATGCATACGGATTCGGGGAGTCAGGCGTTGGCCAGGTGACCCAGGGCGCAGTGGGTGACATTCCAACGGGCACGACCCAGGAGCTGGCACAGCGTATCCTGGACAACCCGAACATCGACTTCCAAGTAGAGCCCAAACAGCGTGACTGGATGAAAGAAATTGCTGCAACCGGCAAGGGAAGCGCCTGCGGTGGTCCGACCGTTTCACCTACTTTGCTAGGCATCATGCTCGCTTTGGCGGAAAAATACAAAATGGTATTTGGCGTGCTTGTGAACGGCCATGAATGTAATGGTGGTTTCCACCCCAAGGGTATGGCTGTAGACATCAACGGAGTCAACCCGCTTACTGGTTCCGGGGGCACGGGCAATCGGATTGAATGGAGCGCTGCCGAACAGGGAATCCTGAAGCGTTTCTATGAGGACGCCGGACCACTTCTATCACAGGCGGGTGGCGGTGGATTAGGTCAGATCGGCTGCTTTAAAGGCACCAAACCTACGAAGTCCGATAACGTCGCGTATTTTGCAGATACATGTAACCACGTACATATGGATGTAGGTAAACGGTAGTTCGGTATGGGTATAATACAAGCAGTGACGGGACGATCAAAAATAATAGGGCGGGTGAGTTTGCTGGCGTGGTTTGGCGTCTGTGCGCTTATTGTAAGCTTGGGCAATTCAACTATCGCATACGCCCAAGGTAGTGGCGGCATTCTTCGTCCTGACGATTACGAAAGCCTTATTAACGAGACCACTTTTTATGACCTTGTCCCCTTGGGTAGCTGCGGGGCAGCTGCCGAGGCAGAGGGTGTTACTTTGCAGGGGAAAGATAACATTCAAAAAGCATTTAACTACTTTATCGCCAAAGGACTGACACCTGCGCAGTCTGCAGGAATTATCGGCAACCTGCGGCAGGAATCTGGCGTCAACCCGGCATCCAACAACACAGCAGCCGGGCGGGCGGGCGTCAACCCAAGTACGATTATCCCGGGTGAAAAATGGAATGGTGGCGGCATCGCCCAATGGGAAGATTATCGGGGAACACCGACCCGTTGGACAGGCGATAACGGTATCCTTAAATACGTCGCGGGCAAGGGTAAGACATTTAGTGGCAAGCCTAAGGGTGATGGAACGAAATGGAAGGTCCTGGAATACCAGCTCGATTTCATATGGTGGGAAATGAACCACACTCACAAAGGAGCACTAACCAGCATCAAGAGCGCTACTACAGTGGAAGCAGCCGTATCCGCGTTCCTGAAAGACTACGAAAAAGCCGGTGATCCACGCATCAGCAACCGTGTTAAATATGCAAAACAGACGCTCGACGCGTTCGGCGGAATGGTGCCCGACAACGCCGCACCTTCCGGTGCATGCGGTGGCACGGGAATCACGGTGGATGGCTATTCGTTCCCGGTTGCACCTCAGACCCGGCGTAATTACACCACCTTGCCATGCACTGCAGGCAAAAAACCAGCCCAAACCGTCAGCTACAAGGGGACACAGATCACAACCTGTCACCATGACGGAACCCCGGCCTTCGACCTGATGTATGACGGCGTGCCTGGGAAGGCGGTGTATGCCATAACCAAGGGTAAAATCGTGAAGGTCAACCGCAGCTATGTAATGAATAGTGGTGAAAAAGGCAAACCATGCGGCTCCATCCAATTCCAATCGACAAACGGCAAAGAAAGCACCTATTACTGGTACGGTCACATCCTGCCAGGAGCTAATGTATCCACCGGCAAGGAATTCGATGCGGGCGAACAGCTGGGAACGGTTGCAACCCGGGACTTCGGCGCCAAGTGTTGGGGTGGCGGACCCCACCTGCACATTGACCGGGGCTGTATCGAAGGCAACACACCGAAACAGGGAGGAAGTGACGGCTGTCGTGACATACAATTCCTGCAAGATCTGCAAAAAATTTGGGAGGGACTACCACAACCATGAACAACATACGACGTATCCATCTTATAATCGGGGGCATTATCATTTTGGTTGTGTTGGGTGTACTTACCCTATTGAGCAGGGCCGGCACAGGCACGCTTGAGATTACAGCTCCTGATAAAACGCCAAAGAATGCCGCTGTCGCGATTGAAATTCGTCGTGACGGAGTAGAAGAAGATTCCTTTACAATGAAAGCCGGCGAAACAAAAAAGATTCGCTTGAAGACTGGTACCGTCCGCGTGGATGGTTGGGCCGACACATTACGGGCTGTAGATATCGTAACGATAAAGGGGTTCTCGACCACCAAACTGACAACTCCTACGGGCGAGCAGCGTGCTGCGCAGCAACTGGCATCTGATGCGACTTACTGCCCCGTGATTGTCGCTGGCAAGACATATTCATATGGTTGCGACGGACAGGGCACTATTACCTATCACCAATCCAATAATCTTGGTTCCTCACTCAACAAAACACTTTTCGACGGACTTTCCTTTAGCAATCTCGAACCCTACAAACAGGGTCTGATCGGCTTCTTTGCAACAGCCGGGAACGCTACCGACCTGCAATATATCAACCTCGCCACCCGACAGATCACCAAGGTACCACTGCCGGAAAATATTCAGGAATATATGAATACCGACCAGCCCGAGATCGCGACCACCGACGATCCAACCGGTTCACGGTTTGGCCTGGCATTCACGGCAGACAACAAACTCTACGTCTTTGACGATGTTACCGACACTACCCCTGTTGAAATCAAGCCGGGGGAGGGCACGCGCACCAGCGAAAACGGGCGCCGCGCAAAACTAAGCTTCAACGACGGCAAGCCGGTTCTGTTTATGGGTATATCTTCGGACCTGCATGAAGGCGAGGTTATTACTGAAACTAATCCCTCTGGGTCATCAACCCCCGACGACCTCGATTCATATATGTTTGAATACAATGCAGATGGCTCGTTGGTGCGGACCACCAAAATACCTGCTGACGTCGACGCTGAAGGCATCTACAAGCTGACTGACGACTACTACGCCGCAGAACAGGCGCAGGGCTTCAGCTTCTACCATCGTGACGGTGACGAGCTAGTACACACATACACCATCGACGATATGGGCTCCTGGACAATCATCGACAACAAAGTGTACGTGGAATCAGGCGGCACCCTCTACGAATTCACCCCAGGGAAAGACGGACTCTTTAGTCTGCACAGCATGTTCTCATCATCTCAAATCCGCGTTTCGAGCATATATGCGGGCCCTGACGGCATACTCTTTACGGGTATGACCAGCAACACGAGTGATGCGCCGCTGAATATTTACAAACTGCTGGCCAAGGGCGAGAAGGCCACAAACACCACGCCGACCGATACCGATCCAGGCAATAACCAAAACGACGATACTCCTACTGCACCGGTGTTCAGGGGGGTGGACGGTATCCTATACTTCGGTGTCTCATCGTTCCAAGCCGACAACCTTAGCTTCGCACTCAGCAACTACGTGAGTACCAGTAAACAGTCTATTAGCACCCTGGAGATCAACAACTTCGTTCCCGTACCTCACGATCGGTATAGCACCAGCACCACCGACGTAATAAACTTTGACGTAATTGTAGACGGTGAAAATACAATGCGCGGCAAACTTGAATACTCCGACCTAAGCGCAATCCGCTTATATCTCTTTGATAAGAAGACGGGCGCCCAAGTATACGACTCGAAGGTCATTGACCACCAGGAAACCCCCTCATATAACCCGGAACCAGCACACTAAGCAGCGCGCTGGGATATATCCAGGATCGTACTCTCGCTGAAATGCTGCATGACTGCGTCAGCATCGGTTGTCGTAATGAACGTTTGATACGGAGCGACGTAGCCGGTCAGAGCACGCCTGCGGCGCACGTCAAGCTCACTGAAAACGTCATCGAGCAGTAACAACGGCTTGCTGCCACTTAACTCCTCCAGGAGTTGTAATTCCATTATCTTCAGGGCCAGCACAATAGTCCTCGTTTCGCCGCGCGATGCCGCGTCAGCCGCTTCGTGATCATCGATAAGTACTTTTAAGTCTTCCCGATGAGGTCCGGCCGCAGTAAAGCCGCGCAGGATATCCAGCTCTATACTTTCTTCCAACTTATGAAGCATAGCGGTTTCATAGTTGCCGATAGGGAACTGCGTCGTATACTGTAGCCCGATGGTGTTGCTACGGTCAGCGAGACTGCTGTACAGTTCACTCATTCGGCCGGCGAACGTAGCCGTGAGGTCGTGCCGCTCCCGGGCTATACGGCCGCCCAGTTCACTTAACCGTAGATTCCATACAAATAATTGCTCACGCAGGTTGCGCGGATTCTTTTTGAGCAGCGCATTCCGTTGCGCCAGTACGCGCTTGTAGTGCCGCACGATACTCGCATATCCCGTTTGCGACTGCTCTATGAGTCCATCAAGAAAGCTGCGGCGCAATTCCGGTGAGCCGCTCAGGAGTAACAGGTGATTGGGCTCAAATAACACAGTGGGGATCATTTTAGTATGATGCAGCCGTTTGACCGTTTGACCGTCAATAACCATTTCCTTACTGGATGGTTCGGCCTTTATCTTCACTGTGCGTTCCATAGAGGGTGCGTGAGCGTCCAAACGCGCCCACGGCGACCCGAACTGCACCAGGTCGCTATCCTTGACCCTGTAGGAGCTCCCTCGCGCAATCACGAGCACGGCTTCAAGTAGATTTGTCTTGCCGCTGGCGTTCGGACCAACAATAATAGTGACGCCAGGGTTTATTTCGAATGTGGCGTCACTATACGACCGAAAATGCTGCAACCGGATGTCGGTAATCATATCCTCTATTGTCTAGGATTTTAGCGGCATGACAATATGTGTGTAGTCGTCCGCAGCTGGATCACGGAGTACGGTTGGCTCCAGCTTGCCATTAAAGGCGAATAGTACTTCGTCGCCACCGAGAGCATGCAGCGCGTCGAGCAGATAGCGGGAATTGAGAGTTATCACCCCAGTACCGGTCACTTTGGCCTCCGCCTTAGCGTTGTTCTCACCCAACTGTGAGGCGATAGATTTAATACTGAGACTCTGTGTTGCCTCGTCGATGTTAATCGTAATACTGCCGGCGCTTTCACGGGCGAATAAACTTGATACTTTCGTTACATTAAGCAGGTCTGCGCGCTTGAGCACGGCGGTTGTCGCGAACTGCTGGGGAATAAGTTTGCGGTAATCTGGATATTTACCTTCAATCAAACGGGCGACTAGTTCGACATCACCCACACGGAATAATATCTGCTGTTCATCACTTGTAACCTCGACATCACCCTCAAAGTCGCCAACGATACGCAGCAAGTCCTGCATTGCCGATACTGGGACCAGTAGTTCAACGCCGTCGATGTTCTCACCCAACTGCTTTTCAGCTAGGCGGTAACTGTCAGTTGCTGCCATAAACAGCTTGCCCTCATGCGAATGAATCAATACACCCGTTAGGACAGGGCGCGCTTCGTCTGTAGAGGCAGCCATAGCGACCTGTTGCAGGCTCTTCTTGAGCGCTGGGCCCGATATCTTCCAGGAGGTGCCTTTTTCGATTGCCGGCATAACAGGAAACTCTTCGGCGGAAACACCATTGATGACTGACTGGTATTGCTCTGTGGCGATGTGTAGTTTGTACTCATCCAAATCCAGGTTAATTACGTCCGAGGGAAGGCTACTGACAAAGTCCTGCATTAGGCGGGCGGGGACGGTGATTGATCCATCTTCTGCAACCTTAGCTCCAATATAATGCGTGATTGCAATATCAAGATTGGTGGCAGCGATACTCAGCCGGTTATTAACTGTCTTAATAAGTACATTCGCTAATACAGGTAAGGTGCCTCGGCTATTAGCAACCCGGGCTACTGTGCCGAGAGCTTTATTTAGGTTTTCCTGGGTGACCTGAAGTTTCATCATCGCTCCTACTTACTATTACTAGTTATTATTAAAATAATTTAATCGGCTTAGTTGTAGGTACTGTGTATACCGTGGATAACTAGCCATCCGACAGATTGAATATGCGGATTTGGGCAGTGGAAAATGGGTAGGTGTATTGTGTGTAAGAAACGTGGACAAGCGAGCCTTATTCACAGTGACCTGTGTTTTGCGGGGCAGTGCTGTGCACAATATGTGTTCAGCCCCACAGCTTTTTAACACGTTTTGCACCCAGTTTGCACACCTTTTACACATGGAGACGCTCCCGGATTTGAGCTATCGCATCCCGCATCTCGTTGTCGAGGCGCGATTCCTTTTCAATTTTTTCGACTGAATGTATGGCCGTGGTGTGGTCCTTGCGGCCAAGTTCATGCGCAATTTTGGGGAAACTCAAATGTAGCTCACTGCGCAGCATGTACATGGCGATCTGCCGGGGCACGACAATATCCTTGTCACGCTTGGGGCCCAGAATATCTTCGAGAGGAATCTGGAAATGCTTAGCCGTCTTTTCGATAATTTGTTTGGCGCTTATGTGCTTGGGGCGGGTCTGTGTAGTGCCAAGCAGACTGCTGGCTACATGAATATCTGGTTCCATCCCACGCATTTCACACCACGCCAGCAGTTGGTTGAGCGCGCCTTCGAGTTCGCGAATGTTAGTCTGTATATTCGATGCCAAGTATTCGGCGACGTTAGTGGGGAGCTCAATGCCATGGGAATTCGCCTTGGTCTGCAGGATAGCGCAGCGGGTTTCCAGATCAGGGTTCTGCATATCAATGCTCATACCCCAGGCAAAACGTGACCGCAGCCGATCCTCAAGCGGAGCAATATCCCGCGGGGGCTTATCACTGCTCATAATGATTTGTTTGTTAGCCTGGTGCAGAGTATTGAAGGTGTGAAAGAACTCCTCTTGGGCTTTTTCTTTGCCGGCGATGAACTGCACATCGTCGATAATCAACACATCTGCCTGGCGGTAGTGCTCGGTGAAGTCGCTGATTTTTTTGTAACGCAAAGCATTTACGAATTCCTGTAGGAATTGTTCACTGGTCGCATAGACCACGTGGGCGTCAGGTTTGTTAGCGAGCACGGCATTACCAACAGCCTGGATAAGGTGGGTTTTTCCAATACCCACACCACCATATAGGAATAGGGGATTGTATTTAGTTCCTGGCTGAACCGCGGCAGCCTGGCATGCAGCGTAGGCTAGCTCATTTCCAGACCCAACGATGAAATCTTCGAAAGTATATTTTTCATTCAAGCCCTGGCGATATGCAGGGGATAGGGTACCTTGTGAAGAATTGTGCGACGCAGCTGTCACTGTTGTCCTGGGTGCTTGTGTGCTCAGGACATTCCGTTCAACTAATTCTTCGGCGTGTTCTGAGCGTGAGGGTGAGGTATGTATCTTGTATTCAATTCGAGTTGGTGCCGACCCGTTTTTCTTGAGTGTCTCGAGGATGAGCGAATTATATTTATGCTCAAGCTGCTGCTTAATGAAGACGTTCGGAACACCAATGACAACAGCGTCATCTTTATTGCTTAATAACGTAGTATTCTTAAACCACGTCATATAGCTACCTCGGGAAACAGATAATTCTATCTCTCCCAAAACTGCTTGCCACAGACCGTTCTGCACGTTTGTTACCCTCACACGTTGATTAGTTACCTAGTAGGTAATATAGACTAATCCAATTGAGTTTTCCACATCTAAGGTGATGTTAAAAAGATATTTTGCGAGAATGCAAAAAGAGGGGTTAAGTTATGCACAGGCTGGGGTCTCATCTTGAAAACTGTGGAAAATACTTGGCTAATCGTGGAAAACTTGGTAAAATTACGGGGTTAAACATTGTGAATTTGACTGATTGGTGGTTTGCCACCAGTTTCGTCATTTACGACGGATACGATATAATAAAGGGAAGTTATGCCAAAACGAACGTACCAACCAAAGAAGCGCCACCGCGCAAACGTGCACGGCTTTCTGAAGCGCATGGCAACACGCACCGGTCGTGCCGTGTTGCGTCGCCGCCGCCTCAAGGGCCGCGAGCGTCTGTCGCATTAAGCCTGTAGCACCCTTTAGCGAGGGCTAGACGGAGATTACCAAAAACCTATGATCGATACGACTCACCGATTCCAGGGACATGGCAGTCTCCGTTTTGTGTATCAACGGGGACAAACGATCCGCGGGCAGTATTGCTCATTGCGGTATATTTCCAATAGCCGCCGCAGGACGTACCGTGCGGCCGTGGTTGTGAGTAAGAAGGTCAGTAAGTCCGCGGTGGTCCGTAATCGTATCCGCCGCCGTATGTACGAGATGATACGACGGTCGGCGCCTGATATTGTAGGTGCCTACGACCTGGTTTTTATTGTGTATAGCGACCAGCTTGCAACCCTGCCAGCCGAAGTGATTTCACATGCCGTCACGGATAAACTGCAAAAGGCGGGTGTTTTGCGCCCTGAACAGGGGATAAAGCGGGCAGGTCGTGATATAGTGGAACCAAAGGAGAGCTAGTAGTAAGTATGTTTGATACGTTAATCGTCCAACCACTTTTTAATCTGTTGACATTTATTTATGCCATCATCCCGGGGCATAACTTCGGGTTGGCTATAATCTTGTTCACGGTAACCGTTCGTTTGCTGATGTGGCCGCTGATCAAGAAGCAGCTTCACCAGGTGAAGTTGATGCGCAAAGTACAGCCAGAGCTGAAGAAGATTAAGAAAGAAGCTGCCGGAGACCGGCGCAAAGAAAGCATGCTCATGATGGAGCTGTATAAAGAACGCGGCATTAGTCCTTTCGGCCAAATTGGTGTCCTGCTGTTGCAGATCCCGATCCTGCTTGGTTTGTATATTGGGCTGCAGCGGGTGCTTGGCGACAACCACGAATTGATATCTTTTTCCTACTCATTCGTTCAGGATCTGAGTTGGATGCAGCAGCTTGCCGGCAATATCCATCTATTTGATGCAACACTTTTCGGCGTTGTTGATCTGAACCGTGCGGCATTGGACGGCAGTAGCGTCTACTGGCCAGCTCTCCTGATCGTGACCGGTAGTGCCGTAATGCAGTACTTCCAGAGCAAGCAGCTCTCCCCATCCGATAAGGACGCCCGCACATTGCGCGCCATCCTCCGTGATGCGAAAAACGGGAAGCAGGCGGACTCAAGCGAAATGAACGCGGCTATGGCCCGCAATATGCGCATTTTGCTGCCGGCGCTGATCTTTGTAATCACAATCCATCTTGCTGCCGCACTCGCGCTGTACTGGCTGGTGAGCGGCTTCGTAGCCTTTGTACAGCAATACATGGTATTGCGTGAGGATACTACTGAGATGGAGGCAATGGCGGACAGCGCTGCCGCCCGCGAGAAAAAAGCCGTAGAGGCTGAAATCGTAAGCAAGCCAAAGCCCAAGACCAGTAGCGCCAAGAAAGCATCCAGTCGTAAAAAACGGAGGAAATAACAATGGAAGAGGCTATCCAATACGCTAAGAAGTACCTAGAGGATATCCTGTCATTTTTCGGACTCAACACCGATGTATACGCTACTAGTGAAGATGACGTAATTGAGCTGAGCGTTCCTTCTACGCACCTGAACGGGTTTCTGATAGGCCAGCGCGGCGAGAATATGCGTGCACTCCAATTCATGGTGAGCAATGCCTTGAAGAACCAGGGCTATGAGCACACACGTGTAAATGTTGATATTGCAGACTACAAGAAGCAACGCGCCGAGCGCTTGGCGGAGCGTGCTGAAGATTGGATGAAGCAGGTGAAAGAAACCAGCGAGCCAATGGAACTTAAGCCAATGAATGCCGTAGACCGCCGGACGGTACACAAACTCGCCCAGGAATATGGGATTGAAAGTGAGTCAATCGGCGAAGGTCGTGACCGCCGTATCGTCCTAAAAAGCAAAGAAGACGACGCTTAAATCATAAAAAGTGTTGACAATGGGCTGAACCTCCAGTAGGTTATATGACTAGCGACCCCGGACAAGCGTAGTGTAGACAGCTTCCAATCCGGGGTCGCTTTTTATGTAAATAATAGCGGTTTAGGCGTCGACCGTTTCGTCCAGTAGTTCTTTGTAGATAATGAGTGTGTCTTCGGTGAATTGCCGCCATGAGTAGCGAGCAGCTTGTGCGTGGCCATTTTTGATTAAATTACTGCGCAGGTTTTTGTCGTGTAGGACGTCAGCGACCTTTGCAGCCATATCCTTGGGGCTTGTGGGGTCGAAGTACTGCGCAGCCTCACCGTAGAGCTCGGGCAGGCAGGTGGCATTGCTTGAAGCTACCGGGGCGCCATATCCCATAGCCTCCAGGGCGGGCAGGCCGAACCCTTCGCTCAATGACGGGAAAACGTATGCCTGGCAGTGCTCGTACAGCCATTTTGCCTCTTCGTCGGGCAGAAACCCGGTGATAATGATGTTGGCCGCAGAAGACCGGCCCTGAGCCTGCTTCTCGAGCTCCTCATAGTGTTTTTCTTTCTTTCCAACTAATACTAGGCGCAATTTGGGATTGGACCGGTGTAGGATATCGAACGCGTCTAGCAGCCGCTCAAGGTTTTTGTGCGGGAATGCAGTGCCAAGATACATGATGAACGCATCCTTTTCACCAATAGCGGCCGGCTTGCGGGCTTTGCCAGTCTGCTGGAGTTCACCAGACTCGTAGGTGACTACTAATTTATCAGCAACCCCGGGCTGAAACTTTGCGACATCCTGTGCCACCCATTTGGTCGGCACGGTAATTCTCTTGGACTTCATGTGGCTCCACCGGACCATAAAGGCGTAGAGCCCCATCTTAAGCTTGTAGACCGGTAGCGATGTCTCTCCCTGCCGGACAAAGCGGAACATAGTCAGATCATGGGTCATAGTCACGATGTTGCCGAAGTAGAGCAGGGGTTGTTGGGTCATGCCGAAATGGACTAGGTCAGGTTTGAGGCGGTAGAGCTGCAAGGCAAATCCCAGTTCATGCAGGGGATTGAGCGAAAATTGGGGGTAGGGGCAGGGGAGTGCAGTGAAGTTTGATTTCTGTAGTTTGAGCGGATCACCCGGCTTTACCAGGATCGTATAGCGGTGGAACGAATCGATATCCTGCAGATGTTCAATTAGGCGGGCCAGGGGACGGCCGCTGCTGGCTTGGCGGATACGGGCATCTATTACAATGTGCTTGCGTTCGCTCATGATTGCTATAATTATACCTAACAATGAAGATACTTACGCGGCTTCCTTACATTTTATGCCTGGCACTACTGGTGTATATGCCATTTCATATCTTCATTTCTCAGTCAGTCAGCTTAGCCACGGGTGGGCTTGAGGTTTGGAAAATAGGCAAAGACGTGCTCCTTGCGCTAGGGGTTTTGTTCACAATTTGTTTAGTATGGCAACAAGGGAGGGGAGACCGGATATTCAACGGGTTGGTACTATTTGCCGCCGTCTACGGTTTACTGCATGTATTGTTATGGGGCGTAGGCCCGGACAGCGATGGGCGCAGCGCAATGATTGGCATTATTTACAACATGCGTCTCGTATTATTCCTGATCCTGGGCTACGGTGCGTACCGGTTATATAAGTTCTCATTTAGTTCGGTCGTTCGCATTATTTTGATCGTCAGTACTGTGGTTGCCGGCCTGGGCGTACTGCAATACTTCCTGCCAAGCGATCTGTTAACGCATGCCGGCTATAGTATTGACCGAGGCGTCCGTCCGGCTTTCTTTATCGAAGATCACCCTGACCTGCCGCGTATCATGTCTACGCTTCGGGAGCCCAACGCCCTCGGGGCGTATCTTGTCCTGCCTGTCGCCTTTCTGACGGCTCTATTCTTCCGTACGAGTGACCGCAATAAGCGAATACTGCTGGCTGGCTCCTTTGGCTTACATACGTTGGCTATATTCCTTACGTTTTCGAGAAGTGCATGGCTGGCAGCGGCACTGGCCGTATCCCTTGTGGTGTGCTGGCGCTATTACCGTCCTGTGCTGCAGTATGCGCGGCGTTGGTGGCCACTGGCTGTCGGACTGGTCGTTATTGCCAGCGTAGGCATCTTCAGTATGCGCAATACGACACTATTCCAGCAGTACATCATTCACAGCGACCCCAATGAACAGGTCGCCGACCTTGATTCAAACGACTTGCATGTCATCCTGGTTAAAAAAGGATTGCAAGGCATCGCGGACGAGCCGTTCGGGCATGGGCCTGGCACGGCTGGCATAGCGTCCATTCATAATCCGCAGGGGCAGATAACAGAGAATTACTATGTGCAAATTGGCTATGAAGTAGGAATTATAGGCATGGCGCTGTTTATCGCACTGAACGTGTGGCTGTACCTGAAGATACGAAAATCGGGCGACTACAGTGCTGCCTTATGCGCTGCTTTCTGGGCGTACGTCCTAACGAATATGCTGTTGCATACCTGGAGCAACGAGGCTGTAGCTGCACAATGGTGGATACTTGCGGGCATGTTCTTGCTCTACGTGCAACAGCAGCGGGCGTCTCGGCTTGCAGCTAACGAATAGCGCTTTGTATGCGCGTATAGAGCTTCTGGGCAACTGCCGGCCAAGTAAAGCGCTGTGCCTGGCGTAGCGAGGCTTCGTGCATGCGCTGGCGTTTGGAGGGGTCCGTGAGGATGGTCTGTAGCGTTTCGGTGATTGCCTGGATATCGTTCTGGTCGAAGTACAGCGCTGCAGTACCTGCTACCTCGTGGAATACCGATATGTCACTGGCGGCGCACGGAGCTCCATAGCTCATTGCTTCCAAAACAGGCATGCCGAAACCCTCATACTGACTGGCGCTTATAAATACAGTCGCATTTGCATATAACGCAGCTTTGAGCTCATCGCTTACGTAGCCGAGATGAACGCTGTTTCCTTTTTTTGTAGCTGCCTTGAGCGCAGCAACTTCGGCTTCGCAATTCCAGCCCGTCCGGCCTGCTATGACCAGCTGATGCGTGTCGCGTAAGGCAGGGGGCAATTGCTGGAACGCCGCAACAAGGGAGGTAATATTTTTACGGGGTTCAATGGTTCCCACGAATAACACGTATGGTTTGGTAACGCCCTGCTCTGCCAGGAGTTTTTTGGCGTCCTTTGATGGAGCCTTGGCGGGCCGTGCAGGAATGGGGGTTACCAGCACGCGCTCGGACTGTAACTCATATACATCACAAAGACGCTGTTTGCTGAATTCGGAAACGGTAACGACGAATGTGGAGCGTGCTATTTGCTCCGGGATCATGCGCTGTAGATCGGCGCGATTTTTGGCTGATACATATTCTGGCGTGTCGACATAGGTAAGGTCATGTACTACCGCTGCCGCTGGCGTCTGACGACGGCTGCGGTATCCCCAGAAGTTGTCATACAGGATGAAGTCGACCTCATCCGGCACAAACAGTTCAAAAGGGGGCCGGACGCCCCAGCGAAGAGCCTGGAAGATGATCTTATCGGGAATCCATTTGACGGGGCGGTAGGTGATATTTGCCGCCCTGGGGAGCGCACTAGTGTTTTTGCGCCCCAGAAAATCGAAATAATAACCGGTCAAACGTATCCGTTGGCCGTACTGACGGCTTAACTCCGAAATAAGCTGCTCTGTGTAGTACCCTACCCCAGTCTTATTGGCTAGGAGCGGATTTGCATCAAATGCAATGCGGAGTGTTTTCGGCATGCAGCACCTACGAGGAAATGCTCGTCCATTTGAGCAGCGGCTTAGTTACGCCTTCGTATCGGGCGTTCCATATCACAGGACGGGAGTTGTCGCTGACAAGTGTAAACCGGGTTTTCGCATCCGTGTTTACGGGATGGACCAGGCGGCCCTTGTGCTGCAGGTCGATGTCTGCGGCGATAAGGTAGTCACCCTCTTTGAGCATATCAAGCGGAATATCGACATGTAACTTGTTGAGGCCTTGTTTGATAAGGCTCTGGCCGTTTTCCTGGTCGGTGTTTGCCGAGCGGAAAACAACAGTATTTGCGTCGTTAAGGAGACTTATGCCAATGGACAGGTTCTTTGATGGCTCCGGCACGTTGACTTCGTAGTACACGCGCAATCCTGACTGATAGTTCACGGCGGACCGTTCGAGGGTATGCCCCTTGCTGTCCTGTAACACGATCCTGCGAGGGCTGGCCTTCACGGGGTGGATTTCGTTGGAGTTCTCCCAAGTGGTGCCGTAGGCATTCTGAGTGTTGCCCAGGTACTGTTCGATCATTTCATCCGGCGTGCCGGTGCCGACAATGCGTCCATGCTCCAGATAAATAACGCGGTCACAGATCTGCTGTATGGCGCTGGTGGCGTGTGACACGAAGATGATAGTCTTGCCGGAGGTAGCACGCTGACGCATGACGTCCTGGCCTTTTTGACGGAAAGCAGCGTCACCTACGGCCAAGGCTTCGTCGATAATCATGATGTCTGAATCCAGGTTGGCAGCAATTGCAAATCCAAGCCGGACGTTCATACCTGACGAATAACGCTTTACGGGGATATCCAGGAATTTTTCAATCTCTGAGAATTGTACGATGTCATCAAAACGGCGGTCAATTTCCTTCTTGCTCATACCCAGGAGGGCACCGTTGAAATAGACGTTCTCGCGGCCGCTCAGTTCAGGGTGGAAGCCGGTTCCTACTTCGAGCAGGCTCGATGACGTGCCATTGATCGTAAACGAACCGGACGTCGGATTGATCACCCGCGATAGGATTTTGAGGAGGGTTGATTTACCGGCACCGTTTTTACCGATGACACCAAGTACCTCGCCTTTATATACGTCAAAGCTTACGTCCTTGAGTGCCCAAAAATCTTCTTTGTGGCGATGGGCTGCGGCGCTACCGTGGGCAATGCGCCTAATGGAAGTACTGAGTTTATCGCGAACCGTATCAGCCTTGCCTGTGTCGCCATGGGTGATCGTGTAGCGCTTTGATAGGTTGTGAACTTGGATTACGGGTTTATTGTCCATTGTGATTACCTAAATTACATCAATCATAGTTGTTTCTTTTTTGCGGAATACCCATAGACCGATGACGGCCAGGGCCACTGCTGAACCAGCTGAAATAGCCAATCCCTTCCAGTCGATCGCAGACGGGTTGAAGAAGCCGCTTCGGAACAGCTCGATAACGCCGGTCATTGGGTTAAGGTATGCAAACTCCTGGATACGGTTGGGAAGCAGGGTGACCGGATAAAAGACGGGTGTAGCAAATACACCGATGCGCAACAGGAACGGCACTATCTGGGATACGTCACGATATTCCACGTTGAGCGCAGCAAAGAAGATGCCAGTGCCAAAGGTGGCGACCACCCCCAGAACGAGCGCGAGTATGCAGGTAAGTATGCCAATTGGGTAAATACCGGAGCCGCTGAATATGATAAGCAACACAAATACGACAAGCGCAAATAACAGATCGATAAGCCCCGATACTGTCGCTGCCAGCGGCGGTATGATCTTTGGAAAATAGACTTTGGTCATAATATTGCGGTTAGTGATAAGGCTGTCGCTGACGGCGTTAACGGTCTTGTCGAAATACGTCCACAGCATAATACCAGCGAAAATCGGCAAGATAACCAACACGTGCTGTGCGTAGCCGAAGTCTATTTTTAATCCGCGCAGGATGAATAACGACACAACGGCCGTAAGGAATAGGGGTTGAATAATAACCCAGATGATACCGATCGCGGTCTGCTTGTAGCGGACTTTGAAGTAGCGCCATACGAAGAAGTAAATCAGCTCATGATAGCCAGATAGTTCTTTTAGTAGGGGCTGCCTTTTTTGCGTAAATGCTTTTGCTGCTCGTTTCATATAGTCTGTAGTTTAACGCTCGTTACTATGTTGTTGTCTAGCTCTAGAGGCTGGAGAGCGGATGGTGGCTTGCCACTACCATCAGCCATTCGTTTGGGGTGACACTTCGGGCCTGCTTGTAATCGGTCAGGCGCTCGAGACTGCCGTCGGGCTGCATGCCATAACAATACTCGAAATCGCTGTGGATCTGCCCGAAGAAACCGGATGCATCAGTATAGGCGTCAAAGGTAAACTCCAGGAACAGCACCAGGTCTTTATTGGTCTTTATTGTCTTGCGCATGCCTGCATATACCGAATCCTCAAAGCCTTCGACGTCGACCTTGATCAGGTTTACGGCGGTAATCTTGTTCTCGGCGCAGTAATCGTCGACCGTTACGACTGGTACTTTAAAGCTGGCATCAAACTCGGCCTTTACCGGGCTGTACGAATTTAGCTTATCTAGATCCTGCGCTGTGCTGCTACCCCACAGGTCTTTGACGCGGTGGATAACTGTCGATCCTTTTTTGGCGCCCACAGCAGCCTTAACGAGACGGCTGTGCGTACTCAGGCCGTTTACCGACAGGGTCTTTTCGATGAGCCCGTGCAGGTCCGGATTTGGTTCGAAAAGGTGCAGCTGGGTGCCCTTTTTCTCGATTTCGGTACCAGCCAGTAGCCCAAAGTATCCGAAGTTGGCGCCAATATCAAACACGATTGAATCTGGCCGTACGAATTTTCGCCACAAACGCGTCACATCCTCTTCCCAGGCTCCATTCATCATAAGATGTGGCGCCAACGAGATATCCCGTGTGTCGACATACATAAGCTGCCCGCTGAAAAGTTTGGTCAGCGCAGTGTGATCGCCGAGTGAGACCGTAGTGCTGTTTTTGAGCATATTCAGCATGTACAGTGTTTGGTCGAGCTTTTCGATAAGCGCGCGGTGCTGGGCATCGTCAGGTGAACCCGAATTACGCCGGGCGAGGTCTCTAAGGGCTTGCTGCGGATCGAACTTCTTCATGTTACTTCCCCTTTTTGTGGTTTAGAGATGCGAGGGCCTTGGAAACACGTTCCGAGAATTTCTCGACAGTGAATTTTGCTACCTGCTCGGCGGCGTGTGACTTAAGTTCAGTGCGCAGCTTGTCGTTCTGGGCAATCTGCTTGATCTTGTCGGCGATCTCATGCACATCGTAGGGGTTTTCTACGTATAGCGCAGCTTTGCCGCCAGCCTCTGGCAATGCACCGCGGTTTGATGTGAGCACCGGCAAATTGCTGGCCAGCGCCTCGATAATCGGCAGGCCGATACCTTCGTAGACGGATGGCCACACCAGTGAGTTGGCGTGGTTAAGCAGTGTATATTTATCAGCCTCGGACACGTACCCCGTGAAGATAATGTTTTTCTTAACAGAATCATCAAGCGACTGATAGCTGTTGTAAATGTCTTCGAACCCGAAGCCTGTCGAGCCGACAAGCACCAGTGGCATTTTGATTTCAGGCAGCACCATCGAGTAGGCGTCAAACAGATTTTCCAGGTTCTTGCGCTTCTCAAGCACGGAGATGAATAGCAGATACTTGCCGTCCTGAAGACCATTGCGGTGCAGTACGGCGCTTTCTGCCAATTCGGATGCCTTGCTCGAAACACTTCCGTACACCACGTGGATGTTAGCCTTCGGGTTGATCTCGCGTACTTTGCTGGCTGTATCTTCTGAATTAGTCATAACGAGGTCAGCTTGCTTGGCTGCTGTGTAGATTTGGTGTGCATACTTACGGGGCGTGTCGTTGTCGGGCGGCGTTTCAAGGAGCTCAAGCGGCATGACGTCATGTACGAACTGAGCAATTTTTGCCGGCTTGACCCACTTACGGTCGAGATCCATTGGCGAGGCAGTGATAACAAGGTCAACCTTGTGTTTGCGGATGGCCTTATGCAGGACGCGGTACGGGACGGTAGGGACGCCTTGCAGAATAAACTGGTAACAGTAGGGGATTTTGATTGAAAAATCGACGTTTTTCAGCAGACCAGGATTGTCGGAAAAATATTCACGCTTTATGTCCATGTAGTGCGACTTTAGGTAGCTGCGACCGGCTAGGATTTTGGCGAGATTGCGCCTGCTGCGCAAGCCACCAGGAACAGTGTATTTGAAGCTTTCGCGACCGTCGCGAATGTAGTGCTGCAAGTACAGGTGCTCGATCTTTTCGTCGAGCAAAGTTGATTTTTTAAATGACTTATCAGGGTAGCCGACTAGTATACCTACTTCATGACCGTCGGCCTTTGCTGCCGCGATCATGTTTTTTAGGATAAAACCAATGCCCCGCCCCTTTTCTTCGAACTCCGGAGTAACAAAAAGTATCTTCATAATATGCCGTTACTATATCACTTTGTCCCGTGTAACGCCACACGGGCTGCCGCTCTCGACTTGAGATATGGGGCGTGATACGATGCCTGATAGCATATGCGGAATCAAGGAGATTATGATGAAATATTTAGTCGCATCAGCCAATAGTTATGGCAACGTAGGGGACGACGTCTGTGGCTACAGTGCACAGCACCTTATACGGCAGTGCGACCCTGGCGCAGAGGTTGAAGTAACCTGTCCGCCCTTCGATGAAGCGCTTGCTGAAAATGCCGACGTTATCGTGTTGGGCGGTGGCGGTATTTTTTATGATGGCGACCGCGCTAACGTAGACAATTACCTGAGCTATTTGGAATATGCCCAGGCCCACAACAAGCCCAACATGGTGCTAGGCGTCGGTGTACAGGGCATTACTACCGAGTGGGGCAAAAAGCGCTACAAGTCGGTGCTGAATAATTGCGACCTGGTGACCGTACGCAGTCCCAAGGATAAGGAATTGCTTGACGCGATTGGCATTGAGGAAGTGCACGCCACTCAGGATTTAGGCTTTCTGACTGACGAATGGGCGCCAAGCACACCCTTCGCCGGCTTGCGCCGGAAACTGATCAAAAAGCTCAATCCCAAGCCCCGGCTGGGTCTGGGTCTGGTTGACTTGAAACAGATCAAAGGGGATTCATACGGCGGTGAATTCAAGCGATTTACCGACGCCGTAGAAGAACAGCTGCCTGTCATTTGTGAAACCTTTGATGTGCGCCTGCTGGTGCACTCCCGTGATGATGAAGCCTGGTATCAGAGGCTTGGTGAGATGCCCGGCGTAACGGTTGTGCCATACAAAACAATCCAGGATTTCCCGCGCTTCTGGTTTGAGTACAGCACGCTTGATATGGTTGTGGGCGTACGCTTCCACTCGGTAATTCTGGGGCTCCTTTCACGCAAGCCCGTAGTCAGTATCGGTAGTAAGGGCGCTAAACAGCAACGGCTGGCAGACTACGATTTGCCTACGCTCAAAGAGCAGTACTATCCGTTCAGTGAACCTGACAGAATCGAGGAACTGTTTGCTACTTTGCCAGAACGTTTTACTAATGGCGAGTTCAAGAAACTGCCAGATGATGAATTTGCCCGCCTCAAGCAGTACGTGCATATGAATGACGAACTTTTCAAAGAGGCGCTTGGCGGCTCTCCTGCCACTGAAACTGACGCCGAATAGTAGGACGTGCTCGCCATCGCCGCGCCGAGGTGCGAGTTACTGCACGATTATATTCAGGAATGCCCGTTCGTGCATATCCCAGTATCTGCTGCCGTCGACAACAGGCCTGAACCATTCTTTGTAAGTGCCCGGCGCTTTGCCGGAAGGTACGCTTACGGTGAACGCAAAGCGGGCTGATTCACCAGGGGCTACTTTATGCGGGTTGGAGCTGTAGGCGCTGCCATTGGTCATAAACACAGTGTTGAATATGCCCGTGGGCCGGTTTTGTCCGCCACCCCATGTACTGCCGAACACACTGTTGCGGTTCACCTGTTCAGCTGTGGCTAACCTAACCGGTTTTGCATAGCTCGGCGCCAAATTATTGGCTATGGCATAGTTGTCGTACCAGGTGGTGTTGCCGGTGTTCTTGAACGTGATGTACACCGATGTCGACTGCCCGGCGCTGAGGATAGGATAGGGTGATTGGCCTATGAATGCAGCGGAATTTTGAGTGGCAAGCACTTTAACGTCGATGAATCCCTTGCCATCCATTTGCCATTGGTCGAAACCTTCAGCGATTGGCTGGAACCATTCGCGGTAAACCCCCGGCTTGAGCGTTTCGGGCACGTTCAGGGTGAAACTTACCTTGGCGACTTGCCCGGGCCAGACAACATGCTGATCGCCGGTCAGCGTGGATTTATCGCTTTCATAGACAGTACTGAAGCGTGTTGCCGGCCTATTCGTCTTATCGAAATTGCGCCCAAAACGACTGCTGCGGTTGACGCTTTCGGATGTTGCCAGTACGACAGGCGGAACACCGTTCTCGCGTGAGGCAGCATCGTGCCAGGGGGTGTTGCCAGTGTTCTTTAATAAGAAGTAGACCTGGGTACTTTGGCCTTGTTTGAGCACGGGGTATTTGGACATTCCGGCGTAAGCGGCACGGTATACGGGCTTAGGCACTCGCACACCGACTGAAGCTTGCTGCAGGCCGATGTCGCTGCCGCTGATGTCAGGTGAAACCTGCATGGCATGAGTACCTTGCTGGAACGGCGCATCCAAGTCGAATGTAAATGTTCCGTTACCGCCCGGCGCGACGGTATTTTCGGTCAGACGGGCAGGGGTCTGGCCATCAATCCAGGTGCCTTGGGCCAGTTTGGCTGTGGCGCCACTGAGGGCCTTAAGAGTCGTGCTTGCTTTAGCCCAGGTGGTGTTCCCGGTGTTTTTGAAGATGACGGTGTATTGTTTGGGCCGGAGCGGGCCGGAGGATACGACATAGTTGGTTGTAGCTGGTTTGGCTGTGGCTGCCGACGGCACAGTAACGTCCAGGAAGGTGGTTACCGGTATATAGCCGACACCTTCATTAACCGGCGCGAACTGCTCCCGGTAGGTGCCGTTGGTGTAATTGTCTGGTGCGGTAAGCGTGAAATTGAAGCGGACGATTTCACCCGGCTGGGCAACGTGCTGGTTGGAGGCCAGGGTGGTGCCATTTGATTTATAGACTCTGGCGAATGTTCCGGTAGCACGGTTCTGCGCGCCGCCCCATGTTCCACCAAAATCACTGGTACGATTGGTCGCGTTGGCGGTGCCAAGCCGGGTTGCTTTTACGCCAGCTGGCGCCTGGTTTTTGCTGATAGCGTAGTTGTCATACCAAGGCGTGTTGCCGGTATTTTGATACTGTATATATGACTCTGCCGAAGCACCTGGCTTAATGGTGGGATAGCCCGCCTGACCCTTAAAAGTGGTGGTATATACTTTTTGGACTGTGATTGGGAGATACACTGTTGAGCCGGTAATCATGCCCTTATCTTCACTCACCGGTGAGAAATATTCTTTATATGTACCAGCGGTATATCCGGCCGGGATAGTAATGGTAAACGAGAACTTTACTGATTCACCAGGGGCTACTTTATGCGGGTTGGAGCTGTAGGCTTCACCATCCATGCCATAGACGGTATCAAATAGTCCGGTGGGCCGGTTCTGCGCGCCACCCCAGGCACTGCCGAAATGGCTGTTGCGATTGTTGGGATTCGTTGTGGCTAGTCGGGTAGGTTTGGTACCGGCTGGGGCAAGGTTGTTTGCCACAGCGTAATTATCGTACCAGGTCGTACGACCCATATTTTCGTACGTTATAGACACTGTGGTGCTCTGGCCTGGCTGTAGTGATGCGCCGCCTGAATGCGTCGAGAATACGGCATAGTTTTCCGGGCCCACTGGCGAACCGAACCAATCCCTGAACATCATCCAAAAGTTAAGGTTGCCATATGCACCACAGTCAGGAGCGCTGGTGCTATAGAAGCGTCCGCCGTTTAGCTTATGGGCGCGTGAACCCGCGTTCGGCTGGTAGGGGGTGTAATTGTATAGTCCGGCCGTGGCCTGGTTGCGGATGCGGACGTTTGAGCTGCCACAGGCTGGATCGGGATTGTAACGGATACTGTTGACTGCGCCTGGTATGTGGTTGTAATTGTGCGGATAGGCGCGGTATACCTTGTACTGACGGGCGGCGTAATATATCTGGCGGAAGAATCCGGCATACGCAGGATCACACCAGCCCGGCTTAGCGGTATTATCGGGGCAATAGAACCCGGCGGCCTTGTCGTACTGGATATCCCATGGCCAATCGTCGGTCAGTAGCGATTGCTCCTTTTGCAGCAGGATCATTATCACCTTAGGGCTGACGCCGCAGGCCCGGGCCACGTCATTAATAATATGAGCAGCAGACTTGGTGCCTCCCGTGTAGGCATCGCAGAATCCGTCAGCTGCTTTATTCGGTGTACTCTGAGTGTAATTTTTAAGACAGACGAATGGTGCACTGGCACCGCGAGGGGAAAGGCCTTGTTTCTTGTACCAGGTGTCGAGGCGGGAACCGTAGGTTGCCCTCGTAGTTGTTACCCAGGTGTCACGGCTGTCGCCCACTCTTTTGGAGGTGGCATTATAATAGTATGACTTTGACTGTGTCCCGTTAGTATCGCAGGTGGGTAGTTTGGCGTTTAGGAACGCCTGGATTTGCGAGACGTTCATTGCATCACCGTCATAAAATACGGCGTCGTCAATAATTCTTCCCGGATCCCAGGTTGCAGCCTCAGCTTTATCAGACAGCGGAGAGAACGGAGCGAACACTCCTGCCAGCAGGAGGGGCAGGCTCATAAGTAGTGAGAGTGCAATGTGCTTACGCTTCATACTACTTTATTGTATATCTACTGTTCTACTATCTGAAATGCCGGATGCTTTAGGGGAGGTATATTTGACGGTGACTGACCACTTGCCAGTGGTGGAGAACTTTTCGCGCGGAACCATGGCGGTATCGCAAACTGTTGTCGTGGCGTCGGAAGTTGCGCTCGTTTCCCAGGTAACTTTGGCAGAGCCTTTGGTGAATGTTACCGTACACTTGCCAGTCGATTCGAGAATACCGGATACATATGAACGAACTTCGACACGATTGCCGTACTGGGCGTCGTTGAACTGCTGGGCGATCGTAATGAAAGGTGAAACCTTTTGCTTTTCTGGAGTTGGGGTATCTTTGTCGTCATCATCAGTTTTGCTCGGATCGTCTTTATCTTCGTTGGCGAGGTCGTCTTTGTGGTCTTCGGTGGCTTCTTTTTCTTCCTCGGTTGCTGCATTGTAATTGATGCCGTCATCACTGGTTTGTTTTTTGACATTAGCAAAGGGGCCGAGGTCGGCAACCTTCATAGTTGTTACGGTGCCAATTGCCAACAATGCCACGGCAATCGAGACAAATAACCACTTTTTAGATACTTTATTTTTATTTTTGAGCATGTATTAGTACTGTACCATACAATCGTGGCGCGTCAGCAAACTACATGTTGTAGTATTTATAAGCGAGCGCTACGGCACGCTCAACGCGGGCAAGGTTTGTGCCTTCCGCATCGGGACGCATTTCGATTGAAACGAATTTGTCGTAACCGATTGACTTGAGCGCCTTGCCGGCTGCCTCATGGTCCACGTCTTCGCGTTCCTCGACGGATTCAAGCATGGGTGAGCTGATATGGAAGTGCTGGATAAGCGATCCTGCTTCAGTTATTGATGCTTCGGGGTCATCTCCTGCGAGCGTCATGCAGGCAATGTCCAGGTGCAGGCCGAATCCAGGGTTGCCAACCTTAGTAACGATGTCGATGCCTTGCCTTGCCGTTGTTACGAAGTCACAGGCGTATTGTGGCGCATTTGGTTCGATGCAAAAACGGACACCATGTTTCTGAGCTTCGTCGCCGAGTTCGTCGAAAAACGCTGCAGCAACCGCATCCGCCTCTTCTGCGGGCATAGCACCATGCTGCCGGTTTTTTGGCGATCCGAATACCATAACGCCTACATGCATTCTGCCGGCGAGCCCTATGAATTTCTTCAGATAGTCAAGCGTTTCGGCGCGGTTGGCTTCATCTGCAAATAGCTTGAGATCCGGCCGCGGGAAGAGCATGGATTGAAAAGCAACTACTTCTATATCGTGTGCCTTCCAAAAATCGAGGTACTCTGCAATCTGCTCATCACTCACGGCAAGTGGATCGTCCCATACCTTGGTCGGTGCAATTTCGACGTACCGTACGCCCAGGCGTTGCAAGGTCTTTGCAATTTCCGGCTCTTCATTTGGTGTCCAGGCAATATTTGATACTGCAAGTTTCATACAATCCCCTTATTTAGATCGGTCTATTGGTTAAAACCGTACACTTGGTTGACGAAGTCAACCTCGGCCAGATACGCCTGGACCGGATCTTCTACGCCCTGTGGTGCCCGCATTTCCAATGAGACAAATCCTGCGTAGGCGGCGGTACGCAAGGCCCGGCCCATTTCGCCATGTCCGACAGTCAACTCACGGCTTGGGGGTAATAATTCTGGCGCGCTGGCATCAAATGAGGTGATTCCTACGATTGCGTCGGCAGCGGAAATATCAAGATCAGGACGCGCATCGGGTTGTCCGGCTATGGCTGCAGAATCAAGGTGCAGCCCAAAGCCAGGGTGGTCGACTTCCTGAACCAGCTTCACGCCGTCTACAGTCGTACGCACGAATTGGTTTCCGTAGCCGGACAGCGGCTCAATACATAGCTTAGTGTTGTTATCGGCGGCTGTTTGCGCAACGTCACTAAATACTTCAACTGCTTGGCCGCGGTCTACCTCTTTGCGAAGCCCGGGCGAACCGAAGATCAGCGAGCCTGCGCCCAGGTGGCCAGCAAGCTCTGCCTGCCGCTTAAGATGATCGGTAAGTTTTTGGCGCGCTTCCGGATCGCCGGAGAGTGACGCTTCGGTCAGGCCAAAAGTCAGCGATTGCATGCCGGCGAGGACAAGGCCGGCATCCTCAACTTGTCTCCTGAATTCGCCTGCCTGCTGTGCGGTAACGTTAGGTGCTTCCTGCCAAACCATGGTCGGAGCGATAACCAGACCTTCGACCGAACGCGCGGTCAATTCTGGCAATATACTAGGTAAATGTTCTGGGGCCCACCCTATGTTTGAAGCAGCTAAACGCACTGTTATTTATTCCTCTCTTGTTCTACAAATGCTTTGATGTCATCAAGTACTTGTTGTTTGCTATATAAATATGGACCGGTGCCGCCAAATAGCGCGGCATGTTTGCTGTGCATGTCCCAGAAGGCAGGATTGATCCCCTCAGGCTCCTGCGCAAAGTCGTCCATGCCAAAACAATAGGCGGCGACTTCGTCGGTACGTACCGGCTCAGTAGCAAAGTTAATCACCTTGAGGCTGTTGTCGAGTGCGACATTGATGTCTTTCCAGATGTTCGCCAGGTTGTAGTACTGGTAGGTTCCGGCAGCATGGATTTTTTCGACCATATTGTTATTGAGCAGGTCGAAAATGACATTTTTCTTGAGGCCTTGTCCGAACAATCCAGGCAGGCGAACGATAAGGGCACTGTCGAAATTATCCTGAACAAACTGTTCCAGGTGGTATCGGTTAACGCCGTATGGGGCAAGACCCTCTAACTCGATGGGTGTATCCTCATCCGAACCGTTCGGCTGTTTGTACACGCCAACTGTAGAGATGAGCACAAACCGACGAGTCTTAACCTGCTTAAGATGTTCGATGAGGCCGTTGATTTGTGCCAGGTCGCCCTCCGGATCCTGGTTGATCTTCCACATCTCGGCATACGTAGCGGCGCTCACAACAAGATCATATTCTTGCCCGTCGATATCCTGAATGTTTTTAGTGTTGTACTGTGCGGCAAACGTGTGCTGGGCAGCGATGTTACCGCCAACAAATCCCGTATATCCAATTAATGCATCACCCGGCATGCGCTCCTCCTTATAACTCCCACCATTCTATAGTATTTGTGGGAAGCGGCAAAAAAAAATGATGGTATACTATGGTAAATCAGCAATTGAGGGGTCATTCCAGCCGATGATACAAAGACAGATAGTGCGTTTGCTCTCATTCGTTTGGGTGCGCATAAGAAAAGTAATGCGACTAATCGGTAAGCAGCCACCACGCAGACTGTTTATTATTGCCTCAATTATTACCTTCGCTACGGCTGTCGCGTATGTGGTGATCGTAGCACTTAATCATGCCTTGTTCTTTGACGGGTATGCAGCCAACGGCGCCTTCCAGCTCATGAATCCACTGCGGCGATTGGCGGCCGGGGAGGTTATCGGCACCGACTTCAATTTCTTTCACGGAATTGGCGTGCCGCTACTGCACATGCCCTTTTACTATTTGTTCGGACAAGGACTGTTCGGCTCTGAAGTTGCACGATGGCTGGTCTCGCCCGTGTTATTCGCAGGGGCTTCGTACTGCTTCTTCTATTACTTCAAAAGAAGCAAGCTGTTCGCGGCATCCATGACCGCTTGGGTAACGGGGCTTTCGCTCTACGTTCTGCCTTCGATCTCGCTGCCGCGTAACTCCATGCTGGGCGTGCGCTCGACGGTTGCAGTGTTTCTTATGGCGGTCATTCTCAATCAGGAACGGCTTAAGCGTCTCTGGGCGCACAAACGAATCTTCAGGTACGTCTCCGTATATGAAATTATTGTGGGATTTTTGCTGGCGGTAGGCTTTATATGCGGCACAGAGTTTGGTGTGGCCGCGGTCTTGGCATTCGTAGTTGTCAGCATATTCTATAGCACCGATATTGCCACTTCGACATTCCTGTCCAGAGTGTGGAGCGCAATGCGTGTTCTGGGTGTGGCCGCCGTCTCGCTTCTAGGGCTATTGACCGTGATAACAAGAGGCAATCCGTTCGAACCGCTCAAGTATGCCTTGGTCGAGATCCCAATGGACCAATTCTGGTATTTTGGCGTGCCGCCCAACAAGTTCTTGAATAGCGAAAACCTGTTCTCGATATTGCTTAAGGATGAGATCTTTTTGTTGAGCGTAGCGGTGGGCATTGTTGCTATCGCCCTGGTTATTGCGATACACCGGCTCAGAAGCCATCGCATTCAGGTACAGGCATTTTTGTTTGGACTGTTAGCTGGCGCATTGGGTATGGTATCGATGCTCGGATACTACCACTACACCGAGACTGGCTCGCTGGTGCGGATGTCCTTGCTTGTGGGCAGTGTGGCGATCGTGATTCTGGCTGGCCGCTGGCGGCGGCCTATCGCTGCCGCAGTGCAGCTCGGCAAGCGCAAGGCCCGCATGAGCATCACGCCGCAAAAAGGACTGTATGGGCTTGGCATGCTGTTTGTATTTGGCTCAGTCGTGTTCGCCGGTATTACTGCTCGGCAGGTCCGTACTGAATATAATGTAGTGGGCACCATTGCGCATGCTATCGACTATGTCCGCGGCAAAGATACTAATGTACTGGGCGACGAGTGGCGTGCTGTCGACGAAGCGGTCATGCGCGTCGTCAACGCAGACAACGCGCTACCCGTGGCAAATGTAACGAACAAGGACTACGATCATGGCGTCCACCGCAACAAGGCCCAGCTCATCCTGAACGCAGGGAAGCGGCAGTCATTCGTTAAGCCGCGCCAGATTGTATATCTGCCAAATGC
>Ga0075364_10000007_pt1 | contig 73806 bp, 63 predicted proteins | sample EndMetdeltDD1764_FD_71517 | JGI IMG/M metagenome (GOLD analysis project Ga0075364, IMG submission 71517) | Populus endosphere microbial communities from Tennessee, USA - Endosphere MetaG P. deltoides DD176-4 | ecosystem: Host-associated > Plants > Roots > Endosphere | place: USA: Tennessee... | reverse complement strand
GTCAGGGGGACTCGATGCGCTGTCGATCATGGAGCGCGTCCGCCATATCGCCGACGCCCTCCATGCCGCGCTACCCGCCCGATATGGGGATGCGCTTGAGATCATTGGCGCCATGGCGCCGCAACTCACCCATGGCTTCCAGGCGGTCGCTATCACCGAGTTCGTGGCGCGATACGGGCTTGGCGATTTCGACAGATCGATGGATGCGCTCGCCGATCTAACCCGCTTCGGGTCCGCCGAGTTCGCCATCCGGCCATTTCTGGCTAGCGATATTGAACGAACGCTCGCCGTGATGAAACGGTGGACCAGCAGCGCCGATGAGCATGTCCGCAGGCTCGCCAGCGAAGGCAGCAGGCCGAGGTTGCCATGGGCATCGCGTATTCCGGCTATACAGGAAGACCCGACGCTCGCTGCCTCGATCCTCCAAGCGCTCCGGGTTGATCCCAGCGCTTATGTTCGCAAGTCGGTCGGCAATCATCTCAACGATATCGCAAAGGATCGCCCCGACTGGCTGCTGGAGCGTCTGGCCGGGTGGCCGACCGACAATCCTCATACGGTCTGGATCATCCGTCATGCGTTGAGGACATTGATCAAGAAAGGCGAACCGCGCGCGCTTGCTCTCATTGGCGTTGAGCACGGCGCCTCTGTCACGGTACGCCGCTTTTCGATTGAGCCTCAGGTTGTGCATCTTGGCGAGACGATTGCCATGGACGCCGAATTGGTTTCGACTTCGCCCGATGATCAACGCCTGGTCGTCGATTATCGCGTCCACTATGCTCGTGCTGGCGGCAAGACTGCGGCCAAAGTCTTCAAGCTCAGGACATTTGACCTTCCGGCTGGACAGTCCACCACGCTTGGAGTTCGCCAGGCTATCCGGGATTTCAGTACGCGGCGCCATCATCCCGGTCGCCATGAGGTTGAACTCATCATCAATGGACTGACCATGGCAAGCACTGCGTTCGACATCGCGAGCGATCCTCCCGCCTGAGGCACCACGGTAGCCATCGGCCAGATTTATCGCTGCCCCTTTCTCCAGCGCCGACCATTCAAGGGATTCAACCATCTTCTCGCGAGCGTCCTCGCTCAGGATTCGGCGATGCTGCCTCCGAACGTTTGCGCTCGCGGAGAAGCTTGGTTCCAGCTTCATTAAGTGGACCGGGTCTTCAGGTTGGGATGAACGGCAAGTTCTGTCATGGGCGGCCGTTCACCCGATGACCGCGAACGACGTATGCTGGTCGATACCGGCCATGCATCCCTTCAGGCCGTCATTGTGAAGCGTGGGATGAGATGCCCCAGAAGGTCGTCGCTCGACCTAGCTAAGCCGTTCAATTGCTTGAATTTCGGACGATGCTGGACCCGGTTGGACGTCAATGGACGATTAGCCAGAAGAGCTTTCTGGGGCACCGTCTAAGCGGTTGATTTCGCGATCAAATCATAGCCTTGCGAACTCGCCAAGGGCCTAGCATGCTTCCAGTTCGTGGAAAAGGCTGGACGTCGACGGACAAGGCGGTTCGAGTCCTCGTGTAGGCCAGTTCACGTCTGATCCTTGACTTAGTGGCCGTGCCCCAAAGCGACCGTGAATGACGGTTCCGCCGAGAGCGGACGTTCAGTGTTTTCCCGACCTTCATCGAAGTACCACAGGGATTGGGCCGCTTCCGGACAGCCTGCTTCAGTCCGCTGTGATGCGTCTCAAGCGGCCGCTCCAAACCGAGACGGCTGATACCGGGTGGGGCGCGCAGGCTCGAAATAGGATGGCGCCATAGCCTAAGCGGCACCAATCTTGCCTGGACCCGCCTTGCGTCGGACGTAATCAGGTATGTTTTCCAAAACGGAGACCATCCACGCGTCATACTCGGCTTCATCCAGCCGTCTTAGCCAATCAAGATCGGGATAAACGTTGAAGCCGATTCCAATGATGGCCTGCGAAAGTCCGGATGAAGCGGCGACTTCCTGCTCCACTTCCTCTTCGCTAGCGTCATTGATGCTCATGTTTAAGGCCGTCGCTAGTGCAGACTTGACCCGTGCCGGAGCGGGCGGATGGGTTGCCAGCATGGCACTCGCGAGGGTCCAGTTCCGACGGTCGAGTATCTGGAAGAAGGCATAAGCGAAGAAGAGTACCATGCGCAGGCGCTCGCGACCGCTACCCATAAGCTTCGACTTGATCAGGGCACGCATAGGATCAAGCTGGTCGCGATCATACTCAGCTTCGAAGCAGGAGACCATTTCGTTGATTGCGTAAGCGTCTGCCGCGAGTTCGCGCGCTTGAGATTGACGGGCAGCTACCCGATCCGGGAGGTCGCTATGCTGCACTTCTATAATCGGTTCGTTTTTCGAATCTTTGCAATCGCCGTGGCCGAGCACAATATGGCCGAGCTCATGAAGCACGACGAATCGATGCAGCGACAGTGCAAGAAACAGGAAAAGCTCCACCCGCTCTTTATCTTTGATCCATGGGAGGAAGCCGGGATTCCATCTAACGGCTTCGGACTTGATGAGATCTTGAATGGTCGCGAATGAACGTTCGACGGACGGGGCCCACTTCGGTTCTGCGTCCCCGAAGGAAATGAAGACGCCGGCGGTCACCAACTGAGCGCTGAAGCGAAAAATTGCGTCCACCATTCCCCCGGTTACCAGAATGACTGTTGGCTGATAATTCGCCTTGGCTTGAACGTCGAAGCTTTCGGTGATCGCGAACTGAATCTCATAGTCAGGCGCGCGGGCCCTAATGATATTCAGCGCGTCGAATTTCAGCAACGGCATCCAAGGATGGTCTGGCACAGCCATGACGTCCAACTCTGGGCCAAGCCCCAAATTCTGCACCTGCACCGTCACCGCACGCGTCCTAGTTTACAACACTGTTCGAAAAAAGCCGCAAGGGCTCCCAACGAACCGGCCCTTACCACATCGCAGAGATTGTGGACAGCGGGTCGCCGACGCGCAATTGGGGCTGGCGTCCAGAGAAAGCATTAGCAATATTCAAATCCATCTAGGGGGTTCGGATGGATAATCTAAAACGGATTGCGGAAGAGGCGCTGAACACTTTCGAGGTGATTTCTGACGCCGCGACGGCGCGCCTCCACGAGAAGGGTCTGAGCCTCGCGAGTCTGGCGTCTGTGAACGAGGCCACGGCAGAGTCAATTGCCCGCGACATGCGTGAGCGCAACGTCCAGCGCATCAGCGACAGCATGCATCTGCGTCGCGAGCCGACGATTGCTCGATTGGTGGTAGCTGGCGAGGATGGTATCGAGGAGATCATCTATATCAGCCCTGTCGGCACGGTCGACGCGAAGGGCATCAAGTCCTGCAGTTACCTCAGCCCAAAAGGCAGGTTGGCGTCGCTTCCGATAGGTCAGGGCGATGAAATCTCGCTTCCCGGCGGGAGGCGTTGGTTCGAGGTCATCGAGAAGATGACATTTCAGCCGGGGCAGTGGGCAGGAGACTGGGACTCCAGGCCGGCGATCGAATTCCGGGAAAAGGCGCCTGCGCGAACGATCAAGTCGCTGCGCGAGCTACTGCTCAGCAGACTTGCGCCTGAAGCCGATGTCGATGTCGTCTCTCAATGGCTCTCCGAGGACGATGAGGCCGAAAGCGGGCTGATCGTCGATGGCATCGTGCGCGAGACTTTGACCGCGATGCAGCTGCGCGTGAGGCAGTTGCTGGATCAGTTCCAGGATTCGATCCTGCGCCTGCCGCTCGACAGCCGGATAGCGGTGCTCGGGCCTCCTGGGACCGGCAAGACAACGACGATGATCAAGCGACTGCGGCGAACGGTCGACGTCCGGCATCTGGAAGAATATGAACAGCAATCCGTGCTGGAGCCAGATGATGGCGGATTGGATCACCCCGACAGCTGGATCATGTTCACCCCGACAGAGTTGCTGCGCCTCTATGTCAAGGACGCGCTGGGCAAGCAGGGGGTGCCGGTTCACGATCAGCGCTTGTGGGTTTGGGAGGATTATCGCCTCGAGATCGCCAAGCGCAATCTGGCGATCCTACGCACGGCCACGCGGCGCGGATTGGTGCCGAGGGGCGATGACAGCATTTTGCTCACGGGCACGCTGACCGATCAGATCGCATGGTTCGAGGCTTTCGACGCTTTTCAGAAGGAAGCTTTCGTCCGGCAACTGTCGATTGAGGCGGAGCGACTGGTTGCGAGCGACGCCGCTCGTATCGGCTTGATCGGACGTCAGGTGTCGGCAGCGATTGAACGTAGCGATGATAAGGTTCTCCAACTCATCAGCGATCTGGCCTCCCGCATGAGCGACTTGCGCGAAATCGCAGGCGGACTGAGCAAAGAGATTCAAAATGACCTTCAGCAGCCGCTGGAGATCTTTGCCCGGAGCGAGGGATTCCTTGAGGCATTGACCACGTTCGTAGCCTCGCTCGCGGCCGATACCGACGACGATGCCGACGACGACGAGGATGACGACGAGGAGGTTGAAGACCAGCGGCCGCTGACCGGGCGCCGCCACGTCGTTGACGTCTTTCGCCGAGCGATGCGCGCTCGCGCGATCGGACAGGCCGCTGGCCGCGCCCCGGCTCCGCGCACCCGAGCCGGACGGATTCTGGGATTCGTCACAAGTCGCGGCCTCGAATTGCCTGACCTCAAGGATGTCGGGACACGGCTTCTGGTTCAGCGGGCAGCTCGCCGCCTGGCTCGGGCACCCCATGCCTGGCTCTCAGGCGTGTCATTGCGCTACCGACAGTTCAGACGAGCGATGCGCACCAGCAGTGAATGGTATGGAGAGACACAGGCAGGGGCTATGGACATCCACCCGGCCGAACTCGACCTCATTGTGTATGCAATCCTTTCCCAGGCTCGCGAAATGTCGCAGAATGCGCTGTTGCTGTCTCGGCTCGGTGATAATCGCCCGGCCTTGCTCGACGCTGCAGCTGAACTGCGGCGCAACCAGGTGCTGGTCGACGAGGCGACGGACTTCTCACCCTTGCAACTCGCGGCAATGCAGTCGTTGGCAAGTACGCGGACAGACGCGGTGTTCCTCGCGGGCGACTTCAATCAGCGCCTGACGCTTTGGGGCAGCCGATCAGAAGATGATCTTCGCTGGGCAGTACCGAACCTGGAAGTCCGTCCTATCACCGTCACTTACCGGCAAAGCAGAAAGCTGGCTTCCTTCGCGACGGCCTTGGCCGAGTTGCAGGGATCGGCCGTTCAGGAAACGGCGCCTGAAGACCAGCAGAATGAGGGCTTTGACCCGGTTCTCGGAGCGGGCCTTGGAGACCTGAATGACCTGGCTGCCTGGCTTGTGTCCCGGATTCGGGAAATCGGAATACTGACGAAGGGAGCAATGCCTACAATCGCGCTCCTAGTTGATGATGAGGAGAGGCTGGATGAACTTGCGGCCCATTTGAAACCGCATCTCGAGGACTTGAGCATGCGGGCCGTTCCCTGTCCAAAGGGTCTGGTCAAAGGGCAGGACGGCGATGTCAGGATATTCGATGTCCAGCATGTGAAGGGGCTGGAGTTCGAAGCGGTTTTCTTCGTCGGTCTCGATGGCCTAGCCAAGCAGAAGCCCGAACTGTTTGATCGTTATCTCTATGTTGGCGCGACGCGCGCCGCCACCTTCCTTGGCCTCACCATCTCGGGTGATCAGTTGCCAGAGCGGATATCCCCCCTCCAGCCCAGGTTACAGGAAGCCTGGCCTGCCTAATCAACATTGCAAGACGGCCACTTCCGCCAGCGGACCTTTCGACCGACGCCTCGTGCGCCGTTCCAGCCTTTTGCTCGTGCAGCTACTGCGCGAGCCTTAGGCCGACTGCTTCGATGGCCAAATTTCGCCCGCAAACGTTCTCGGCTACCCATGGCAATTGCGCGAGGTGGGCCAATCACAATTCGAACGGGGCGCCGAGCGCGAGCGACCGGTGCAGAACCCTGTGGCAGTTCGAACAAAGGCATTTGAGATCATCGAGACTGGTTTCGTGACCGGGCTTCATGTCTGCTACATGGGTGCGATGGTGGTGAACCTCGATGCACGCGGGACCAGCTTCAGACCCGTATATCTTCGAGGGATCAAGGCCGCAGCGCTCGCACTGCAGCTTTCCATGATCCTTGATGAACTGGGCTCGCTTTTTGGCGGCAAGGCCAGGCTGTCGCTCCTTCTTGAGGTGAGTTGCGATCCGCGGATTTCCTTCGATCCACGTTCGCTCCTCCTCAGTCGGCGAAAGTGCTAAGTTCGCCTCGGCCAATTCGGGGGGGGGGTGGTTTCGGACGAGCTCCGGAGCCGAACTTTGGTACGATCCACAGACCACACTCTTCCAAGATATCGAAGCAAGGCGTTTTCCAGCCGGCATTGAAGTGCCCAGGCTTGGCAACAATTCCGAGCGCTTCTTCAAGTGCGAGGCCAAACACCTTCTTAGGTGCATAGGCACGACCATCACCGGTCTTTACGTCGAAGTCACGCAACGGGTCGAAGTTCTCGGCAGCATCACCGGCGTCGAGCCTTGCGAGTGCCGCCCTGATGTGTTCCGGTCCGACCTTTCGCAATTCCTCGAAGGGCAGCCGTGCGACACTCTTTGATACGGCGCCGTCACTGATCCTTGCACCGCTGAACGCCTCATAAGGTACTGCACGCAGCCGGCGCACAATCTCATCGTCGGAAAGCGAGGTATCGACGCGAATTTTCTTGTTCTGGTTGCCCTCGTTCGCGGGCATCCCGTCGGAGCGTCCGAAAGCGCGCATCTTGGCGCGCATCATGGTCTTCACCTCGGATAGCGAAGCTTTGTCGAAGTCGTCTGCAGACGCCAGGGTACGCTCGGTTTCTGAGGAAGCGCGCGCGGGCGCGCTGTCGAGCAGCACGCGCTCGATTGCCGGTGACGGTGAGTTGATGCGATCAAAGATCGTGTCAAAAGCGGTCACGTAGTCGGGGTTGCGACCCCTTGATTCTCGGGAGCTAGATCGCGGGCGTCCGCTGCGGCTGTGCAGGATGATCCGACCGTTCTCCACACTCGTTCGCGCTTCCAACGGTTGCATATCCGGCCCCAATAGTGAGTAGTCCAATTGTCGCCCTCAGATTTTCGCGCCCACGGCGATGCATGGCCTGCAATTCACCCCGCCTCAACGAATAAGGCCATAAGGGCATTGCAAGGGGTGGAGAACTCGTCGTCAGCGGATGCGTGCTTGCATCGACCAACAGCTCAAAGCAATTAGGCGAAAGATGCTTGCTGCAAGAAAATCAACCGACGGAACGGGCCTCGCCGGCGACTATGCCCGGTCGAGGCCCAGATATGACGCTCCCGCCACGTGGAGTGCCGTCAAGTGCATGCTACTGGGCCTCTGGCCTTGAGTACCGCGCTGACAAGCAAGGGGTTGCCTGGCTGGAAACTGGACGAGGGCCAGCGCCGTGCGTTGCTCGCGGCGATCCCACCCACCTGGCCTGACGTTGTCGCAGATCACGTAACCCTGTCGTCGGATAGGTCATATTCAGTCCCTGCGGAATGCTCGGCTGTCCTGATCGGTGTCGTTGACGATGGGTTCGGAGTGCAAGCATTGGTCGCGAGCATCAATGGCACCATGGTCCGACCGGATGGCAAGACCTTTCACGTGACCTGGTCCTTGGACCGAGGGAGGGGACGGCGCGCTGTGGAAAGCAATGACGTTATCGCCGAGCTTGGATGGACACCGTTTGCCGCTCCTATCCCCGTCATTCTCGTTCCAGCCAGAATATAAGCTTCGGGGTCCTATTGTTGATTTAACTGACATGCCGCTAAGCTGGCCAGCGGGGGAAGTACGCGTGAAGTCCGAGCAACGACCATTCAAGATCAGCACGGGGCTAAAAGACCTCATCGGCCGCGACCTGATAACCGACGATTTTGTCGCCGTATTCGAGCTTGTGAAAAACTCTTTCGATGCGCACGCGCGCGCCGTTCGGATCACTTTCGCCGACGATATGATAACCATTGCCGACAACGGCAAGGGCATGGCGCGAAACGACATCATCAACAAGTGGCTCTTTGTCGCCTACTCGGCGAAGCGCGAAGGAACCGAGGACGACGACTATCGCGATTTGATCGGGGAGCGATCGAGAGCGTTTGCAGGCGCGAAGGGAGTTGGCCGGTTCTCGTGCGATCGGTTGGGTTCGGAATTGGAGCTACATAGCCGCGCTCGTGGGGGAACTGTCCAGCTTCTAGAGATCGACTGGCGAAAATACGAGGGCAACCCACGGATCGAGTTCGGTGACATCAAAGTCGGCTTGTCGGAGGCGAACGCTTTCCCTGATCCCGCCGTGAAGCCTCGAGGCGCGACCGGGACGGTGTTGCAGATCCGGCGCGTCCGTTCGGGCTGGGACCGGCCGAAGCTTCAAGCCTTGAAGCGCGAGCTTACCAAGCTCATTGACCCTTTTGGGCGGGGCGGTAGGGCATTTGAGATTGAAATCAATGCCCCAGCTGAGTTGGATGCTGACGAAGCAGATGCTGCCATCAACGAGACGTTGCGAGAGGATCAGCCTCGCAGAATGATTGTCAACGGCAGGATCGAAAACCCGATCCTTGAAGTCCTCAAGCAGAGGACGACCCGGATCAGCGTCGAAATGACGCCTGATGGTAAATACCTCGAATCAATGCTTGAGGATCGAGGTGAACTGATCTATCGAATAAGGGAGGAAAACCCGTACTCAGCGCTCGTAAATACGGAAATAGTTGCCGACATCTATTTTCTCAATCGCAGCGCGAAGGTAGTTTTCGCCCACCGCATGGGCCTTCCATCAATAAAATTCGGGTCAATCTTTCTTTTCCGGAATGGCTTTCGAGTATTCCCCATCGGAGCAGAGGACGATGATTTCTTTGGTCTGAATCGGCGAAAGCAGCAGGGCCAGCGTCGCTACCTTGGTGGCCGTGACTTGGTGGGCCGAGTTGAAATCAAAGGCGTTCAGGGCTTTGACGAAGCCACAAGCCGTAATCAGGGCCTCATTCGTACTCCGGAAGTCGACGAGTTGATCGAATTCGTCCGCGACAAATGTGTAAGGCGTTTCGAAAGGTACGTCGTCGACATCACTTGGAAGGACAAGTTCGATTCGTTTGCAGGCGACATGTCCCGCATGCATCTTGACGAGAGCTCCGCGCTTGTAGCGCAATTAGTGTCGCGGTTGGCGGCAACCGAGGGCGTCGAGTTGCTCGAGTTCAATCCGGACATCGTGCGCATCGTTGACGAAAAATCGAAGGCCTTCGAGTCATCGCTCAAGGCGCTCGAAATGTTGGCCGAGGAAACCGGCGACAAGGCTATGCTTGCGCGCGTTGATGACGCTAAGGCCCGGATTCGCGCTCTTCAGGAGGCTGAGGCTGAATCTCGCGAGGCAGAACGTCGTGCCGAGGCCCGGGCGATGGCAGCTGAATCGGCTGCGGCACGCGCAGAGGCTCGCGTCGCCGAGGAATTGGAGCGCAACGATTTTCTCGTCGCAGCCTCGTCGCTCGATCAGGATACGATCCTAAACCTTCATCACCAGATTATGATCCACGCCTCCGACGTGCATCATGGCATCAAGCGAATGATGGGCAAGCTACGCTCAGGCAGCACGATCTCGAACGCCGAGTGGATCGATTTCCTGGACGGCGTTTCTTACCGGAACAGCCAGATCCTCACGGCGGCTCGGTTCGCGACCAAGGGTGGCTACAAGCAGCAATCATCAGAAGTCGAGGCCGACCTGTCAGTTTATGTCCGCGACTACATCGAAACGGTATCGACCCTTTGGGCACCGAGGGGCGTTACGATCGACGCAACTGCCGATGGCAAGCCCGTGAAGCGAAAATTCCGGCCGATCGAGGTGGGCATCGTCATCGACAATCTCGTCTCGAACGCGGTCAAGGCACGGGCAACGACCATTTCGTTCGACCTTTCCGCAAGCGCGGGCAGCAAGCCCGAGCTCAAGGTCGTCGTCGCGGATGATGGCATTGGCTGGCCAGCCAAGTTCAAGCCGCTGGCGCGAGTTTTCGAAAAGGGCGTCACCACTAGCGACGGATCGGGCCTTGGCCTCTTCCATGTCAAGCAAGTGGTGGAAACCTTGGGCGGGACGATCGAAGCAATCGCAGAACCCTATTCCGAAGATCTCGATGGAGCCCACCTGATGATCCGACTGCCATCATGAAGCTCGAATTCCAGTTGCTTGTTGTCGACGACAATCCCCGCTCGATCGACAATGCCGTTGCGCTGCTCGGCGACTATCTGGACGCGAAGGGCTTCTCGTTGAAGCAGAGCGTTGCCGGCGACCTTTCCGACGCCGGGCTACGGAAGCTAGCCCGGCAAGCTGGCCGGGACTTTGACCTCGTCGCCGTCGACTACAATCTAGGTCGGCAGGACAACGACGGCGCGCAGGCCGCGTCGCGATTGAGGAGGGAGCTCCAGTTCACGGACATGGTCTTCTATTCCTCCGACCCTTCGGTGAACCTCTACCAGGAGCTGGCGCGGCAGGAAGTCCCCGGTGTTTTCGTTGCGTCCCGGCAGGACCTCGACGAGGCGTTCAAGGGTCTGGCGGACACAATCATCGGCAAGGCGATCGACCTCAACCACATGCGCGGGATCGCAATGGCCGAAGTGGCCGAGATGGACGTCCTGATGGAGGAAATACTCGAAAAGGTGTTCTCGTCCCAGGACGGGGAACTTGTCGCCAAGGCCAGCGAAACCCTCTCCAAGCTTCTTGCCGGGGCCGAGGAAAGCCTTGAAGGGCTTCGGGTCGTTGTTGGCGAGGCTCGCATCCTCGATATCGTTACCGACAGTCGGTTATTTTCATCGATGCATCGCTACAAGGCGATCAACCGCGTTGCCAAGTGCCTCGAGCACAAGCCAACCGCAGCCATCGAGACCTTGAAGACCTACGATGCCGACATCATCCAAAACCGAAATACCCTGGCGCATGCCAAGGAGGACGTAGCCGAGGACGGAACCGTTACGCTTCGCGCCATGAAGCGGGGCAAGCCTCCGGTCAGCATCGACGAGAACTGGATGGTCGCCTTTCGTGGAAAGCTCCGGACCCAGCGCGCCGCCCTGTCCGAGGTGTGCGACGCGCTATCCGCGCACGTCGATGGGCGAGCGGCCGGCTAGTCTTGAAAGCGCAAGCCCGAGCTGTTCAGCGAGGAGTGGCGGGACCGCATTGGCAACTTGCGTAAAGCGCGGAACCTCCTTTGTCCGCAGCATGCCGCCGGTCGTGTATTTTCCTTGGAAGGCGAACCAGTCTGGGAAGGATTGTAAGCGTGCATTCTCGCGAACGGTCAGGGTCCGTGGCTCGGAATAATGGAGAAGGTCGTCGGGCAAGCTAGTGATGGTCGGCGCAGGAGCGAGCGCATCCATCACGCGGATGGTCAATTTCTTGAGCTGGAAACGTTCGCGCGTTTCGGGCGAGATGGCGGTGTTGAGCCTTCCTTCCTCGCGGCACGCCTTGATGATCTCGGCGAAGCGCATGCTAATGTCGTCGCGATGCTTTGCGAGGCGGGTGTCGGGCGGGCTGCTTTGGCATCCATCGCGCATGGCCATCTGGTAGCTGCTTCGCGGCGAACGATAGCCGATGGCGTCGAAGCCCGGCGAATCAACCGAGGGCACCGTGCCCGCGTGGCCAACTTCGAGGTCGCTGATCGCGTCCCGGGCCGTTGGGGAGCGCGGCAGCCCGCGTTCCGCTAAAAAGCCCCGGCTCGAACGACGCAGGTCGTCAAAAAAGAAGGGCAAGCCGCTAGCGGGCATGTCATTGCGCACGCCGACAAGGATGAAGCGGGGTCGGGATTGGGGGACGCCATAGTCGCTCGCCCGGATGATTTCGCTCGTCGTGCGATAATGCGGGGCCAGCCGTTCACGCAGGGCTTCTGAAAAGTTCTGGACGCCGCCAGCGCTTGCCTTCTTGAAGTCCGAAGTGAAGCCCCGGACGTTCTCGATCAGCACCATGCGCGGCCTTACAAGCGCGACCAGCTCCAGGTAGGCCTCAAAGAGGGTGTTTCGCGGATCGTCGGGTCTACGCCGCCCGGCGTTTGAGAAGCCTTGGCAGGGCGGCCCGCCAGCGATCAAGTCGACGCTGTCCGCAAGCCCAGCGAGTTCGGTCGAATGCTTTTCGAGAAGGAGCCGAATATCCCAAGGCCGTCGCTCGATCGACGGCGGCCAATCGTAAGCCATCAAGGGCCGCTCGCCGGAAAAGTTCGAAGACAGCGTGCTGAAGGCGAACTCGTCCTTTTCGATTGCGAGCAGGCCGTTCCAGCCTGCGCGCTTGAGCCCAAGGCTGAGCCCGCCGCATCCCGCAAAGGCGTCGATAAAGGTTGGTGCGATAGCGGAAGCGGGCGGCAACTCGCTGCCCATGGCATCTGCTAGCTCGCTTATTACTTCGCCTGGATGATGCCGGAGTGCCACTGGGAACTCATAGGACATGCCGCCAGCCAAGAGAAGCTTGTCCATTATGAGCCGAGGCTTCTTTTTCTCCCGCGCAAAGCACGCCTCAGCAACCTGCAAGGCAGCCATCAACCGATTGAATTAGGATGAGGCGAGTGCCCGAGTTCGAAAGCGATTCGAAGGGCAGCGTCTTGCACCTTGCGCAGGCTCCCCAGCTCGCATTCCCATGCGACAAGCACCTTCCAGCCGAGTGCCTGCAACGACGCAATATTCCTGGCGTCGCGCACGGTATTGCGTTCAAATTTATCCAACCAAAAGGCAGTGTTGGACTTGGGGGTGGTCGCGACCCTGCACCCCTGGTGGCGATGCCAGAAGCACCCATGGACGAGCACGACCGTCTTGAAGCGGGGGAGCACGATGTCAGGCCGCCCCGGCAGGCGCTTGTCATGGATGCGGAACCGGAGGCCCAGGGCATGCAGCGCCCTTCGCAAGGCGACCTCGGGCGACGTGTCCTTGGACCGGATCCGCGACATGCGTTCCGATCGCTCCTTAGGCGAGAGGAAGTCGGCCATCCCGGCCGCTATCCTTCTCCCGCTTCCCGGGCCCTGGTCAGCTCGAAGAAGGGGTATCCCCGGATAATCTCGCCACCCACGTCGAACGACTTGTAGAGGCACTGGTGATTGCCAAGGGTCTTCACCCGCTCGGCGACCTCGCCCGCATTTGCAGCGAGCCCCAGGGCCGATAGCTCGGACGCGGTCACGTTGGGGACCTTGTGCACGAACCAGCTCAGCAACGGTTCCCTGTAGTCGGTGGCACCTGCCTTGAAATGACGCAGGTACTGGGACGCGAGGATGACCCCGGTCCCGAACTCGCGTCCTTGCAGTAACAGCTTGCGCAAGACATCGAACTCGTACCGCATGATGTTGTCGGCCTCGTCGACCAGCAGGTAGGAGTCGACGGCGCGGAGCTGCGGGTCGGTGCCGAGGAACGGCCGCTTCGGTGTGCGCAGCATGTTCTCGTAAAACATATTGAGCATGACTGCGACGAGCATGTTCTTGCTATGGTCGTCCTGGCCAAGTGCATCCAGCGCGATGACCACTACGCCGTCTAGGAATTGGTCGAACGGGACCGTCCGCGACTGGTCGGGCTCGAAGATCTCCATGTCCATCAGGTCGTCGATGATGGCCATCGGCGAGTCGGACTTTCCATCGAGGATGGTGGCATAGGCCTCGTGCACATCGCGCAATGTCGGTGGCACGCCGGCCGGCGCCGCCTCGTAGGCCTCGCGGACCGCGCGCTTGAGCTTGTCCCGCTGGACGGGGCCGATCCCAGGGTAGATCTTGCCGAGCACGTCCGCAAAGAACCGAAACCGGTCCAGCCATGGGGTGGGAACATCCCCAATGGTCCTCGTATCGAACAAGTTGAGCGGAAGCCGGTGCGGCCTGACGACACGGGCACCCGTGGCGCCAACGAAGTCCTCGCTGCTGTAGTCGCGCTTGTAGTCAAAGATCAGGAAGCGCGGCCGGATGCCCCGGTTCTGCTCGCTCGAGCTAGCGATTTGGAAGATCAGCGACTTCAGGAGCTGCGTCTTGCCCGTGCCAAGGTCGCCCACGACGCCCATGTTCAGCTGGTTCAGCCTGGTGTCAGAGATGTTGAGGGCCAGGTCGCGCGCCTTGAACCCATCTATAGTTCGGCCAACCTGCAGCACAACGCCCGCGCTCTGGGTGACCGGCGGATCATTATCTCCGCTGTCCGGGACTTCACTTGGCGGGGCGGCCGGCGTGGCGCCCGTGGCCAGTGCATCGGTGTTTAGCCGCGCATCATCGGCCGGCGGGGCGGCGGCAGCCGGCTCGACCTCAGCCGGTGCCTCGCCGGCGCTTGCCTCGGCAGGCGCGTGCGGCGAGTCTGCGGCCACCTGCCCTGCTTCTTTTGTTGGCATAAGGTCCCAATCGCCAAGCCGGGCGTGGACCATTCGATAAAACGCCGTTGGGTCGCCCGCGACGATCTTGCCCGCATCCTCGCTTCCAACGACGATCGTCTCGTCGAACCCGTCATGATCATGGTCGCGCGACGTGCTCGAGTGGGATTCGTCGACGACGATCAGCCGCCCCCGCGAGTCGACTTCAATGCAGTCGACCCCGTCGAGCACTGACCTTGCGATCGATTCATGCAATCTGGCCCACTGGCTGGAATTACCACGAACGTCGTCCTGCTGGCTGTAGACCCGCATGCCGAACCCGATGATCGACAGCACGAGGTGCTGGAAGGCCAGTGCCCAGAGGCGGGGCTGCCCGTCGTGCGGCGCCATGGCACCTAATAAGGAGGACAGCGACTTGGCCTGCTCGAGCGCCTCGACTGCATCGCCATCGCCGTAGATTGCCGTTGGCCGGCACTTGACCTCCACGGGTGTCAGCTTGATGCGAGGTGCGCCGCCCGCGAACTCGATACCCACCACGACGAGGTCCGGGCGCAGTAATGCAAGGTCCTTGCGGTCCTTGCCGAGGGTCCTGCAAAGGTCGCCAAGGTAGCCGCGGAACGGGTCGACTGGCACGACGATCGCGATCGACGGCGCATCGGCGCTTCCCTCAAGGACTGGCAGGACGCCGCCAGCAAACCCTCCCGCGGAGCGGAAGCGATCCTGTAGGAGGCGCACGCCGACGAGGACCCCCAGGTCGCCCGTCGCTCCTGCATCGTCCCCGGCGAGCCCCTTGATGGTTGGGATGCCACGGCGCGCCACCTCGAGCAGGACGTCGCTGACTTTCTCGGGCGCGATGCCCTCGCATCCAGGGAGGCGAGCCAAAGCCTTGGCCAAGGCCTCGCGGTCCGCGTCGGTGACCTGAGAGAGGAGGTAGTATCCGTTCGTGTCGCCGGAGCGATGCGAATAGGACGGCAGTTCATAGTCCCAGAGGTAGGCGCCCTCCAGCCAGCCCCCGAGGAAGCAGGCCGGGTCGATCGCCGACGAGGAGACTGCGACGAAGTCCGTGCGCCGCTCGCGCAGCATATGCTTCACCTCGTGCACGTTGGGCGCGAACTGCAGGCCAACGGGCGCGGGTGACAGGTTCTCGATCGCCGCGGCGAGGCTTCCGACCTTGTCGGCCAGTACCTCGCCGCTTTGGGCGGGTGGCGTGGATTGCCGTGATTCATGGAGGAATACCCGCGGCAGCTGGCGGCGGATGCGATGGCGCGACAGTGCGCCGAAGCCGAGCGGCGTGCGTTGCTCCACCTCCGCCGCGCCCGGCTCGGTCATGTCGAGCTGCGCAATGATCCCCAGGTCAGGAATAGTGCCCGGGGGTTGCCCCGCGAACCAGCGGACCGCGTTTCGCGTATCCTCCGACAGGTTGGCGATCTTCGCATCGTCCGGGCGCGCGTCCTCAGTCCTGTCGTCGAAGATCTCGACGAAGCGCTGCCCCGTCGAGCGGCTGCGCGGCCGCCTCGCGTCGTCCTGAAATCGCGACGTGCACCACTCGATCAGGCCGTCGTTGCACGCGTCGGTCGCGCCGCCGGCGCTGGAGACCGCAATCGACACGACAGGCTTTGCGGCGAGGAGCTCCGACACGTCGTCGAGCGCCCTGACGACCTGCGCCGCGCTGAAGCCAACCGAGATGCCGCCTACGCTGATCCCGAACTCGTCGCCGAAAGGCGCGTGCATCGAGCGATGCGGGAGGCTGCCAAGGCTGGCCGCGTTCCAGAGGACGGACCAGTAGTCGGTACCGTTCTCGACCGCGAGGTAGTCGACCTTGTCGCTCCCCGATGGCGACCGGATCGACATGCACACCACATCGGGCACGCAGTCCGGATCGAGTACGCTGGCAGCCGGGCAAGGCTTGCCTTGCTCGTCGGCCTCCGCGAGCACGCCTTGTGCAACGACTTGCCAGCCCAGCCGAAGTGGATGGAATGGCGACAATAGGATTGCATCGGGAATGCGGGACAGGCTGCGCCCGCTACTGTCGAGCGAACAAACGGCGATGACATCGCACCAGCAGGCTATGTCGGGTGCCGCTGCGAGCCACGACTGGTATGCGTCGACATAGCGCTCGACCGTCGCCCTGAACTCCTCGTCGCGCATGGCTAGCTCGCCGAGGCGGGCGGTCTCGAATACGCCGGACTGGTCGCCATCCCCGCGGACGTGGCGAGCGATCTCCTCGCGCGCGTCCAGGAAAGCCTGTGGCGGGTCGAATTCGTCGGGCGCTGGCCGGGGATCGCATATGAACGAGCCGGCCGACACGAGTGGCCCGCCAGCCACGCCCCATTGCGGCGGCGCCCATTGGTTGCCGTAGTCCTCCGCCAGCACGATTGGCTGGTAAGATCGCCGGGCCGCCTCGGGCGCGAGGAGCCAGTCCTGGAGCATTGTAGACCGGACCGTGCGATTGACCTGGATGACGGCCTTGGCGTCGAACGACTCCAGTTGCTTCCGGTTCACCCTGATCAGGCGCTCGAACTCGCTGCGGCAGCCTACCTCTGGGGCATCCTCACAGGACAAGTAGGCCCGGAATGTCTCCTGCGACACCGAGCCATCGCGCTGCGGGCGTGCGATCCTAAAGTCGACCTGCAGGTTTCCATCGACCTCGGCCTCAACTTGGAATGTCGCGTCGCGCAGCGGGCGGACGCTAAGCGTCGCGGTGGCCTCGCTGCGCCCGTCCCCCTGGTCGGACACCGATGTCGCGGAGGCCTCGAGCTCAATGCCCGGCGAGACGAACACGAGCAGCTCGTAGCGACCTGGGCCAGGCAACGTCAGGCTGGTTTCCCAGTCCACGCCACTGCGACCCGTCGTGCGGGACGGCTTGCGAGGCGGCGTGAACCTGCGGGCTAGGCGGCAGGCCACGAGGACTCCAGGCTGCCAACTGGCGAGCGACACCACCTTCATCGAGCCGGGCTTGAAGTTCGGCGCGGTTGCCTTGTAGCTGACGGGGTTCTTGTGCTGCGGCGGGGACAGGTCGCTGAGGACGTCGTCAGTGTCCGCGTCGATCTCTCCGACCTCCTTGGCCCCGCCAGCCGGCGAGCGCTCGACAGATATACGGGCGCCGGCCGGCTCCCCGCCCTTGGTTGAGAAGCGCAGTTCGACGACGTCCATGACAATCGCGGGCATCGCCTTCCCGAGGGCGGTGATCGCGTTCGTGCACTCCATGACGATGTCGCCCGAGACGGCGGGCTCCTCGGCGAGGAGTTCCGCCCATCTCTCGACGTCAAGATGGCCCCACCATGCTGGCGGCGGGTCCAGCGACAAACCTTGTGATGGCCCGTAGTAGGCGGCGGTCGCTCGGTCGAAGGCTGTCTGCAGCTGGCAGGTAGACCTGACATGGGCATGGAACTGCTCGAGGGCCTGCCCGTCCTCTTCGGTCGCACCCTCAGCAAGGCGGTCGATGCCGTTTCGGAACCCGTCCGAAAGGGCGTCGGCTACCTTGTCCAGCGTTCCAAGCTGGTCGCGGGCCGACAGCGACCCGTCGCGCCGCGGGGGTACGCCGCACGCAAGGCTGACGGCAAAGCCGGCGCCAATCCCAAGCGCCGGGCCTGCCGAGAAGAGCTTGGCGAGCACGGCCCATGCACCTTGCCGCGAGGACTTGTCCGGATCCACCTCGTCCGCGGCACGGGCAGCGGCCTCGACCAGCTGCCGCCCGTCCTCGAGGGTCGCCTCCGGCAGCCCGGCGCGACCCAGGCCATCGGAAACGAGGCGCTGCACGAAGGCATCGTCCCACCAGTTCTCGAAGGTCGCGTTGCCGCCGTTATTTGCCTCTGCGACGCCGAACTTGTCTGTCGTCGAGGTTACAGAGAGGATGCTGTGCTCGCCCGGGGGAACCAACGCCACGAAGCTCGGCAGCTGTGGAGAATTGCGCAGGTCGAGCAGGTGCGTCTCGTCGCACCATCCCGACTCGCCGATGCCTGGGTTTTCGCCTGGAAGCTTGTCCCGCGGGACCTGAAGCAAGAAGGGTGGTCGCAAGTCGCTGGCCCCCACGGTTTCCCGGGCGAGGTGGTCAAACACCTCGGTCAGGATCTCGAGCGGGGGCCCATGGAATACCAAGCGAACCTCGGCGTTGCCAGCCGGCGCGTCGACGGCGGCAGGCGCGCCCACGTACGCTGCTACAAAATCCGCGAGTACCTGGGCGAGCGCGCTCATCGCGTGCTACCTGCGGCGACAGCCAGCCGGAACGGCGGCACGAGCAACATGCCGCTTTCCGCGTCCGGGCTGTCGAGGACGAGTCCAAGCATGCGCAGCTGGCTACCAAGGTCGTTCTGCGGGATGTCCCGGTGTGCCATGCTGACCCCGTACTGGGCAAGGTGCTGCGCGAGCCGGTGGACGGAGCGGGGGCCGCCGACGCCCGAGAGGGCGCAGTGCACTAGCGCGAGGACCGCGACCGGCCCAAGCGAGACCACCCACGGGCTATTTGCACTTGGCCCCGCCTTGCGCAGGACATAACCCTGGTCATACCCGCGGAGCGTGGGATTGGCAGTCTGTCGCTGGCCAAGGACATGCCGGACGAACTCGTTGATGTTTGACCCGATGCCCTTCCGGCAGGTCAACGCCCGGGTCTCGCGATCCTCCAGTGTCATGATCACGTCGCGCACGCCGGTCGCGTGCAAGCGTGCCCGGTTCTCGCGGACTTGGTCGCAAAGCGAGGCGAGACCCGCTGCCGAGGACAAGCCATCGGACGGTGTCACCCCGATTGCCTCAAGGGACCACATCGTCGCATTGATGCCCAGGCGAGCAAATAGGAACCGGGACACGCTGTCGCGGATCGATGGAAGCGCCTTGTTGCCGTAAGGGAGGCACGCGAGCTTCTCGGGGAACATCGCTGCACGCGCGGCGGTGGCGTCATGGGGACCGTTGCCCTCGAGCGCCGCGGACACCGCCTCCCACGCTCGGGAATGGACCTCGCACAGCCACGCGACGTGGGAAACCACGCCCAGCCTCAAGATTGCCTCGAGCAAGCTGGTCCACTGGCGGCGAGTCATCATGGACTTTGCCGATATGATCGCATTCAGGTCATGCACGAACTGTCTTGCGGGGAAGGCGATCGCTCGCGCATCATTCGGGTCCAGCAGGGGCTCGTCCCGGGCAGGGACCTGCTCCCACTTGGGCTCCGGCATCCAGGCCTCGGTTTCCCCCTGGAGAAAGCGCGCAAAGACGTCGTCGTCCTCGCCAACCGCGAGTGCCTCGAACAATGCGTTCCAGGTCGACTGCGCAGCCGCTGCCTCGCTCGATCCCAGCCACACCATCCGCTTCACGAGAAGGCCGGGCGTCCAGGGGTTTCCGGCAAGCCGGGCTGATCCGGAGAACACCGCCAACTGCGGGACGAGCGGAGTTACCTGGAGGAACCGCTTGGTCGACTGGTTGGGCAGCTTGGGGCTCTCGAGCACCGAGCCCAGCAGGGTGCTGAACGAGTCGGGGTCGAGCGTGGTGCCCCCCGGCGACCGTGCGCGTTCCCTTGCCTTCCTGATTGCCCGGTCCAATTCCCGTCCGCGTTGCGGGACCGTCCGCTCGGCGGCCCCGTCGAAGCCTATCACCCGGTATACCGAGGAGAGGATGACCTCGGAGCTTGCGTACTCCGGCGCCGGCGACATCGCCAGGCGAGCCTTGGAATAAGCATCGTGGGAATTCGCCCACGGGGAATCACGGAATTGCGCTAGGGTCATCGACGCCCGCCGTCACGTAGGAGGCCAAAGCCGTCGCGTCGCTGCTGCACGGCAATCCCGCCCGTCCCGAGCCTGATCTCGGCTCGGGGGAGCACGACCGTGTCGCGAACGATCGGCCCGCCGAGCCGCGCACCGGTCGTGTCCAGCAGTGCTAGCACCGATCGCGGCAGGGATGCGACCGACATGCCCCGGTCGACTTCCTTGACGGCCTTGAACAGGTCGTAGGTCAGCGCAATCTTCTGGGCCGACGCGCCATCGCCAACCTCGAGGAACTGGAGCGGCGACCTTGGCCTGCCCTCGTTGGACGCGTTGGCAGGCTGGACATGCCGGCGCTGGACGACCAGCGTCGCCCGGCGGGTTGGAGGCGGCATCGGTTGCCCGAACGTCGTGGTAAGCGAGACCTCGAAGTCCTGGTTGTTGTTGAGCAGCCGCTCGACCTCGCGTGCTACCTCGAAAACACCATTGGCTTGGCCGTCTTCGACGACCTGCTGGAACTCGGCGAGGACCTCGGCATCGAGGACGGTGGCAGTACGCGCGCCGATGCTCCTGCGGACAAGCCTGCAGGCAAAGTCACGCACTAGCCGCTGGACGCGGGTTGCCACGGCCGGCTTCTTCCTCCGCACCTGCTGCCGTGAAAGCAGCTGGTCGAGTTCCGCCAGCCGGCCGAGGAGGTCTGCCTCGATCCCGGACAGCACGCGTGACTTGCGCACATGATCCAGTCCCTCGGCGACCGATCGGCTGAAGCGGGTGTCGAGGTCACGCAACAGGTAGGTCGTGCCTCGCGTCGCGTGCGCCTCGCTCTCCGGGCTTGCGATCGCGGGGTCGAGGAGAAGGTCGAAGCCCTCGAGCAGCCCGGAGATCATCGCCGGCAGGTAGGGTGCCCTGCGCGACGACAGGAACCATTGCAGCCCCATCGCGGTATTGTTGTCCTTTATCCCCAAGTCGACGATGTCGCGCATGAGGGCGGGACCGGCCTCCTTGTCCCAGCCGTGGAACAAGGCGTGCTGGTACTGTGCCGCGACCAGCCTGAAGATCGCGGTAGAGCTGTCCCTGCGCGGCCGAGCGCCGGCGGATGCCTCCTGGTCGAGCCGGACCAGTCCAGCGGCCCAGGCGCATGGCGAGGTGTCCTCGGGCGTTTCCTCCCGATGTCCTGCAAGGAGATAGGATACGAGCGAGAACAGGTCGCGGAAGCTCCAGCGCTTGCCGCTACCGATCTCGAACCAGCGCAGGATCTGGAGGAGTGCGGCTTCATGGCGCTCGCGAGCCAGCAAGGCGCGGCTCGCGCAAAACGGGCAAGGCGGGCCTGCGGCGCAGCTGCCTGCCTCGGGCCACATCCGGGCATCGAGCGCCTTGCGCAGGATTTCGATCGCTGGTGCCGGATCGCCTCCCTCGGTGCCCGTGAGGAGCGACTCCATGTCCATCGGCCACGCCGCGACCGCGGGGTAGTCGGCCAGCGGCCAGCAGGCGGGGGCGTCGTGGGCAAGGCTGACCGACTGGCTGATTCGCTCCAGGAGCCGGCGCGCCTCGTCTGCGCCAGTCTCGATGGCGTCGATCAACGCATCGTCGAGGACGCCGCGGTTCACGCAGCACAGGTAAAGTCCGTCGGCGCCGGGCTGCATCACCTCGGTGAGCTCGCGGAGCAGTAGGCTAGCATGGGTAAGCCCGGCCGAGCCAGCGACCACGGAGGCATCCTGCACGATCGAAAGCGGCAGCGCGCGCCTTGGCGACGCAAGCTCGCCGACATCGACGGAGATGGTCCGGGGCACCTTGCCTGCCTCGGGCATGAATGCCGCCTCAAGGGCTGACAGCAATCGGCCGTCGCAACGGAGCGCATCGTCGAGCCAGCTCATCGTCGTCTCGATGGCCTCGGTTTTCCCGTTGCCCGGTCCGCCAACGAGAAGGACGATCCGCGGCGTGCCTTCCTTTGCTGCCCCAATGTCGGCGCACCATTGCTGTAGCCGTGCAAGGAGGTTCGTGCGGAATACGCTGGCGCCTGGGCGGCCGCTATTCTCGTCGAACAGGCGGCGAACGCCGCCCGAGCGGTTGCCAGCCCAGCTGAGCAACTGCGCCGGGAACGGCGCCTCGGTGGCTCCTTCCTCCACGCCTACCTCGATACCGCAATGGCGGCCGGGGACGTCGCCTGGCCGAATACATCCCGCGTCACCTCGATCTCTGCCAGCGCCTTCCCGAGCGCGCCGCCTATCGCACGGGCAAGGTAGGGCGGGACGGCGTTCCCGACCTGCGTGTAGCGGGGGCACTCCTTGGTGCGGCGATCCCCACCGGTCGTGTACTTGCCCTTGAACTGGAACCAGTCCGGGAAAGACTGGAGGCGTGCGCTCTCCCGCACCGTCAGGATACGCGGCTCGGAATAATGGAGGACATCGTCCGGCAATGTCGTGATCGTCGGCGCCGGGCTGGCGTCCGACATCGGGTAGACCCTGTGCTTCTTGAGCCCGTAGCTGCGGCGAGACTCGTCATTCATTCGCACACCCTTCCGGCATTCCGCGAGGATCCGCGCGAAGCGCTCCCTCACATCGTCGCGGTGCCGCGCAAGCCGCATGCTGTCTGGTACTGCGTCGCCGACGCCGCGCATCAGTTCCTGGTAGCGCGAGCGGGCCTGGGACCGGCTTGCCTCCATGAAGCCCCTCGCCGATTCCGGGTCGTCGCATGCCCGCAGCGGGGAGCGCGTGGTCTCCAGGTCGGAGATCGCGTCCGACGCGGACACCTCGTCGCCGAGGCCAAGCTCCGCAAGCTGCAACTCGCGCTCCTCCTCGAGGAGCGCGAAGACGCGGGCGATGCCGCCTTCGAGCCACTGGGCGAGTTCCTTGCGTACTCCAATCGCAATCAATCGCGAGCGTCGCTGCGGCACGCCGAACCGCGACGCGTCAACCAGAACGGCCTCCACATCATAGCCGATGCCGTCGAGGCTTTCCGCGAGCTTGTCGTAGAACGACCGCTTCCGCGGCGCAGGGCCGAAAGGGATCTCCACGACATTGGCTCGGCGATGGACGACGCGCATCCCCGGGACGTTCTCGAGGATCAGCGCGGCTGGCCGGATTGCATCGACTGCCTCGACGTATTTCTCGAAGAGCTGGTTTCGAGGATCATCCTCCACTCGTCGTCCTGCAAAGCTGAACCCCTGACATGGAGGCCCGCCTGCAAGGATATCCACCGTGCCCCTCAGCTTCCGTAGCTGAGCGGCGTGCTGGTCGAGCAGCTCGTCGATTCCCCACGCCCGCTGGTCAAGCCATTCCGGCCACTCGAAACCATGGCCTGCAGCTGCGGCGGCAGGGACGAAGTTGGCAGCGAAGGTCTCAAAGGCCATGGAATCGCGCTCGATGGCGAATAGGCCGCGCATGCCGGCCATCGACAGGCCCAGCGACAAGCCGCCGCATCCAGAAAACAAGTCTACGAACCTACGCGCCTTCATTCGAACTACTCATTCAATCCTGCCCATGACTTAGCGGGCAATAAAGAACGAGGGGCCGAGCCTCGTTCTTCTTGGGTCCGATGAATGGCAACCTGTCCCCGCGCGTCGCGGGACCATAGCAACGAATATGGTGCGCCGCCATCGTGATCATTGCCGAACCGACAGGTTATGCCGAGGCCGGGACGCAGTACCGGGCAAAGCGCCAGTCCGCGCTGCAAGGGGCGCCTAGTGCCAGCTTCCTCGACTAGGACGACATGCTGCGGCGGGGTCATGAGCAGCTTGCTTTCGGGGATCTCGCCGGCCAGCCACCCCATAGCTTGACGACGTTCAGCGATCGCAACATGCCGGTCCTGTTAGCGCGATATCTCGGCGTTCGCTGCAACGGTGATAATGCGGAACGCCAGCGGCCATTCTGCGATCGGGGGTTCCCAGACGCCGGCCAGGTAGAAGTGATTGCCGTCGTCGCGGGTGACTCGATAGTCCTTCTTGCCCACTTTCATCCGGAAGTCCGACACGAAACAATAGGCAGCGTTGATGCGCGAAGGTCTGTCTTTCTGCGCGCACGAACCGATATTCTGCGCCACCGTTGAAGCGCGGATTGGCACCCCAGCGGGCATCGACCGTCTCCTGCTTGCCAGAACCGTCCGTTTTCATGCGAATGATGTGGCGACAAGTTCCGTCAACGGCATCCGCGTCGAACGATGTTGCAGTGATTGCCATTGCCGGAACATATATGGAACGAATTTGAATCGCAAGATGAAGGAGCGTTGACCGGACGGCATGTGCAACGACTACCGCCAAAAGGTCGAGTTTGCCTCGATCATGGAGGACTTCGAGGATCTTGGGATCAACATCGAGGCGCCGGAAGGCGTGCCAGACGATAATCCGCGCGCCGATATCCGCATGACCGATGTTGCGCCGATCGTCCGAGCGACCGGCCAGCCGCCAGGCAACTACCGCGCGATGGGCGAGCTAGTGGCGCGGCGGTGGAGCTGGCCGGGCAAGACTGGGAAGCCGGTCTACAACCTGCGGAAGGAGGGGTTCGACGGCAGGCCGCCCGACCTCAGCGTCAATCGCTGCCTCGTTTTGTGCGACGGCTTCTACGAGTTCACCGACCCAGCCGTGCCGCGTCCCAAGGACAAACGGCTCGACAAGTGGCTGTTCACGATGAAGGGCCGGCGCTGGTTCTGCATGGCCGGCGTCTGGCAGGCCGACCTGAAGGTCGGCGAGGCCTTCACGCTGCTGACGATGGACGCGGGGGACGACATCAGTCCCTTTCACGATCGCCAAATCATCCCCCTCGCGCCAGAGCAAATGGGCTGACTGGCTGAATCTCGATGTGCCAGCGGAGGATATCCTCGAATACCTGCCCGCGGGCACGCTCGAAGTGACACAGGTCTATCCGCCGCCGGCCCAGGGGCCAGAGCAACCGTCGCTTGGCCTCTGACACGCCGCACGCGCATCTGGTCGCCGCAAGCGGCTTGACGATCGCGACGACTCATCGGAACATAAAGCGAACATTCGAGTCGTATGCTGGTCCATGTCTGCACCTTTGCCCTTGCCCGATCGGCCCTCGGCCGAGCACTTGGCGTCGCTTCGCGCCGAGGTGGCGCGCGCCCTTGAGACACGCGGGCCAATGTTGGCATTCGGTATCGCGCAGATCGACGACCAGCTCGCCGACCATGGCCTCGACGGCGCCGGGCTTCATGAGATCGCGGCTGCGACCGCCAGCCTGAACGATGACGCCGCCGCAACCTTGTTTGCTGCGGGCATTGCCGCCCGGTTCGCCGGCAAACCTGGCCTGACCATCCTCTGGGCGCTCTCGAAATTCGATCTCTACGCCCCCGGTCTCGAACAGGTCGGGCTCGGGCCCGATCGCATCCTCTACGCGCAGGGCGCCAAGGACGCGCAGGTGCTGGCGATGGCCGAGGATGGCCTTCGCGATGGCTCGCTTGCATGCGTGATCGCCGAGGTGAAAGCGGCCGACATGACCGCGACGCGCCGGCTCCAGTTGGCGGCTTCGGACGGCAAAACGCCGATGTTGCTCTATCGTCGGCACCGCACCCGCGAGCGCTGCCCGCTGGGCACGCTGTCGGCCGCCATGACCCGCTGGCGCATCGGCTGCGCTGAATCTGCCCGGCTTCCGCATGCCGGCGTTGGCCGTTCGCGCTGGTCGGTCGAGCTGGTCCGCCAGCGCGCCGGCAATCCCTTCATTCTCGAGTTGGAGGCCTGCGATGAACAGGGTCGCCTCGCTCTTCCTGCCGCAGCTGCCGATCGAGCGACTGCGCGCGGGAGAGCGGTCGCGCGGGCAGCCTGAGCCGCTGCGGCCTACCGCTGCGGCGCTCGCGCCTCAAATCGACGATAACCCCGGAGCCTGCTCGGTGCCGCGCGGTGGTGGCTGGCGCCCTGGTGCGCGCTGGGCACGCGACGGCGCGATCGTCGCAAAGCCAAGCCAGGCGGAGATCGACAAGCTGCCCGCGCACCAGCGCCCGACCATGCGCGAGATGGGACGGCGCAGCGAAGCCGCCGAGCATCCGTTTCGCACCCTGCGGGGTGACGACGGTGCATCCGGTTCATGCGCCGCACCGGCGTCGGTACCGATGACCTGGGCGGACCTGTGGGTCAGGCCGACGATCCTCATCGGGCGCAGCGGTCAGAAGGAAGCGGTTGCCGCCGCGTGCCCGAGCGCACTGGAACTCGGATTGCGCCCCGGGATGGCAGCGGCGCATGCCCGGGCGCTGGTCGCCGATCTCGACGTGCTGGATGCAGAGCCCGACGCCGATCGCGCCTGGCTCGACCGGCTCGCGCTCCATGCGGTGCGCAAATGGACGCCGACCGCAGCCGTATCGGGCATGGATGGGCTCTGGTTCGACCTTACCGGCACGACCCACCTGTTCGGCGGCGAGGAGCGGTTCTGCCGGCGACTGCTCGCTTTCCTGAAGCGATTGGGATTCAGCGCGACCATCGCAATCGCCGGGACGCCGGGTGCGGCCCATGCGCTCGCCCGCTACGGCGGTGCGCCAATCAGCTTGCTGCCATGCGGGCACGAAGCAGAAGCGTTGGGACCGCTTCCGCTTGCCGCCTTGCGCCTCGACGCATCGGCTCTTGCCGCGGCGGCGCGGTTCGGGCTGGAGCAGGTCGCCGATCTCTATCCGATGCCGCGAGGGCCATTGGCGCGTCGGTTGGGCCTCATGACCGTGCAGCGGCTCGACCAGGCACGTGGACTTGCCGCCGAGCCTATAATCCCCGTCGTTCCGTTCGAGCGACCCGAAGTGACGCGGCGCCTGCTCGAGCCGATAGGCACGCCCGAGAGCATCACGCAGGTGATCTCCGATCTCGTCGACGATCTCGTTCCGGCAATGCTCCAGCGCGGGCTCGGCGCGCGCAAGGTCGCGCTACGTTGCGATCGCGTCGATGGCGATGTCCAATATCTTGCCGTTGGCGCTTCACGCGCCACGCGAGATGCGAGGCACCTGAAGCGCATGTTCGCGCTCAAGCTCGCCGAAATCCACCCCGGCCTCGGCATCGAGGCGATGCGCCTCGCCGTGCCGCACAGCGAGCCGCTGGGCGCCAGCGCCGTTGCAGTTCTGCTCGAGGACAGCACGCGGCCTCCGGACCTCGCGCCCTTGGTCGACCAGCTCGTCGGTCGCGCCGGCCCGTCGGCGCTGTTCCGGATCGCGGCCCACGAAAGCGATGTTCCCGAGCGCGCCATCCGGCGGGTCGGGCCGCTCGCAGAACCGACGGGCTGGCCGGTCGGGAAGCGGCCGACCCGGCTGCTGCAGCGGCCCGAGCAGCTGAGCAACGTGATCGCGCTGCTGCCCGACCACCCGCCGCGCCGCTTCACCTGGCGCCGGCAGGAGTATCGGGTGATCGCTGGTGACGGCCCCGAACGTATCCATGGCGAGTGGTGGCGCCGGCCCGGCGAGCTCTGGGCGGTACGCGACTATTTCCGGGTCGAGGCCGAGGGGGGCGCGCGCTTCTGGGTCTTCCGGCGCGGCGATGGTGTCGATGGTCCGACCGGCGACCTCAGCTGGTACATGCACGGGGTGTTCGGCTGATGGCTTCCCCTGCAACCACCCCGGCCACGACCTATGTCGAGCTGCAGGTCACCAGCCACTTCTCGTTCCTGAGGGGCGCGTCGTCTCCCGAGGAATTGTTCGCCGCGGGTGCGCTGCTTGGCCATTCGGCGCTCGGGCTTGCAGATTGGGGCACGGTTGCCGGCGTCGTGCGCGGCTGGGATGGGCAGAAGGCGACCGGCGTGCGCATGATCCCCGGTGCCCGCGTCAATACGCGCGAGGGCCATGCGCTCCTGCTCTATCCCATCGACCGCGCGGCCTGGTCGCGGCTGACGCGACTGCTGTCGATAGGCAAGGCCCGCGGCGGCAAGGGGCACTGCCTGCTCGACCTCGCCGATGTGGCCGCCCAGGCCGAGAACATGGTCGGCATATTGGTGCCGGACGTGGCCGATGACGTCACCGCCGGACAGCTCGACGACGTGCGCCGCGTCTTTGGCCTGCATGGCTATGCAGCACTGTCGTTTCGACGCCGGCCAGATGACATCGCTCGTCTCCATGCGCTTGACGCCATGATCCGCGACGCGGGCCTCCGCGCGGTGGCGACCGGCGACGTGCTCTACCACACTCCGGAGCGCCGTCCGCTTCAGGACGTCGTCAGCGCTATCCGGGAGAAATGCCAGGTCGATGAACTCGGCTTCCGGCGCGAGCGGTTCATGGATCGTAACCTCAAGTCGCCGCAGGAAATGGAGCGGCGCTTCAAGGATTTCCCGGACGCGATCCAGGCCAGCGCCGACATCGCCGGCATCTGCCGGTTCGACCTTGGCGAGATCCAGTACCAATATCCCTACGAGCAGGTGATGGAAGGCCGCACCGCGCAGGAGGCGCTGGCTTGCCTGACCGAACAGGCTGCGGTCGAGCATTTCCCCGATGGCCTACCCCGGCGCTACCGCGACCAAATCGACCATGAGTTGCGGCTCATCGCCGACCTTGGCTACGCGCCGTACTTCCTAACCGTGAACAGCATCGTCGCCGAAAGCCGACGACGTGGCATCCTCTGCCAAGGTCGCGGTTCGGCGGCGAACAGCTGCGTCTGCTTCCTGCTCGGGATCACCTCGATCGACCCGATCCAGCACGAGCTTCTGTTCGAGCGGTTCGTCTCGGGCGAGCGCAAGGAGCCGCCCGACATCGACGTCGATTTCGAGCATGAGCGCCGCGAGGAGATCATCCAATGGATCTACGAGACCTATGGCCGCCATCGTTCGGCGCTCACCGCGGTCGTGACTAGGTATCGCACGCGCGGCGCGGTCGCCGAGGTTGGCAAGGCGCTCGGATTGCCGCGCGACCTGACCAAGATGCTGACGGGCCTGGTTTGGGGCTGGAGCATGGACGGCATTCCGCAGGAGCGGGTGGAAAGCCTCAACCTCAACACAGAGGATCATCGCCTCAAGCTGACGCTGGAACTGGCCCGCCAGCTGATCGGCACGCCCCGGCATCTCTCGCAACACCCCGGTGGGTTCGTGCTGACCCAGGACCGCCTCGACGACCTCGTGCCGATCGAGCCTGCCCGGATGGAGGACCGGCAGATTATTGAATGGGACAAGGACGATATCGACGCGCTCAAGTTCATGAAGGTCGATGTTCTGGGCCTCGGCATGCTCGGCTGCATGAACCGCGCCTTCAACCTGCTGGAGCAGGACAAGGGCATCCGAAAGACTATGGCCGACCTGCAGGACGACGACCCCGACGTCTACGCGATGATCCAGAAGGCAGACACGCTCGGCGTCTTCCAGATCGAGTCCCGCGCGCAGATGTCGATGCTCCCGCGGATGAAGCCGCGCGAGTTCTACGACCTCGTGATCGAGGTGGCGATCGTGCGCCCCGGCCCGATCCAGGGCGACATGGTCCATCCCTACCTTCGCCGGCGCGAGGGCAAGGAGAAGCCGGAATACCCGAGGCCTGAACTCCGTGCCGTGCTCGAGAAGACGCTTGGCGTGCCGCTGTTCCAGGAGCAGGCGATGAAGGTCGCCATCGTCGGCGCGGGTTTCACGCCCGTGGAAGCCGACCAGCTGCGGCGCGCCGTGGCGACGTTCAAGCTCACGGGCGGCGTCAGCCATTTCTACGACAAGCTTGTCGGCGGCATGGTCGAGCGCGGCTATCCCAAGGACTTCGCCGAGCGCACGTTCAAGCAAATCGAGGGATTCGGCTCCTATGGCTTTCCGGAAAGCCATGCCGCCTCGTTCGCCAAGATTGCTTACGCCAGCTGCTGGATGAAGCACCATCATCCCGACGTGTTTTGTGCAGCGCTCCTGAATGCGCAGCCGATGGGCTTCTACGCGCCGCAGCAGATCGTGACCGACGCGCGCCGGCATGGGGTCGAGGTCCGCCCGGTTTCGGTCAACGACAGCCATTGGGATTGCACACTGGAGGAGACCGGCGGGCGCTATCTGGCCGTGCGCCTCGGGTTTGGACAAGTCCTAGGCCTCGCCAATATCCATGGCGCGGCGATCGTCGCGGCGCGCGGCCCGTCGCCCTATGACAGCGTCGAGGAAGTCTGGCGGCGCGCGGGCACGCCCCGCGCCGCGATCGAGAAGCTCGCCGAGGCCGATGCCTTCCACTGCATCGCCGAGAACCGGCGCCAGGGACTATGGAAGGTGAAGGGCCTGGGCGAAGCGCCGCTACCGCTGTTCGCCGCGGCCGACGCGCGCGAGGAAGGTTTCTCGCCAGAGGGAATGGAGCCGGCGGTCGAGCTGCGCGCGATGACGCAGGGGCGCGAAGTGGTCGAGGACTATCGCTCGATTGGCCTGTCGCTGCGCGGCCATCCGCTCCAGTTTCTACGCCCCGAACTGGAGGAGATGCGCATCGTCAAATGTGCCGATCTCCAGGCCATCCGCGATGGGCGCAATGTCGAGGTGGCCGGCGTGATCCTCGTGCGCCAGCGGCCCGGTTCGGCGAAGGGCGTGTTGTTCGTGACGATCGAGGATGAGACCGGCGTCGCACAGGGCATCCTCTGGCCCGACCGGTTCGAGATATACCGCCGCCAGGTGATGTCCGCCTCGATGATCGCGATGCGCGGACGGCTCCAGAAAGAGGGCGAGGTCATCCACATCATCTGCGACCGCATTACCGACCATGACGCGATGCTGCGGTCGATCGCGGGCAAGGAATTCAGGGTGATGCCCGGCCATGGAGACGGGGCGACCAATGGCGGTGGCCCAGACCCGCGTGATCCCGGTTTCCCGAAAGGACGGACGCTGTCCTACCGTCCGTTCAACGCTGTCCTGACCCAAGAGGAACTCGTCCGTATCCGCAGCCATGACTTCCACTGATGCCGATGTCCGCGCCCATGGCACCGTGGAACGCGCGCTCAACGTGCTGCGCGAGGCGACGGCCGCGCGCGACAAGGTCCAGACCCGCGGTGTGGCCCTGGCACTCTGGGTGCTGCGCGGGCGCTGCCCCGACGATTGGCTGCTCAGCTTCTGGGAGGCGGCGGGGTCGGATCACGAAATCGGCCGCAACCAGGGCCTCCACGCCGCCTATAATGGTATCGTGCGGCAACTGCGCAGCCAAGCCGGCAACGTGAAATGATCGCAGCCCACCACCATATGGAACGGCCCATGACGTTACGCATTGCCCCCATCCTTGCCGCATGCCTGGCTGTCCTCTGGACAGCACCCGCTTTCGCCGACCCGTGCGAAGGTGCGCTGCCGGCGAAGGGCACCAACTTCACGGGCGTCGTTCGCTATGTCGGCGACGGCGATAGCCTCTGCATCGGTCCTGCCGGTCGCTCCGATCGCTGGATCGAAGTGCGGCTTGCCGATTTCTACGCGCCAGAGCTCCATGAAGCCGGCGGCTTGGAAGCCAAGCGCCGGCTCGAAGGCATCGTGATGGGCAGGACGCTGGCGTGCCGTGCCGGGCGACGCAGCTATGACCGGGTCGTCGCCACCTGCACGCTCGGCGGTCGGCCGCTCGGCGCGCTGCTGCGCCGCGCCGGCGGGACCGAGGGCGGTCGGGGACGGCCGCGATGAACATGCTGGACCTGTTCGATGCGCCGGCAGTGGACGGGCTGTCGATGCGGCCCGACTTCATCGGCGCAGCCGAGGAAGAAGCCCTGATCTCGCGGATCGATGACACGGACCTAAGTCCCTTTCGATTCCAGCAGTGGACCGGGAAGCGCCTGACCCGCTCCTATGGCTGGAGCTACGATTTCGAGACCGGCCGGTTCGCGGCAACCGACCCGATCCCGCAGTGGCTCGCCAGCATCATGGGGCGAGCAGCCGAATTTGCGGGGTTGGCGCCCGACGGTTTAAGCCAGGCGCTCCTGATCCGCTACGACCCAGGCGCGGGGATCGGCTGGCACAAGGACCGGCCTGTGTTCGAGCACGTCGTCGGGATATCGCTCGGCACCGCTGCAACGCTTCGCCTTCGGCGACGCAGCCAATTCGGCTTTACGCGTGCCAAGGCCGTTCTTGCGCCGCGCTCGATCTACCATCTCGCGGGCGAGGTGCGGCACGATTGGGAGCACAGCATCGCGCCTATCGACGCGCCGCGCTGGTCGATCACTTTTCGCAGCCTTGCCGATCGCGGCCGCCGGTCATGAGCGCTCCCTCCGACCGGCACTATCCGACCACGCCTGACGGGCGATACTTCGTCGTCCGCGGCCGGTTGTGGCGGTCAAGCAATCCCGCGCTGGCACCCACGATGCGAGAGCGCCTCGTCAAGGAACTGATGGCAGCGCGCCGCGCAGTCGGCGTGGCGAAGCGAAAGGGTGACGCGGAGGCGGAAGCCGCTGCGCACGACGCCGTCGACCATGCCAAGGTGGCGCTGGGCGAGCGCGGTCCAGTATGGTGGGCCGACGGCGCGCCGGATCTCAACCGGCATCTCGTGCGCACCGGGCCTTACGCCGAATGGTATGATGGGCTTCCCAAGGACGATCGCTAGGACATGCGCCTGCGTCGCGGCTTGTCGCTAAGTTCGATCCAGACTGGCGCATGGTCGCTGGTCTTGTCCCAGCCGCGTGGGCGCCGGTCGACCTCGGCCGAGATGAGGCGGGCCGCAGCCTTTCCATTCAGCAGGAGATGATCAATCCGAAGCCCTGCGTCGCGCTCGAAGGAATGCCGCCAATACTTCCAGAAAGTGTAGATGCGCTCGCCCGGATGGAGGTCGCGCAGCGCATCACTCCAGCCCTGCTCAAGCAACCGGGCGTAGGCCGCCTTTACTTCCGGGGCAAACAGGGCATCGTCGCGCCAGCGATCAGGGACATAGACGTCGAGGTCGGTCGGCATGACATTGAAGTCACCTGCGACGACCACCGGGGCGTCGAGCCCGACGAGGCCAGCGAGATGCGCATGCAGCCGGTCGAACCAGCGGAGCTTGTAGTCGAATTTTGGACCCGGCCGCGGGTTGCCGTTCGGCAGGTACAGGCCCGCAACCAAGATGCCGTTCACGGCCGCCTCGATGTAGCGGCTTTGCTCGTCGTCGCGATCGCCGGGGAGGCCGCGCCGCGTCTCATGGATTTCCCCGACGCGCGACAGGATCGCGACCCCATTCCACCGGCTCTGCCCATGCCAGATGGCGTCGTAGCCTAGGTCTCGCAACGCGGCGTCCGGAAAGCTCGATTGCGGCGCCTTGAGTTCCTGCAGGCAGACGACATCGGGCTGGGCCAGCTCGAGCCAACGCCGCAGAACCGCCAGTCGGCCATTGATGCCGTTCACGTTGTAGGTCGCGATCTTCACCGCGCAAGAAGTGCGCAGGCGTCGAACTCGTTCCAGCGCAAACCGGACTCGACCCGCCGGGAGAAGCGCCATGGGGGCGTGCATTCGGAAACCGCCCGGCCGCTTCCGGCGTTGCCCGGCGAGGATCATCGTCAAGGAGAGAAGACATGGCTGACGACAAGACGCTGCGGGCTCCGCAGGATGCCTCGCGGATCGCGCTCGGCGAGGATTATGAGGTCGCCTACTGGACCGACAAGTTCGGCGTCAGCCGCGACCGGCTCGAAGACGCGGTGAAGGCAGTCGGTAACGGCGCCGACGCGGTCGAGAAGCATCTCAAGGGATAGGCGACCGTGCGGATACAGGGCCTTTACGCAGCGATCGCCTGCCGGGACATCGAGCGGGCGGAAGAATTCTACACCGCCCTCTTCGATCGTGGCCCTGACGATCGCCCCATGGCCAACTTGATCCAATGGCGCGACATCGCTAGCGCGAATGTCCAGGTTTTCCGGCACGAGCAGAATGCGGGCTCGAGCATGTGCACCATCGTCGTGCCCGACATGGAGGAAGCGAAGGCCGCGCTTGCGGAAGCCGGTATCGAGCTGCTTGAGATAAGGCAGGGTGACTATGGCAAGATCGCCCATGTCGATGATCCCGATGGCAATCGCCTGACGATCGCCGAGCCGCCCTCGAAGCCGGGAGCTGGCTGATGCCTCGCTTCGTGACGATCGGCTACGGTGACGAAGCAGGCTACAAGCGCACGGCCGATGACGTGCTTCAGGCGGCACACGAGCATGACGAGAAGATGCTACGCGCGGGCGCTATTTTCGGGATTGCCGGCCAGCCAGTGCAAGTCCGCAATCACGACGGTCGGGGCACGACCACTGCCGAAGGTCCCTACCTGTCGTCCCCTCTCCCGATCGCTGGGTTCGGCATCATCGAGGCGCGAGACATCGACGAGGCGATCGCGCTGGCGGCAAAATCCCCGTGCGCCGTCGCCCACGGCGTCATCGAGGTGTGGCCCCTGAAGGAAGCCGGCGGCTGACCGGATCGCGCTGGCGACCGAGTTGGCGGCTAGGAAATCGTCGGGCCGGAGCGACCGCGCCCAAGCTGCCAATCAATGCCCGCTGTCCGCATGATGCCTGAGGCCGTCTTGCCGACTTGGCGCTCGAGCACGTCACGCCATGGCACCAGCGTGAAATCCCGCGACCGCTCGACCAGTGCCTGCGGGCCGCTTTCAAGGTCGATGCGGCGCGCGATCATGCCCTCGATGTGGTCACCATTCTGGGCAGGCGCGAACGGCTTGCCGAGCTCGCGGGAAAGTCGTGCCCCCGCGTCGTTCAATTCGCGCTGGCCAAGCTCTTCCATCGCGCCGCGCGCCAGCCGAAATTCCCGGCCTTCCCCCGCTGCAAGCTGCTGTTCGATCAGCCACTGCCGGCGCGCCGCCAGTGCCGCGCGCACATCCCGGCCAAACCCGGCGTCACGCACCGGTGCAATCGCGCCATTTGCCAGCTCGCGATCGAGCCAGGTTGGCGCCTCGACCGTGGCAAGGTCACCAACTTCCCTCGATGACAGCATCGACAGGGCAACCGGACGATCGCGCTGCTGGCGCTGCGCGAAAGCCTCGGCGCGGGAGAGATGGTCGTCGGGAATGATCCAGCTGCCGTCGGCCAGGCGTTCTGGACCATCGCGTCCTCGCCGCATCGCCTCGAGCCGGCGAACATGGCTCGCCGCATAGGCCTCGCTCGCATTCGGGTCGTGGCGAAGATGGAGATCGATCGAGTAGCGACCACCGTTGGCGCGCGCGATCTCGTCGATCGTCCGGTCTGCGGCGATCACCTCCAGCTTGGCAGGCGCCAGTCGTATCGTGGCGCCCTCGGGCACCGAGGGCACGGCGTCGCCGCGGCCGATATCGACATAATGGACCCGGCCATCGGTGCCATCGACGATCATGTAGTGGCGGTCGCGGTGCTCGTCTGAAAATCCCCGCTTGAGCAGCCTCCCAACCACCGGTTCCGGCAAGTCATTCGACACGACCTGCTCGACCCCGGTGCGGTCAAGCCGCCGCTCGGTAAGTTCGCGCTGCATGAGCCGGATGATGTCGCCGCGCTCGCCCATGCGGCGAAGCGTATCCTCCAGTCCATCAGCCAAGCGGTAGCGGCCGCCCGCCAAGTCGTCGGCCAGATCCATGCCCTTAAGCTTGCGCAGGCGACCGGCCGCGATCGACTGCTGAAACGGATCGTTGTCGGCAGCCGTCACTTCGCGTGCATCGTCCATCCGGCGCAGCAAGCGGCGGTCGATAGCGGTCAGGCGCTCCTGATCGACGTCGCGGCGCAGTCGCGTCTCGATTTCCTGGTCGGTGCGTGGCCCCAAGTCGAGCGTCACCAGCTCCGACGCGCGCTCGCGCAATCCGTGCGCGATATACTCGCGCGCAATGACGAGATTGTCGCCGCGGTCGTCGACGCCGCGCAGGACGATATGGGTGTGTGGGCGCTCGGTATTGAAGTGGTCGACGGCGACCCAGTCGAGCCTGGTCCCGAGGTCCTGCTCGACCTGCGTCATCAGCCGCCGGACGTAGGGCTTGAGATCGGGATACTCAGCGCCGTCCTCGGCCGAGACGATGAAGCGGAACTGGTGCCGGTCGCCAGCCGTGCGCTTGAGGAAATCAATGCCGTCGGCGCGGTCGGTTTCCGGGCCGTAGAGCTCCCCCGGCAATCCCTCGCGCGTGACCCCGTCGCGCTGGATGTAGCGCATGTGCGCACGAGCCGCCTGGCCGGACTTGCCCTGCAGCCGGATGAGGCTCGCCTTCACGACCGCGCGGCGACCGCGATAGCCGCCGAGCCGGTCGCGGGTCGACAGAAGCCTGCCAATGCTTGCGCCGCGCCCGATCCGGCTGCCGTCGAAGCGGCGCGACCGGATGCCGGTCTTGGTCCCTGCAAGTCGCGCTGCCGCCAGGATGCGGCCGCCATACTTGACGATCTTCTTGCCGTCCTTGCCGCGCGAGCGACCGAGCTTCGGCGTGAAGTCGTCGTCAGGCACGGCGAACCGCCTGGGTCTCGCGAATTCGGGGCAGGAATGGCGGAATTGCGCCGTTCCCCGATCGAGAGTCTCGCGCAGCGCAGGCCCTGCCTCCCCAAAAAAGGATGTGCAGACAATCACTTAGGCTGTGTCGCGAGACACTGCCTTTATCTTGTTTCCCCTCCCTTCCTACCTTCCCACCCTCACGACTCAAAAAAGGGGGAGAGACGAGCGCCTTCCGACGCCGCCTCTCCCCGCGAAATCCGTGTGCGTCAGTGCGCATGGAGCATCGCATACCGCGCCCTGACCAGCGATCTGAAATGGCGGCATCCCATCATCCCGTGGGCCTGAGCATCGCCATCCACGAGCATGGTGGCGCAGAACCACTTGCCATCGAGCCGCCCCCAAATTGCGATCCGGTCCAGTTCGAATTCCTCATCGTCGGCACTTTCGTAGCCCCCGATCCAGCGCTCTTCGACCCTCGCATCCCAGTGAAAATCGGCTTCCTCAGCCTCCAGAAACCGGTGTGCCAGTGCCTCCCCGGCACCGCGTCCGAACTCTAGTTCTAGGCCGGAAGCCAGCGTCGCCATCACGCGATCCAACGCCGTTCCGATGCTTTGAGACATGTCCATGATAACCTCCAACGCTAGCGTCCTCACCATCGAGAACGGCGTCTGAGGGACGGGTGGCGGAGCGCCTGTCAGGCCGCGGAGCGAAGCGCAGCGCCGCGAAGCGGACGTGGGGGGGAACCGATTTGCGGAGCAAATTGGGGGGCACCCGCGGGCCTTGATTGCCGCTGCGCCGCCCGTCATGCTGGGTCTATCGAGACGAGCTTCCTCCCTCTCCACCAAGCAGGACATCTTGCTCAGTCCCGCTGCGACAGGGCGACGAAGAGCGATGCTGGCGGCGTGGCGGCAGCCCGGTCTGTCTCGGCTGGCGGCGCATCTCGGCGCACGGCAAAGATCGATTGCGGCGGAACGGCTCGGATCGCAGCCACGGCAGCCGTCGATGCCGACGGCGCAACGGCGGCGAGATAGCCGACCGTCTCGCCGGGCAACGGACGGCCGCTGGCGAGGTGATCGGCATATCGGCGCGGACCGGCATTATAGGCGCCGAACAGCCCCGGATATCCGAACCGGTCGTACATCAGCCGCAGATAGAAAGTGCCGGCAAGGATGTTGTCGCGCGGGTTGTCGGGATCGCCGCCGAGCCGTAGCCGCGCGCGCATCTCCGCCCATGTGCCGGGAATGAGTTGCATGAGGCCCATCGCTCCTGCCGACGAGCGGATCGGCCGGCCATTGCGATGCGTCCGCCCGCCGCTTTCCGCGCGCATCACGCGCTCGATCCAGGCGACCGGCACGCCGAACCGCGCCGATGCCTCATCGATGTAAGGGCGCCAATCGGCCACCGTTTCAGCGGCTGCGGGCGACGCTAGCGCCAGTGACATGGCGATCGCCAGATGCCTCAGCGCGTCCATAGCAGCCGCGCCTTTCCGATCACGTCCGTCCCTTCGCTCACGCCAAAGTAGCGGCCATCGAAGGAGGCCGGCGCGTCCATGAGCAGGAAGACCTGGCTGCCATGCAGGCGCAAGCAGCCAAGCCAGAAGGGCATCCGCCTTCCCATGCCATCGGTGATCTGGCGCGTGGCGACGGGCGTTCCGTTGACGGTGATGGTCCGATCGAACGCGCAGACTTCATCGCCTGGAACCGCTGCGACACGCTTGATCAGTGGCACATTGGCGGGGAGGTAGCGACGCTCGGCGGCAAGTCGCCGGAATACGGTGGGCAATCGAGCGACGGCCATGTCGCCAGCGCTCGGAAGCGCGCCGGGCGTGACGAGCCAAAGACCTCGGGGGGCGCTCGCCGAGACGTTCCAGACGAGGCGCGGAGTGGGCGGTGCGGCTATCGGAGCCAGCACGATCGCGCTGATGATCGCGACGAGCGCGCCGCGGCGAGCGAGCCGCTTACGGCGAAGTTTCGCGGCACGAAGCGCGTCGCCCCAGGCAAGCAGCGGCATGTCGCCGCCCCGTGTTTGGCGCCGGCTCATCGGGCCTGCTCCCGGCTGGCGTGCTCGCCCGACCAGTTGTCGAGATCGTCGATATGGTACTGCACGTAGCGGCTGTGCCGGCGGTGTACCGGCCCTTTCCCGGCGCGGCGCAGGCGCTTGAGCAGGCGGCTTGAAATCTTGAGATAGGCGGCGGCCTGGTCGGTGTTGAGGAAGGGAGAGCCGCGCTTGGCGCGGTTGGCGCGCTCGATGTCATCGTCGTTGTCCATGTCGGGATTGTCCGGTGCGAGGCGGCCGCACCAGCGCGGTCCGCGTCACCGGGCATGGCGAGCGAGGCACCGGGCGAAGAGTGTCGGAATTGCCGGGTCGAAAATCGACACCCCGAAAGGTGATGGCCCCGCGCGGCTGCGCGGGGCCAAGCGGTTCAGCGCGACCAGATGAGCTTGTGCTCGCCATTCTCGCCCTGGGTGAGCGTCGCGTAGATCGGTGCCGGGAGCGACGGATCGTCGAGTTTGAGGCTCAAATATTCGGCGCCGGTCTCGCGCGCCGCCTTGGTCCAGCCCGCGCCGAACTCGACGCCGCCGGCGCTGACGCGGTGGTCGGGAGTCTTGTCGTTGTCGCGCTCGACGGGCCGGATAGTGGCCTTGACGCGAAGGGTGAGAGTACGGATTTCGCCGGTGTAGATGCCGTTCTCGCCGCGGGTGAAGCTGCCGATCTGTGCCATTATAGTCTCCATTCTTGTGGTCGATGCCGCCCCATGCGGCCTCGATGCGGTTGTCAGGCCGCAGGGCGGACGACGCGCACCGCCAGGCCGGAGCGAAGCGGAGGACGGCCCGAGCCGGGCTTCTTGTCTCGCGAGGAAGGCGCGGGCACCGCGCCGGGGAAGAAGGTCGGCGAAGCCGTTGCGCGGCAAAGGACGGCTTGCGGCAGACCGCGATCGATCAAGGCCATTGGGGCTGCTTCGCCTGAATAGATCAGATGACGACAGGCGGATCGCCGCTTTCCATGGTGAACACTGGGCGCCGGATGGGGTGAAATTCGAGGGCTTGCTGTCTTGTTGGCCTGCGGATCGACCTTGGGCTAGATGGCCGACGGGGGGATGAAGATGACGGTGCTGGAGCAGGTTTCTCGGCTGATAGAGCGGCTTTCGCCCGACCCGATCTGCGACGACTGCATAAGCGAGCGGCTCGGTCTCTCGGTGCGGCAACATGCCAACCACAAGACGCGGGAGCTTGCCGGTACAGGCGGGTTCGAGCGGCAAAAGGACGCTTGCGCGATCTGCGGCGGGTTCAAGCTCATCATCCGGCATCGGCCGAAGCGAAGGGGCTGACGCTTGTCGAATTTAAGCAAGTCCTCCCGAACTCCTCGATCGCGCGGGCATCGCCAGCTGATAGCCGAGACGAAGCGGCCGCATCTGAAACTGTCAGTTTGCTCCCTGCCAAAACCGCGCGGCGCCCGCCCTTGGGCGGCGGCGCGCGGCCGATTTTTATACCCCTAGGAAGCGGGCGGCATTTCCGCCGCCCGCCGGAAATCAGGCCGCGTCGGCGAACGGCTCCTCGCTTTCCTCCGGCCCCGATGCGGCAACAGTCTCGCGCGCGGCAGCCACTTTCGCATGGGCGGCGACCGTGCCCACGCCGCCCCGCGCGGTGTAGCCGCTTGGCGGGAACTGCATCCAGCGCGGCACCCAGCCCTCGACCTTGGCGCGCCCATCCGCGCCTTCCAGATGATCGGCTACGATCCGCTTCAAGGTCTTCGACTTCTCCTTCGAATTGGCGGCGATGGTCGCGCCAGAGACTTCGGTGACCAGATAACCGAGCACCTCGCGATCCCGGATCAGGTCAAACAGGGCTTCGTCGGCCCGCCACCAATCGGCCATGACGGCACCGATCTCCCCCCCAGCCGCCTCCACCGCGGCGCTGCCTGACGCCATCGTTTCACCCATCACGACCGCGATCACGTCCAGTAGCAGGACATCGGGCATTTCCATGAGGCGCAGGAACACCCCAGCCAGGCCATAGTCGTCGCCGTTGCCGCCGGTCACGGTCGGCTCCTCGGCGGAGAAACCCAGCAGCGCGAGGACCGCCCGGCGCTGCTCGTCGAACACTGCCTCCGCGCGGCAATTCTCGATGCTCTCGCGCACGGCATCGTTGCGCGTAGACTGCGGCTCGGGCCGCACGGTCCAGAGGGGCGAGCCGACGATGGCGTGCGCGGCCATGAGCCGCAAAGCCACGTCCGGGCGCGCCAGCATGGCGGCGCGGACGGCAGCATGGCGATGCAGGTCGACATAGGTCTGCAAGGTCGAGGTCAGTTCGGGACGCTTGGGCTTCTCGCCTTGCACCGTCTCGCCGCGCTCGACGCGGCGGGCCTCGGTGCGGGTCACATAACCCTCGTGGAACGTCACTTCGCCGGTGCCACGCACGTCGATATAGACGCGCCCGCCTTTGCGCTTGCCCGCCTTCTCATACTCCCACGAATGGAAATGCTCGGACGGCGGGACGATAACGACATCGCTCCAGCCATCTTCGATATAGGTTGTGCGGCGTGCCTCGACGGCGGTGTTCTGAGCGGTCCAAAACGCCTCGGCATCGGCGAAATAGCGGTCGTCGCCGAACAGGTCGGCGATGGTCGCGCCGGCATAGCTTTCGACATCGAACAGCGCGACCTTGGCCGCGATCGACTGCCCGCCGAACAGCCATGCCTTCAACTGGTGCCCGGTCGGCACATAGGCGTCGGGATCGTCGTAGAGCGCCAGCCACGCCTTTTGCTGGTTCTTGCTGGCAAGGGTCAGGTGGCGGACGGTGGTGCGGTCGATCTTCTCGGCGCGGTAGAGGTCGCGGATACGCGGCAGCAGGTTGCCGAGCGCGAGGACGCGGCGGATGGTCGGTTCGGGCAGGCCGAAGGTGGCGGCGATGTCGTCCACCTTTCGGCCTTCCTTGACCAGCCGGACGAAGGTTTCCCACTGGGTCACCTCGTCCGGGTCGAGACGCGCGATGTTCTCGATCAGCGAGGCTTCGAGGGCGGCGGCATCGTCGCCAGCCTCCATGATCGCGGCGGGAACGCGCGCCAGTTCGGGGTCTGCGCCCTCTTCGGCCAGCGCGATACGCGCGGCGTGGACGCGCCTGCGCCCCGCGACCAGTTCGAACCGGCCATGGGCCTCGGCGGGCCGGACGACGACAGGAACGATGATCCCGCGCTTGCGGACGGTCGGCAGGATGTCGGCCACATCGGGGGCCTTGCGCCCGTGGCGCATGTTGACCTTGCTGTCGTCGATATTGCCAATGGCGATGAAGTCGAGTTTCATGGGACTACTCCTTGAGAGTGCCGGTCAGTCGTTCTTTCCGGGAGGGCGGACCGGTTTTGGATTGGCGGCGAAGCGCGCCGCCTGCGCATCATCCCGCCATCAACCGGCCGGCATCTCGGGGTCCGCGCCGCTGGCACCGGCACGGCGAAGAGGGGTTTCAGCCCAGAGGATCGATCCGGCCCGGCGCGACCATTCGGCCCAGACAGAAAGCGCGTGCGGTGTCTCGAAGCCGATGTCGCGCTCGATGCCGAGGCCATAGGGAAGCCGGACGGCGGCGATCTCCGACAGGCTGAACGAGCCCAACTCCGGGCATCCGAAGCCGAGGTCGGCCAGCCCGAACAGCGTGTCGCCGTCCTCGTCGAGCTCGGTCGCCAGCCATGTCGCCGCGCCAAGGGGATTGAACAGCTTCACCAAGGGCGCGGGGTCGAAACGCTCGCCGCGCTGCTCGCAGACGTGCCGGGTGATGGCATGGGCGCGCAGGCCGGTGTGCAATTGGGGGGTCAGGAGGATCATGCCGCGATCCTCCTTTCGGCCGGCGCGTCCTGCGCCTCGCGGTGCCGGGCCAGCAGCCATTCGGCGGCCTTGCTGGCGGCGCTCGCCGCGCGGAATATCGCCCGGTTGTCCTCGCGCAGCACGGCCAGCCAAGCGCCCAGATAGTCGGCGTGGCGAACGGTCGGCACGATGCCGAGCGCAGCGCAGAGAAAGGCCGAGCCCATTTCGGCGACCAGTTCCTCGCGGGCATAGTCCTTCGACCCGAAAGCGTTCTTGAGGTCGCGCCCCAGCCGCTTGGGGTGGCCGGTGGCGTGGGTCAGTTCGTGGAGGCAGGTCCGGTAATAGTTGATCTGTTCGAAGAAGGCGGGCTGCGGCGGCACCGCTACGAAATCGGGGTCTGGCGCATAGAAGGCCCGGTCGCCGCCGATACGAAAATCGACGCCTGACGCGGAAATCACCTCATCGGCCAGCGGGACGATCTCGCGGTCGGGCAGTGGCGCGGGATCGCTGGCAAGGCAGGGGCGCAGGCCCTCGCACTGCGCGATGTTGAAGACGGTGAAACGCTTGAGGAACGGCACGGCCTTGGCCTCGCCGCCATCGCGCGCGGCCCGCTCCTTCTCGGCCTCGGGCGTGAAGCGGGCGGCATAGACGACAGTCTGGCCGCGCTCGCCCTTCCTGACGCAGCCGCCCGCTTCCTGGGCTTGCCGGAAGGTCATCCACGATTGCGACGGGAAGCCGTGCTCGATGACCGCGCCCCACAGGATGAGGATGTTGACCCCCGAATAGGGCCGCCCGGTCAGCGCGTTGCGCGGCAGGCTGGGGCCGGTCCCGCACGTCCGTCCCCACGGCTGCACCCATGGAAAGCGCCCGGCTTCGAGTTCGGCGACGATGCGCGCGGTCACCTCGTCATAGAGGTTCGCGCGATTCTCCTGTGACTGGTTCGCGCCACCCTTGCGGCGGGCGCTGCGGCTCGATGATCTGGGCATGGCCTGTCCTCCAAGCCACCCCAAAAAGGCACAAAACCTCCCCGCGAAGGCGGGGGGTGGGCGGCGAGAGGCGACCAAGAGGCCCGGCCCAGGCGGGCGAAGACACCGAAGGGCGGAACGAATGTGGAGCACCCCGAGAGGGGTTGGCTTCGCCTGCGACGGGCCTAGCCGGGAGCGCCGCCCGCACCCGCCGTAACGGGAGAGGCAAAACAGCGCCGCCGCGCCAGCGGCGACATCAGCCGCGCCATGCGATCGTCACCGCCAGGCCGAGACCCGGCAAGCCCGGGGGTCGGGGGCGAGCGCAGCGAACCCTAGAGCGCGGTCGCGCATGCGCGAGGCGCCGTTCTTCAAGCGTCGACCTGCTGAAATCAGGATCCGAAGGTAGCGACGGCTTCGGAAAGCCCCTCCCCGACAATCCAGCGGGCACGATCGAGATGGGATTGCCAGCATAGCCGAGCGCCGGCTTGATCTGGATCCAGGTGCATCAATTGGATCGCGCTCTCACGCCAGTCGGTACCCGCAGCCTCGGCATCGAGCAAAGCCGCATACAGGGCAAGATGCTGGCGGTCATAATCGGTCACCGCTCCTTGGGGTGCCACTGAATTGAGCGCATATGTTGGCGACACTGATCTCATCTCCACGACCGAGTAGACCATAACGAATAGGAACGATCGTTCCTAGAAGGATCGTTCCTGTCGCTCGACCATTGTCGGGATGGATTTGAAGGATGTTCTTGCAACGAATCTACGTCTGCTGCGGCAGGCAAAAGGAATCACGCAAGAAGATTTGGCCGATCGCACGGGCCTCAGTTCGCGCTATGTGGGTTCGATGGAAAGAGCGCGCGTGTCGGCTAGCATCACCATCGTCGGCAAACTAGCCGCCGCGCTCGAGATCGACCCTTGCGTGTTGATCAGTCCTCCGCCGCGAAATAACTGATTTGTAGAGCCTCAGGCCACTCGCCGGAACACCTCGGCCGGTCCGCCCCGAACGAGTGCCTCGCCGCTAGCTACAATCCGCCGCGCTCGCGACTTCTCGCAATCACCATCTCCTGGCCAATCCTGCTGGCCGAGAACATCTCTCGCAACGCGCCGCAGGCTGCACCCGTGCCGCTTGGCGTCAGCCGCACGCAGGGCAAGGACGAGCCGCGACAGGACCTTATCCTCTACAGCAGTCCAGGCCATGCCTTGCAGGAGCCGATCGAGACGGCGCAGCGCCGCTATCTGCGGCGGTAAGCCGCGGCGAAGATCGACGGCAGGCTCGATCCGAACGCAGCCGTCCCGGATCGATCCGGCCATTACGTCGATACGAAGCGGTTCGCCTCCGCCATCAAGCCAGACATGCTCGCTTCCGCCCTCATCAACCACCACGCGCCAGCGCTGCGCCCGACCCAAGAGCGACGCTCGGCCGTCATCGTCCTGGTGGAAGCAGCGCACGCCGAGCACGCGCGGATCGACGGCCGCCGACCAGATCGGCGTCACCTCGGCGCATGACCGCGCCGGATCCTCAGCGAAAGTGCAGCCCCCACCGCGCGACAAACGCACTATTAGCGGGGCGAGACCGATCGACCGAGGCGAACGCCGCCTGGTAGGCCGGATCGCGCCTCAGCACTTCCCAGGCGAGTCCCGAGCGCCCGCAACCAATGATCGCGGCATATGCTGCGGGATCGCCCCAGTCGCCACCGGTTGCGGCGGCCATTTCACGAAGCCTTGATCTGCGCAGCCACGAAAGCCGCCGCCGCCTCGGCCTGGCCGGGCCGCAAGGCATCGATCGCGGGCAAGTGCCGAGGCACCGCGTCACCCAGCAGGACCGACGGGCATTGGCCCTCGACATTGCCGAGATTGGGCCGGTGCTGTGCATAGCCGACCAGCGCGGCCAGTTCGGGCGGGAAGTGCCGGGCGACGGCGGGCGGATAGACCAGCCATTGCAGTTCGAACGGCTTGAGCCAGCCCAGGCAATAGCTGACGATGACGCCGCGCCTCGCCATCGCGGACCGGTTGCCGCCGCCGCCATGAAGGGTCGAGCCCAGGAACAACAGCGCATCGCCGGATTTGACCTGCGGCACGATCGCTTCGTCTTCGGGCAGGACCATGACATCGGGATCGAGATGGCTGCCGGGCCAGAGCCGGGTGCCGCCATTCTCGCGCGTGAACGGCGCGAGCGGCCACATGACGTTGACCAGATATTCCAGGCTGCCTTTCGGTCCTGCCCACATGTCTTGGTCCCGGTGCGGTAGCTGGGGCAGCGCACCGGGATGGATTTCGACGGCCTGGGTGAGATTGAGCGCGATGCGGTCACACCAGAGGAGGAGCAGGCGCTCGGCGATCGCGAGGACATGTGGATGCTGGACCAGCGATGCCGCAAGCGGCGACCGCGCCAGCAGCCCGCCGAACCGCTTGGTGCGGGCGCCATAGAAGTCCCCCTTACAATGCGGCGTCGCCGCGAAGACCGGTGCAAGGTCGCCTTCCAGGCCGGAGAGGATAGCGGGATCGAGCGCCCGCTCGACGACGCAATAGCCATCGCGCAAGAGTCGCGCGGCATCGTGGTCCACGCGCGCGCTCATGCCACCACCGCCCGGCCGGACCCGACATAGGTGCCCGACCACCGCAGGCGCTCAGGCGTGTCGGCGCGGACGTGCGCCGCGAAGGCACCGACGAGGCCGCTGTCGACCCGGACGGCCGGGCCGAGCGGCTCGGCCAGCCAGCCCATGGCGAGGACTTCCTTGCGAAAGGCGTCCGGCAAGACGCCGGTCAGGCAGGTGATGTCCCGCGCAAGCGCGAAATCCACCATGGCCGAGATCAACTGGTTGCGAAGTTCGCAGCGCCGGGAGGCGCCATGTCGTTGCGGCAGGCACAGTCGTGTGCTTTCCCAAATGGTCGGCCCCACCGGCACACCGGCCGGGCACAGGTGGGGAAAGACCGTCCCAAGCATGTGGGGACCGGTGGTCGGCATCAACCGCAGGGATGCCTCATGATCGCCGGCATCGTCGGCGGCCACGATGTAGACGGTGGCGGGCGTGTCGAACTGGTCGATCTCGAAGCACCCCTCGACGACGGGAACGTCCCAGCCGAACAGGTCCACGAACAACCGCTTGCGGTCGATGAACATGGTCTCGAGGAGCCGGCGGGTGGCTGGGTCGAAATGCTTTTCGACGATGTGGATCATGGTGTGCTCCCGTGCTTTCGGATGCACGGCAAGGGAGCAGCAAGTCAGCCTTGGCGCAGGCCGAGTGAATGCTCGGGTTGACCCAGGCGCAATTCACCGAGGCCGATCTCTCCGGCGAAAAGCGCACTGATGACCAGTTCGGTGCGATCATGAGCATCGAAGAGCTGGCGCGCTTCGGTCAGATACCCATCGACGGTGCGCGGTGTGATCCCAAGCGCGCGGGCGATTTCCTTGTTCGACAAGCCCCGTCCTGCAAGAACGACACAATCCCGAGGCCGTGGATGCAAGCGCGGGAGCGGCGCTGCGGGACGTGGTCCCGAGACGACGCGACGAGCGGCCTGGAATGCGAATACACCAATGATCTGGACCGCCCCCAACAGCTTTTGCGCTCGCTCGGGCGCGAAAAAACCCGCGAACGTGCAAGATCCCATGCACTCCCCGAGCAGCGCACATGGTACGGTTATGCCTTCATTGAGTCCCTCAGTGGTACCGGCGCGCAAGCAATCGCGGTCGTGCCGGCTAAGCTTGATTAAGCGGTCGATTTCAGACCAGAGGAATGCGCGTTCGGCAAAGGCGCATGCCCGAATAATCGGGTCCCGACGGTATCTCCCTTCTGAGACTATCCGAGCCGTCGCCCCAGCGGGATAATCCTTGATGTTGACGAAGTTCGCCGGAGAGTCGCGCAGATCGGTGTGGTGGATCAATGCGAAATGGCGAATTCCCAGATCTCCCGCCAGCGCCGACATAATCGCGGCCAACTCTGCGGGTGACTTCACCTTCGAGAATTCACTGATGAGTGTGGCTGTCAACGTGGCAATTGTGCCTATGTCGAACTTGCCATTAAAAGACATGACCTCCCTCATAGCCAGCAAGATTCCAGTCAATAGCTCCCATAAAAATTGCTACTATCGATTAGTTATGATTAGAGTTACAAGTGATCATTTTTTACTATAAACATGCTACACTAAACGTGATTTCACTGATCTAATATGCTATATTTGTATCATAGGTTTTGGTAACGTGTTTGATCTGCGCAATTAATTTTCGATATCATCGCAAGTAGAACTCGACAGGCACCGAGATTTCGATCTCGTCGGGCAGCCCGGGCGGAATGGCGGGCAGTGGTTGGGCGCGCCCCAGCGTTTCGAGGGCTGCCTGATCCAAATCGTAGAATCCGGATTTTCTGACAAGGGCAGAGGACACAACCATTCCTTCACGGTTCAGCTTGAACCGAACTATGACGGTTCCTTGCTGGCGGGCAACCCGGGCGCGCGCTGGATAGCGGCGGAAGCGCTCCAGGTGGGCCAGGATCAAGCCTTCCCAATTCGGTCGAGCGTCGTTGGACAACCGGTTGGCGGTCGGAGCGGCGACGCTCTTGGGCGCCGTCGTTTCGGGCACGGCGGGGCCGGGATGGATGATTTTGACAGGCTCCCGCGCGTCCCGCGCTGATATGTTCGGCGCCGGGAACTGCACGATCGGGATCGGTTCCGTGACGGGTTCAAGCTCGGCTCTCTCCCTCTCGACTTGTTCCGGCCCCGGTGCCACGTTGCGAACGGGCTCTGGCGGTGCCGCCAGCGGTTGCAGCTCTACCACCGTCAGCGGCTGCGACGTGGCCCGGATAGGCTGGTAGACGGCCTTCCAACTGAACAGGGCGCCGGCGAGGACCAGCCCAATGATCGAGGCAGTCCCGGTAAAGCCGAACAGACGGGTTCTCCAGCCCATCGGCTGATCGCAATAGCGGCTGTAGCTGCGTAGCGCTTCGTCGGGTCGCGGGCCTGACGCAGGCGGAGCCCAGGCGTCTTCCCGGCGTGGCAAGCTATCGGGAAAATAGGATTGGAGCACAACATGGCCCGGGAAGATGTCAGCGTCATCATCGGCAGCGGCCAGTTGCGACCCGCGATAGCCTCCCGGCTTCATTGTGATGCCCCTGGCTCGGGACGCCGAACGATCCATATCGCCCAGAACAGCATGAATGCGGCCACTGCGCCTGACGGGAGCGGGCCGGGCCTGACGTGGAGCCAGAACAGCCCGAAACCCACCGCCATGCCGACGCACGCAGCGATCTTGACGTGGCGAGGCACCGCCCCCTCCGCTCGCCACGCACGCACACCAGGGCCGAAGCGGGGATGGCCCAGCAGCCATGCTTCCAGCATCGGAGATGAGCGAGCGAAGCAGGGCAGCGCCAACACCATGAAGGAGGTGGTCGGAAGCAACGGCACGAAGATGCCGATGAAGCCGAGAGCCACCAGCGTCAGGCCGAGCATGAGCCATCCGGCACGGGCGGCTCGCCCGCGCCGGAGGAGATCGGCGCTCGTCGCGTCAGTCAAGGTGCGCATCGACATGGGCTTGGACCCGCGCGAAGGCTTCCAGTGCGCCTTCCTTGGCGCGCTCTTCCTCATCCTCGCTCAATTCGACCGCATCGAGCGCTGCCGTGAAAGCGCGCCAGTGGGGCGCAGGACCTTCCGTAGCCGGGGCAAGGTGGCGCGCGCCATAAGCGTCGGATAAGGAGAGCTTATGGGCTTCCTTGCGGAGCAGGGCCGCGCCCATGTTGGCCCCTTCGGCAACGTAGAGCCAGCCCAACGCAGTTCCCATATCCGCCGGCTTGGTTGCGAGGAAGACGGGCGTCCCGCTCTCGGGCAATGGTATTCCAAGATCCCGGATGTCGGCTGTGACGAGAGGGAGACGGCAACGCTGGCCGAGATTGGGGAAGACTGTCCGGAGGCGTTCATCCGCATAAAGAGCCGCTACGTCGCGGTGAAAGAGATACTGGATTGTGAGGAAGTGTTTGTACCGATCGATGCTGGCGAAGGACGCAGACGACATGATCGAGCGATCCACCCCGTCATGGACGCTACCGGTGACGGCTTTAAGGCGCTTGGCGCGGCTCTGCTCACCAGCAAGGGGTTCGGTGGTATTTACAGTCACGGGCATAGCTCCTGTGCGATGTGAAAGGAAAAGTGTCGCGGGCAGTCAGAAGGCATAGTTTAGCCTCACGCTCGCGGCGGTCCGCTTGTAGGAATAGAGCCAGTCGATGTTGCTCTCGACGCGGTTGTGCTGGACGACGAACTCCGGAACGAGCGGTCCCACCTTCAGGACCGGCAGACGGGCGATGCCGATGATATTGAACTGCCGGTCCTTGCGCTGCGCCTCGAACAGTTCGCTGTAAGCGCGGTGCCGGCGGTAGCGATATGATCCCATGAGGAAGAGGGTCGCGACATTGCCGAAAGCCTTGTTGATTCCGAGCCGGGCGCCCCATTGGCGATAGGCTTCTACGAGACTTGGCGTTTCCTTCGCGAGGGCATCGGGTCCGCCGAACACGGTCAAGGTCGGCGTCAGGGAATACCATCCTGTGACAGCGATATCCGTGAGCGGCCCATTTTGCGGAGCGAACGCTGCATCACGGTAACGGAAATCGCGGTAATTGCCTTCGAGCCTGAACAGCGCGCGTGGCGAGACTGTATGCGTCCATTCCGCGCTGAAACCCGGCGCCCTGTAGAGTTCCGACGATCCGAGCGAACCCATCTCGAATGAGGGCGAAAGGGAAACTGCGTTACGGGCGGTCTGATATTGATAGCCCAGGCGCACAATCGCGGTTGCCTGGGAGTAATCATGATGACCGGGATAGAAATCCCCGAACAGAATGGCGCGCGCCCTGAGTCCGCTGTGTCCGCTCAGGGGAACGTCCCTTGCCAGCGTCGCCTCGAAGTTCACGCCCGCGGCTGCGATCGCGGGAGGAACCTCACGGTCTACAAGGCAGGTGCCGTCGTCGGTTGCGAGGAGGCAGGTGTAGCTGGCCGATGATTGATTGAGGTTGCCGCTGTAGCCCGAGCCGATGGCAAGGCTGCCCTGCCAGCTACGGCGGCGCCTGAGCGCGCCCAGATAGGCGTTGACCGTGCCAATCACGCCATGCGCCTGTGGGCCGCCATCGGCCAGCAGATCGCGCGCTGCGCGGAATGCGCTATCGGCTTCACGATCCTTGTGGTTGTCGAAAAGGACGCGTGCGAGTTCCAGCCTGCCCGGGACAAAATCCGCTCTGATCGCCAATAGCGCCCGATAGTGCCGTTCCGCGGCAGCCAGGTCGCCTTTCTCGCGAGCGAGCGCGCCAAGGGCATATTGGACGAGCATGGGATCATGCCCATCCATCTTCTGATAGGCGGCGAGGAAACGGAGGACATCGCGCCATTGCTTCTGCGCTACCGAAACGTAGAGAGCCCGCCCGATTTCGTGGACGTCATCGCCGACTGCATAGGTCTGGCCGTCGATCGTCAGCGAAGATGTGTCACTGTCCAGCGCTTGCGCCTCCTCGATCGCGCGCGTTTCCCGGTCCGCGCGATGGCGATCGAACTGTTGGTCAAGCCGCAAGCGCGTGTCGGGCGCGTTGTCCGTTTGTGCCCGGATTGCCTCGGGCGACAGCAGTACAGCGACAGCCAAGGCGATCTGTAGCCCAAGGAAATATGTGCTCGAAGATTTGGGCATCAGGGTCGCTACAGGCCGCACCGATAAGGGTTCTGGGAGAGAGCCGGGGCCGACAACACGGCCCCGGCTCGATTATGCCGGTGGCGTCAGTTCTTCGTGCCGCCGAAAGCCGTGTCGTACTGGCGGACCGAGGTCGTGCCGGTGCCGAATTTCACGGTGCCGGCCAGCGCATTTACATTTGCGCCGAAGAAGCGACCGTTGACGGCGCCGGCAGCCGCGACCGTGCTTCCGCTGACCGTCGCGCTAGCGCCCGAGCCAGAGAATGTGCCGCTCGTACTGATGTTAGCGGTGCCGATGTTCACGCCATAGGTCGAGCCGGCATTGGCGAGACTGCCGGTGAGCGTGCCGCCGCTGCCGGTAAAGGAGGCGTTGAACGTGCCGTTCAGAATGCCCTTGCCCTGATAGTCGCTGATGCCCTTGACCGTGTAGCTTGCCGATCCGCTCGACGGGATAGAGGTCGACGCCCCGGTGCCACCGTAATAGACGGTGTGGTCGCCTGCGGTGACGCTCGCAGTCTGCTTCCATTCGCCGAAGTAAATGTCATAGCCGCTGACCTTGGCGAAATCGAAGCGACCATATTGGCTATGGTCGGTGACCGTGCCGGTGACGGCCGTGAAAGTGGTCACCCCATTGGCATCAGTGCCAAGGACGCCCTGCAGGCCCTGGAAATCGATATACTGGCCAGCAGCGAGATTGGGGACATGGATGCCAACTTTGCCTGCGGTATGCGGGCCGCCGACGACGGTGCTGGCGGCGATCGTCACCTTGGTGGAATCGCTGGTTCCGCCTACGACCTGAGCCTGGGCGCCGCCGGCCGTCGCGCTCGAGATTGCAAGCGCCAAGCCAAAGGCTTTGAGATGTGAGAACTTCATATTACGTCTCCTGCTTGTTGGAGCGCCCGACTTTCGGACGCGTTCATCCAGGGTCGTCACCAGCATCCCGGTCTTCTGAGGATTGATGGAAGTGGGTGGCGGCCCTGAATCTCTCGTCAGAACCTCCCCGTCAGGCTGAGCCGCACCGTTCGACCCGGAGCAGGCAGCATGGAGCGCGACAGGGGGTCCAGATAATAGCGGTTGTTGAGGTTGAGGGCGGTCAGCTCGGCGCTGAAGCGCTCGTTGATCCGGAACTTGGCGTAGGCATCGAGCGTGATGATCTCGCCCCAGACATAGGGAATGTTGAGGAAGCAGCCGCCGATGCAATCGTCGGGATTGGTGAACTCCGCGAGCTGCGGATTGTCATAGCCCGCATACCAGGTGAACCGCCCCCCGACTTCGAGCCTGCGATCGAAGAAGCGCCCGCCTACCGTCCAATTGACCGTATCTTCGGGCGTCGCCTGGGTAAGCAGGAACCCGGAAATGAAGCCATATTTGACGCAATCCGGCACGCGTCCACGCGCAGGGTCCTTAAGGACCGCTACACTTTCGTCGCAGACCCTGTTGGTGGTCATGTGGCTGGCGCTGATGTCGGTGAAGAAGCGGCCGTTGTCGTAGCGCGCCTGAAGCTCGAAGCCGGCGATCACCTGCTTGTCCAGATTGCTGAACATCAGGTTGGTGCTTCGCTCGATCACGTCGCGCGTCGTATTGTGGAACCAGGTAAGCTTCAGATCGGCATGCTGCCCTTCCCCGAGCCGGAACAGCGGTCGCAGGTCCTGAATCCAGGCAGCTTCCCAGGACCGGATGCGCTCTGGCTTTAGATCGCGCACCGGGTTGATCGACGCCGAGAAGCCGATCGTGCTCTCGAACATGCTGGGGAACCGATAGGCTTCCGCATAGCGCACATAAGCGCGGCTTGAACCGCTTATATAGGCAGTCGCCGACAGCGTCGGCGCCCAGCCATGCCCTGACTTCCGACCGGCTGTGGGCTCGACGAATGTGATATCTGGATAGAGGCTACAGCTGCCTTCAAAATAGGCCGGCACGTTCGCCGCAGTTCCATTGAGGCAGATATTGTCGGCACGCCGGAAGCGACCTTCCGCATCGGCAGTCCAGTTCGGCCCCTGGTGATCGGTGGTAATGGGATACGGATTGGCGGCATAAAATTCGAGCTCTGGCGCAATGATGGCAGTGATCGTGTCGTCATCTAGTCCGAGACTGGAATAATAAGCACGCTGTTGAGCCTCTAGTGCTGCCACTCCGTATACCGCGGTCTGATACCTAGTTTGCCAGCTATTGATAACCGAGCGACCAATGAATCCCCCCGCTTCGCGCTGACGGCGCAGATATTCGGGCAGGAAAACATCTTTCGCCCAATAGCCGGAATAGGCGAGCCCCGCGTTCAGCTTGAGAAAGCTGGTCGGCCGCCATTCGCCGCTGAAATTGATCCGATATTCGTCGCGCCGACCAGCCCGCGGCAACTGCCTCCAACCATTTGCGGCGGCTGTCGAATATTCATCCCCGGACCGCAGCCGTTCATGGCTCCAATTCCCCTCTAGAAGGAAGCTCAGCTTCGACGAAAGGCCGAACTGGTTGCTGGCGGTAAAGCCGTATCGGTCATTGTCCGAGTTGGAGATGGCCGTGTTGAAGATCGTGGGATCGCCACCGAAGCGCGGATCGGCCGCCGCATTAGGAAAGCCGCCCGAGCTGTAGGTGTCGCTGACGGTATCGGTCGCCCAGGCCGTCGCGCGAAAATCGATCCAGCGGCTCTCTGGCTGCCACTTATATTCCGCGTTGTAGGCCTGCGCATGAACCTTGCTGAGCGGCCACTGCACATTGCCTAACGTAGGGCCGTTCACGGTGAAGATGCGCGATGGCAGGATGTCGCCAAAGGTCGACTTGCTGTCGCGGAACCCGATCTGCAGCGCCTGATCTTCGGCGATGCGCCAGGTTGCCTTAACGAGGAAGGATTCCAACTCGCTCGAGGTGTTGGGAACCTCGTTGCCGGGCTCATAGTTGAGCCCGAGCTTGCGGACAAAGGTGTGCGAATTGAGCGGCAGATCTTCTTGGCTGTAATAGCCGGGCGCTGTCTTGCCGGAAAAATAGTTGCCGCGCTCTCGGAACGCATAGGCTCCGAAAAGATCGAAATCGCCCACCCGGCCTGCGACGGCCAAGCGGATCGCGCGGTCCCCAGCCGAGAAGGATTCATTGTCGTCGGGCGTGCGAAGCGCCACGCGAAGCGATGGGTCGCAATAGGCATAGGTTGGCGAAGCGCCTATGCCTGGGCAGACAAAGCCGGGGATTGTCCGATAATCCTGCCCTGTGAGCAGCGTCGGCAGGCGCGGATTGGTGGAATTGTTGCCGCCCTCCAGCTTCAGTTCCATCCCGAGATTTTTCCCGGGTTGCAGAATGTCGTTCGCATCGAGCGTATTGATGACAACGGCGCCGCCGGTGGAGCCGTTCACGCCTCGCGTCGAGACTGGCCCCTTCAGCACCTGCAAGCCAGAGATCAGGCTCGGGTCGATGTAGCTGCGGTTGCTGGCGCCATTGTAGCCCCGCCAGACGGTCAGCGCTTGCTCGGTGCCGTCGATGATGACGGGCACACGGCCTGGTCCCTGGATTCCGCGAATGCTGGGATCGAGCGCGCCGCCGTTGCGCGCGTCGCCACTGAAAACGTTGACCATTCCCTTGAGCACGTCGGCGGTGTTGACGCCCTTGTAGCGCTCCACTTCCTCGCGGCTTGCGAAGGTCGATGACATATCGAGATCGAAAACGGCGTCCTTCTGGCGGGCGTCGCGCTCGACGCCGCTCTCATTCGCCCGGGTCGTGCCCTCGCCTTCCACGCGAAGGGAATCCAGAACGACCGTATCGGACCGGGGCTGATCCGCCGCCGCAACCGACACTCGTCGCAGGGACACGATCCTGCCTTCAATGCGCCCAGTAAAGCCGGTGGAAGCAAGCAAACGGTGCAGCGCCTGCGAGGGCGTCATCGTCCCATGAACACCCCGCGTCGAAAGTCCTCGGACCTGATCGGCGTCCATGCTGACCTGAAGACCGGATTGGCGGCCGAAATCCGCCAGCGCATCGACCACCGATTGCGGCGCGATATCGAACGCCCGTGCCGCTTCCTGAGAGGCGGTCTGCGCCCGTGCAGCCAACGGCGCACAGATGCCGCCAATCGCTGCCGAGGCGAACAATGCGCCCGCCCAGAACCGACTCTTTCTGTCCCTGCTGAAGATAGCCCCCGAACTCACCTAACGCATTCCTCTCGTCGAAGTTCACTGCCCACGCCGACTCGCTATTGCGAGGCAGTTGCATAAACTCAACGTCCGGGCGCTGACGAATTCCGGAGAAAAAATGCAGAAGGGGGAAAAAACTTAGCGGACGGTCACGATCCGCAGCCAGGGAGAGACCTGCGAGACCGTGACTTTGTGCGCCCGGGTCAGCGCTTTGAGCGCCAGATCGGGATCGCGCAGATCATAGATGCCGCTCACGCGGCGATCCTTCAGCCCCGCCCCACGCGCTATGATATAACCTTTATACCAGGGACGGAGGCCGTCGATCACGTTGCCGATCGGCTGATCGTTGACGATAGCCACGCCTTCGCGCCAATTCGCAACCCGGTCGGGGCGGATCGTGCCCTGTGTCGCCACTCCTCCGCTCAATGCCAGCGATTGGCCGGCCACCAGCTCTATACGGGCAGGCGACGCGGCATCGGGCGTCGTCACCGCGACGCGGCCGCGCTGAACGGCAACATCCGTCCCGCCTTCCGTCTTCCGCACCGAAAAGGCAGTGCCAAGAACGGTCACGGTACTGTCTCCCGCGACGACCCTGAACGGCCGCGCCTCATCATGCGCTACGTCGAACCAGGCTTCTCCCTCCAGAAGGTCCAAGGTCCTGCCCTTTGCGCCATTCGTGAAGGCGATCGCCGTAGTCGGCGCAAGATGGACGGCGCTGCCGTCTTCGAGTCTGACGACGCGCAGTTCGGCGGTCCGTGTAATCTCGTCCGATCGGAGCCATAGTGAAAGGTCGGGCGCGATAATCCAGGCCAAACACGCCGTCAGCGCAAGCGCGGCAAGGGTCTTGGTGGTCCCGAACCTCTGAAACCAGGCTCGATGGGCCGATGTTGCCGGCGGCATAATCCGAGGCAAAGGACCGGCGACCGACAGCAGGCCCGACACACGCTCGGTTTCTTCCCAGGCCGCAAGATGGGCCGGACTGGTGGCGAGCCAGTCTATGAATTGCGCGCGCAGCGCCTCATTGTCCCGCTCGTCGTCGAGCTGGACCAGCCAAGCGGTAGCTTGGCGACTGAGATCGCTTCGCATCCGGTCCATCTCCGTTTCTCCGCTCATCCCCGATTCCGGATTTTGCTCTCTCTGCGCACGGCGCGCGTCTTCCATCGCTCACGCATTTAACGAACGGGAACCCCGCAATTCCGGAACTTTCTGCAAGAACGGCTCAATGATGCCGCCTTAGCGCCTTCTTGCAAAACTCGACCGCTTCGATCACCAACTCGGACACAAGGCTTTTCGATATGCCAAGTTCATCGGCGATCTCGATGAGCTTCATGTCCTCGAAGCGGTACATTTCAAATGCTCGGCGGGTCCGCACCGGCAACTTCGCCATCGCCTTTCGGACCATGGCGAGCTCATCCGACGCTTCCGCGCGCACCTGCTGCGAAGGCTGATCGCTGGGCACCAGCTCGGTTGCCACGTTCGCGCCGCCCACGAAGATCCGATTCTCGCGTCCCTGCCGCCGCCGCCTGTCCAGGGCAAGGTTATGGACGATACGAAAGAGATAGCCATTCGGCTTCTCAAGAATACGCGCACTAGCGGTCGCGCGGAACCGCAGCCAAGCGTCCTGAACCACGTCCTCAGCTTCGGCGGGATCGCCCGTAATCCTTGTTGCGTATCGGAGAAGGTCCGCCTGCGCCGCAAGAAATACCTGAAGGGTATCCATTTTAGACACCCGGTGTGACGCTCCCTAGCCGGATTGAAGAGCCAGCCGATTAGCATTTCCTCTCTTGCGAACCAATCGCAAAAACTTTGCCATCGGCGAAGGGTGCGTCGCACACTGCGCGGCACATTGCCGAAGGGCTGACAAGGCGAGATTATCTGCGATTTGAGGCAGTAAGGGACACCCCTCCTGATCTGCTCCCCGCTTGCACCTGAAATGCACCTTTGGGCACCAGCCAGTGCCTTACGCTTTGAGGGATTGTCTACGATGGTTGGTCCGCCCGCAGACATCTGTGGGCGGAGGCCCCTATGACCCCGACCAAACTTCTAATTGGCCAACTCCTCGTCGTACTCGCGATCGTATTGGCGAGCATCTGGGCGGCAACGCAATGGGCAGCAGCGAGCTTGGCCTATCAGACTGAGCTAGGGCCCCCGTGGTTTGCGCTGTCTGGTACGCCGATTTATCGACCGTGGTCGATCTTCCCATGGTGGTATCATTTCGATGCTTACGCGCCGCGGGTCTTCGACGAAGCAGGCGCCATCGCGGCGGCCGGTGGCTTCATCGGCTGCGGTGCGGCGGTCTTCGGCTCAGTCTGGCGCGCACGCCAATCGAACAATGTCACGACCTACGGCTCTGCGCACTGGGCGACGCACAAGGACATCAGGGCTGCGAAGTTGCTCGATGCGCGCGGTGTCGCACTGGGCCGGATGGGCGCTCAAGACCTGCGCCACGACGGGCCCGAGCATGTCATGGCATTCGCGCCGACCCGTTCCGGCAAGGGTGTCGGCCTCGTCGTGCCCACGCTCCTGTCGTGGTCCGGCTCGACCGTCGTACACGACATCAAGGGCGAGAACTGGCAACTGACCGCCGGCTGGCGGGCGCGGTTCTCGCATTGCCTGCTCTTCAATCCGACTGATGCCCGCTCGGCCCGCTACAACCCGCTGCTGGAGGTCCGGCGCGGGGTGAACGAAGTCCGCGACGTCCAGAACATCGCCGATATCCTCGTCGATCCCGAAGGCGCGCTGGAGCGCCGCAATCATTGGGAAAAGACCAGTCATTCGCTGCTGGTCGGGGCGATCCTCCATGTGCTCTACGCCGAGGAAGAGAAGACCCTCGCCCGCGTCGCGACCTTCCTGTCCGATCCGCAGCGTTCATTCGCCGCGACCCTGCGCCGGATGATGGCGACCAATCATCTCGGCACCACAGATGCGCCGCTGGTTCACCCCGTCGTCGCCTCGGCCGCGCGCGAGCTGCTTAACAAGAGCGAGAACGAACGCTCGGGCGTGCTCTCGACCGCCATGTCGTTCCTCGGCCTCTATCGCGATCCCACCGTGGCTGCGGTTACGGCCGCCTCGGACTGGAGGATCGCTGACCTGGTCGAGGCCGCGCATCCGGTGTCGCTCTATCTCGTCGTGCCGCCATCCGACATCAGCCGCACCAAGCCGCTGGTCCGGCTGATCCTCAACCAGATCGGGCGTCGCCTGACCGAGGAACTGCACGGTGTCGGCAAGGACGGCGAAGCCGCCCACGGTCGTCATCGCCTGCTGATGATGCTCGACGAGTTCCCGGCGCTGGGGCGGCTGGACTTCTTCGAGACGAGCCTTGCCTTCCTTGCCGGCTACGGGGTGCGCGCCTTCCTCATCGCGCAGAGCCTCAACCAGATCGAGAAGGCTTATGGCGAACACAACGCCATCCTCGACAACTGCCATGTCCGTATCGCCTTCGCGACCAATGACGAGCGCACCGCCAAGCGAATATCGGATGCGCTCGGCACCGCGACCGAGCAGCGCGCGATGCGAAACTACGCGGGGCACCGGCTCGCTCCCTGGCTCGCGCATGTCATGGTCAGCCGGCAAGAGACCGCCCGCGCCCTGTTGACACCCGGCGAGGTCATGCAACTCGCGTCGACAGACGAACTGGTGCTGATCTCGGGCCACCCGCCGATCCGCGCGAAGAAGCTGCGCTACTATGAGGACCGGCGCTACACCGCGCGCATCCTGCCCGCACCGGCGCTGGATGCCCAAGAATATCGCGATCTCCCGGCAGCCCGTCCCGACGACTGGGCCGGCCAGGTGCGCGGCGCCGACATGCGCCTCATCGGCAGCACCGATGGCGACGAGGGCGCCGACGCTGGCGGCCTCGAACAGGCCCGGCATCCGGCCCACGAGATCGAGCCGGCGATCATCGTCGATCGGGACTGCGCCGACCCGCTCGGGCTTGGCGAGGATGATGGCGACCAGGCTGCCGAACGCCGGACGATGGACCGGGTCCAGGCACTCGGCACCGCGCGCACCGTCTATGGCCTCGATGCAGCCACGGGCCGCCCCGACGACCTGCAGCTGGGGCTCTGACCCATGAAAAAGGTCCGCCATCAGCTTTTCCTGCCGAAGCCGCTTTCCGACCGGCTCGAGGCGCTGGCCGCCAAGCCCGGTGCCAGTAAGTCCGCGATCCTCGCCGATGCCGTCACCGCTTGGCTCAATCGGCGCGGCGCATCCGAATTGGAGGACCGTTTCGGGATCCGCCTGGATCGACTGACCCAGGCGATCGGCCGGGTCGACCGCGAGTCTTACGTGATCCTCGAAACGCTGGCGCTGTTCATCCGGTTCGAACTCGCGATCCAGACGCCCCTCGCCGAGAACGATCATGCCGGGCGCGCGCTCGGCGCCAAGCGGTTCGAAGCCTTCGTGACGCAGGTCGGGCGGCAGGTCTCGACAGGTCGGCGCACGCTCGGCGTGACGGCGGAGGACGCCGAATGACCGCCACGCTCTCGGCCGAACGCCGTCGGCGCATGCTTATCACGGCGCTCGGGACGGACATCGCCGCCGCCATGTGCGACCCGTTGGTCATCGAGATCATGATCAATCCGGACGGCGCGTTGCGGCTCGATCGTCTCGGCGAAGGCCGGACCGATACCGAGGTCCGGATGGAGCCGGAACAGGTTGAGCGCATCATCCGGCTGGTGGCGAGCCACGCCCGCGCCGAGGTGCATGCCGAGCATCCTATCGTATCGGCCGAGCTGCCGCCGCACATCGAGGGCCGCGCCGGCGAACGGTTCGAAGGCGTGCTGCCGCCGGTGTCGTCAGCACCGTGCTTCTCGATCCGCAAGCCCGCGCAGAGGCTGCACACGCTCGACGACTATATCGCCGACGGACTGATGTCCGACGCCCAGGCCGACGCGCTCCGGGCCGCGGTGACCCAGCGCTACAATATCCTCGTCGCCGGTGGCACCAGCTCGGGCAAGACGACGCTTGCCAATGCGCTGCTCGCCGAGATGGCATGGGTCGACAGCCGCGTGATCCTGATCGAGGACACCCGTGAGCTGCAATGCCCGCTGCCTGACACGGTAGCGCTGCGCACGCATCCGCCGCACGTTTCGATGACCGAACTTGTGCGCTCGACGATGCGCCTGCGCCCCGACCGCATCGTCGTCGGCGAGGTTCGGGGCCCGGAAGCGCTCGACATGCTGAAGGCATGGAATACCGGCCATCCCGGCGGAATCGCCACGGTCCACGCCAACAGCGCCATCGCCTCGCTCTATCGCATCGAACAACTTGTGCAGGAGGCGGTCGTCACCGTGCCGCGCCAGCTGATCGCCGAGGCCATCGACATCGTCGTCTTCATTTCCGGGCGCGGCATCGACCGCCGCATTTCGACCATCGCGCGCGTCGCCGGACTCGATCCCGACACCGGCGCCTACGCGCTCGCCAATCTTCCCAAGCTCAATCCCAAGGAGACCTGAGCCATGACCCGTGCCCTCGCTTCACGCATCTGCGCCAACCGGCATCTTATCGTCGGCACCGCTCTCGGCCTCGCGCTGACGCTCGCGACGCAGGTCCAGGCGGCCGGGTCCGGCATGCCGTGGGAAGAGCCTCTGCAACAGGTGCTGGAATCCGTGCAGGGTCCGGTTGCCAAGATCGTCGCGGTGATCATCATCATCGTGACCGGCCTGACGCTCGCGTTCGGCGAAACCGCGGGGGGATTCCGCCGGCTGATCCAGATCGTGTTCGGACTCTCGATCGCGTTCGCAGCGTCGAGCTTTTTCCTGTCCTTCTTCAGCTTCGGCGGCGGGGCGCTGATCTCGTGATCGCGCTCTTGCCACTTGGCGGCCAGCATATCGACGGTTTCGAGGTGCCGATCCACGGCTCCCTCGGCAGCCCGCTGCTCCTCGGCGGCGCGCCGCGCGGCCTCGCGATCGTCACCGGTACGCTGGCCGCGGCGGTCGGCCTCGGCCTCCAGCATTGGCTGACCGGGGTTCTGCTGTGGGCGGTCGGCCACAGCGTCGCCGTCATGGCCGCTCGCCGCGATCCGAGCATCGCGCCGGTCCTCCTGCGCCACATCCGTCAGAAGGGCTATTTCGCATGCTGAGCTTGCGGGAATATCGCGCAACGGCCGAACGCCTCGCCGATCACCTGCCCTGGGCGGCGCTGGTCGCGCCCGGCGTAGTGCTCAACAAGGATGGCAGCTTCCTGCGGGTGCTGGCCTTTCGCGGCCCCGACCTCGAATCCGCCACCGAGGCGGAGCTGGTCGCCGCCTGTTCCCGCGCCAACAACGCGCTCCGCCGGTTTGGGAGCGGCTGGGCGCTGTTCTTCGATGCCGAGCGGCGCGAGAGCCATGCCTATCCCGACAGCGACTTTCCCGATGCGGCGAGTTGGCTGGTCGATGGAGAGCGGCGTGCGGCATTCGAGGCGGAAGGCCGGCACTTCGAGAGCCGATATCATCTGACGCTGACTTGGTTACCCCCGGCGGATGCCACCGACCGGGTCGGCCGGTCGTTGATCGAGCGCCCCGATGGCGACAAGGAACGCGATTGGCGCGGCGTGCTCGCCAGCTTCATCGCCGAAACCGAACGGGTGCACGACCTGCTCGGCGGACTCATGGCCGATGTCCGTCAGCTCGACGACGACGAGACCCTCACGTTCCTGCACGGCACGATCTCCGACCGCCGCCACCCGGTCGCCGCGCCCGAAACGCCGATATATCTCGATGCAGTCCTTGCAGACACACCGCTGGTGGGCGGGCTCGAACCCAAGCTCGGCGGCCTGCACGTCCGCACGCTCACCATCCTCGGCTTCCCGAGCCTCAGTCGTCCCGGAATTCTCGATGCGCTCAATCACCAGGACTTTAGCTATCGCTGGGTCACGCGCTTCATCGCGCTCGACAAGACGTTGGCGACCAAGACGCTGACCTCGCTGCGGCGCCAATGGTTCAATAAACGCAAGTCGATCACCGCTCTACTGCGGGAGGTACTCTACAATTCGCCGGCACAGCTGCTCGACAGCGATGCCGACAACAAGGTGGTCGATGCGGACCAGGCGCTGCAGGCGCTCGGCGGCGACCATGTCGCGTTCGGCTACCTGACCACGACGATCACGGTCACTGATCACAGTCGGGCGGCGGTCGAGGACAAGGTCCGCGCCGTGGAGCGCATCGTCAACGGGCTTGGCTTCACCTGCGTCCGCGAAACCGTCAACGCGATCGAGGCCTGGCTCTCGTCACTGCCAGGTCATGTTTATGCCAATGTCCGGCAGCCGCTGGTCCATACGCTCAACCTCGCCCACCTCATGCCGCTGTCCTCTGTCTGGGCTGGGCCGGTGCGCAATGGCCATCTCGACGGCCCACCGCTGCTGGTCGCGAAGACTGCTGGCTCGACGCCGTTCCGGCTTTCTACCCATGTCGGCGATGTCGGGCACATGATGATCGTAGGGCCGACCGGCGCCGGCAAGTCGGTGCTCCTGAGCCTCATCGCACTCCAGTTCCGTCGCTATCCGGGCGCGCAGGTCTATATCTTCGACAAGGGTCACAGCGCGCGGGCCGCGGTGCTGGCGATGGGCGGCGCCCACCACGCGCTCGGTTCGGCCGAGGCAGACGGCGAGATGCTGGCATTCCAGCCGCTTGCGAATATCGACGAAGCCGCGGAGCGGAGTTGGGCCGCCGAGTGGATCGCGGCTCTGCTCTCACACGAGAGCGTGCCGATTACGCCGGAAGTAAAGGACGCGATCTGGACCGCGCTCGGTAGCCTCGCCTCGGCGCCGCGCGAGGAGCGCACCATGACCGGCCTCGCGCTATTGCTCCAATCGAATGCGCTACGCATTGCGCTCCAGCCCTACACGCTCGAAGGGCCGCATGGCCGGCTGCTCGACGCGGCGGAACAGCATCTCGCGCTGGCCGATGTGCAGTGCTTCGAGACCGAAGCGCTGATGGGCCAGACCGGCGCGGTCGCGCCCGTGCTGACCTATCTGTTCCACCGGCTGGAGGAGCGGTTCGACGGCCGGCCGACATTGCTGATCCTCGACGAGGCCTGGATCTTCCTCGACCACCCCCTGTTCGCCGCGCGCATTCGCGAGTGGCTGAAGGTGCTACGCAAGAAGAACGTCGCGGTGCTGTTCGCAACTCAAAGCCTCGCCGACATTGCCGGATCGGCGATCGCCCCGGCCATCATCGAAAGCTGCCCGCAGCGCATCTTGCTGCCCAATGATCGCGCAATCGAGCCGCAGGGCCATGACATCTATGCGCGCTTCGGCCTCAGCGACCGACAAATCGAGCTAATCGCGCGGGCCACGCCCAAGCGGCATTACTACCTCCAGTCCGCCCGGGGCAACCGTCTGTTCGAGCTGGGTCTTGGCCCTGTGGGACTGGCGTTGTGCGGCTCGTCCGACCCGGCAGCGCAGGCGCGGATAGACGCCGTACTCTCTGGACATGGCCACGATGGCTTTGCCGAGGCCTTCCTACGTGATGCAGGCCTCGACTGGGCTGCCGATGTCATCGCCGCGTCGTCCCATGACGTGCGGCCAGCCCAGGATAAGGGGTGACCTCGCCCGGCCGCATGCGGGACTCGCGTCTCGCAGTGAACGTCGGCACCGTCTGTTCGCTTCACATCAGGAGCGAAGCCCCAAGCCCGGTCGTTCGAAGAGGCTCGTGGTGGCCACTGCCGGGCGGATCCAACTACTTGGCCGTTCTGTCGGCGAGCACGTCGTCGAGCTTGGAAAGCTGGTCGTCGAACTTGTCCCTCTGCTCCGCCTGCAAGCGCCCAAGGTTCTGCAGCTTCCACTGGACGGCGGGAAGCCGGGAGGCGTCGATCGGCAGCACGACCTGCGACCAGTCGGGGTTTCCGGCAAAAAACGATCGTAGGAAGGCGGCGGATGCGTCCTTGCGCGCGCGCTTCTGGATGTCCGCGATGAGCTTTGCACGGATATCAAGCAGGCCCGTCAATGGCACCGGCTCCAACGTCATGCCGCGAAACTCTCCCGCGTAGAGGTCGTCGAGATCGAGCGGGTTGGGATCGAGCAGTTCGTGCGGCGGGCGATTATGACTGACGAGATAGATGAGGAACGCCTTGAAGAGGTCGTCAGTAATGCCTTCGTTCTCATAAAGGTGGAGAATATCGAAAAGGTCGCGCGGGTGCTGACGATCGAGCGCAGCAGCGATCTTGCCCGCGTAGAGATCGGGGAACGCGACGACCTGCATCTCCGCGTAGCCGAACCGGTCTTCCACCGTTGGACGCACCGAGCGAACTTCCGGGTCGAACACTGTCCCGCGAAGAACCGGGCTCACCTCTACCTTGATCTGGGCTGTTCCCGCACGCACGACGAGCTTGGCGCCGTCGCCCGATTTCTGCTCCGTCACCTTGACGCCGAGGCGCTTGCGCAGGTTGCCGGCAATGCGCGCGAGGCCCTGGTGAATGGCCGCGAGCGATTCCTTCCGCGCGGCGATCGGCAGGTAGACCAGATCGATATCCACCGAGAGTCTCGGGAGGTCGCGGACAAACAGGTTGATGGCCGTGCCACCCTTGAGCGCGAAAGTTTCTTGCCGTGCGATCTCGGGAATGGTGCGAACGAGCAAGGCGACCTGCGCCGAATAGATTTCCGCGGACATCAGCTCGCATTCCGTCGGGTGCCGGGGTTTCCAGACCTCGGCACGGTGATCTGGAACTGCGGATCGAGCTCACCGTGCGGGACGATCTGGCGCTTGCCCGAGCCGATGTCGATATCGGCGGTGTGTATCCGCTTTGTCCAGGCGTGAGGGTGCTGGCCCGCGAAGTAGAGGAAAAGACGCTTTGCCTTCACGCTGCGGCATGCGGTCAGCAGCGCCTCCATGAGCTTTGGCTTGAGAGTCGTCAGGCCTTCAAACAGTTCGGCGCCGTGCTGGAAACTCACGGTCCTCGGTATCTCTTCGAGCGTTTCGAGGATTGCCCTCTCCATCCCGGAAATCCTCAGATACTGGGGATGAAGGGCGCGCGGGTCATCCGATCCATCCGCAGGGCCGAGGGTCGAGTTCACCAAGTCGAGCGCCCGGGTCTGCAGGCCAAGGTCGGGATCGGCATCACCGAACAATTTGCGCGACCTGATATCGATATCCGCGTCCAGCTCGAGGCGGCGGAGATAGGAGCGCACCGCGGATGCATCGCTATATAGCCAGATGCGCCTGCGCCCTATCGGCGCGTATTGCCAATAGCCGGCAAGCTCGAGTGCGGACATTCCGCCGACGTGCACGGGGACCCTCAACAAATTCTGGAGCGAGAGCGCTGCGATCTCCCACCGTACCGCCCCGGTGCCGGTCCGTTCGGGACGCCGGTAGAGGCGCGAGCCTACCCGCTCCAACCAGCCGCGAGCGACATAATCGCGAATGGATGAAGCGCCAAGCCCAAGGTTCGATAGCCATGATGCATCGACCACGTACCGCTCCGGGAGGTCGTGCATAACGCGGTTTAGGAGTGAAGCTCTTTTAGCGGGCATGACGCAGTCTGTATATTACTTGTAAACCCATGGAAAGCTGCGGGTTTGCTGGTCGATGAAAAACAGGGTCATGAACGCAGAAAGATGATAAATTGTAAACCAAAAGGTAATTTCGCGAACAGCATGGCAGGATCGTCGCGACGGGCTGACCGAATGTCCCCGCATAGGCTCCTGAAGACCCCAGCCGGTCTCTGACGCAACCCCCTTGAAAGCGCGAAAGTCCGGGCAGCGCTGGCACCTGGTTGCCAGCCGTCCTGCCCACTCGCTCAATCGGAGATCGGTCATGCCCCCACTTACCAAGAAGCATATCATTGCCATTGCACTCGGCCTCGGAACCTGTGCTTCGCTGGGCATCGGCGTGACGATGATGACGGCGACGCCGGCTCATGCCCAGTTCGGCGGTATCGTCTTCGATCCCAGCAACTATGCGCAGAACATCCTTACCGCGGCACGCACGCTGCAGACCGTCAACCAGCAGATCCAGCAACTCCAGAACGAGGCGCAGATGCTGGTCAACATGGGAAAGAACCTGACGCGCATAGACTTCCCGCAGCTCGATGCCCTCAAGCAGAAGCTCGCCGAGATCGACAGGCTGATGGGCCGCGCACAGGCGATCGACTTCCGGGTCGACCAACTCGACGACAGGTTCCAGTCGCTGTTTCCGCAGGACTTCAGCTCGGCACTGCGCACCGATGCCCGCGTTCGTGGCGCTCGGGCGCGGCTCGACGCCAGTATGGGCGCATTCCGCCAGACCATGACCGTGCAGGCCCAGGTGGTCGAGAACATCCAGTCGGACACCGAGGCTCTCGCTGACATCGTCAGCCGCAGCCAGGGGGCCGAAGGTTCGCTCCAGGCGCAGCAGGCAACGAACCAGCTCCTCGCGCTCACCGCCAAGCAGCAGTTCCAGCTCCAGCACATGATGGCGGCGCAGTTCCGCAGCGAAGCCGTCGAGCAAGCGCGCCGTGCCACGCAGGCGGCGGAAGCTCGCGCGGCAACCAAGAAGTTCCTCGGTTCCGGATCGGCCTACACGCCCGACTAGCCTCCTCGGGCTCCGGCTCGATCCGGTCGCAAGCGACCGTTGGCGCCCCCCCATCGCCACCGATCGCCGTCGCGGGGCGCGGTCCGGCTCCCCAGCCGCGTCCCGCGACATCCCTCCAGACACCAGCAGGAAGACAGTCCTTTGAACGACCTTAACGTCATCGACCGCTTCCTGCAGGCGTTCATCACCTACATGGACAGTGGCTTCGGACTACTCGGTCCCGATGTCGGGTTCCTGACCGCGACGCTGATCGGCATTGATATCACGCTTGCCGGCCTGTTCTGGGCAATGGGCGGCGACGACAACGTCATCGGCCGCTTCCTCAAGAAGATCCTCTACATCGGCGCGTTCGCGTTCATCCTGAACAGCTTCTCGACGTTGGCCGACATCATTTTTCGGTCGTTCGCACAGGCAGGCCTGACCGCGGGCGGTGGAACGCTGTCGGCAGATGATTTGCTCAAGCCCGGGCGACTTGCGGGCACCGGCTTCTCAGCGGCGTGGCCATTGCTTGAACAGGCCAGCGCTATGGTCGGCTTCACGACCTTCTTCGACAACTTCCTGACGATCATGGTCCTGCTGTTCGCCTGGGCGCTGGTGATCGTCGCCTTCTTCATCCTCGCGGTGCAGATGTTCGTCTGCATCCTCGAGTTCAAGCTGACCTCGCTGGCCGGCTTCATCCTCGTACCGTTCGCGCTCTGGAACCGAACGAGCTTCCTCGCCGAACGCGTGCTGGGCAACGTTGTCTCTTCGGGCATCAAGGTGATGGTGCTCGCCGTCATCGTCGGCATCGGCTCCAACTTCTTCACCGAGTTCACCGATGCGCTCCAGGGCCAAGAGCCGGACATCGGCCAGGCCATGAGCCTCGTGCTCGCCAGCCTGTCGCTGTTCGGGCTCGGCATTTTCGGGCCGGCGATCGCCTCCGGCCTCGTCTCCGGGGCGCCACAGCTCGGTGCTGGTGCGGCGGTTGGAACCGCTGTCGGTGCGGCAGGTGTCACTATGCTCGCCGGCGGCGCAGCGGTTGGCGGCGCGCGCGCCTTGGGCGGTGCTACGCTCGGCGCAGTCCGATCGGGAACCGCGATGGGATCGGCCGCCTCGACGGCCTACGGCCTCGGCAAGGAAACCGCCGCCAGTCCCTCGGTCGGCGCGGGCCTTGGCGGTGTCGCACGTGCAGCCGGAAATGCCGCGCGGGCGCGTGTTGGGGGTGCGCTCGGTCTCGGAGAAGCAGCAGCCGGCGGCCGTCAAGCTGCCTGGAATGCGCTCAATCGAAACTCTCCGTCGTCGTCTCCGAGTGGACCGGGCGGCGGCGGGGAGACGGGTGGGACTCCCGCCTGGGCGCGCGCGATGCGTGACCAGCAGACCAGCCGACATCGCCAAAGCCAAGCGATCCACACGCTCCAGCAAGGCGACCGCGGCGGTGCGTCCGCTACCCCCGACATCAAGGAAAGGAACGACTGAGCCATGTTCTTCAAGCGAAGTGCGCAGCGCTACGGGCGCACGCCACCTCCCGAGACGCCATACCAGCGAGCCGGCCAATTGTGGGACGAGCGGATCGGTTCGGCACGGGTGCAGGCGCGAAACTGGCGGCTGATGGCGTTTGGTTGCCTTGCGCTGACCGCCGGCACCTCGGCGGGTCTTGCTTGGCAATCGTTGCAAAGCCGGGTGACGCCCTATGTGGTCGAGGTCGACCGGCTAGGCGAAGCGCGCGCCGTGCAGGCGGCCGATGTCGCGTATCGGCCCACCGACGCGCAGGTCGCGTGGCACCTCTCGCACTTCGTCACCAACGTCCGCTCTGTATCGCTCGACCCGGTTCTGATGCGCCGTGACTGGCTCGAAGCCTATGACTTCGCGACCAAGCGGGGCGCGCAATTCCTCGGCGAATATGCCCGCTCGGCGTCGCCGTTCGCCGATGTCGGCGAGCGCACCGTGTCGGTGCAAGTGACCAGCGTCGTGCGCGCTTCGGATAAATCGTTCCAGGTGAAGTGGACGGAGACAGCGTTCGAGCGCGGGGCTGAGGCAGGCAGTAGCCGCTGGACGGCCATCCTCACCACCGTCACGCGCCCACCAGCATCGGCCGACGTCCTGCGCAAGAACCCACTCGGCATCTACGTCGATGCGATCGACTGGAGCCGCGAGTTCGACACTTCTCCGCCTGCGCCGACTGCGGCAAGGCCCGCACCGCAAGCCGTGCCGAACTTGCCCATGGGCTCGCCGCTCGATCCCGACCTCGGCGCCCAGACGGCGACGCCCGGTTTGCCCAATCCCCAGGAGAAGAATCCATGAAGCACGTCTTTCTGCCGGCGGTCGCCGGAATGATCCTCGCATGCCCGGCGCTCGCGCAGGAGCGTGTCGCATCATCACTCAGGACGGTCCGGTCGGCGACGCGTAGCGCCACGATCGAGCCGGCCGCCGCTGGCTTCGTCAGCGGGGCACAAGTCTATCCCTTCAGCGAGGAAACGATCTTCACGGGTTATGCCGCGCCCGGGCTCGTCACCGACATCATGCTCCAGCCCGGCGAAAATCTCGTCGCGGTCGCTAGCGGCGATACCGCGCGCTGGGTGATCGGCGATACGACAAGTGGCGCGGGCGAAGGCAAGCAGACGCACGTGCTGGTTAAGCCGTTCTCGGCCGGTCTGCTTACGAACCTCGTCATTACCACCGACCGCCGAGCCTATCATGTTCGGCTCGTCAGCACGGCGGCGACGGCCCTGTCGTCAGTGCGATGGACCTATCCGCAGGACGAGCTGCTGGCGGTTCGGCGCCAGGCAGAAGCTGCCCAGGCCGCTGCGCCGGTAGCCACGGGCATCGCGATCGACCAATTGCATTTCAACTACGTGATCAGTGGCGATCGACCTGCGTGGCGTCCCCTTCGCGCATTCAACGACGGCGCGAAGACCTATGTCGAGTTCCCCGTGTCCCTCGCGACCGGCGACGCGCCGCCACTGTTCGTCATCGGAGCGGACGGCAAGGCGGAATTGGTCAACTATCGGCTGCGCGACCGGTTTTACGTCATCGACCGGATCTTCGACGCTGCGGAGCTGCGCCTCGGGTTCAAGAAGAGCCAGGTCGTGCGCATCCAGCGCGTATCGCGTCCCTCCAAGCGGAGGGGCGCATGACCGACATGCTCGCCACGGACTCGCCGACTACGCTATCGGCGAAGCTCGATCCAGAAACGCTGAGCATTCGCTCGCGGCCGGCGCGAGCGATCCGTTTCCGGCGCGGCGTGATCATCGGCGCGGCCGCGCTCGGCTCGGCGAGCCTCATAGGCGTCGCATGGATGGCATTAAAGCCGCAGGTTTTCCGGCAAGTCGTCCAGGAAAGCGAGCTGTCTCAGCCGATGGCGAAGCCGGCATCGGATGCGCTAACCGGATTGCCAACAAGCTACGGCGATGCGCCCAAGCTCGGTCCGCCACTGCCCGGCGACCTCGGTCGACCGATCCTTCGCGCGCAGGAACGGACGGAAGCGGTTGCGTCCACGCGGGTCGATACCGCTGAGGCGGCACGGCAGCAGCGTCTTGCGGACCTCAAGGCCGCGCGGGAATCGGGCCTGATGGCGCAAACTACCAACGGCCGCGGCGCGGTAGGCCCGGCATCATCCGGCGTTGGCGCTATGGCGCCAGATGCCCAGCCTGCAAATCCGGCAGCGACCGGAACCCGCCAGGAACAGTTCGCGTCGGCCCGGGAGACCGGTGGCGAAGTCAATGCCGGAGTTCTCGTACCGCCGGTATCGCCCAACAGTCTTCTTGCCGGCAGCGTGATCGCGGCAAGCCTCATAACCGGGCTCAATTCCAACTTGCCCGGCATGGTCACCGCGCAGGTCACGCAGAACGCGTTCGATACGGTTACCGGCAATATCCTGCTCGTGCCGCAGGGTGCCCGTCTGATCGGCAAGTATGACTCCGTCGTCGCCTTTGGACAGCGTCGGGCGCTGGTCATCTGGCAGCGGCTGATCCTGCCCGATGGCAGCTCGGTGCGCCTCGACAACATGCCCGCGACCGACGCTGCGGGTTATGCCGGGCTCGCCGACAAGGTGGATTATCACAGTTGGACCCTGCTCAAGGGCGTCGCCATCGCCACGATGCTCGGCGTGGGATCGGAGCTGTCGATCTCGGGCGAAAGCGATCTTGTGCAGGCGATCCGCGAGTCTGCTCAGTCGAACACCGCGAGGGCCGGTGACCAGATCACGCAGCGCAACCTCGACGTCCAGCCGACGATCACGATCCGTCCCGGCGCGCCCGTCCGCGTACTGGTGACCCGCGACCTCGTCCTTGCGCCCTGGCGCAGAAATGCAGGGAACTGACACATGGTGGAAATCAAACTCGGAAGGTTGCCTGATCGCACGCCGGTCAAGCTCGCCATCACCATCACCCCGAATTTGCAGAGCGCTCTCAACGACTATGCCGCTATCTACGCCCAGGCCTACGGGCGCGAGGAACCGATTACCGAATTGATCCCGGCGATGCTGACCTCGTTTCTTGAAAGCGACCGAAATTTCGCAAGGGCGCGTGAGGAAGTGCGCAAGGGGCGGACATGATCGAGCGGGCATGGGAGCAGAAGATTGAGCCATTGACGGTGCGCATCTCGACAGCAATCCGTATCACCGGCCTCAGTCGCTCACGCATCTACGAACTCATCCAGTCTGGAGATCTCGATACTGTGAAGGTCGGGAGAGCGACGCTGGTACAGTACGCGAGCCTGAAGGCGCTGACAGCCAGCCGCGGGATTCCCGACCTTTAGACGGTCCAATCCATCTGGCGGGAACGATGCCAATGGCACCCTCGTTCATTGTGAGACGATCAAGTCATTGCATCGAAGGAGAATGTCATGAGCATCGAAGGCAAGGCCAAGGAAGCCGCCGGCTATGTGAAGGAAGAGATGAACGAGCACGGTAAGTCCCCCGAGGCGCAGAAGAAGGCCCAGGAAGGCCGCGACCTTCGCAACGAAGGGCGGGTCGAAGACGGCAAGGCACCCAAGACCACGCCGGTGGGAACCGACACAAAGTAAATTTGCCACCCGTTACGCAAAGGGCGCCGTCCGTTGGGGGCGGCGCCCTTTGCGCTGAGACGGATACTGGGACAAAGGCGTCGTCCCGGCACGGTCTGCTGAACGACAGCTACCGCCAGATCCGGCCGCTCTAGGGCGATGTCCCGTCCTACTGCCTACGGCGCAGATGTCGTGGTGTCCGGACAGGCGGCTCTAGGGGCGGCAAACGCCGATAGCTGACGTTTCCGCGTCAGTCAGATCGCTTTCTCGAAGCGCGATATATTGACCTGAACAACAGGAAACCACCCCCGGCGACAACGCCGATCATCCAAAGGCCCGTCGCTGCCAAAATCACCTTGCCGAACAACGAGGCGTCCGACCATTTACCTATGAATGGGCCAATCAAAGCTGCTGGAGCGAAAGCCAAAAGAAATAGCTTTGCTTCGTTGCGCTCGGAGCGCCGCAGACCACGAAATCGCTCGATCATAGTCTTACCGTGAAATTGATGACTGAGAGCGACTTCCTCTCGTCTTGACCACCGTGGAATGATGCTTTTTATCTTCAAGCCTGGCTGCCCTTTGGATGAGAGATGCTACTTGCGAACTCGTATATCCGCAATGTCCTTGAGACTTGCCATGTCCGGTTCTAGCCGGCTCCTCAGCCCCGTCAATTGACCGCAAAGTTGTCGGCAGCGGTCACGACCTCAGACCCGACCTCGGATTTCGCGCCAATATTCCTTTTCTACGTCGGCATCAATCTCCACCGGGACCGTACTCGTTGGATACAGGCGATCCTTCCCGTCTTTGCGGGGCCTGAAATCCAGAACTGGTTTCCAGTTTCGATGTCGAAGTAGTTGGCCTTGAAACCTTGACCGCCAAGCCGATGAAACGTTTGGCCACCATAGTGTATTGACTGGCCTGTTTTTGACAATGTGGCGCGCCCGATCCGAGCAGGGCCGTTCAAATCCTCGGATTTGTCCTCAATGTAGAGGATGCGTGTTTTCTTCGCGCTCATATCGGCGATGATATCGCCTCAGGAAGAAAGTGGGAATGGCTGCTATCAGGCGGTTGCACTCAGGTGGCTTTCGGCAGCAATGTTGTCGACAGGCGCCGGAACGTGTCCTGGTCGCAGGTATGGCTTCCTGCCTAACCTTAACCGTCGAATGTAGGGCTTTAGCTTCCTCGAAGCTGCCGTTCACGTTGCGCCAACCGGGCTTCGCTCTATAATGAACGTATGAAGTTCATCACTCTCAATCGCGCGGCCGTTTTCCTGCTGATCTAAGCGGGTCGATATCGGCTCACCTGGCGGCGGTGCCGCCATGATCACGCGCGCCATTTTGAGAGACAACATGCAAACTGACATCAAAGCTGCGCTCAGCGCAGACGACATCGCCACGTTCATTCGAGACGGCTTCATCCGCATCGATAACGCCTTCAGCACGCTCACTGCCGATCAAGCGCGTGCGATCCTTTGGGAGGCCATGGGGTGCAAGCCAAATGATCGGTCGAGCTGGACCCGGCCAGTGGTCCGCCTGGATCAGTTCGGCCAAGCCCCGTTCAGGGAGGCGGCGAACGCGCCAGTGCTTCACGGCGCGTTCGACCAGTTGGTAGGCGCAGGCAGCTGGCTGCCTCGCAACAGCCTGGGCACTTTCCCCGTCCGCTTCCCCTCGCAAGATGAGCCCGGCGACGATGGCTGGCACGTCGATATGAGCTTCGGATACGAACATCCGGACTTCATGGAGTGGCGTGCCAACGTGAATAGCAAGGGGCGAGCCCTTCTGATGCTTTTCCTGTTCTCGGATGTTGGGGGTGATGACGCACCCACCCGCATTCGCGTTGGCTCGCATATCGACGTGGCCAGACGGCTCGCACCGGCCGGCGAGGACGGTCTCACCTTGCGCGAGTTGGTCGCCGACGATTTTGGCAGCTCTTTCCGAAGAGGCGAGGCTTTGGCCGTGGGAGAGGCGGGCACGGTGTATCTGTGCCATCCATTTCTCGTGCACGCCGCTCAACCGCATCGGGGCATGACACCCCGCTTCATGGCGCAGCCTCCGCTAATGCCACGCGTCCCCATCTCCTTGTGCCGGGACGATGGCGACTATTCGCCGGTCGAGCAGGCAATCCTGAATGCGATCCCGCGCACGGAGGCCTAAAGGATACCCCGGCCCGTCGGATTTCTGGATTTGGAAGGGGAAAGCTGGCGGGCCGCTTTCTACACCAACGCGGTATTTGCAGCGGCTCATAAAGGTACCGCCGCATTCAGGGAGCTAATCGACTGTTCGGCACGACCGCTTTGTTGGCGTTACGCGACGAGTCATTAGCCATCTAAGTGAAAAGCAACGCTAGGAGACACCTTGTGTTTGGCTCCGAGCGTTGCCTGTGCGCATTCAATCCTCGCCGAACCGCACCCGCAGCCGGGCACCGTATGTTCTCGGTTCACCCAGACGGCGACCGTCCAGGCCGAGACTGTTCAGCAGCCCATTCGTCTCGGTGTAGGTCCATTGGTTGTTCAAGTTATTTACGAAGAGCAAAAAATCGATCGGCGTCCCCAGCACGTCATGCCAGTCCAGCGTGAGGTCGACTTGCTTGACCGGCGTCGATGCCAGCGGGGTTACCGTCCGCGCGGTCACGCGAAACGAGGATTGATAGCGATAGAGAGCTGTGAACTCGATCTTCCCGGCGCTTTCGGCCAC
>Ga0075364_10000006_pt1 | contig 86571 bp, 73 predicted proteins | sample EndMetdeltDD1764_FD_71517 | JGI IMG/M metagenome (GOLD analysis project Ga0075364, IMG submission 71517) | Populus endosphere microbial communities from Tennessee, USA - Endosphere MetaG P. deltoides DD176-4 | ecosystem: Host-associated > Plants > Roots > Endosphere | place: USA: Tennessee... | reverse complement strand
AGACTGCAGGATCAAAAAAACCGAAGTTTTGGATGCAACCACCTTCGCGAAAGCGAGCTGAAGTCGTTCGACATCTCCATCCAGAACGGCATCCACAGCGTCGTCTGTGGACACAGCGCTCGCGTCACCAATGATATCGATGACATGTTGCTCATCGACTGTCCCCTGCCCTTTTCGATAGAGAGCAAGTTTCCTGATTTCACCACGTGACGCGATACGGTCGCCACCGAGGGCTTCCAAAAGGCGTTCTCTCGCCTCCGGCGTAATAGTGAGACTTTCTGCTTTTAGCTCGTCGTCTATAAGACCGTTCATTGCGCGTGCATCATCGGCGTAGCACGGTATTACGGCAACGGTATTGGCGGCCTCAGCGACTTTCCGAACACCTGCCCCTTTTTTTACATCGCCTGCTTCGATCAGCAGAATGTTTTCCGACGGTGTGCTGTTCGCGAGCGCTTGCAACGCGTCGACAAGCGGTTTCTCAGAACCGCCTGCCCTGACCCAAATGAGTTTTTTCCCGCCGAAAAGACCAAAAGCACCAACCTCGTCGGCAATTCGACCAGAGTCACCGGCGAGATCAGACGAATCCAGTTTCACCATAGCGAAAGGATCATCTGCAGCAACACCGCTCTTTGCAGCAATTATTGCGGCACGTTCAGACACTAGCCCACGATCAGGACCATAAACGAGAAATATGCGATAGCTGCTGATCGATGATTTTGAAAAGCGATCAAAATCGTGCGATTTAATCTCGACCATGGTCAGCCGCCGTTACTGGCGGCTGAGTGTTGTGGCAATATCGCCTCTGATGAACTCAGCAAGCTGCTTGGCGGCACGGTTTTCAGCATCGCGATATGCGCGCATTTCCGCGAATTCTTGAGCTGATACGTCCAGCAACGCTATTGATGCACGTTTGGCGGTCTTCAAAACCTTGCCGTCACTGATCTTTGTCAGAGTGTAAGTCGCGTTCAATGTTACACGGCCAGGAATAAGATTGTTCGTAACCTGTTCGTCCAACACATTTTGACGTGCTGAAGATACGCTCATTGTCAGCTGGTAATGCGGATTTTTGCTTTCACCAGCGCCACCAGAAGTAAGGAAGATGAGTTCATTTCGCACAGCCTGCTCAACACGGTTGCTTGCTTGTGAGAACTCGACGGAAGCGATCTGTTGGCCAGCACCGGTGCCTGTTGGAGAAACTGCGTAAAGCGGCTTCACCTGGCAACCGGCCAATGCCACCAGCACCGCAATGACAGAGGCAGTGCGACCGATGCGACGCAAATCTTTGGTGACGTTAGACAACAATGTTCACGATCCTCTGTGGGACAACAATGATTTTCTTTGGAGACCGCCCTTCGAGTGCGGCCTGGACAGCCTCCAACTGAAGCACGGCCTTCTCTACAGCACTTTGATCCGCGTCGCGGGAAATTGTCAATTCGGCGCGCTTTTTGCCGTTGATCTGGACGGGAAGCATAATTTCGTTATCCGCAACAAGAGCTGCGTCGAATGACGGCCAATCCGTTTCGGCCACCATGCCCGTACCACCCAGTACCTTCCAGCATTCCTCAGAGAGATGTGGTGTCATAGGGGCAACGATATGTATCAGGATTTCGGCCGCATTGCGGACTGCGGCAATGTAGGCGGCATCTTTTCCGCCGGCAGCAACGGACGTCAGCGGTCCAGCGAGCGTGTTGACCAACTCATAAATGCGCGCAACGGCCTTGTTGAAAGCGAGCTTGTCAAAATCGGCTTGGACCGCTTGCAGCGTTTTATGAGCGGCCTGCGAGATTGCGAGAGCCTCACCATCCTTAGCCGGATTCGCATCAACAGTAACCAAAGTCTCTGCTGCTTCGGAGATCAGACGCCATACGCGCTGCACAAAACGATGTGCGCCTTCAACGCCCGCCTCAGACCAGATGACGTCACGCTCCGGCGGAGAGTCGGAGAGAACAAAGAAGCGAGCCGTATCGGCGCCGTAAGACGCGATGATATCGTCCGGATCCACGACGTTCTTTTTCGACTTCGACATTTTTTCGATCGAGCCGATTGCAATCTCTTCATTTGTGGAGAGCAGATAGGCGCGACGGCTACCATCGACTTCCTCGATACGAAGATCAGCGGGAGCAATCCACTCGCCATTGGCGCCGGAACCTCTGCGATAGGTTTCGTGCACGACCATGCCTTGCGTGAACAGGCCCTTGAAGGGCTCGCTTACACCAACATGACCGGTTGCCTGCATGGCGCGCGTAAAGAAGCGCGAGTAGAGAAGGTGCAGGATCGCGTGTTCGATGCCGCCGATATACTGGTCGACCGGCAGCCAATGATTGGCCACTTCCGGGTCAGTTGGATCGTTTTCCCACGGTGCCGTGAAACGTGTGTAATACCAGCTGGAATCGACGAACGTATCCATCGTGTCTGTTTCGCGACGAGCATCATGTCCGCATTGCGGACAAGCGACGTGACGCCACGTGGCATGACGATCGAGCGGGTTGCCGGGCTGGTCGAAGGTCACATCGTCAGGCAGTTGTACCGGCAGGTTCTTTTTCGGAACCGGCACAACGCCGCAGACTTCGCAATGAATGACAGGGATCGGGCAGCCCCAGTAACGCTGGCGGGAAATACCCCAGTCACGCAAACGGAAGTTTACCTTTCGGTTGGCCTGAGGTGCGCCGCCAAGCGTCTGTTCCGAAAGTTTTGTTGCGATTGTATCAAAAGCAACTTCGGTGGTCATGCCATCGAGAAAGCGCGAATTGATCATCACGCCATCGCCATCATAGGCTTCGTCACCGACCACGAACGTCGCGGCGTCACCATCAGCCGGCATCACGACGGGCACGACGGGCAGGCCGTATTTGCGTGCGAAATCCAGGTCACGTTGGTCGCCGGACGGGCAACCGAAGATGGCGCCGGTGCCGTAATCCATCAGCACGAAATTGGCGATATAGACCGGCACTTCCCAAGTCGGATCAAGCGGGTGCTTTACCTTGAGACCGGTATCGAAGCCCTTCTTTTCCGCCGTTTCCAGCGCAGCCAGTGATGTGCCAGCCTGACGGCATTCCTCACAGAAGCTATGAGCATCTGCGTTTTTCTCGGCAATCGCGCGGGCAAGCGGGTGGTCTGCGGCAATAGCCAAGAATGACGCGCCGAACAGGGTGTCGGGACGGGTCGTGTAAACCTCGATATCGGCAGCGCCGCCAGCAACTTGGCTTTCAGCGGTCAGTTCCCAGCGCAGAGCCAGGCCCTCGGAGCGGCCGATCCAGTTTTTCTGCATCAACCGGACCTTTTCCGGCCACTGATCGAGCGTATCCAAGGCATCCAAAAGATCCTGGCTGAATTCCGTGATCTTGAAGAACCACTGAACCAGTTCGCGCTGTTCCACCAGAGCGCCTGAGCGCCAGCCGCGCCCATCGATGACCTGCTCGTTGGCAAGCACGGTGTTATCGACCGGATCCCAGTTGACCTTCGACTGCTTGCGATAAACGAGACCCTTTTCCATCATGTCGAGGAAAAGCATCTGCTGGCGATGGTAATAATCGACGTCGCATGTCGCGAACTCGCGCGACCAATCCAGCGAAAGCCCCATGGCCTTCAGCTGCTTTTTCATGGATTCGATGTTCTGATAGGTCCACTCCTTGGGGTGAACCTTGTTGTCGCGCGCGGCATTTTCTGCGGGCATGCCGAAGGCATCCCAACCCATCGGGTGCAGGACGTTGTAACCACGCGCACGCTTGTAACGCGCGACCACATCGCCCATGGCGTAGTTGCGCACGTGGCCCATATGAATGCGGCCCGACGGGTATGGGAACATTTCGAGGACATAATATTTTTCGCGAGGATCGCTATTGTCCGTCTGAAAGGTTTTGGCTTCATTCCACCGTGCCTGCCAGCGAGGCTCGGCGTCGCGCGGATTGTAACGTTCGGTGGCCATTTTTATCAATTTCCGGAATATGATGCGTTTGGGCTGACCTTCACCACGAAACCACCCTAGCGTCAAGTTTTGCCGGGCTTTTGATGGTGCTACGACGCCGGAAAGGCTTGGCATCGGCCTCTTCGCCGGTTAATCGCTATCTCGTGCACATGCTGGAGATTCCAATGACTGTCGAACAGAGGCTTGCTGACGTTAAAGGCCGTATCAAGGCCGCAGAGAAGACTGCTCGTCGTTCTGTCGGTGAGGTTCAGCTGGTGGCGGTGTCCAAGACTTTTGATGTCGAGGATATCAGGCCTGTTATCGCCGCCGGGCAGCGTATTTTTGGTGAAAACAGGGTGCAGGAAAGTCAAGGAAAATGGCCGGTCCTCAAAGAGGAGACGCCCGATCTCGAATTGCACCTGATTGGTCCGTTGCAATCCAACAAGGCTGCCGAAGCGGTTGCGCTGTTTGATGTGATCGAAACGATCGACCGAGAGAAGATTGCTGCGGCTCTCGCGCAGGAAATGACCAAGCAGAGCCGCAAGGTCCGGCTTTATGTGCAGGTCAATATCGGGATGGAGCCGCAGAAGGCTGGCATCGCACCGAAGGAAACCGCTGCCTTCTTGAGATATTGCCGCGAGGAACTGGCGCTGGAGATCGAAGGGTTGATGTGCATTCCGCCGGCTGAAGATCATCCTGGTCCATATTTCGCTCTGCTTCGCAAACTTGCGGAAGAAAATGGCATTGCCAAACTTTCGATGGGCATGTCGGGTGATTTCGAAACAGCCGTGCAATTCGGTGCGACCAGCGTGCGTGTTGGTTCGGCAATTTTCGGTGCCCGCTGAAAAGATCTTCGTCCTTCGTCTGATTTCGCAGCCGAGAACTTCTCCCTAAAATACCCGGGCGAACAAGCGTTCGCATGGGAGGAGAAGCGATATGCCCAGCCGTTATGCCGATGTTTACGAACGATGGAAAGATGATCCCGAGGCCTACTGGGCAAAAGCTGCCGAGGACATAACCTGGTTTAAAGCGCCTCAAAAAGTATTCGATCCGAGCCAGGGCGTGTACGGCAGATGGTTTGCCGATGGGATCACAAACACCTGCTACAATTGTATCGATCGGCATGTGGCCTCGGGCAGGGGGGAAGACCCTGCCATTATCTTCGATAGCGCGATGACCGGTGCAAATCGGATCTTTTCATTCGATGATGTATTGCAGGAGGTCTCTGCGGTTTCTGCGGTCCTGAAAAATCTCGGCGTAGAAAAAGGAGATCGTGTTGTTCTCTACATGCCGATGATTCCCGAGGCTGTTTTCTCGATGCTGGCCTGCTCGCGTCTGGGAGCTATTCATTCCGTCGTCTTTGGCGGTTTTGCTGCGCAGGAGCTGGCTTCACGTCTGGATAATGCGCAAGCGAAAGTGGTCATTGCGGCCAGCTGCGGTATCGAACCCGGCCGTATTGTCGCTTACAAGCCGCTTTTAGACGCTGCGGTCGATCTTGCGAAAACACAGCCTTCCCATTGCCTTATTGTGCAGCGGGAACAGCTGCGTGTCGATCTGGTTGCAGCCCGTGGTGAACTCGATTTTGCCGAACTGGTAGCGATAGAAAAGGTCAAGAAGACTGAAATCGCCTGCGTGCCCGTGGCTGCAACCGATCCTCTCTATATCCTCTACACATCCGGAACGACCGGCAAACCAAAGGGCGTTGTGCGTGACAATGGGGGCCATATGGTCGCCCTGCAATGGTCTATCCGCAACATCTACGGTCTGCATGCCGGAGATGTTTCATGGACTGCCTCCGATATAGGCTGGGTCGTCGGGCATTCGTATATTGTTTATGGTCCTCTGCTTGCAGGTGTTACGACTGTTTTGTTCGAAGGAAAACCGGTGGGTACTCCAGATGCCGGCACCTTCTGGCGTGTGGTCGAGCGACATAAGGTCAATGTGCTTTTCACGGCACCAACGGCTTTTCGCGCTATTCGCCGTGACGATCCAGATGGCAGTTTTGCGCGAAAATCGGAACTTTCCAGTCTAAGGGCTTTATTTCTTGCGGGGGAGAGAGCTGATCCCGAAACTCTGCACTGGGCCGAAACATTGCTTCGTGTGCCTGCTATCGATCACTGGTGGCAGACGGAAACCGGGTGGGCGATTGTTGCCAATCCAATTGGGCTGGAGCAGTTACCCGTAAAACACGGTTCTCCGACGGTGCCGATGCCAGGCTTCGGTGTCGAGGTTCTGGATGATGCTGGCAAACCGGTTGAAAGCAGTGTTCTCGGCAATCTGGCGATACGCTTACCCTTGCCGCCCGGCTGCCTGGTCACTTTCTGGGATGCGGACGAACGATTTCGTCAGACATGTCTCGAAGAATTTCCGGGATATTACAAAACTGCTGATGCAGGCATGATAGACGACGACGGCTATGTCTTTGTCATGTCGCGCACGGATGACATTATCAATTGCGCGGGGCATCGTTTGTCGACAGGCGCTCTTGAAGAAGTTTGTGCGTCTCACCCCGATGTTGCTGAATGTGCGGTGGTTGGTGTTGCAGATGCAATCAAAGGGCAGGTGCCCTACGGATTTCTTGTTCTCAAAAGCGATGTGGACCGCAGCGAAACAGATATCCAGCAAGAGGTGATTGATTTGGTGCGACAGCGCATCGGTCCCGTTGCAGCATTTCGCACAGCCCTCATCCTGCCAAAATTGCCAAAAACGCGTTCGGGCAAGATCCTGCGGGGCACCATCCAGAAAATTGCTGATGGCGAAGAGTGGACAATGCCGGCGACTATTGAGGATCCCTCTACCCTTGCCATGGTGCATGCTGCTCTGCGAAAACCTGTTTACCTTTGATGGTTACAAAAAACATCATAAAATCATATGTTTAAAATCATGTCTCTGAAGATTTTGTCTCTGGTTCGGTACATCAGGAATGGCAGTCGTTAACTTTTTGTTAACCATATTGAGGCTATCTATCGTCAACGATTTATTTACGTAGATGACCAAAGTGTTAACAGACGCTCGCTCGATCCGCATCAAGGGCCGCTCCTTTCTGGCGCTCGTTCTTTCACCCGATCTGCCACTCGATGACTGGCTTGTGCGGTTGGATGATCTTGCCTCCCGCTCCGCGGGTTTTTTCCTGGATCGTCCTGTGGTGCTGGACGTCACCGGCTTGGCCATCGATAAGTTTCAACTGAAAGACCTGTTCGAGCAGCTGGCCGAGCGCAATGTCCGCATCATGGGCATTGAAGGGGCAAGGCCCTCCATGCTGGGGCCGGGCATGCCGCCTGCCATGAAGGGCGGAAAGCCTGCAGCCGATGTTGAGGTCAAGGAGCGGGAAGCCGCCATATCGACCTCCGAAGAAGCGGCTGATCAGTCGGCATCCGAGGAGCTGCCTCAGGTTCGATCTGCAGCTCAATCACTGGTCGTCAATGAAACCATCCGGTCGGGACAATCCGTCATTTTTCCGGAAGGTGATGTTACCATTATCGGCTCGGTGTCGTCAGGCGCCGAAGTTATCGCAGGTGGCTCCATCCATATTTATGGCGCGCTTCGCGGCCGCGCCATGGCGGGTTCCATCGGAAATGCTTCATCCAGAATTTTCTGCCGCAAGCTTGAGGCAGAGTTGGTGGCTATAGATGGCATTTACAAAATGATCGAAGACATGTCGCCGGAGCTCCGGGGGCAGCCTGTTCAGCTTTGGCTGGATGGTGATTCGATCATGGCCGCGACAATCAGCTAAGCCGGTAAACGGCGTGAAACAGGAGATTAAGATGGGCAAAGTCATCGTAGTGACATCCGGCAAGGGCGGGGTCGGCAAGACGACGTCGACTGCCGCCCTCGGCGCAGCTCTGGCGCAAAATGGTGAGCGTGTTGTCGTTGTGGATTTTGATGTCGGTTTGCGGAATCTCGACCTCGTCATGGGCGCTGAACGTCGTGTCGTCTACGATTTGGTCAATGTCATCCAGGGCGAAGCCAAGCTCACGCAGGCACTGATTCGCGACAAGCGTCTGGAAAACCTGTTCCTCCTGCCGGCTTCGCAAACCCGCGACAAGGATAACCTGACAACCGAAGGTGTTGATCGCGTCATCACCGAGCTGAAGCGGGTTTTCGACTGGGTCATCTGCGACAGCCCGGCCGGTATCGAACGTGGTGCAACGCTTGCGATGCGCCATGCCGATATGGCCGTGGTCGTCACCAACCCGGAAGTTTCGTCGGTACGTGATTCGGATCGTATTATCGGGCTTCTCGATTCCAAGACGCTTAAGGCCGAGCGCGGCGAGCGCATGGAAAAGCACCTCATGCTCACCCGTTATGATGCCACTCGGGCAGAGCGTGGCGACATGCTGAAGGTGGATGACGTTCTTGAAATCCTGTCTATTCCGCTGGTCGGAATTATTCCGGAAAGCAGCGACGTGCTGCGCGCGTCCAACATGGGCGCGCCGGTAACTCTGGCGGATGCCCGTTGTGCTCCGGCTATGGCTTATTTCGATGCCGCACGCCGCCTTCGTGGTGAGCAGCTGCCGATTACCATTCCAGGCGACAAGCGCAGCATCTTCGGCAAGATTTTCGGAAGGAAGGCCGCATGAGTATTTTTGGTCTTTTCCGCAAGCAAAAATCGGCGCCGATGGCTCGTGAACGTCTGCAGGTTCTGCTTGCGCACGAACGCGCGTCTGCCGGTTCAGATCTTGTATCGATCCTGCGCGAGGAAATTCTCGCTGTCATCGCCAAACATGTCGAGCTCGACGCCGACCGTGTTCACGTGAAGATGGATCGCGATGAAAACATGTCTATCCTTGAGATCGACGTTGAAATTCCGCTGAAGTCTACCCTTCAGGCAGCATGATATTGGCGAAGCCGGTTATCCGGCTTCTTCACAATCCAGATAAAACAAAACCCCGCCGAGCAATCAGCGGGGTTTTGTTTTTGGATTTTCTGGGAAACGACAATTTAGAAATTATCGTCTTCATCTTCGTCGGTGCGAGTAGATTTCAGCGAGCTGAGCTTCGCGAAAACGGCATCCGCATCGATTTCCTTCTCTTCTTCGCGTTCGCTGCGATAACCGAATTCGAGGTTTTCGGTTTCATTGGCCGGACGCAGAGAGGCGCCGAGTTCGGCAGCTGTCGGCAGCGGACGGTTCTTGGCGGCGCGCTCGACTTCGAGATCGAGATCGATCTGGCTGCAGAGGCCAAGGGTAACCGGGTCCATCGGCGTCAGGTTGGTGGCGTTCCAGTGGGTGCGGTCACGGATCTGCTCGATCGTCGACTTGGTGGTGCCGACAAGACGCGAGATCTGCATGTCCTTCAGTTCCGGGTGGTTACGAACCAGCCACAGAATAGCGTTCGGACGGTCCTGACGCTTGGAAACCGGCGTGTAACGCGGGCCACGGCGCTTGGATTCCGGCACGCGAACCTTGGGCTCGGAAAGCTTCAGCTTGTAATTGATATCACCTTCGCCGCGGGCGATTTCATCACGCGAAAGCTGGCCGGTGGAGATCGGGTCGAGGCCCTTGATACCCTGGGCGGCTTCACCATCGGCAATCGCTTTCACCTCAAGCGGATGCAGTTTGCAGAAAGTGGCAATCTGATCAAAGGAAAGCGCTGTATTATCGACCAGCCATACTGCGGTCGCCTTCGGCATGAGCAATTGTTGAGCCATGGATATAGTTCCTCTGTCCGTCCGCGCCGGTGTCGCGGGCCGTGGGTATCAACCACCATTTTCCGGGAATTAGACGCCGTATAATCGAATTAGAATAGAATTGCAATTCTCTGCAACGCGATCCGAACGATCACATTCTCTGTTCTCACCTCCATTTGTCTAATTGCCGCTACCGCCCCAATTTGTATGAATGCCAAAATGTCGCACGTTGACCGATGCTAGGTGTCGGCGTGCAAATGAGGGAGGAGTTTCATGTCCGAAAAAATTTATCCGGTTCTGAAATCGACCAGAGCAAAGGCGCTGATCGACAAGGAGAAATACGAAAAGTGGTATGAGGAGAGCGTTGAGGATCCGGACAAATTCTGGGGCAAGCACGGTCGGCGAATCGATTGGTTCAAGCCCTATACGAAGGTCAAAAACACGTCCTTCAAAGGCAAGGTCTCGATCAAATGGTTCGAGGACGGACTGACAAACGTTTCCTATAATTGCATCGACAGACATCTGAAGACGCACGGAGAGCGCACGGCAATCATCTGGGAAGGCGACAACCCGTATATCGACAAGAAGATCACCTATAATCAGCTGTACGATCAGGTCTGCCGTATGGCCAATGTGCTCAAGAAGCACGGCGTCAAAAAAGGCGATCGGGTGACCATCTACATGCCGATGATCCCGGAAGCGGCTTATGCGATGCTGGCCTGCGCGCGTATCGGCGCCGTGCATTCCGTGGTCTTCGGCGGTTTTTCGCCGGAAGCCTTGGCCGGTCGCATTATCGATTGTGAATCTACTTTCGTCATCACCTGCGATGAAGGTGTACGCGGTGGAAAGCCGGTGCCGCTCAAGGAAAATACCGACAAGGCCATTCATATCGCTGCCCGCCAGTATGTGACCGTCAGCAAGGTTCTGGTCGTGCGCCGCACCGGCGGGAAGACCAACTGGGCGCCGGGGCGTGACCTCTGGTACCATCAGGAAATCGCTACCGTTAAGGGGCATTGCGAACCGGCGAAAATGAAGGCGGAGGACCCGCTGTTCATTCTCTACACGTCAGGTTCGACCGGCAAACCGAAAGGCGTGCTGCACACGACGGGTGGTTATCTCGTTTATGCGGCTATGACCCACGAATACACGTTCGACTATCAGGATGGCGACATCTACTGGTGCACCGCCGATGTCGGTTGGGTAACTGGCCACTCCTATCTCGTCTATGGTCCGCTGGCGAATTGTGCGACGACGCTGATGTTCGAGGGCGTGCCGAATTTCCCCGATCAGGGCCGCTTCTGGGAGATTGTCGACAAGCATAAGGTCAACATCTTCTACACCGCGCCGACCGCGATCCGTTCGTTGATCGGTGCTGGCGACGATTTCGTCAAACGATCCTCGCGTCAAAGCCTGCGGCTGCTCGGCACGGTCGGCGAGCCGATCAACCCGGAAGCCTGGGAATGGTATTACAACGTGGTTGGCGAAAAGCGCTGCCCGGTGGTCGATACCTGGTGGCAGACTGAAACCGGTGGCCACATGATTACGCCGCTGCCGGGCGCGACTGATCTCAAGCCGGGGTCGGCTACCAAGCCGTTCTTCGGCGTACAGCCACAGTTGGTGGATAACGAAGGCAATGTCCTAGAAGGGGCGGCTGACGGCAATCTGTGCATCGTCGATAGCTGGCCAGGCCAGATGCGTAGCGTCTATGGCGATCATGAACGTTTCGTGCAGACCTATTTTTCGACCTACAAGGGCAAATACTTTACCGGTGACGGCTGCCGCCGTGATGAAGACGGTTATTACTGGATCACCGGCCGCGTCGATGATGTCCTCAACGTTTCCGGTCACCGCCTCGGTACTGCCGAAGTGGAATCGGCTCTTGTTTCGCACAATCTCGTGTCCGAGGCCGCCGTCGTCGGTTATCCGCACGGACTCAAGGGGCAAGGCATCTATTGTTATGTCACGCTGATGTCCGGCAACGAAGGCACTGATGCATTGCGGCAGGAATTGGTCAAGCACGTCCGCAACGAGATCGGGCCTATCGCCACGCCCGACAAGATCCAGTTCTCACCTGGCCTACCAAAAACCCGTTCCGGCAAGATCATGCGGCGTATCCTGCGTAAGATTGCCGAGGATGATTTTGGCGCGCTCGGTGATACATCGACTTTGGCCGATCCGGCTGTCGTCGATGATCTGATCGAAAATCGCCAGAACAAGGTCGATGCCTGATATTTGTATGGGAAGGGGTGAACAGCTCCTTCCCTGCATGAAAGCCGGGATTTTCGTCACCGTTCGCGGTCAGCGGTCACAAACTTCTCTCGGTTTTCTGCCGCCGTCATAATCTTGAACCAGTCCTGCCAGCCGCAAATTGTCGGCTACGCTGCTGCCATCCGGCAGCACGACATCGGCGACGATCCGGCCAAAATACTTGTCGCCGGAAATGTGGACGAGGTGGATTTTTGCCGAAGGTATGGTCAGTTGCTCCAGCGCCTGCTTGGCCTCATTTCCGGCCAGGCTGATGCGGGCGCATTTTGAGCGTGTTTCGGGAGCATCTATGCCGCGGATACGCACATAGACCTCGATGCGTTGCTGCGGCCAAGGCATTGCCTCGACAAGCAGGGTGTCGCCATCAACGACTCTCATGATCTCTGCTTCCACCGGCCCGGCAATTTCGTCACGCGCCTGCACACCGGCGACGCTACCGAGCAGGAAAACCATGATGGCTGCAGCGATTTTGAGCATTAAAGGAATAAATTCCAGATTTGCTCAAAAATCAATAGGAATATTTACTTAGAAATCGATGGCCTGGCCGTTGATTTCCCAGTCACCGAACCGGGCAGGATCGGCCCCGCCTCGTCCGCCGTATTCTTCCGGAGGCTCGGCTTTGGCTGCTGCCTGCCGGCGTTCTTCAGCCTCCTGCAGGGCGCGTTGTGCCGCAGGTGAAAGCGACTTGCGTGCGGTAGAGGCTTCCAGATCGGTCTCTGCGTTGTCGTTATCGGCAGTTTGCATTCCGTTCACCGGATGGTTCATTGAAAAATCAGCGTGAATTCACCACATCATAAGCCGTTCCGCCGCAATGGAAAACCCTTCGAATATCCGGCAACGGGAGAGATGACGATGAATATGATGCGCACCGCCATGCTTCTTGCCTTCATGACCGCCCTGTTCATGGGCATCGGTCTTTTGATCGGCGGCAAGGGCGGCATGATGATCGCGCTGCTGATCGCAGCCGGCATGAATCTGTTTTCCTACTGGAATTCCGACAAGATGGTGCTGTCGGCCTACCACGCGCAGGAAGTGGATGAACGCAACGCGCCCGAGCTTTTCCATATGATCCGCGATCTTTCGGCAAATGCAGGGCTGCCTATGCCGCGCGTCTATGTCTACGATAATCCTCAGCCGAACGCATTTGCCACTGGCCGTAATCCTGAAAATGCGGCTGTTGCCGCTTCGACCGGCCTGTTAGAGCGTCTGACGCCGGAAGAGGTTGCCGGCGTGATGGCGCATGAACTGGCGCATATCCAGAACCGCGACACATTGACGATGACGATTACGGCAACGCTTGCCGGTGCTATTTCCATGCTCGGTAACTTTGCCTTCCTGTTCAGCGGCAATCGAAATAGCAACAATCCGCTTGGTTTCATCGGGGTTATCGTTGCCATGATTGTTGCCCCGTTTGCAGCCATGATCGTGCAGATGGCAGTGAGCCGTACGCGCGAATATTCTGCCGATCGCCGTGGCGCTGAAATTTGCGGAAACCCGATGTGGCTGGCCTCTGCGCTTGCCAAAATTTCGGGTGCGGCGCACGCTATTCCCAATGATGACGCTGAGCGTAATCCGGCAACGGCGCATATGTTCATCATCAATCCATTGTCGGGTCAGCGAATGGACAATCTGTTCTCCACCCACCCGAATACGGAGAACCGTATCGCTGCCTTGCAGCAGATGGCGGGTTCTTTTGGTGGTCCTGCCTCGACGGGTGGCTTTCAGGCTGCTAGACCCCATCGCGCTGCGCGTTCCGTTCCCAATACCGGTTGGGGCCGCGGCCCTGATGAACCGCGCAAAGGTCCCTGGTCTTGAACGAAAACAAAAGCAAGAAATCCGCAAAATCGTCCAATGGCTCGCGCCCTGCGCGGCCGGTATTCTCCGATAAGCCCGGCTTGGAAGTGCGCATGACCGCCGCCAAGTTCCTTGGCGCGGTGATAGATCGCAAGATTTCGCTCGATGGCATGCTCGACCTCAATCAGGGCAACGCCGCTTACAAAGCGCTCAACGATGCAGACCGGGCGTTGACACGCGCCATCCTGACTACCGCCCTGCGCCACCTTCTGCGTCTGGAGGCTGCGATTGGCTCGCTGCTTGAAACGCCGCTTCCTGAGGGCGCGCGTGCGCTCCATCATGTGCTGATCGTTGCAGCTGCGCAGATCCTGCATCTCGACGTGCCGTCGCACGCAGCTGTCGATCTTGCCGTCGAGCAAGCCAATCGCGATCCGCGCAATCGCCGTTTCGCCAAGCTGGTCAATGCTGTCTTGCGTCGTATGGTAAGGGAAAAAGATGATATTCTGGCGAGAACCGCCGAAATTTCACCGGTTCCTGCCTGGTTTCTGGCGCGGCTGACGAAAGCCTATGGCGCCGAAGAAGCAGCCCGCATTGCCGAAGCTCAGCTCTGGCCACCGGCTATCGATCTGACCGTGAAATCCGATGCCGACGGCTGGGCCGGCAAATTCAACGGTCAGGTCCTGCCGACAGGCAGTGTTCGTCTGCCTGCATTCGAAGGCTCCGTGTCCGGCCTTGAGGGCTATGAGGACGGTGTCTGGTGGGTTCAGGATGCCGCGGCTGCCATTCCGGCAAAGCTTTTTGGTGATCTGAAAGGCAAGCGCATTGCCGATCTCTGCGCTGCGCCTGGCGGTAAGACGGCGCAGCTCGCTGCCGCTGGCGCCGATGTCATTGCCATCGAGCAATCTGCAAACCGCGCGCGCCGACTGCATGAGAATCTGGACCGCCTGAAGCTGTCGGCCGAAGTGCGTCAGGCCGATCTATTCGATTTCAAACCAGATGAACTGCTTGATGGCGTTCTTCTAGACGCACCCTGCTCGTCGACCGGTACGACCCGCCGTCACCCTGACGTTCTGTGGACCAAGGGTCCCGATGATATCGGCAAGCTGGCGGTACTGCAGGAGCGCATGCTTCGTCATGCCGTAACCCTGGTGAAGCCGGGCGGCCTGATCGTCTTTTCGAACTGCTCGCTCGATCCGCTCGAAGGCGAAGTGCTGGTGGCAAAGGTTCTGGCTGACAATCCGGGCCTTGCACGCGTGCCCATCGATCCTGCCGCATGGCCGGGTCTTGAAGCGGCGGTGACGTCAAATGGCGAATTCCGCACGACACCGGCCCTGTTGCCGCCTAAGGACGGGTTCGCCGGCGGCATGGACGGGTTCTTTGCGGCTGTGCTTTCTCCGCGATAACTGTTTCTTCATCATAAAAGGTAATTCTTTTTTAGGTGTGGAGGATGATTCCGCTTCCCGACAACGGGTAGCGGGTCGTGCTCGTGGGAGTTTATGTCTTGCTGACTCGCTTTGCAGATCGCCGGGGATCATTTTCCGCTGGCCTGCAGCAGGCACGTTACAGGTTTTGCCTGGCGTGGCTGGCGGTGCGCATGCCATTGACAAGGCCATCGTTGCGAGTGCCGGACCGGCTGATTGTCGCTCCCACCGATTTACGAGCCACTGATCCTTATATCGCTGAGGAAATATTGGAAGGCCGGTTTCCGCTGGCCGGCCGTGTTCTGACGACCGATGGGGAATCGCCGTTCACCCTACAATTGCCATCGCGCGGCTTTGCCGAAAGGTTGCATTCTTTTTCGTGGCTTCGCCATATCCGTACAGACAAAACGGATGTTGCCTGCGCCAATGCGCGTGCGATCACGGCGAGCTGGATTGCTCTGCACGGGAAGCGGATTTCCGGTATTGGTTGGGAACCGCATGTGACGGCGGAAAGGCTGATTGCCTGGTTGTCGCATTCCACGGTGGTGCTACAGGGTAGCGATAGCGTCTTTTATCGTCGCTTCATGAAAAGCCTTGCCTACCAGGCAAAATATCTGCGCAAGATTGCTGATTATCTGCCGGAGACGGAGACCCGCCTGCGTCTTCAGATTGCGCTTGCAATGGCCGCGATCGCCATGCCGAATTCTCCAGCCGCCGTGCGTCGGCAGGGTCTGAAACTTGATCGTGAGCTCGAACGGCAGATTTTGGCTGACGGCGGCCACGCCTCACGCAATCCGCGACTGGTGCTTGATCTGCTGCTCGATTTGCTACCGCTCCGCCAGACCTACATCAATCTGGGCCACGATATTCCTCAGAAGCTCATCCCGACAATCGATCGCATGTATCCGGCGTTGCGTTTCTTCCGGCATCAGGATGGTGATCTGGCTTTGTTCAACGGAGCGAGTGCTACCCCGGCCACCGAACTTTTATCGGTGCTGCGATACGACGAAACCTCCGGTAAGCCCTTCAAGGCTTTGCCGCATATTCATTACCACCGGCTAGCGGCCGCCGATACCACTGTCATCGTCGATGCCGGGGCGCCGCAATCCGCCCAGGCAGCGCATTCCGCGCATGCCGGCTGCCTCGCTTTTGAAATGTCGGCCGGACGACATCGCTATATCATCAATGCCGGCATGCCAAAGTTTGCTGGTCGAAGCTACCGCACGCTGGCCCGTGCGACGGCAACGCATTCCACCGTCACTCTCAGCGAAACCTCTTCTTCGCGGCTGATAAAATCACCCTTGGGTTTGGCGGTCATGGAGCCGTTCAACGTTGTTCATTGCGAGCGGACCGAAGATGGGCAGGGTAATGACTGGCTGAGTGCGACGCATGATGGCTATCTTGCGCAGTTCGGTTATCTGCATGCCCGTGAAATCGGCATGAATGTCAAAGGGACCAAGATTAAGGGGCATGACCGCATTTTTATGCCGGACAGCGTTGTCCATAGTGATCAAAAAGAACTCACCGCCATTGCCCGTTTCCATATTCATCCGGCGATTTCCCTGTCGCGCATCGATGCGGAAACGATCTTGATGGATGCTCCGGATGGCGAAGCCTGGTTGTTTACTGCACCGGGGCTCGAAGTGGAAATCGAGGAAGACATTTTCTTCGCCGATGTCTCCGGTGTGCGCGAGACGGAGCAGTTGACGATCAGCTTCACCCTACCGATGGTGAATGAAATCCGCTGGATGCTGAAGCGATCGGAATAGTGCGGTTTCTTATCTGTCAAACCTGTGCTAACGCGACGCCTTGAGGGCGCCCGATCGTCTGCGGGCGCGACCAGATGGAGAAGCCCGATGGCCGTCGTGTCCAAAAAAATCCCCGCTCCCGACAAGGTGAAAATCCGTACCGCGCTTTTGTCGGTCTCGGACAAGACCGGTATCATCGAGCTTGCCAAGGCGCTTGCCGAACAGGGCGTTCGCCTTCTGTCGACCGGCGGTACGCACAAAGCGATCGCTGCTGCCGGCCTTGAGGTCACCGATGTTTCTGAAGTCACCGGTTTTCCGGAAATCATGGATGGTCGCGTCAAGACACTGCATCCGGGCGTGCATGGCGGCCTGCTTGCCATCCGTGATGATGAGGATCACGTCGCGGCGATGAAGGAGCACGGTATCGGTGGTATCGATCTGAGCGTTATCAACCTCTATCCTTTTGAGGAGGTTCGTGCTGCGGGTGGCGATTACCCGACCACTGTCGAAAACATCGATATTGGTGGTCCGGCCATGATCCGCGCTTCCGCCAAGAACCACGCTTATGTCACGATCGTCACCGATCCGTCCGATTATCCGGCATTGATCGAAGCGCTGCGTACGAATGATGGTCAGACAGCATATGCTTTCCGCCAGAAACTGGCCGCCAAGGCTTACGCTCGTACCGCTGCTTATGATACGGCGATTTCCAACTGGTTCGCAGAAGCGCTGGATATCGAAATCCCGCGCTACCGCACCATTGGTGGCGTGCTGAAAGAAGAGATGCGTTACGGCGAAAACCCTCACCAGAGCGCTGGTTTCTACGTCACGGGCGAAAACCGTCCGGGTGTTGCAACGGCAACCCTCCTGCAGGGCAAGCAGCTGTCCTACAACAATATCAATGACACGGATGGTGCGTTCGAACTGATCGGCGAATTTACCGCCGACAAGGGTCCGGCCTGCGCCATCATCAAACATGCCAATCCCTGCGGTGTAGCTACCGGCCCGACATTGAAGGATGCGTATCTGCGGGCGCTCGCCTGCGACAGCACATCTGCCTTCGGCGGCATCATCGCGCTCAACCAGTTGCTGGATGGCGAGACGGCCGAAGAAATCGTAAAACTGTTCACCGAGGTCATCATCGCACCGGAAGTGTCGGAAGAGGCAAAGGCGATTATTGCCAAGAAGCCGAACCTTCGTCTGTTGGTCACCGGTGGTCTGCCGGACCCGCGTTCGCGTGGCATCACGGCAAAGACGGTTGCCGGTGGTCTACTGGTCCAGACCCGTGACAACGGTATGATTGAGGATCTCGATCTGCGCGTCGTTACCAAGCGTGCACCGACACCGACTGAACTGGAAGACCTGAAATTTGCCTACAAGGTTGCCAAGCACGTCAAGTCGAACGCCATCGTTTATGCCAAGGAAGGCCAGACAGCCGGTATCGGCGCGGGTCAGATGAGCCGCATCGATTCTGCCCGTATTGCCGGCCTTAAGGCTGAGGAAGCCGCCAAGACCATGGGCTGGGCTGAACCGATGACCAAGGGGTCGGCTGTTGCTTCGGAAGCTTTCTTCCCCTTCGCGGACGGTCTGCTTTCGGCGATCTCTGCCGGTGCAACCGCCGTCATCCAGCCGGGTGGTTCGATGCGAGATGCGGAAGTCATTGCCGCTGCCGACGAGCATGGTGTCGCCATGGTGTTCACCGGCATGCGTCACTTCCGCCACTAAGGCGGGATTTTATTGAGCCGGAGTCTCTTCCGGCCTTCTGGTCGGCTCGGATGTTGTGATCAGCAATGCCAGGCCGGCCAGCAGAAAGATGAGCAGCGTTGCCATGCCGATATGGGCGGAGCCCGTGGCATAGGTGGCGATGGAGAAAAACAGGGTGGCGAGAAAACTCGTCGCCCTGCCTGACAGGGCATAGATGCCAAAATAGCGCCCCGCTTCGGACAAGCTAACACTGCGCGCCATATAGGATCGCGATGAGGCCTGTACTGGCCCGAAGGCGATGCCGATCAACAGCCCAAACAGGATATAGGCCTTTTCCGCAGGTGTGCCGAACAGGCCGCCGCTATCCTCCATGGATAAGGGAAGAAGGCCGAACAGAACGCTTCCCGGATTGGTGGATATAATACCTGTCGTTGCGATCAGCAATAATGCGAGACTGATGATCACAACCTTCCGTGACCCTAGATAACGGTCGATCCATCCGGCGGCGATGCAGCTGAAGACAGCGACGACATTGAGAATGATGCCGTAGATGCCGATCTCTATCGTTGCCCAGCCAAACATACCGGCAGCAAAGGCGCCACCCAGAATGAGAAGGCCGTTGACGCCGTCCTGATAGAGCATGCGTGCGATCAAAAAACGCAGCAGATCCGGACGATGCTTTAATTCACCGATCGTGCCGCGTAATTCGCGCAAACCGGAAGAGACAGCTTTTTTCAGCGGAAGGCCTTTTGCTGCGTCTGGAGTGAACAGAAACATCGGCAGGATGAACAGCAAATACCAGGCAGCCGATAGAGGGCCTGTGACGCGCGCATCCTCGCCTTTTGCCGGGTCTAGTCCGAAGAGCGGTTGGGTGCCTATGATCGTGCGGCCAGATTGTGGATCGCCTGCGAGAAGCGCGACCACCAGAATAAGTACCAGCATGCCGCCGAGATACCCCAGACCCCAGGCGATATTGGAAATGCGACCGACTTCCTTCTCGCTCACCAGTCGTGGCATCATCGAATCGTTGAACACTATCGAGAATTCCGCCGCAAGCGATGCCAAGACCATGAACAGAAGTGGCCAGATGATCGGTGAGCCAGGAACCGCAAACCATAACATCGCCAGGCTGGCGATCTTTATGACCGCAAAAAAGGCGATCCATGGCTTTCGTGAGCCGGATTCATCTGCGATTGCGCCGAGCACGGGTGACAGAATAGCGATCAGCAGCGACGAGACCGTCGCCATGTTACTCCAGGCCGTTTGAGCAGCGATGGGATCATCCGTCATTCGGGCCACGAAATATGGCCCGAAAATGAAAGTCGTGACGACCGTAAAGAATGGTTGGGCGGCCCAGTCAAACAGCATCCAGCCCCAGATGCCAAGGCGCGATGTCCTTGGTTCTGAGGTTGGAGTGCCAACCGGCATGGGCGTTGTTCCCATGGCCTGACTTACTGAGCGCTGCGATGGGCAAGGTCGCCCAGCAGGCCCGCTGCAACCGTCACTTTGGCAAGGGTCACATCCGCACCATCGCTGAGTGCGATCAGTTCGCCGCTGATACGGTTGACGCGCTGTCGGTCACCCGCATACCAGGCCTCGACCGGCTTCTTGTCGCGTGCATGTGCGGACAATGCAGCAATGACGATATCCCGGCGTGCAACGGTGATCTGTTGCAGGCTACGGGTCAGTGCCAGGCTTTCGTAATGATCGCTGGTCGCTACCCGTTCGCCGGCATCCAGCAGGCGACCTATGCGGAAGATTTCACTGACAGCGAAATAAGCGTCCGTTGCACGGGCCAGCGGTTCGCCGGTGCGTTCAGCGACAACCATGATCTCCGGTGCCAGTACGAGCGTCGGCAGAGCACGCAGTTTTTGCGAAAGTTCTTCGGAAATTCCGGCTGTTTCCAGCTCGGTGTCACTCGGCAGATCTTTCAGCGATACACGCATGCCCTTTATCGCTGTTGCCAGGCGACGGCTGGCTGCCTCCAGCGGACCGTCGGCAGTCTTGGTCTGAAGGATCAGGCGGGTCGCGTCGGCAAAGATATCTTCGACACGGGCATAGAGCATATTCTGAGTAGCACCCGGAAGTGTGTTGTCGAGTGCATCGATCTCCAGCCAAAGCTGCGATAGGCCAAAGCTTTCGCTTGCAAGGAAAGCAGCCTTGACGACATCGGCCGGTACGCAACCGGTTATATCGACCATCTGCTGCACAAAGCCCGGACCGCCCCGGTTGATCGTCTCGTTCGCGAGTAATGTCGCAACAATTTCACGATGAAGGCGATGGCTCGCGATATCGGCGGCATAAGCCTTTTTCATGCCCGCAGGGAAGTAGCCGGCCAGCGTGGCACCCATATAGGGATCGTCTGGCAGTGTGCTTTCGAGAATATCATCGAATAGCACGATCTTGGCATAGGATAGGAGCACACCGATTTCCGGTCGGGTCAATGGTTTGCCGGCAATGTACCGGTCGGCGATGACCGTATCATCCGGCAATGTTTCAACCTTGCGATTCAGCTGGCCACGCGATTCAAGAACCGACATGAGGCGTGCAAGGATTTCACGATTGCGCATACCCTTACGTTCAGTCAGCGAGATAGCCAGTGACTGCAGGTAGTTGTTGCGTAGCACAAGCGCTGCCACTTCATCCGTCATCGACGTCAGCAGTCGGTTGCGTTTTTCGCGTGGCAGGCGACCTTCCTGCATCGCTGGGCTGAGTGCGATCTTGATATTGACCTCGACGTCGGAAGAGTTGACGCCAGCCGAATTGTCGATCGCATCCGAGTTGCAGCGCCCACCTGTCAAGGCATAGGCGATGCGGCCCTTCTGGGTAACGCCCAGATTGGCACCCTCACCGATCACCTTGGCGCGTAACTCATCGGCGGTGACGCGTATCGGGTCGTTGGCACGATCCCCAACCTCGGCATCGGTTTCGGAGGCTGCCTTGATATAGGTGCCGATACCGCCGAACCACAGAAGGTCCACCGGGCTTTTCAGGATGGCGGTCAGGATCTCAAACGGCGTTGCAGTGGTCTTGCCCAGGTCGATTGCCGCTGCTGCTTCCGGTGTCAGCTTTACCGATTTTTCCGAACGCGAAATGATCATCGCGCCCTTGGACAGTACGGAGCGATCGTAATCCTGCCAGCTGGAGCGGGGCAGGGCGAACATGCGCTCACGCTCGGCAAAGCTTTTTGCCGTATCCGGGTTCGGGTCGATGAAGATGTCGCGATGGTCGAAAGCCGCAATCAGGCGAATTTCGCGCGAGAGAAGCATACCATTTCCAAAAACGTCTCCCGACATGTCGCCGACGCCGGCAACTGTGAAGGGCGTTGTCTGAATATCGATATCCTGCTCACGGAAATGCCGCTTCACGGTTTCCCAGGCACCGCGGGCGGTGATGCCCATCTTCTTGTGGTCGTAACCGGCCGAACCGCCGGATGCAAAAGCATCGTCCAGCCAGAAGCCGGCTTCCTGCGCAAGACCGTTGGCGGTGTCGGAGAAGGTTGCTGTTCCCTTGTCGGCGGCAACGACGAAATAGGGATCGTTGTCATCTACACGCACCGTGTTTTTCGGCGGTACGACTTCGCCATCAATTATGTTGTCGGTGATCGACAGAAGCGTGCGGATATAGGTCATATATGCCGCGCGGCCGGCATTGAATATTTCGTCACGCGTGCCGCCAACCGGCAGTTTTTTCGGGAAGAAGCCACCCTTGGCGCCAACGGGCACGATGACGGCATTCTTGACCTGCTGTGCTTTCACGAGGCCCAGTACTTCGGTGCGATAGTCTTCACCGCGATCCGACCAGCGCAGACCGCCGCGGGCGACCTTGCCGAAGCGCAGATGCACGCCCTCAACTTCGGTGCCATAAACGAACATTTCGCGGAACGGGCGCGGTTCGGGCAGGTTGTCGAGCAGTTTCGGGTCGAGTTTGAATGCCAGCATGGCATTCGGTTTTCCGTCTTCTCCCCGCTGGAAATAGTTGGTGCGCAAGGTCGAATCGATAACGTTGACGAAGCGACGTAAAGTGCGGTCATCGTCGAGGTTCGGTACATCGGCAAGCGCAGTCTCGATCTCGGCATGACGTTCGGAAAGCTTTTTGTCGCGTTTCTTTTCGGACAGCTTTGGATCGAAGCCATCGTGGAAAAGCTTCAAAAGATCTGCGGCAATGTTCGGGTAACGCGTCAGTGTGTCGGCGATGTGGTTCTGAGAATAGACGATACCGGTCTGACGCAGATAGCGGGCATAAGCGCGCAATACCGTCACTTCACGTGCAGAAACACCGCAAAGCAGCACAAGCCTGTTAAAGCTGTCATTATCGATCAGGCCGAAATAGGCTTCGAGAAATGCGTCTTCGAGTTGCTGTGCCTGGCGACCAAAATCGATGCGGTGACCGCTATCGATCCGCAATTCCATATCGTGGAGAACGACAAGCGTGCGGGCACCCTGGTTTTCTACCTCAAGCTCGAAAGTCTGTTCGCTCAACACCTGAAAACCGAGGTTTTCCAAGAGAGGGACGCGGCGTGACAGCGAAAGCTGGCCGGCCTGGTGGAAGATCTTGAGCGAAAGCGTGGTCTCGTCGTCACCGCTGTGTTGGTAAAACTCGATACGGATCGGCTCACCGCCGGCGCAGGCATTTATGTCTGCCAGATCACCTACGACATCTTCAGGTGTGAAGGCCTCCTGGTAGGCCTGCGTCGTATGCAACGGCGCCTGGTTGGGGCCTGCGAGTGTCGCAAAACGTTCGTTCCATGGCGTTGCGATATCCCGAATGGCAATTTCCAGCTTCTGCTGAGGAATACGCGGTGTCTTGCCCCCTGTTCTGCCAACGATGAAATGGACGCGTGCAATGCCGCCCTCCGGGAACGCCGGATAGTAGGCGGACACATGTCCTTCGTAGATGGTGGAGAGGTAATCGCCAACCTTCTCGCGGACATAGGAATTATAGTTTTCGCGTGGAACATAAACGATTACGGATACGAAACGATCAAACTGGTCGATGCGCGGCAAGACACGCACGCGTGGCCGCTCGGCGAGTTCCATGATTTGCTCGCAGAACTTTATCAGAACCTCGGGATGGATCTGGAACATGTCGTCACGCGGATAGGATTCCAGCGTGTTCTTCAGCATACGGCCTGAATGGCTCAGCTTGTCGAAGCCGAAATGCTCCTTGATACGCTTGATCTTTGCACGAACGAGCGGAATTTCGCTGACGGAATGGGTGTAAGCCGTTGCGGTAAACAGGCCGACGACGCGCAGTTCGCCGATCACCTTGCCGTTTTCGTCAAAACGCTTGATGCCGATATAATCCATATAGGCGCGCCGGTGGACGACTGACTTCACATTGGCCTTGGTGACGATCAGGAAATCCGGCCCCTCGAGAAATTCAAGGATTTCCGGTGTCGTCATGACCGCATTCTTACCCTGACGCAGAACAAGCACGTCCGGATCAGACAAAATGCCAAGACCACGTTCCGTACCGCGTTCGAAGCGAGCGTCACTGCCGCTGCCCGAATAGGTGTATTCGCGCATGCCAAGGAAGGTGAAATTGTCGTCGCGCAACCACTCAAGGAAAGCCACCGCTTCATCGCGCTCGGTTTTCTTGCGTGCGACGCTGGACAATTCACCGATCGCAGTTTCAAGGCGGCTCAGCATGGATTGCCAGTCTTCGATCGCCAGATGCACTTGCCCGAGAACCCTGTCTATGCGTTTTTCAAGGTCACCGGTCTGTTCAGCGGTCAATGCCGGAATATGAATCTGGATCAGGCTGACGGTATGCTCGGGATCAGCCGGCGCTTCACGTGGATGGAATGTAGGCTCTTTGCCGGTTTCGACATGCAGAATAGGATGAACAGCCAGTGTCAGGTCACGATAGGTGCTTGTCACTTCCGCCATGATGGAATCATAGAGGAAGGGCTGGTTGTGATCGACAATCGTCAGCAGCGATACCGGGACGCCGGCAGGCTCGATACCTGCAATGGCTTCGATCAGGACATGAGCATTTTTGTGGTCCCAACCTGCCAATGCTTTGCGTGCCTGTTCGGCTGAAAGTGCAAGCATCTCAGGCGCGTAGTGGGCAAGGTCATCCTTGCTGGCCCGGCTGAAAAGGAGATGCGGATCAAGCGCATTCTTGGTGGCGATACGGCGTGCCGCATCGATCTGTTTGTCTTTTTTCGGATTGCGCTTCGTTTCCATGGGCATTCCTCTCCCAAACATATTTTGGCGTCTGCCGCAGACGACGCGAAGCAGACTGTTGTCTTATGTTAGCCGATTGCTGAGTGGTTATTCCACCGAACAACGAAGACTTGTTGACATAAAGCCCTGAAAAACTGATCAACAAACGATTCGATCGAAAGTCTTTTCCATGTCCGAGAATCCAAACGCCGTCATCGTCATTTCCAGCCACGTCGTGCGTGGATCGGTGGGGAACAGAGCCGCCGTTTTCGCACTTGAAACACTCGGCTTTCCAGTGTGGGCATTGCCGACCGTGATTTTGCCTTGGCATCCGGGCCATGGGCGTTCCACGCGCATGGTGTTTCCGGAGGACGAATTCGACAAAGTGATCGATGACCTTATCGCCGCGCCATGGATCGGTGAGGTCAAGGCAGTCCTGACCGGGTATTTCGGTCACCCTGGCCAACCGAAGGCCGTGGCCCGGCTCATCAGAGCGCTGCGTGAGAAAAACCCGGATGTCATGTATGTTTGCGATCCCGTTATGGGGGATATGGGAGGGCTTTATATTCCTCAGCAGACCGCTGAAGCCATTCGTGACGAACTTATTCCGCTTGCTTCTCTGGCAACGCCAAATCGCTATGAGTTAGCCTGGCTGTCAGGTGCTGCGCTCGATAGTAATACGGCAATCATGGACGCGGCTGTGGCGCTCGGGCCAATGCGCATGCTGGTGACCTCGGCCGTGCCGATGATGACTGGTGGAACCGGGAATCTTTATCTGACCGGCAAGCTCGCACTTTTGGCGGAGCATCGCCTGATTGAAAATCCGCCTAACGGTCTGGGTGATCTGCTTGCTGCTGTTTTTCTCGCACGTCTTTTGTCGGGAATGGACGAAGAGAAGGCCCTGCAGATGGCGACGGCCAGCGTTTATGAAGTTCTGGCAAGAACGGCCAAGCGTGGTGGTGATGAACTGGCGCTCGAAACCGATGCCTCCAGCCTCGTGACACCCATGGCCATGGTACAATTGCGCAGATTAATTCACCCTTTGCAGAACGTTCGTCGATAAGGTGCCATCATGCCCGTTGATTCCCGTCAGCGTGCGCTATAAGCGTCTTCTCATGGACGCTTTTCCCAAACCCTTGCTTGCGGGCTACCGCAGTTTCATGAACGGTCGTTATGCGGATGCGAGCGATCGATATCGCGTGCTTGCCGAACACGGTCAGACACCGCATACCCTGCTTATTGCGTGCTGTGACTCACGTGCGGCGCCGGAGGTCATATTCGACTGTGGTCCCGGTGAGCTGTTCGTCGTGCGCAACGTTGCCAACATGGTGCCGCCCTTCGAGCCGGATAGCCAGTATCATGCGACATCTGCTGCTGTTGAATATGCCGTGCAGGTGCTCAAGATCAGCAACATCGTCGTCATGGGACACGGGCGCTGCGGTGGTATCAAGGCGGCCCTTGATCCGGATATGGAACCGCTTTCTCCCGGCGACTTCATCGGCAGATGGATGCAGCTTTTGAAGCCTGCCGCCGAGCAGATCCAGAACAATGATCTGATGACGCAGGGTGAACGTCAGACCGCGCTCGAGCGTGTTTCGATCCGTAATTCAATCAGCAATCTGATGAGTTTTCCGTTTGTGAAAAATCTTCACGACGCAGGCGAAATCAATATTCATGGCGCATGGTTCGATATTTCGACCGGCGAACTCTGGATCATGAACGAGGCGGGCGACTTTATCCGCCCTGACCTCTCAGTACTTGCCTAGCAGAAAATGGGGTCGACGGCTTATTGGCCGTCGATCTGCGCGCCGATATAGGCGATTGCTCTCTGGTAGACTGAAGCAGCATTCCAGCCTTCAATCGCAGCAAAGTTAGGTTCGCCAGGCTGATAGCCGGCACCGGCGCGCCAGCCATGGCCACGCAGGAAATTAGCGGTCGACGCAAGAGCATCGGAGCGAGAGCGTACCATGTCGATATGGCCGTCACCATCGCCATCGGCACCGTAGCGGATGACGTTCAGCGGCAGAAACTGAGTCTGGCCGATTTCACCATGGGCAGCTCCCTTGGCTGTCACGCTCAGGTCGCCACGCGCGACGAGCTGCAGGGCGGCATAAAGCTGTTCGGTGAAAAATTCGGAGCGGCGGCAATCATAGGCCAGCGTTGCAACAGCCGAAAGCGTATGCTGGTTGCCAAGGAAACTGCCGAAACCGGTCTCCATACCCCATATTGCCAGCAGAGGGCCAGCTGGTACGCCATAACGACGCTCGATCGACGCGAACAAAGAGGCATTGTTCTTTTTCATGGTCTTGCCACGCGAAATGATCGTCTGGGCGCCACGCTTTTTCAAGAATTCGTCAAATGTCAATTTGAAGCTGCGCTGACCACGGTCGGCACGAATTGTCTCGCGATTGTAGGTTACGTTTGCGAACGAACGTTCAAGCACGGAAGGAGAGATACCTTTCGACGGCGCGATCTGTTTGAAATCCTGAACCCAATTGGCAAAGCCACCGCTATCGTTTCCGCATGTTGCCGCCAAAGCGGGTGCGGCTGCGAAACCAAAACCGAGTGCGAGTATCCCGGAAAGGAAAAGCTTTTTCATAGGTGTCAGGTCCATCGTTCCGTTAGTGCAGCGGAAAGTTGACCGCTGCAGGGCCATCGATATTCAGCTTATGGCAGAGTTTTCGACGCTCGCAATGTAAGGAAGCATGAACAGTTCGTGATCCTATTGCGATTCGTTAAGGAAAAACCCCGCCGTTGAGCGGGGTTTTTAGTGTTACATGCTTACCAAATGGTTCAAGCGGCCTGCTTGCGCGGCTTGATGAGACCACGATTGACCAGAAGTTCTGCAATCTGGATGGCATTCAGTGCCGCGCCTTTACGCAGATTGTCCGAGACAACCCAGATATTGAGGCCATTTTCGACCGTGGCATCTTCACGGATACGCGAAATGTACGTTGCGTCCTCACCGGCAGATTCAAGCGGTGTGATGTAGCCACCGTTCTCATGCTTGTCGATGACGAGGCAGCCGGGTGCTTCACGCAGGATATCACGAGCCTGATCGGCAGTGATCTCGTTTTCGAACTCGATATTGACCGATTCGGAATGGCCGATAAAGACAGGTACGCGCACGGCAGTGCAGGTGACCTTGATCTTCGGATCGAGCATCTTTTTGGTTTCGGCGAGAACTTTCCACTCTTCCTTGGTGTAACCGTCTTCCATAAAGCTATCGATGTGCGGAATGACGTTGAAAGCGATGCGCTTGGTGAACTTCTTGGCCTCGACCGGATCAGCCACAAAAACGGCGCGGGTCTGAGTGAAGAGTTCGTCCATGCCTTCCTTGCCGGCACCTGACACCGATTGGTAGGTCGATACGACGACGCGCTTGATCTTGGCGGCGTCATGCAGCGGCTTCAGCGCGACGACGAGCTGTGCGGTCGAGCAATTCGGGTTGGCAATGATGTTCTTCTTGGTGAAGCCTGCAACGGCGTCAGCGTTCACTTCCGGTACGATCAGCGGCACCTCGGAATCATAACGCCATGCAGATGAGTTATCGATGACAACGCAGCCCTGTGCGCCAATCTTAGGCGACCACTTCTTGGAAATGTCACCGCCGGCAGACATGAGGCAGATGTCAGTGTCGGAAAAATCGTAATGCTCGAGGTTGGAAACCTTCAGTGTCCTGTCGCCATAGGAAACTTCCGTGCCTTGGCTGCGAGCGGAAGCGAGTGCGACGACTTCATCTGCCGGAAAGCCACGCTCAGAAAGAATGTTCAACATTTCCCGGCCGACATTGCCGGTAGCGCCTGCGACTGCGATCTTGAAACCCATGATAATGCTCTCTTTCTCTTCTCTCCTCGGCAGTGAGGGGAACCCGGACATGTCGCCGGATCCTGATCCCCGGCCAAACCGGGGAGAGAGCGGTGGGCCAGAGACGTCAGACGGTTTTCGTCGTGGTTTTGGCCTTGGTTTTGGAAACAAAGAAGTATCCTCCGGCAACCTGTGCCGGCAGATCATGGGCAGCGATGTCGAACCGCATAAGGGCCATGGTGCTTCCTTTTCGCGCGAATTCATTAAAAGATTTGTGGTGAGAGTCAAGTGCAGTGCGGGCTGTGGCGCTGCATCAGGTAGCGGTTTTGATCCTTCATTGAGTAGCGATTGTTGTGCTTCTATAAACGCACGTTTCAGGTTGCCGGTGAAACTAATTCTGCAGTTCGTTCCGACGTTTTGGGAAGTCATCTCACACGGAATACTTGCTTGCCAACCTTCTGGTAGATATAGGCAAAGCGTGCCGTTTTCTCCATTTGACGCGAACTTTTCCGCTGGAAAGCGGTATAGGTCTCCAACCGTGAGACTCCGTGACTGTCGAGGCTGCGGAACTGAAGTGACTGAAAAAGATTAGGCCTGGAATATCGGTCGGGTTTGGGTGAAATGAGCGTGATCGAATTTCTGCGCCGGGCCATTATTGTGACACCTCGCTTTTGGAAGCGGGTTTTTCTCATCAGTTTTGATTTTTGCGCGCTGATGTTCGCGCTCTGGGCAAGTTATGCCCTTCGTTACGCGGATTGGGCACCGCAGCTTACCGATGAGCGAGTGCTGCTTGGCTTGCTTGCTCCAATCATTGCTGTTCCTGTTTTTATTCGAATGGGGCTTTACCGCGCAGTTTTGCGTTACCTGCCGGATACTGCGATCTGGACGGTCCTGCATGCGATGGCGATTTCTACCATAGTCTGGGTCATTGTGGTGTTCCTGACTGCCATGGCGGGAAGAGATATCGTACCGCGATCAGTTCCCTTCTTTTATTTTGCTATCGGCGTTTTGCTCGTGGGCGGTAGCCGGTTTGCTGTGAAGCTCATTTTAAGTACCGGCACGGGTATTCGTCACGGTGAACATCCGATGCTGATATACGGTGCCGGTCCGTCCAGTGTGCAGCTGGCGACAGTCTTACGCGGTCATGGCAAGCGGTATGTTGTTGGTCTGGTCGATGACGATCCTCAGCATCACGGTCGCGATGTCGGCGGATACCGTGTTTTTCCACCGAATCAATTGCCAAGGTTGATTGAAAAATATGGAATTCAGGAAATCATCCTGTCCATGTCCTCAATTCCGATGAGCCGGCGGCAGGCCGTTATCAGCTTGGTGAGTGGGCTTGGTGTTAAAATCCGGACATTGCCGGACATTACCGATCTCGTGGATGGCCGGTATCTGATCAATCAGATCCGCGAAATCGAGATTGACGAGCTATTGGGCCGTTCCTTTGTTCCGCCGGATCAGAACCTGTTGCGGGATGTCCTTCAGGACAAGGTTGTCATGGTAACCGGTGCCGGTGGATCGATCGGTTCCGAGCTGTGTCGTCTGATCGTTCAATGGCAGCCGAAATCTCTCGTTCTTTTTGAGGCCAATGAATTTGCTCTCTATAAGATCGACTGTGAACTGCGCTTGAATAGCCAATGTAAGATCATCCCGATCTTGGCGTCGGTTCGGGAAGCCGAACAGGTCCGCGCCGCCATTCATCGCAATGGTGTCGAGGTCGTCTACCATGCCGCCGCGCATAAGCATGTGCCGTTGGTCGAGGCCAATGTGCTGGAAGGTATCAGTAACAACGTTTTTGGAACGTTGAACGTTGCCGACGTTGCTCTTTCGGCGGGCGTCAAGAAATTCGTTCTCATTTCGTCTGACAAGGCTGTAAGGCCGACAAACGTCATGGGTGCAACGAAACGTTGGGCGGAGCTCATCATTCGCGACAAAGCGATGAAGGGTGCCAAACAAGGTCAGCAGCATTTTTGCGCCGTGCGTTTCGGCAATGTGCTCGGATCCAACGGTTCCGTTGTTCCGTTGTTCCGTGAGCAGATTGCCAATGGCGGCCCGGTCACTGTCACTGATCCGGATATGACGCGTTATTTCATGTCTATACCGGAGGCTGCCGAACTGATCGTTCAGGCGTGCGCCATGTCGACAGGTGGCGATACCTTCCTGCTGGATATGGGGGAGCCCGTTCGAATTGGTGACCTCGCGGAAAATATGATCCGCCTTGCTGGTTTTACCGTTCGTGATAACCAGAATCTGTCGGGCAGTATCGAAGTGCAGGTAACGGGCATAAGGCCGGGTGAAAAGCTCTTCGAAGAACTTTTTTACGATGTCGCTAACGCGCTTCCGACAGAGCACCCCAAAATCATGCGTGCTGAGGCGAGCTATTCCGGAGAGGATGTCAACGAAGCCTTGAAAAGGCTTGAACATGCGTTGATGAGTGGCGACGAAGCCGCTGCGCGCAAGATCCTTTTCGATTTTATTACGATAGTGAAGGCGCCTGAAATTCAGGCGTCCTGATGTAGTGGACGTTTACCTGAATGCCCTGATGGTTGTGTCGGGCGAAATTTTAAAGGACGTCGCAAGCGTGGCAGGCGACCAGCTGTGAAGCTGAATAATAGTCCGTAGCGCGAGAACATAACTGCTGTGATAAAGGCCGTCCATGCGCCGAACGACAGGCCGGCAAAGACGTCGCTTGGGTAATGGACACCGATAATAACGCGCGCCATTCCAAGCCAGAGCCCTGCAATCAGAAAGAAGACACGATAACGCGGCAAAAGAAGCGCCAGAGCTGTCATGAAGGCGCCGGCGACCGTGGAGTGGCCGGAAGGAAAACTTTCGAAATTGAAGTCGCCATGGAAAGGCAAAAATCCAAAGGTCTCCCATTCCTCGTATTGAGTTGGGCGCGCTCGGCCAATTGCGATCTTCAGGATGTTGGCGATGAGGCTCGATATGGCCACTGAGAGGAAAATATAGGCTGCTATATGGGTAGTGTAGATGACTTTGAAGCGTTTGCGGTGCGGCATAGGCCGACGCAAATAAATCAGCGCGCCGAGGAACAAGAGGCCCGCAACGACCAGAATCCAGCCCGAACGTGCAAAGTCGGTGACTTTCTCGCCGATAGGTAAAAGCATATTCGGCGTATGCGTCGCATAGGCGCCCATTGGGGCATCAAGTGTGAAGAAGGCAATCAGGATGAGGTTGACGGCTACGAGAGCATAAGGCCACCACGCCGGAGAAGTGGGGTTGCCACCATTGCGTTGTCTGCGCTGTCGCAATTTCGAAAATATCGACGTCATGCTCACCTGTTCTATGTGCCATTACTGCGCGGGAACAGGGATATGGGAAGCCCGGCAGGCGAAAGCCAGCCGGGCCAATAATTTACAAACCGAAACCCCAACACATTTGTGTCAGACTATGGGCTCTCAAGCGGATGCAGATACGAATTCTGCAAGGATGGCATCGCCCATTTCGGACGTGCCGACCTGACGGCAACCTTCGCCCATGATGTCGCCGGTGCGGATGCCCTTGTCGAGCACGGTCGCAATCGCCTTTTCCAAACGGTCGGCTTCAGCCACCATGTTGAACGAATAGCGCAGGCACATCGCAAACGATGCGATCATGGCGATCGGGTTGGCAATGCCCTTGCCGGCGATATCTGGGGCCGAGCCGTGCACGGGCTCGTAAAGGGCCTTGCGCTTGCCTGTCTTGGCATCCGGTGCACCGAGAGATGCAGAGGGCAGCATGCCGAGAGAGCCCGTCAGCATTGCTGCAACGTCAGACAACATATCGCCAAAAAGGTTGTCCGTGACGATCACGTCGAACTGCTTTGGCGCGCGAACCAGCTGCATACCGCCGGCGTCAGCCAGCATGTGCTCAAGCTTGACGTCGGAATAGGAGCGTTTGTGGACTTCGGTAACAACCTGGTTCCACAATACGCCCGACTTCATGACATTGCGTTTTTCCATCGAGCAGACACGGTTCTGTCTGGTGCGTGCCAATTCGAAGGCGACGCCGGCAATGCGCTCGATTTCGTAGGTGTCGTAGATCTGTGTGTCGATGCCGCGCTTTTGGCCGTTGCCGAGATCGATGATCTCCTTTGGTTCGCCGAAATAGACGCCCCCTGTCAGTTCGCGAACGATAAGAATATCTAGGCCCTCGACCAGTTCCGGCTTCAGCGAGGAAGCGGAGGCAAGTGCCGGATAGCAGATCGCCGGGCGAAGGTTGGCGAACAGCTGCATATCCTTGCGCAGACGCAGCAGGCCGGCTTCCGGGCGAACCTCGTAAGGTACGTCATCCCATTTCGGACCGCCGACAGCACCGAACAGAACAGCGTCGGCCGCCATGGCCTTGGCCATGTCTTCTTCGGATATGGCAACACCATGAGCATCATAAGCCGAGCCGCCGACCAGCCCTTCATCAAGGGCAAACCCGGTGCCCATCGTATTGTTCATATGCGCGATGATCTTACGGACTTCGCCCATCGCCTCGGGGCCGATGCCGTCACCAGGTAGAAGGAAGATTTTGTTGGACATGATGTTCCCTTACGTTGGCAGGCTAACCCTCCTTGCCTCGCGTTCTGCGATGCTTGGATCTCCGCCCGAACCTGCCGAAGGGCGGAGCCGGATATGATGTGTATCAGGCTGGGATGGGATGCTGGAAAGCGCCTGAAGAAATCCGTTTCACGACTGTGGCGTGATGGCTTCGATCAGAGCCAGGGACGCTCGGCCTGCATCTTGTTTTCGAAATTGCCAATGCTGGCATCGTTTTTCAGGGTCGTGCCGATATCATCCAGTCCTTCGAGCATGATGTGCTTTCGTGCCGGATCGATATCGAAAGTGATCGAACCGCCATCGGGGCCGGAAATCGTCTGTGCTTCGAGATCGATCGACAGGATGGCATTGGAGCCGCGCGAAGCGTCGTCCATCAGCTTGTCGAGGTCATCCTGAGAAACAACAATCGGCAGAATGCCGTTTTTGAAACAGTTATTGTAGAAAATATCGGCGAAGGACGTGGAGATCACGCAGCGGATGCCGAAGTCGAGCAGGGCCCACGGCGCATGTTCACGCGATGAACCGCAGCCGAAATTGTCACCGGCGACGATGATCTTGGCGTCCTGATAGGCCGGCTTGTTAAGAACGAATTCGGCGTTCGGGCTGCCGTCTTCGTTATACCGGGCTTCGGCGAAAAGTCCCTTGCCAAGACCGGTACGCTTGATCGTCTTCAGGTAATCCTTCGGAATGATCATGTCGGTGTCGATATTGACAACCGGAAGCGGTGCAGCAACGCCGGTGAGAGTGGTGAACTTTTCCATGGCAAACCTTCAGTGGTCTTCTCAAACAGAAGATCATGCCAATAGAGCAAAATCAGGCAGATTTGAAGGTCGATTCGCCTGTCGTCGGTACGGTACTTTGCGGTACGGTCGATTTAGAGATCGATAATCGTACCGCGACCGTCGTCCCACACCCGCATGTTATCCTGTTTGGCGGTTTTTGCGCGTACAGGAACAGGTTTGAGACGGGCTGAAAGTAGACGGATGCCGGTGAAAATCGCCAGCATTCCGGCAAAGGCAACCGTTAGAGATGCGGTGAGGACAGCCACAAATGCAATGACGGCAATGCCGGACAGAGCAAAAAAGAAGGCGCGGATGTTCTGCATGATTGTCAAATCCCTTTCGATACAGGCAATGTGGGGCTTTCCCGTTCAGCTTGCAAGAGGCTTGAAGGCTGAGGAGTGATCAAAGACCGATCACGTTATTGCGTGTCGGCTTAAAGCTTGGCACAAAGCAGCATGTCCGTTCCGCCAGAAATTTTTAGACTGCGCCGTTCCGTTCTCAGTGTTCCTGCCATCAATCGGCGGGCTCTCGAAAAGGTCCATTCGCTCGATTGCGATGCCGTGATCTTTGATCTTGAAGACTCGGTTGCTCCTGAAAAAAAGGACGAAGCGCGGGAAAATTTGCGTCGATTTTTTGCGGAAAGTCCGCTGCAGGGGCGGGAAGCGATCATTCGCATCAATGCGCTCGGTTCCGATTTCGGTGAGGAAGATCTTGATCTTCTCCGCGACCTTTCCCCCGATGCCGTTGCCTTGCCCAAGGTGGACGATGTTTCATTGGTTGAAGAGCTTGAAGAGCGGCTTGCACATGCATCACCGCGAGTACGTATCTGGGCTATGATGGAAACCGCGCGCGGTGTTGCCAATGCGGTGGATATCGCACGCGCTGCTCAGGGTACCGAAAGCCGGCTTGATTGTTTCGTGATCGGTCTCAACGACCTGCGCAAGGATACTGGAGTATGTGCCAGCCCGGGGCGTACCTATCTCGTGCCCTGGATGATGCAGGTGGTTTTGGCTGCCCGAGCCTATGGTTTGGATGTGATCGACAGCGTTTTCAACGATTTCCGGAATGTTTCGGTTTTCGAAGCTGAGTGTGAGCAGGGGCGCGACATGGGTTTCGATGGCAAGATGCTGATCCATCCGGCTCAGATCGATGCTGCCAATCGCGCCTTTGGCCCCTCTGCCGAAGCGGTGGAAGAGGCGCAGGCGATCATTTCCGCCTTTGCACGCCCAGAAGCCAAGGATCTCAATGTCATCACCATGGATGGCCGCATGGTCGAACGCCTGCATATGGTGCAGGCGGAAAAACTGGTCGCACAAGCAAACCGTATCGCAGAGCGAGGAACACGCGCATGAAGCTTTATCGTCTTCTCACCGGGCCGGACGACGCCGCATTTTGTCATAGAGTGACACTGGCCCTGAATAAGGGCTGGGAGCTGGCAGGTTCGCCGGCTTATGCCTTCAATGCCAAGACGGGCGAAATGCAGTGCGCCCAGCCCGTCACTAAGACGGTCGAAGGCAAGGATTACCACCCCGACATGAAGCTCGGGGAGCAGTAAGCTTTATCGTTCCGCAGCTGCGGCGGCATCGGCGCTTTCTTCTATACGCTCCATGTCGTCGTCGCTGAGGCCGAAATGATGGCCGATTTCGTGGATCAGCACATGGGTGATGATATCGCCCAGCGTTTCCTCGTTTTCCGCCCAATAATCCAGGATCGGTCGGCGATACAGCCTGATCCGGTTCGGCAACTCCCCAGTCTCGACCGTGAAACGTTCGGAAATGCCGCGTCCTTCGAACAATCCGAGCAGGTCGAATGGGGTTTCCAGCGCCATGTCTTCAAAAACGTCGTCATCGGGAAAATCCTCGATCTCGATCGTCAGATTGGCGGTCAGCGACCTGAACTCTGCGGGCAGAAGGCCATAGGCTTCGATCGCGAGCGATTCAAAGGCACTTATGGTGGGCGCGTGGCGATCACGCCAATCGTCTGTCTGGTCGATACGGGCCATGGGTACTCCTTATGGCCAAGCATATATGCCTTTTGAGAAAATTTTTCGAGTGCGGATTCAATGCTCCGCGCAATCATAATGGGAATCATTTCACATTGCTGTTGACTCCTCAAGCCAGCTCTGGAATTCATAAGAACATAAAGTGAACATATCTGAATGGGAGCTGACGTCATGGCTGAAAAGGCTGTGGCGCAGGAGACAGTTTTTGCCCTGCGTGAAACCATTGCTCGCATGGAAGGGCGAGATATCCGGTTGTTTGGCGCATCGGATGACCGGGCCGAGGAAATTCTTGGCGCGCAGGAAAAGCGTGACAGGCTTCCGTTCGATATTGAAATACTGGATCAGGCGTTGGGCGGTGGCTTGCCTTTGGACGGCCTCACCGAAATTCGCTCAGGCGCCATGAAGGATGCTGGTGCGGCCAGCGGTTTTGCTCTGGCTGTTGCAGTGCTTGTACAAAACCATGGTGATGGCATTCCTGTTAAAGGACAGACGGAAGCGGGTTTGCCAATTCTCTGGATTGCCGATCGTCTTGCTGTTCTGGAAGCCGGCATGCCGTCTGCACTGGGTCTGTTGGATTTTGGTATCGCACCGCAGGTCTTTTTGCATGCCCGACCACGCAAGCTGGATGAGGCGCTGTGGTTGGCAGAAGCGGCGGTGGCAAGCGGTGCTTTTGCGATGACAATTCTGGAGGTAAGCGGCAACCCCAAGTATTTTGGCCTCACGGAAAGCCGGAGACTGAACCTGAGGGCCAAGTCATCAGGGCGCCCTCTCATTGTCCTGCGACAAGCGGGAGAGGAAGAGGCGAGCAGCGCCGACTTTCGTTTTCTTGTTGAAACTGCGCCGGCAGCAAACCGGCATCTCGCCGATGGAACCATGCTTGGCGGCAGCATCGGACATTCCGTTTTTTGTCTCACCTTGGAAAGAAGCCGTAATCCGGCTCTGCTTTCCTTGCTTTTGGAATGGAATTCCCATGACCGCCGTCTCTCATGCGCCAGTGCATCAGCACAATCTGTCTCTTCGATCCGGCCACCAGCGCATTCTGGCACTCGCCTTTCCGCGGCTGTCGATAGACAGGGTGCTCAGGAAGAAATGGGGACACAACTGGCTTTCCACCGGGCGTCCTGACACTGGGCCTGTCGTGTGTGTTGCCCATGTCGACAATACGCTACGGCTTGTCGCTTGTGATGATGAGGCCATGCGTTTGGGTTTGCGGTCAGGGCAGGGGCTTGCTGAAGCCCGTGCCATTTGCCCCAATGTGATCGTTATCGATGAGGATCAGGCAGCAGAACGGCGGCTTCTCGAAGGCATTGCCGATTGGTGTGATCGCTATACGCCCCTGGTGGCGCTGGAAGGGAAAAACGGCCTCTTCCTCGATATCACAGGATGCGCCCATCTCATGGGTGGTGAGGCTTCATTGCTGGGAGATATTTTTAAACGCCTCACCCAGATGGGCTTTGAGGTGCGTGGTGCAGTTTCCTCTTCTCCCGGTCTGTCATGGGCCATGTGCCGTTATGGAAGTGATTGCATCGTTAGCGATGAAGATCGTGAAGAGAGGCTGGCGCCATTACCTGTTGCTGCCCTGCGGCTCGATCAGCGTACTGTTGTCGCTCTGCATAAACTGGGGTTGAAGCGGATTGCTGATCTCATTCGGACGCCGCGTGCGCCGCTTGCCCGACGTTTTGGTACAGAGGTTCTGTTAAGGCTTGATCAGGCGCTGGGAGATGACGATGAACCTATATCGCCGCGCCGGCCGGTCGCCAGTCTGTCGGCGGAACGTCGTCTTGCAGACCCGATCCAGTCGCCAGAGGATATTCTTTTCATAACACGGCAAATCGCCCAGTGCCTCTTGTCTGGTCTTGAAGCGCGTGGTGCCGGCGGACGTCTGTTCGAACTGGTGCTGTTTCGTATTGATGGGCAGGTCTCGCGTATTTCTGCGGGTGCTTCGCGCCCCTTGCGGGATGTGGACAGGATCACTGCCCTGTTCACGGAGAGGCTCGCTTGTCTGGAAGATCATCTCGACACCGGTTTCGGTTACGAGATCCTGCGACTTAATGTGCTGCATCATCAACCTTTTGAAAGCACTCAGTCCGACCTGGCGGCCACGGATCGCAGGCATCTGTCGCTTTCGACTTTCGTGGATCAGGTAGCTGCCCGACTGGGATCGGATTGCCTGCAGACCTATCAATTGCGCGAAAGCCATATCCCGGAGCGCGCTGAAGTTTTTATGCCGGCCATAGAGGCTCTGCCCCTTGGCAAGCAGGTGTCGGCGGCCTCACAAACTCATTTCCGTAGTGAAAGGCCTGTCCGCCTTTTTCGTGTGCCGGAGCCGCTGGAAAGTTTTGCGGCAGAAATTCCTGATGGGCCGCCGGCGCGCTTTCGCTGGCGACGTCTCACGCATCAGGTGGCGCGAGCGGAAGGACCGGAGCGGATCAGTCCCGAATGGTGGCTGGATGACGAAGAGGGAGCGACAAGGGATTATTTCAGGCTGGAATCCACTGCCGGCTATCGGTTCTGGGTTTTTCGAAAAGGCCTTTATGAGCGCGATACTCAGCAGCATTGGTTCATGCACGGTCTTTTTGCATGAGTGCCGAACCGTGCTTTTTTGAGATCGGCGCCCGCACCAATTTTTCCTTTCTTGAAGGCGCTGCCCGGCCTGAAGAAATGGTTCGTACCGCTGCAGCGCTAAAACTTTCAGGCATAGGAATTGCCGACCGTAACTCCGTCGCTGGCGTGGTTCGTGCGCACAATTACCTGCGTGAAATGCACGAAATCCACGAGCGTCAGAAAAAGGAAGGGGTGAAGGGTGATGAAGAAAAGATGCCATCGCCATGCCGTTTCCAGCCAGGTGCCCGGCTGGTGTTTTCGGACGGGACGCCGGATATTCTTGCCTATCCCTGCAATCGCAAAGGTTGGGCCAATCTTTGCCGACTGCTCAGCCGTGGAAATCTGAGAGCGACAAAGGGTAACTGCATTCTGGAGGAATGGGATATTCTCGAATGGGGAGCGGAGATGATGCTCGCCGTTGTTGCCGATCCTGCCTGTCTGTCCGAAAGCCGGAAGATCGAAAAGCTGGAAAGCGTGCTTGGTCTTCTGAAAGAGCGTTTTGGCAAAGCCATCTATCTGGCGTTGTCACCCGCTTATGATGGCAGGGATGCAATCACCTTGGCCATGCTTGCCGGTGTTGCTGATCGCACCGACACTCCACTCATCGCAACCAATCAGCCGCTTTATCACGAGCCTGATCGAAAGCCGCTATCGGATGTGGTGACGGCAATCCGTGAACATGTGACGGTAGCAAATGCCGGTTTTCGTCTTGCCCCGAATGCCGAGCGGCATTTGAAATATGGGCGGGAGATGGCGCGTGTTCTCCGAAGCTATCCAGAGGCCATCGCAAATACAGAGCGTTTTTTCGGAGCGCTGAAATTTTCGCTGGACGAACTTCAGCATAATTATCCGGATGAAAGTGTCGCCGGTGAGACGCCGGCAGAAACGCTGGCGAGGCTGACGTGGGAGGGAGCGAAAGAGCGTTTTGCCGACGGCATCCCGCCAAAGGTTGATGAAGCGATCCGGAGTGAACTCGGCCTGATACGAGAGATGGAGTACGAACCTTATTTTCTGACGGTTCGGCATATTGTCTGGCACGCACGAAATGTCCTGAAAATCCTGTGCCAAGGTCGCGGGTCAGCTGCCAATTCGTGCGTCTGTTATTGTCTTGGGATCACTGAAGTCGATCCTCGAAACTCGACGCTTCTGTTCGAACGTTTCATCTCTACGGAGCGCAATGAACCACCGGATATCGATGTCGATTTCGAGCACGAACGGCGTGAAGAGGTCATTCAATATATCTACCAGCACTATGGCTTTCGCCATGCAGGCCTGACGGCGGCGGTCACCAGTTACCGGACACGCATGGCCGGGCGCGAAGTCGCCAAGGCCTTTGGTCTTTCTGAGGACGTGCAGGCGGCTTTGTCGAGCACCGTTTGGGGCTGGTCGCAGGAAGGTGTGACGGAGCGGGACGCAAAGGCGGCTGGTCTGGATCTCAAGGACAAAACCACGCTCAAGGTGATGAAATACGCGCAGGAACTGATGGGGTTTCCGCGGCATCTGACCCAGCATGTCGGCGGTTTTCTCATCACCCGCGACCGGCTGGATGAGGTCGTGCCGATCATGCCGACGGCAATGCCCGGTCGCTACATGATCGAATGGGACAAGGACGATCTCGATACGCTGGAACTGCTAAAAATCGATGTTTTGGCGCTTGGCATGCTGACTTGCCTGCGCAAGGCTTTTGACCTGATGCGCCAGCATTATGGACGCGACGAAACGCTTGCTGGCCTGAATGCTGGAAACCGGCCGGAAGTCTACGACATGATCTGCCGTGCCGACACGATTGGTGTTTTCCAGATCGAAAGTCGGGCGCAGATGAGCATGTTGCCGAGGCTCCGCCCGCGGAAGTTTTACGATCTTGTTGTTGAAGTCGCTATCGTCCGGCCGGGACCAATCCAAGGCAATATGGTCCATCCCTATCTCAAACGGCGAGAAGATGAGCGCGACGGCCGGCCGATCACCTATCCAAGTCCTGAACTCAAAGAGGTTTTGAAACGGACGCTTGGCATTCCTCTTTTTCAGGAACAGGCGATGCAGATTGCCATCACTGCAGCCGGTTTCACACCTGCCAAGGCCGATGCGCTGCGGCGATCAATGGCCACCTTCAAACGTTCAGGTCGTGTCAATTCGTTCAGGAAGGACATGATCGATGGCATGCTCAAAAATGAATATCCTATCGAATTCGCCGAAAGCTGTTTCAAGCAGATCGAAGGTTTTGCCGAATACGGTTTTCCGGAAAGCCATGCGGCTTCCTTTGCTTTGCTCGTCTACGTCTCGTCCTGGATAAAGACTTTCTACCCGGATGTTTTTTGTGCGGCTCTCCTCAACTCCCAGCCCATGGGGTTTTATGCGCCTTCACAGCTCGTGCGGGATGCGCGCGAGCATGGTGTCGAGGTCTTGCCGGTTGACGTGAATTGGTCGGATTGGAACAGCTGCCTGGAACAAGGGCAATTCGACCCCAGGCGCATCGACCGCCGGCATGCCGAAATGCGTGATGTCATCCTCACCAAACATGCCGTGCGGCTTGGCTTTCGGCAGGTCAAAGGGCTTTCGGAAAAGGCGATGTGCGCAAAGCTGGTTGCCAATCGCGGGCAAGGCTATCATTCCGTTCGGGATCTTTGGTTAAGGTCGGGTTTGGAGAAGGCCGAGGTTGAGAAACTGGCCGATGCGGACGGGTTTCGTTCGATGGGGCTGTCTCGCCGTGAGGCTCTCTGGGCAGTTCGTGCGCTTGATGTCAAAAGTGCCGCGGAAAAGCTGCCTTTGTTCGATCAGGTTGCCCATCTCGATCTGCAACAGGAGCCGAAAGCACGATTGCCCGATATGTTGCCCGGCGAGGAGGTCATCGAGGATTATCGCGCGCTTTCCCTGTCACTCAAGGCTCATCCGGTTTCTTTCCTGCGAGATCGTTTGCAGGCGATGAATGTTTACCGCAGCGTCGATCTTCTGAATGTCCGAGGTGGGCGGAAGGTCACGATCGCCGGCCTTGTTCTGGTGCGCCAGCGGCCGGGCTCGGCGAAAGGCGTGATCTTCATGACGCTGGAAGACGAGACCGGGGTTGCCAACGCAATCGTTTGGCCAAAGACATTCGAGAAATACCGGTCAATCGTCATGGGCGCGCGCCTGGCCAAAATCTTTGGCCGTCTGCAAAGTCAAAGCGGTGTCATTCATACCGTTGTCGATCATATCGAGGATATGACGCCGATGCTGGGCCTGCTTCAAACGGAAATCCGCCGTTTCGCGGTTCTCGAACGAGCGGATGAAGTTCTCAATGGTCCTCGTCCCGATCCGCGGCGATCGCAACAGCGTCGAGTTTCATATCAGGAAGGAGATTTTTCGAGTGCTCAGTCGGGCATTGAATCGGCAAGAGTCATGCCGAAAGGCCGGAATTTCCATTGATCACGAAAATTTTTTATGAGCCCGGAAAGCGGAAAGCAGGCGCTTTGCAATATCTGCATATTACCGAATTGATTCATTTTCTTGACATTTGCCCCCTTGTTTGGGAAAGAAAGCGGATAAGCTAGGTCATGTTTCTGGATCGGCCCGAAAATGCTCGTCTGCAGCTGCAATTACATTACTGACAACGAAATCCGCGATGCCATTGTCGCGCTGCTCGATGAGGACTGTTGGCAGCTTATCGTTCCGGCCAAGGTGTATCATTCCATGGCCAAACGCGGTCGCTGTTGCGGCTGTTTTCCGAATGTCGTCGATCTGATCATTCGTACCACCGAAGACTATCACGCTCACCGCCACTCGACGGAAGCTGAAGTAGTTGATTATATGTCCCGCCTGAAACAACTCCACGAAGAAAACAGGAGAGCGGACATTGAAAGGCGACAAAAAAGTCATCGAGCGGCTTAACGAGGCTCTTTTCCTCGAACTCGGCGCCGTCAATCAATACTGGGTACATTATCGTCTTCTCGAGGATTGGGGTTACACCAAGCTCGCGAAGAAGGAACGTGCCGAGTCGATCGAGGAAATGGGCCATGCCGACAAGCTGGTAGCTCGTATCATTTTCCTCGAAGGTCATCCCAATCTGCAGACGCTTGCGCCGCTCCGTATCGGCCAGAACGTCAAAGAGGTTTTGGAAGCGGATCTTGCCGGCGAATACGATGCCCGCAAAGCCTACAAGGAATCCCGGGACATCTGTCACGCCGCCGGGGATTATGTCTCCATGAAGCTTTTCGAAGAACTGTTGATGGACGAAGAAGGTCACATCGATTTCCTCGAAACGCAGCTGGAACTCCTCGGCAAGATCGGTGAAGCGAAATACGGTCAGCTCAACGCCGATTCCGCCGACGTGGCGGAATAAAAGAGAAATCATCTGATCAAAACGCCGGCAGTTTTCGGGCTGCCGGCGTTTTGCGTTTAAAAAGTCACCCGTTGATCAAGCCGGCTTTCCGGCAAGATGCGAAAATTCCGCAACGACCTTCTGGTAGACCTCACGCTTGAAGGCCACGATCAGCTCGGGCAGGTCCGCCATAGGTTTCCAGTCCCAGGCATCGAATTCCTGATGCTGGCCGGATGGCGGGTTCTCGATATTGATTTCGCTTTCGTCACCATCGAAGCGGAAGGCGAACCAGCGCTGGGTCTGACCGCGATATTTGCCCTTCAAGCCGATACCAATGAGATGTGCAGGCAGATCGTAATTGATCCAGTCCTTTGACTCAGCCAGAAGTGTCACGGAGCGCATGCCGGTTTCTTCGAACAACTCACGCCGGGCAGCGACCAGCGCGTCCTCATCCTTGTCGATACCGCCCTGCGGCATTTGCCAGAGCTGGGGAGAGCCATCGGATTCGGAATTGTTCTGAGACAGGCGCCGTCCGACCCAGACGAGACCTTCGCGGTTCAAGACCATGACACCCACACAAGGGCGATAGGGCAGGCTGTCGGCGGATACCGGCTTCTTGTTCTTGCTCATGTCTTTTCCGTTCATGGATGGGCGGGATCGTTGACGAGAGCGGAAACGCCCACGATCTCGATGCCCCGGTTGCTGACTTCGCCAACCCATTGCTGGATTGCATCGACACTTTCATCGAAAGCCGAGGCGGAACCTATGGCAAAACCCTTGCGTCGGGCAATGCGCTCCAGTTCATCGAGCTTCTTCAGTATCTCGCCCTTGTCCAACTGTGCGTCCAGCGCCAGATCGGAGAAGGCATGTGGAAGCTGCAGCGGCTTGCCGATCGTTTCCGTCAGAGATTGCGCAGAAGATCCGTCGTCGAGAAAAAGCAAACCTCGGCCTGCAACATCGCGCAACACCGGTTCAAGGGCATCGGCGTCAGCCAGAAATCGCCCGCCGAGATAGTTCATCACGCCGGTGTAATTGGTGATCTTGCCCATTGCCTCATGCAGGTTTCCAATGTTTTCCTTCACGTTTGCTTGCGTGACCAGAGTGGATGCACCCGGATTGTTGCTCGGGTAATCAAAGGGTTCCATCGGAAGCTGGAGAAGGATTTCGTGGCCGTTGCGGCGCGCTTCCTGCATCCATCGCTGCAGGCTGTTGCCGGTTGCCGCAAAGGCAAGCGTAATTTCTCCGGGCAGTGTGCGGATTGCTTTCTGTGTGCCGGTCTGACTGAGCCCCAACCCACCAACGACGATGGCGATACGCGTGCCGCGCGCGCCAGACCATGGCCGTGCATACTGCTCCATCGGTCGCAATCCGTCGGGACCAACGATCGGAAGGCGTCCCTCCGGTGTATCTTCAATCAGATCATCGTTTGGCGTGGCTGCCATACGCGGATCCTGACCGATACGTTGTGCTTCAACGATCAACGGCCCATTGCTCGTCTCCCGTTGACCGGGGGAATAGGTCGTCACGATCTGGCCGTCGTCCATCTGGTTGCGCTGAATGGTTGCTCCGCCATTCGGGCCTGATCGTGCTACATTTGTATTTGTGGGTGAGGTGGCGGTCGGATTGCGGTCCTCCGCGGATGGTTTGGGCGTATTTTTATCAGCTACTGCTTCTGATTGCTGTAACGCAGGGTCAGATCGCGTGGCGTAGAGGGAAAAGCCGAGAATGCCTGCGCCAATCAAGCACCCGAAAATGACACCAAAGGAGTATCTGCGCGAACGCCGCTCGCGTGGCTGACGGTTCTGTCCAAGCGGTGCGTGTAGATCGGTGCCCAATGAACGCCTGTCCTGATGCTTTTTCCCTATAAATAAAGCCGACCCGAAATCGGGCCGGCTTTATTCTGATAGCGATGGTCTTACGGCTTTACAGCAGCAGCCGCCTTGTCCGGATGCGGCGGGAAGGCTGGATCAGTCTTGTTGCCGCGCAACAGGTCCAGCGCATAATTCAGCTGGATATCGTCCTTGGCTTCCGGTGGCACATAGGCGGCGGAGCCGGAGCCTTCTTCCGTTTCGCTCTGGCCGGTGATGTGACCACGCAGGCTGGATTCGCCCTCGGCCTTCACCTTACCCTGCAATTCTGGCGGCAGCGGTTGTTCAACCTTGATGTCCGGTTCGATACCCGTGCCCTGAATGGATTTGCCCGACGGCGTATAATAAAGCGCCGTCGTCAGGCGCAACGCGCCGGCATCGCCAAGCGGAATGATTGTTTGAACAGAGCCCTTGCCGAACGAGCGTGTGCCGACCACGGTGGCGCGCTTCAAATCCTGCAATGCGCCGGCAACGATTTCCGAAGCCGATGCGGAGCCGCCATTGACGAGAACGATAACGGGCTTGCCGTCAGTCAGATCGCCTGCGCTGGCGTTAAAGCGACGGGTTTCGTCGGCATTGCGGCCTCGGGTGGAAACAACTTCGCCACGTTCCAGGAAGGCGTCGGAGACGTTGATCGCCTGATCCAGAAGACCACCCGGATTGAGCCGCAGATCGAGTACATAGCCCTTCAGCTTGTCGGCCGGTACTTCTTCCTTGATCTTCTTGATCGCCTTTTCGAGGCCTTCATAGGTTTTTTCGGTAAAGGAGATCACTCGGACATAACCAACGTCCCCTTCGACCCGTGACTTGACTGCCTGAACGGCAATGGTGTCGCGCACGACGGTAATTTCAAGCGGCTTGTCCGCGCCCTGACGGATGATCGTCAGCTTGATCGGCGTATTGATCGGGCCGCGCATCTTTTCAACAGCGTCTTCAAGCTTCAGGCCGCGTACGGCAGTGCCATCGATCTCGGAGATGAAGTCGCCGGCCAGAACGCCAGCCTTGGCGGCAGGCGTATCGTCGATCGGGGTAATGACCTTCACCAGTTCATTTTCCATGGTGACTTCGATGCCGAGGCCGCCAAACTCACCCCGTGTCTGGGTGCGCATGTCGTCGGCATCCTTGGCATTCATGAAGCTCGAATGCGGGTCCAGCGAGGTCAGCATGCCATTGATAGCATTTTCGACCAGCTTCTCTTCATCCGGCGGCGTGACATACTGGGCGCGGACACGTTCGAAAACGTCGCCGAAAACAGACAGCTCACGGTAGGTCGAAGAACCGGCAGCCTGCGCCGGAACACCGGCTGAGTAGATCACGCTCATCGCGGTTGCACCCATGAGTGCGCCAACGATGACAAGAGAAGCCCTACGAATCATTGCGTGCCCTTCCAGTGTCCTTTTTGAGCCACCACGGTGCCGAATCGACCGGGCTGCCATCTTTCCTGAATTCAATGTAAAGCGTTGGTCGATCTGTTTCCAGCGCCAACGCCGTTGCGCTTGCTACTCTTTTATCACCCATCAAGGCGATCGGTTCACCCGCGAAAACGAACTTGCCTTGTCGCACATTCACGTTGCTCATGCCTGTCATAACCACGTGATAGCCGTCGCCGGCATTAAGAATCACCATCTGGCCATAACTTCTGAAGGCTCCGGCAAAAACGACAAGCCCATCGGCAGGTGCGGTCACTACCGCATTCGGACCCGATGCGAGCGTCAGACCCCTTGCCGGATGTCCGGTTCCGTCTGGATCGCCCCAGGAACGCAGGATATCGCCAGCTACAGGCAGCTCCAGCTTCTGCCTCAAACTTGAAAACGGATATGCGGGCGCAATGCGGTTTTTGTCAGGCACGCCGCTTTCAGCCAGTTGACGCGCCTTTTCACGTTCTTCGACGCTCAGCTGTTTCTGGCGTTCTTCTTCGAGGCGCGCTCGTTCTGCCGCATCACGGATGGAGGTTATGTCGTTTTCTATCGCTTCGATAAGGCCGCTCAAGCTTTCAGCGCGGGCGGCCAGTTCATCCGTGCGCTGTTGCTCTGCGGCAAGATCGGCAACGCCTGTCTGGCTCTGTTTATCGTTTTCGGCCATCAGAAGCTGCATGCGCTTGTCTTCTTCCAGGCTGGCGGTGATTGTTTCGGAAACGTGCTGTTTTTCCGTCGTCGCGTCTTTCTGAAGCGACGTCAGCGTTTCGAGATTGTTGACGAGAGTGGTCGCCTCCTTGCGCATTCCGGGAACAACCGCCCCAAGCAGAATAGCACTGCGCACCGATCCGAGAGCATCTTCAGGTGTCACCAGCAGGGCAGGCGGCGGGCTGCGCCCCATGCGTTGAAGCGCGGCCAGCACTTCCGCCAGTATGGCCCGGCGTTCATGCAGCGATTTCTTAATGGCATCCTGCCGGACGCCAAGCTGGGCAATTTTCTCTTCACTGGCAAGAATCTGCGCTTCCAGATCCTTGCGCCGTGTGGCTGAATCGATCAGCGCCTGCCGCAGGTTCGTCGTGCTCTTTTCCAGCTCGGCGATATTTTCTTCGATCAGTCTTGCTTTTTCCGAGGAGATATCGATGGAGCGCGTCAGCTCTTCCAGCTCATTGCGGGTTTCGTCGCGCTTGCGCTGGAGTTCGGCAGATGCATCATCGGGCGTGCCGGGGACTGCGTCCGGTGGCATTTGCGCAGGGTCAGTTGTCTGCTCCTGCGCCTGCGCGATGGCCAGCATGGTTGGCAGAAACGGAGAGGTGGCCAGCACAAAAACCGCCGCCGTTGCCGGCAGCGTTGCAGTCAACCCAATCCATGTCTTTCTCTTCATTCCGTCCCGCGAATCTGTGCCGGATTGCCTGATAGTAAGCAGATTCGGACTGTCTTGCCATACCGAACATCATCGACGGCAAATCGGCCGATCCTGTGATTCCGCATGATCTTAGACGCGGTGATAGGGATGGCCGGATAGAATGGTTACAGCGCGGTAGAGTTGTTCGGCCAACAGAATACGCACCAGCTGGTGCGGCCAGGTCATTGAGCCGAAATTGACGACGGCATCTGCGCGGTCTCGTGAGGATGGATCATGACCGTCCGCCCCGCCGATCGCCAGCATACAGTCCCGTTTTCCCTGATCGCGAAAGCGGCCAATCAGGGCCGCAAATGCCTCGCTGTCCATGGATTTTCCGCGCTCGTCGAGAATGATCAGAACGCTGCCTTCCGGCATGGCTTTTTCCAGCATGCCGGCCTCTTCGCGTTTGCGGGTTTCGGCATTGGAGGCACGGCTTTCCGCCACCTCTACCACGCGTGCAAATTCCAGTCCGACGGCTGGACCGGCCTTGGCCATTCTGTCCACGTAACGGGACGCAAGTTCCTTCTCAGGGCCGGCTTTCAACCGACCCACGGCAAAGAGACTGATCCGCATCTTTTCAAACCGCCATACTCGTTCGTTCCGACACGACCTTTCATACAGCCGTGCTGGATAGGAATTGGGCACCTAGCGGTTCAGCGTGAATACGGCGAACCCGTCAGTGCAATGTGTTTTCCTCGAAATCCGGTGCGGCCCACATTCTTTCGATATTGTAGAACTCGCGGATTTCAGGGCGGAACACATGGATGATGATGTCACCGGTGTCAATCAACACCCAGTCGCCGGCTTCCTGGCCTTCGACACGGGCGCCGCCGTATCCTTCGTCCTTGAGATCGGAAACGAGGTGATCGGTGATCGCCGAGACATGGCGGCTCGATCGCCCGGAGACAACCACCATATGGTCTCCCAGCGCCGATTTTCCGGCAATGTCGATAGTGACGATATCTTCGGCTTTGGAGTCCTCAAGGCTGGCGAGGACCAGTTCAAGAGCACGATGAGCAGCTTCGGCGCCGCGGTCCGTGCTCGTCGGGATGAGACGCTGGGTCTTTCCCTTGGCGTGTACTGTTGTCAGGGTTTTTCCTTTCGTCCAAGACAAAACAGGCACTCACGAATCCCTGATCTGTCGGGACTCGCAAGATTGAAGGTGGCATCGAACCGCTAATCTTTCAAGAGCGATGACAATTGCATTGCGACCTTCGCGGAATTGAGCGGTTCACGTTTGCTGTCGCGCCTTGGCGCGTAGCTGCGTGGAACTGACGGATGAACGGCGATCGTGCAGAAAGGTCCATGCCGGTGCGGGGCGCATGGCCAGATTTGCTGCGTCCTCTTCATCGACGCGGGCGTGATCATAGGCGCGGGCCATGGTCGAAGACACAAGCGACAGCGTGGCGCCCGGTCGATCGATGATGGCGATCGGGAAGGTAGACACGATCTGCCGCCAGTTTTGCCACAGATGAAAGGTCTTCAAACTGTCCGCCCCCATGATCCAGACGAAGCGGATACCTGGATTGCGAGCCGCAACATGGGCGACAGTATCGGCTGTAAACCGTGTCTCAAGATTCTGCTCGAACGCCGTCACCTTGATGCGAGGATCATCGATCAGACTTTCGCTTGCCGCGATACGATCTGAAAGAGAGGCCAGCTCCGATCGGCTTTTCAACGGGTTACCCGGCGTTACCATCCACCAGAGATTATCCAGCGCCAGCCGGCGCATGGCGATTTCCGCCACAAGCAGATGTCCCTCATGCGGTGGATTGAAGGAGCCGCCGAATAAACCAACGGTCATGCCGCGTTCGACATGCGGCATGCGCAGATAACGGCGGTCTACTGTCTCCCCCTCCACCAGCGATCAGGGCCTTGTCTGGCCGGTGCCATGCACGCGGTATTTGAAAGAGGTCAGCTGCTCGACGCCTACAGGGCCGCGGGCATGCATTTTTCCAGTCGAAATGCCGATTTCGCCTCCCATGCCGAACTCACCGCCATCGGCGAACTGGGTCGAGGCGTTATGCAGCAGAATGGCTGAATCGATCTCGTTGAAGAAACGCGCCACGACTTGAGCATCCTCAGCAATAACTGCTTCGGTATGGTGCGAAGAATAGGTGCCGATATGATCGATAGCGCCGGAAATGCCGTCCACCAGTTTTACCGAGATAACCGCATCGAGATATTCCGTGCTCCAGTCCTCCTCCGTTGCCGGAATGAGCTCGGGAATTCTGGCAAGCACATCGGTGGAACCGCGCACTTCACATCCGGCTGTCTTCAGATCATTCACCAGCGTCGTCAGCACGTTATCGGATGCCGATTTGTCGACCAGCAGCGTTTCGGCGGCACCGCAGACGCCGGTGCGGCGCATCTTGGCGTTGACGACGATGTTTTTGGCCATGTCGAGCTTGGCGGTAGCGTCCACATAAATGTGGCAAAGACCTTCGAGATGCGCGAACACCGGCACGCGCGCCTCGTTCTGGACGCGTGCGACAAGGCTTTTGCCGCCGCGCGGCACAATCACGTCGATCGCGCCATCAAGCCCTGAAAGCATCGCGCCGACGGCAGCACGGTCTGTGGTTGGCACCAACTGGATAGCATGCTCTGGAAGACCGGAGGCTTTCAAACCTGCAACGAGGCAGGCGTGGATAGCTTGCGATGAAAGGACCGAGTCGGAACCACCGCGCAAGATCACCGCATTGCCCGCCTTAACGCAGAGTGCGCCGGCATCGGCAGTCACGTTCGGGCGACTTTCGTAAATTACGCCGATAACGCCGAGCGGTGTGCGCACACGCTCAATCTGCAAACCGTTGGGGCGGTCCCAGGCGGCGATAACCTCACCCACCGGATCCTTGAAGTCTGCAATTTCACGCAGGCCCTGCGCCATGCCGTCGATACTTTTTTCGGTCAGCGTCAGGCGATCGATAAAGGAAGGCAGAAGGCTTTTGCCTTCGACATTTTTCAGATCGGCTGCATTGGCCGCCAGCAGCTCGTCTTTTGCTGCCAGAATTGCATCGGCCATGGCATGCAGAGCAGCGTTCTTTGCTTCTGTCGATGCTGTGGCAAGGCTTCGGGCCGCACTCTTGGCGTTGCGACCGAGCGTATCCATGATCGTGGTGACATGTGCCGTTTGGGCAACCTTATCCAGCATGGACCTCTTCCCTTATTTTCGTTTCCTCGGCCATCGAGAGATGGCCGGTTACGACCAGATCGTCGCGGTGCACCATGGCGGCGCGCCCTGCATAGCCAAGTATGCTTTCGATCTCGCTGGATTTGCGGCCGGCAATCTGCCTCGCTTCGTCGGCATCATAACTCGCAAGGCCACGGGCAATCTCGCGGCCGTCTGCACCGATAATCGCAACGGTATCGCCACGATGGAACTGCCCACTGATGTTGCGCACACCCGCCGGCAGCAGGCTTTTGCCGCTGTGCAGCGCGTTTTCCGCGCCTGCGTCCACATGCAGTTCACCGCTTGCCTGAAGATGGCCCGCGATCCATGTTTTTCGTGCATTAACCGGCGTGGTTGCCGGCGCGAACCACGATGAACGGACCCCATCCTCGATGGCGCGCAACGGATGATCCGTCTTGCCGGAAGCGATGATCATGGCGCAGCCGGCTGTGGTGGCAATCTTGCCGGCATCGATCTTGGTGCGCATACCGCCGCGCGAAAGCTCGGATGCCGCGCCACCAGCCATGGCTTCGATCTCGGGTGTGATTTCGGCAATTTCACTCAGGAACTGTGCCTGCGGATCGACATGCGGCGGCGCCGTATAAAGTCCGTCGATATCGGACAGCAGAACCAGAAGGTCGGCGCCGGCCATGGTCGCGACGCGCGCAGCCAGCCGGTCATTGTCGCCATAACGGATTTCCGAGGTCGCGACCGTATCGTTTTCGTTGATGATAGGCACTGCGCCCATTTTCATCAGCTGTTTCAGCGTTGCACGGGCATTGAGGTAACGTCGGCGCTCTTCCGTGTCGCCCAGCGTCAACAAAACCTGGCCTGCAACGATACCATCGCGTGACAGGCTCTCCGACCATGCACGGGCCAGAGCGATCTGGCCGACGGCTGCCGCGGCCTGGCTTTCTTCCAGCTTGAGGGCTCCGGCTGGAAGGTTCAGAACGGTGCGTCCCATGGCGATTGCGCCGGAGGAAACAACCATCACTTCAATGCCGCGGGCTTTCAGGGCGGCGATATCGGCGCAAACGGCGTCAAGCCATCGTGTTTTCAAGCCTGTTCCACGATCGACCAGCAAGGCCGATCCGATCTTGATGACAATACGGCGATGGCTGCTTAGCGGTTTGCGCACGACACTCATTCGTCGTCGTCCTCGTCGCTTTCTTCCTTGATCGGTGTGGAGCGATCCGGAAGCGCTGTCTCGCCAGTGCCGCTGGCCTTGACGATGACGTCGCGAAGTGCGCGCAGAACTTCGGTCATGCCCTTGCCGGTAACGGCCGAAATCAGGAACGGTTTCTGGCCGGATGCCTTTTCAAGCTCCTTTGCCTTCTTCTTCAGTTCCGTCTCATCAAGGATGTCGATCTGCGACAAGGCCACGATTACAGGCTTGTCGATAAGACCACCGCCATAAGCCTCCAGCTCGGTCTTCACAGTCTTGTATGACTTGCCGACATTTTCCTCCATCGAGGAAACCAGATGCAGCAGAACGCGTGTGCGCTCCACGTGACCGAGGAAACGGTCGCCGATGCCGACACCTTCATGCGCGCCTTCGATCAGGCCCGGAATATCGGCCAGCACGAATTCGCGACCGTCGATGGTGGCAACACCAAGGTTCGGATGCAGCGTCGTGAACGGATAGTTGGCAATTTTTGGCCGTGCACGCGTGACGGATGCGAGGAAAGTCGATTTGCCGGCATTCGGCAGGCCAACGAGGCCGGCATCGGCGATCAGCTTCAACCGCAGCCAGACTGTTTTTTCTTCGCCTTCAAGGCCAGGATTTGCCCAGTTGGGCGCCTGATTGGTGGCGGTCTTGAAATGCGAGTTGCCGAAACCGCCATTGCCGCCCTTGGCCAGACGAAAACGCTGGCCTTCACGCGTCAGGTCGGTGATCAGGGTTTCGTTGTCTTCCTCGAAAATCTGCGTGCCGACCGGCACTTTCAAGGTGACTTCGCCGCCATTGGCGCCGGTGCGGTTGCGGCCCATGCCGTGAATGCCGGTCTGCGCCTTGAAATGTTGCTGGAAGCGGAAATCGATCAGCGTGTTGAGGCCATTGACGGCCTCGACCCAGACATCGCCGCCGCGGCCGCCATCGCCGCCATCAGGGCCGCCGAATTCGACGAATTTTTCCCGTCGGAACGAGACCGCGCCGGCGCCGCCGTCGCCAGAGCGAATGTATACTTTTGCCTCGTCAAGGAATTTCATCTTTTTGCCGTCACTTGTCTGATAGTCGGTTTGCGGTTTGGATATCGCCCATAGGGGCCAAGGTCAAAGATTATCATGAAGTTCGTCAGCTATAACATCCAATATGGCATCGGCCTCGACGGCCGCTACGATCTCGAACGCATTGCGGCGAGCCTTGCCGGTGCCGATGTCATCGCCTTGCAGGAGGTCACCCGAGGATCTCCGGAAAACGGCCATGTCGATATGGTCGCGGCCCTGCAGGATCTGTTTCCCGACTTCTTTGTTTCTTATGGTGCCGGTTGCGACCTGTTGTTCGATTTCATCATCGAGAATGGCAGACGGAAGGAACGGCGTTTCCAGTTCGGTAATATGATCCTGTCGCGCTGGCCGATCCTTGCCACGCGCAACCTGCTTTTGCCGCGTAGCCACAGCGTCGGGCAACTCAATCTGCAGCGCAGCGCCGTTGAGGCTGTCATCGACGCACCGGACGGCGCGATCCGTGCCTATTCGGTTCACCTCGATCATGTCTCGCCCGATGAACGCATCGCCCAGATTGGTTTCCTCAAAGAGCGTGTGCTGAATTTTTCCGCGGAAGGCGGATCTTTGACGGGAGCGGCATCCCGAAATTTTCCCGAATTGCCGTTGCCGCAGGATTTTGTCGTTATGGGCGACTTCAACATGGAGCCGGAAACGCCGGAATACGTTGCCATGGTTGGACATGCCGACCGATTTTATGGCCGCGCCTTTCGCGCCAACCAGCCGGTTGACGTACTGGAACGCTTCGGACGGCTGACGCCCGATTGCTACAGCTGGATCGATCCACCTTCCGGCCCCCGCAAGGCGCATCTCGATTACTGTTTTGTCAATCATGGTCTTTTTCCCTGTGTCCGGGATGTTTTTGTCGATATGGATGCCATGGGATCCGATCATTTTCCGGTCTGGCTCGAAATCGACTGAGGGTGTTGAAAATGGATTGCCGGGGCAGCTTTTCGCCCCGGTATTTCACTTGCGGACGGTCTCCACGAAATCCCGTGCCGTCACTACCGTATCGATATGCATGACCATGGCGTTACGGGCGACGCAAAAGATGTCCCGGCAGCCTGTAATGGCGAAACCAAGCTTCTGTTGAACCCGCAGAGAGCCGGCATTGTCTGAAAACATTCCGGAATGTATTTCGGCTTCCGGCATGCATTCGAAAAATGCTTTCAGTGACCTGCCGGCTGCTTCCGTCATCAGCCCACGGTTCCAGGCGCTGCGGTTCAGCCAGTAACCGAGATGCCATTGACCGTGCCGAAGCTCGATGCTGACAACCCCGAGATGACGTCCATCAGTATCGCAGATGGCAAAATTCCATTCAGGCAGCTTGCTGGCTGCCTGTTGCTTTAGCCAATCTACCGCGTCCTGCTTGTGGAACGGTGCGGGCACCCGCGTCAGCATTCGCGACACCGAAAAATCGGCGAGTGATATAGCGATGGCATCGGCATCATCGATGCTGTGCGGTCTCAGCAAAAGTCGTGGTGTGCGGATAACCGGGCAAGGGCCGAGATTGATGCGAATAGCCGGCTTTTCGGCTTGCAGGGCGATCATCGCATTTCCCCCCAACTTCTCAGCGACATCCATGTCTTGCGATCCAGACGGAACCATTCGACCGGCACCATGCCGCCCAGCGCCAGTGAACCGACCATGCCGGATCCCTGAAACTGAAAACCGCATTTCTGGATGACGCGGCGCGATGCGATATTGGTAACCCGGCAACGCGCGTCGATATGATCGATCTCACGGGTGCGGAAAGCCATGTCGATCAGCGCGTGTGCCGCTTCGGTCGCAATGCCCTGGTTCCAATAAGGTTCGCCCAGCCAGTAGCCGATTTCGAGCGTGGCTGGGTCTTCCTGGGGCTCCAGCGCGCAGCAGCCGAGGAATTTGCCGTTATCGGCGTTGGTAATGGCATAGACGCATTTGCCAATCACGCCATCTTTCGTACGTCGCACAAAGTCTGCGGCGTCTTTGGCCGTGTATGGGTGCGGCATGCGTGCGACCATGGTCGCAATATTCGCATTGTTGGCGAGATGGGCAAGTGCGTCGATGTCTTCTTCGTGGGGGGCGCGCAAAACGAGCCTTTGCGACAATAAGACGGGGCAACTGCTCCTTAAGCCATCGGGCCTTGGCCGCTCTTCGGGCAGCCGGGACTGGCTGCTCCTCAACAATTCGCCTTGCATGTTCAGTCTCCTTCGTGAGGACAAGAAAAAGGGGAGGTGGGTGGTGTCCCATCTCCCCTTTTCTTTGACTGAACCTTTAACGTTCAACCGGGTCGATGAGACGCCGGTTGCTAACGCTTGCCGGCTTTATTCTGCGGCTTCGGCTTTCGGCATCACGGACACGTACACGCGGCCGTTAGCCTTCGTACGGTAGTTCACGTTGCCGGCGGTGAGCGCAAAAATGGTGTGGTCCTTGCCGAGACCGACATTGGCGCCCGGATGCCACTGCGTACCGCGCTGGCGCACGATAATGTTGCCTGCGATGACGACTTCGCCACCGAACTTCTTCACGCCGAGGCGCTTGGAATTTGAATCGCGACCGTTACGCGACGAACCGCCAGCTTTTTTATGTGCCATGGGAGTTCTCCTTTAAACCTACGAAACCCGATTAAGCGACGATGTCGGTGATACGAACGACCGTGTGATGCTGGCGATGACCGCGAATACGCTTGGAATTCTGACGGCGACGCTTCTTGAAGGACAGAACCTTCTTGCCACGGTTATGCTCAACGACTTCAGCCTTGACGATGGCACCAGCAACAAAAGGTGCACCGAACTTGGCATCGGCGCCAACGCCGACGACCAGGATTTCGTTGAATTCTACGACTGCACCAGCTTCGGCTTCCAGCTTTTCGATGGTGAGCACGTCGTTGGCGGCCACGCGGTACTGCTTACCGCCGGTCTTGATGACTGCGAACATTATTTATCCTTTCATGTTCGTTCCGGCTCTTCCCCGAAAGGCGGCCGTCTTTTTGTCAGTCGGGATGGCAGGCTGAAGGTTACCCAACGGACCTGCCGGTGAAAATCTGTGGGGCCAGCGTTGAAGCCAAAACCACACAAACAAAGAGGCGAGGAAAGCTTTCCACGCCTGATTGCGTGCGGGAATACGTGACGTTTAAAAAACTGTCAAGGTGACTATCTACAAAGAGTTTCTTTTGGCCCCTTGCCAGCCTGGATTTTCATCGCTATGAACCGCGTCGCGCTGACCAACGCGTCATCATGCTCAAGCGGAGAGGTGGCTGAGTGGTCGAAAGCACCGCACTCGAAATGCGGCATACGGGCAACCGTATCGTGGGTTCGAATCCCACCCTCTCCGCCATGATTTTCACGAAATCATATTTTCTTACGACCAAATTTTCTTGCACTCAGTGGCGCCTTGTGCTGATGCGAAAATTTTGGTGTCAGCGACACCCGATCAAGTCTCTGCTGTTCAGATGGATTTGTGGTAGACGGTGATCATGAACGTGTTTTCCGATGTCGCCCCCGTCTATCATCCGCCTCTTGAGCCTTATCTATACCTTCTTCATCAGGATGCGGATTTTCTCGTGTTCGATAAGCCGAGCGGCTTGTTGTCCGTGCCCGGACGTCATCCTGCGTTGTCGGATAGTCTGCTGACGCGCGTGCAAAAGGAATTTCCGAAAGCGCTTATCATCCATCGGCTGGATAAGGATACGTCCGGCCTTGTGCTGATGTCGCTGAACCGCAAGGCACATGCCTTTGTGGCTGCGCAGTTCGAGGGGCGTACGACACGCAAGTCTTATGTTGCAGAAGTGTGGGGGCGTGTTGAGGAGAAAGAAGGGTTGATTGACCTGCCCTTGGCAATCGATCCGGACAACAAGCCCAGACATCGCGTTGATACCGAACATGGGAAGCCGGCGCAGACGCGCTTTCAGGTTCTTGGCTATGGCGAGAAGACGACACGGCTTCGTCTGTTTCCTTTAACGGGGCGTACTCACCAGCTGCGTGTGCACATGAAGGCCACGGGGCATGTCATCCTTGGCGATGAATTTTATGCGGAAGGTGAGGCTTTATCTGCGGCGAACCGACTTCTTTTGCATGCCGAACAACTGAGTTTTCATCATCCTGATGGCTCAGATGTGAGTTTTTCGGCTCGCGTTCCTTTCTGAGGCAGATCATGGCGCAAAAATTCGAGCAATCCTCATTGGTCGTGGATTTTGTCGGTGGAGCTGTCGGCCATCGTTTTCGGTCTGGCGAAGGGCGAGGCCAACCACTCGCAAAAGCTGCTGGATTTGCCAGCGGGATCACGCCTGACATTGTCGATGCCACCGCTGGTCTCGGTCGGGATGCATTTTTCCTCGCCTCGCTTGGTGCACGCGTGACGCTGATCGAACGGTCGCAAACCATGCATGACTTGCTTGCCGAAGGGTTGGAGCGTGCGCGTGCGGAGGGTGGACGTCATGCCGAGACCGTATCTCGCATGACCTTGATGCATGGTGATTCCCGCGAGTTGTTGTCACAATTGTCACCGCAGGTGGTGTTGATCGATCCGATGCATCCGCCTCGCGATAAGACTGCTTTGGTGAAAAAGGAAATGCGGCTGATTCGCGATATTGTCGGCACCGATCCGGACTCACAGGCATTGATGCAGGTCGCGTTGCAGACCGCGCAAAACCGAGTCGTTCTGAAATGGCCTTTGCGGGCAGAACCGATACCAGGCGTGCGAAAACCGTCGCACCAGATCATTGGAAAAAGCACGCGCTACGACGTTTTCGTCAATGCGAAGATCGTCAGCCAGGCGTCATAAGCCGTTCGTTTTGCTAATCGTTATTCTCGTTAGCGCGGGTCTTCCAGCCGTGTTACCAATTGCTAGCATGCGGCAAAAAACATAGCGGTTTTGGCTTTATGTGCCCAAACCGCGCGATTTAGATCAAAGCGCCTGGTTTTGTTCGATGTCAAGTTTCCCGTGGAAGATGCGGTTCCTGTCTCGGGCAATGCAGTCATGCTTGCTGTTTTCATCCCCTGCGCCGGGAACCGGCATTGTGTTGACCATCACTTTTTCGGATGCGCCTCAATCAAAGCGGGAATGAACCACCATGTCGATCAATTCTCTCGTGAAGCTTAATGAACTTGTTGTCCGGGTAGCCGCCGCCCAGAAGATCTATGCCGGCTTTTCCCAGGAGCAGGTCGATGAAATTTTCAGAAGTGCGGCTTTGGCGATAGCCAATTCGCGTATCCCTCTGGCCAAGATGGCCGTCGAGGAAACCGGCATGGGAGTGATGGAGGACAAGGTGGTGAAAAATCACTTTGCTTCCGAATACATCTATAACAAATATAAGGATGACCGCACTTGCGGAGTGCTTTCGGAAGAGCCGGAATATGGCATTCAGACGATCGCTGAACCGATCGGGTTGATCTGCGCGATCGTGCCGACCACCAACCCGACATCTACGGCGATCTTCAAAGCGCTGATCGCGCTCAAGACCCGCAACGGCATCATCTTTTCCCCGCACCCGCGCGCAAAAAATTCGACTTGCGAAGCGGCTCGTCTGGTTCTTGAAGCCGCTGTTAAGGCTGGCGCGCCAAAAGATATTATCGGCTGGATCGATGAGCCGAGTGTCGAGCTTTCCGACGCATTGATGCGCCATAAGGATATCAATCTTATTCTTGCAACCGGCGGACCGGGAATGGTCAAGGCTGCCTACTCGTCGGGCAAGCCGGCTATCGGCGTCGGCGCTGGCAATACGCCTGCCGTCATTGATGAATATGCCGATATCAAGCGTGCGGTTGCTTCCATTCTGATGTCGAAGACATTCGACAACGGCGTCATTTGCGCTTCAGAACAGTCGGTCATCGTCGTCGAGCATGTTTACAATGCCGTGCGCGAACGTTTCCGCAGCCATGGCGGCTATATCCTCTCCAGTAACGAGGCTGGTGCGGTCAAGGACCTGATCCTGAAAAACGGCTCGTTGAATGCCGGAATAGTTGGTCAGTCGGCGCGCAAGATTGCGGATATGGCCGGCTTCCAGGTGCCGGCGGACACCAAGGTGCTGATCGCCGAGGTGGAAGCGACGGATGAAAGTGAAGCCTTTGCGCATGAAAAGCTTTCGCCGACGCTTGCCATGTACAAGGCGAAGGGTTTCGATGACGCTTGCGAGAAGGCGGAGGCGCTCGTGGCGTTGGGCGGTATTGGCCACACCAGCGTGCTTTACACCGATCAGGACCTTCAGCCCGAACGTGTCACCGCATTCGGCGCCAAGATGAAAACGGCGCGTATCCTGATCAATTCACCGGCTTCGCAAGGTGGCATCGGCGACCTTTACAATTTCCGTCTGGCGCCATCGCTGACACTGGGTTGCGGCTCATGGGGCGGCAATTCGATTTCGGAAAATGTCGGTCCTCAGCACCTGATCAACAAAAAAACGGTCGCCATGCGCGCGGAAAACATGCTCTGGCACAAGCTGCCGCCCTCGATCTATTTCCGACGCGGAAGCCTGCCCTTTGCGCTGGACGATCTGAAGGACAAGAAGCGTTGCCTGATCGTTACCGACCGATTCCTGTTCGAAAATGGTAACGTCAACGATACGGTTCGGATGTTGAAGGGCCTTGGTATCGAAGTCGAAGTCTTCTTCGAAGTCAGTGCAGATCCGACGCTGGCGGTGGTCCGCAAGAGTGTCGCCCTGGCAAACGCCTTTCAGCCAGATTTGATCCTTGCTTTCGGCGGCGGTTCGCCGATGGATGCGGCCAAGATCATGTGGGTAATGTACGAACATCCGGAAGTGGAGTTTGCCGATCTGGCGCTGCGCTTTATGGATATTCGCAAGCGCATCTATCGTTTTCCGAAACTCGGCGCAAAAGCCATGTTCGTTGCGGTTCCCACGACATCGGGCACCGGTTCGGAAGTCACGCCGTTTGCGGTCGTGACCGATGAAGTGACCGGCGTAAAATATCCGATCGCTGATTATGAACTGACACCGCATATGGCGATCGTCGATGCCAATCTTGTCATGGACATGCCGAAATCGCTGACCGCGCATGGCGGTATCGATGCCGTTACCCATGCTCTGGAATCCTATGTGTCGATCATGGCCAACGAATATAGCGATGGTCAGGGCCTGCAGGCACTGAAACTGCTCAAGGCCTACCTGCCGTCGGCTTATAAAAACGGTGCGCAGGATCCGAAGGCTAGAGAGCAGGTCCACAACGCATCGACGCTTGCCGGCATCGCCTTTGCCAATGCCTTCCTCGGCGTATGCCACTCGATGGCACACAAGATCGGCGCGGAATTCCATCTGGCGCACGGTCTGGCCAACGCTCTGCTGATCTCCAACGTCGTGCGTTACAATGCGGTCGATAATCCGACCAAACAGGCTGCTTTCAGCCAGTATGACCGTCCGAAGGCCTTGTGCCGGTATGCAGAGATTGCCCGCCATCTCGGCCTAGGCGGCAAGAACGATGCAGATTCTGTCGAGAAGCTGCTGCAGTGGCTGGAACAGCTCAAGCGGGATCTCGACATCCCCGTTTCCATTCAGGCGGCCGGTGTGGCGGAGGCAGATTTTCTGGCCAAGGTCGATAAGTTGGCGGAGATGGCTTTCGATGACCAGTGCACCGGCGCCAACCCGCGCTATCCGTTGATCGGAGAAATCCGTCAGGTCCTGCTCGCCAGCTATTACGGCCGCCCTTACGTCGAAGGTGAGGATGAAAAGCCGGTCGTGGAAAAAACGGTCGTCACGCTCAAGGCTAAAGCATAATGTAATACCCGAAATGAAAAGGGCGGCTGCGGTTTTTGCAGTCGCCCTTTTTCGTGAGCATCTTTCCTGCGGCGAACCACAGGAAAGGCGGCCGTGTTTACCAGTAACCCAAAACCTTCCACCAGATACCACCGACGATGGCGAAGATGGTGAGGTTGATGACGCACATCACAAAGCCGACGCCCCACCATTTACTCATGGTCACGTAACCGCTGCCAAAGACGATTGGCGAAGTGCCGGTGGCGTAGTGGGTAAGCGTCATCATGATGCCCGAGCCGGCGGCCATCATCAGGATGAAGATGCCGTGATATTCCGCCGGGATAAGCATGACGCCAACGGTGAGGAAGGCAAGCATCATGGCGCTGACATGTGCCGTGGTGCTGGCGAACATGTAGTGTGCGAACGTGAAGACCAGCACCAGCACGGCTGCTGTCAGCTGCCAACTTAGGTCGGCTGCGGTAATCGCATCCTTCATGCCGTTCGAGAACCAGCCGATAACGCCGAGCTTGTTCAACTGATCGGCCATCATCACCAGTGCGCCGAACCAGATCAGCGTATCCCAGGCGCTTTTTTCACCCAGAACATCGTTCCAGTCGATCGTACCGGTGATCAACAAGGCGAATAGGCCGATCAGTGCAACGACGGTTGGATCGAGCGTGAAGGCTGGACCGAAAATCATGGCAGGCACGTTTGCCCACAACAGCAGCAAGAGTGCAAAAGTGGCAACCATCACCCATTCCTTCGCCGAGACAGGACCCATGTCGGTGAGTTCCTTGCGGGCATAGGTGACGGCATCAGGGGTCTTTTTCAGCTCCGGCGGCGACAGCGCATAAAGCACGAGCGGCATGACGAGCAGAGCAATCACGCCGGGGATGAACATGGCGAGCGCCCATGTGACCCAAGTGAGATGGATGGTGCCACCGGTTGCCTTGGCGACATATTCCAGAACCAGTGGGTTCGGAGCCGTTGCGGTCACGAACATCGCCGACGAGATCGGATTGGCGTGATAGTTGACCAGCGCCAGATAGGTACCGACGCGGCCCTGGGTACCTTTAGCCGGATCTGAATCGAAGGCATTGGCGATCGACTTCATGATTGGATGAATGATGCCGCCGCCGCGCGCCGTGTTGCTGGGCGTGAATGGTGCAAGGACGAGTTCGCAGAACACCAAGCCATAACCGATGCCGAGCGTGCGTTTGCCGAGAAGGGCGATGAAATAAAGCCCGATTCGACGTCCGAGCCCGGTCTTTCTCAGGCCAAGCGAAATCAGAACTGCAATGACGATCAGCCAGATCAGCGGGTTTGCAAAACTGCCGAGTGCGTCGGCAACGGCGCCTTTCGAGCTGGGCGAGGTAACTTGCGCCAGCGAAACGATAACGATGGCCATGGTGGCCATGACGCCGATCGACATGACCTTCAGGATGATTGCGAGAATGGTCGTCAGAAAGATCGCCAGCATGACCCAGCCATTTTCATCCAGACCGGCTGGGGCAGGGATCGCGAGAAGGGTGAGAAGAAAGGCGGTGGTGACAATCGCAGGGATGATCCGGAAAGGCACCGCTTGTTTGAAATAGTTCAGAATAGCAGTCAAATTCGTGGGCATTTCTTTTGTCCTCTGGACACTGCGGGCATCCCCGCCTGACGTCCTCCCACTTGACTGATCGCATTTTTGGGCTGAGGCGCTCTTGATATTAATCAAGAGAAGAGCGCGATTTCGCTCCGATCGACGCGGCGGTCAAACCGTCAGAACACAATCAGCTGCACGGCTATGTTCGCGAATGAGCGCGCCATTCCTGAGATCGTTTCCTTCCGTTTTTGTGCGTGCTGTTGTTTCATCGAAACCAAGATCAAGCCATCGCTGCATCAATCGTTTTTCCAGCAGCGCAACGGGTGGAGAAATCAGGATCGAGTAGTCGAACTGTCCATCAAGCGCCGACCACGGTACTTGGGCAAGCAACAGATAATTGCCTTCGATCAGCACGAAACGGGTCGATTGAGCGACGATACGGGCCGAAGCGATAGAGATTTCGCGTGATCTGTCGAAAACCGGTACGAGAACTTCGCCCTCGGTGGTTTTGACGGCGCGAACGATGTCGAGGAAACCGCGTGCATCGAAAGTCTCTGGCGCGCCCTTGCGTGGCAGCAAACCCTTTTCCCGCAAGACACCATCATCCATGTGAAAGCCGTCCATCGGCAACACTTCGGCGCTTTCGTGCCTTGCCTTGAGTGCCGTGGCTAGTTCGTCCGCCAGCGTCGATTTTCCAGCGCCCGGCGGGCCTGCTATTGCGACGAGAAAACGTTGTTTGTCGCCCGCACGTTCGATGATTGTGCGGGCGAGTTCGTCGGTGGTCATTGTCATGCGGCAAGCGGCTCCGGTGCCTTGGCGCCGGTCATGAAAGCGACGGCGTCCGACATCGTATAGTCCTTCGGATTGATGACGGTAAGACGTTTGCCCAGCCGGTGGATATGAATGCGATCGGCGATTTCGAAGACATGCGGCATGTTGTGCGAAATGAGCACGATCGGGATGCCGCGCGAGCGCACGTCGAGGATCAGTTCCAGCACACGCCGGCTTTCCTTGACGCCAAGTGCCGCCGTCGGTTCATCGAGAATGATAACCTTTGAGCCGAAAGCCGCAGCGCGCGCCACTGCCACCCCCTGACGCTGGCCACCTGACAGCGTTTCCACCGCCTGGTTGATGTTCTGGATGGTCATCAGGCCAAGCTCGGAAAGCTTTTCGCGGGCCATTTTTTCCATGGCGCCGTGATCGAGCTTGCGCAGCACCTTCCCCATGAAGCCGGATTTGCGGATTTCACGGCCGAGGAACATATTGTCGGCGATAGACAGCGCCGGTGAGAGCGCGAGATTTTGATACACGGTTTCGATACCGGCCTTGCGGGCTTCGATCGGCGAGTTGAAATGGACGAGCTCGCCGTCCATGCGGATCTCGCCTTCATCGGGACGAATGGCGCCGGATATCGCCTTGATCAGCGAGGATTTGCCGGCACCATTGTCGCCGATCACGGCGAGAATTTCGCCGGGATAGAGGTCGAAATCTGCATTGTCGATGGCGGTGACGCGGCCGTAACGTTTGACGAGGTTGCGCCCGGTGAGAATGGGAGTTCTTGTATCGGTCATCAGCGTGAAGCCTTTCTGATCCATTGGTCGGCTGCAACAGCGACGATGATGAGAACACCGATCAGGAGATAGGTCCATTGTACGTCGGTGCCGAGCAGGCGCAGGCCCAGCGAAAAGACGCCGACGATCAGCGCGCCGAACATCATGCCGAGAATGGAGCCGCGCCCACCAAACAGCGAGATGCCGCCAATCACCACGGCGGTGATCGATTCGATATTGGCGAACTGGCCAGCGGTCGGTGAGACCGAACCGATACGGCCGATCAAAGCCCAACCGGCCAACGCACAGATGATGCCGGAGATGACGTAAACAGAAATCAGCATGCGTTGCACATTGACGCCGGATAGGTCGGCGGCCTCCGGATCATCGCCTACCGCGTAAAGGTGGCGGCCCCAAGCCGTATGGTTCAGCACATACCAGAGCAGGGCGACAAGCAGGATCATGGCGATGACGCCATAGGTGAAGACAGCACCGCCTATTCGGAATGTTTCACCGAAAAACTGCAGGATAGGCGCGTTGGCGTCAATTTCCTGCGCGCGGATCGTTTCGTTGGAGGAATAGAGAAAATTGCTGGCAAGAACGATCTGCCACATGCCGAGCGTGACGATGAAGGGGGGCAGCTTCACCCTGGCGATCAAAACGCCGTTGATGAAACCACAGAGCGCGCCGGTAATGAAGCCACAGACAATCGCGAGTTCCGGCGGCAGGCCGTAGCGAAAAGTGAACTGGCCCATCACGACCGATGAAAGTACCATGATGGCGCCGACCGAAAGGTCGATGCCGGCGGTCATGATGACCAGAGACTGGGCAGCGCCAACGATGCCGGTGATCGCAACCTGTTGCAGGATCAGCGTCAGCGAGAATGCCGAGAAAAACTTGCCGCTAAGCGTCATGCCGAAAACGATCAGCGAAACCACCAGCACGATCAGCGATACGGCAGATGGGTTGGAATGCAGGAAGTGGCGGAATTTATGAAGGGCCGATGGCTTGTCGTGATCGAAGGAGGCGACATCCTTCGAGCTGTCCTTCAATACTTTTTCGTAGTCGCTATGCGGTGCGCTTGCCGCTGGCTCGCTCATGAAATCCTCCCGCTTTATCGTGTGCCCGGTTCAGTCCGGGTTGTCGCGGCGGGCCGATGGCGCTTGCGCTGCCGGCCCGCCAATGTTGGCTAGAGGATCAGCCCCAGCACTTTCCAAGACCTTCCTTGGTGTCGATCGACTTGATCGACGGAACCGGCTTGTCGGTGACGAGCGTGACACCAGTATCGAAGAAGGTCTTGCCTTCGGTCGGCTTCGGCTTTTCACCGGTATCGGCAAACTTCTTGATCGCCTCGATACCAAGCGATGCCATCTGCAGCGGATATTGCTGCGAGGTGGCGCCGATAGCACCATCGGCAACGTTCTTGACGCCCGGGCAACCGCCGTCGACTGAAACGATCAGAACATCCTTTTCGCGACCAACGGCCTTGAGCGCTTCATAGGCGCCGGCAGCGGCCGGTTCGTTGATCGTGTGAACGACGTTGATGGTCGGATCCTTCTGCAGAAGGTTTTCCATCGCCGTGCGGCCACCTTCTTCGTTACCGTTGGTGATGTCGTGGCCGACGATGCGCGGATCGTTTTCGTCACCGATCTTGTTCGGATCCTTCGGGTCGATGCCGAAACCAATCATGAAACCCTGGTCGCGAAGAATATCGACGGAAGGCTGAGAGGGGGTGAGGTCAAGGAAGGCTACCTTGGCGTCCTTGGCCTTATCGCCCAGCGTATCCTTGGCCCACTGGCCGATCAGCTTTCCGGCGAGCAGGTTGTCGGTCGCGAAAGTCATGTCGGCAGCATCGATCGGCTCCAGCGGCGTGTCGAGAGCGATCACCAGAAGCCCTGCATCGCGGGCCTTTTTCAGGTTCGGCACGATGCCCTTGGTGTCGGAAGCGGTGATCAGAATACCCTTGGCGCCATCGGCGATGCAGGTTTCGATTGCGGCAACCTGGCTTTCGGAGTCACCGTCGATCTTGCCGGCATAGGATTTCAGCGTGACGCCGAGTTCCTTTGCCTTGGCTGTCGCGCCTTCCTTCATCTTCACGAAGAAGGGGTTGGTATCGGTTTTGGTGATCAGGCAGGCAGAAACATCGGCAGCCTGTACCGGTGCTGCAAACACGACGCCAAGCGCCAACGCCCCGAACGACAGGGACAATACGGATTTTTTCATGATCTCCTCCCAGAGACGTCGTCCGCGCGGCGGACGGGTTTTGATCGATACAGACCCGGATTGAGCCAGCTGCCTCCTCCAGACATGCCTGCATCCTCGCAATTTGCATAATCGCAAAACGCATCGGCCTGTCAATAATTAATTCCGATTGAATTATTTATTCCTTCTTGTCATGCTGTGTCTGGCGTGAGAGAGCGAAGGCAAAGGGAGGTGCTGGATGTCGATCACCGATGGCCCGCTTTCCGGGCCGGTTTCTTCTGCCGGTTTTTCCGGTGGTTCCAATCAGACGCGTGTGCGCGCCTATAACGAGCGACTGGTTCTGTCGCTGGTGCGGCTGCATGGCGCCTTGTCGAAAGCGGATATTACCCGGCTCAGCGGTTTGTCGGCGCAGACGGCTTCGGTCATCATGCGCGCGCTGGAAAAAGACGGGCTGCTTTTGCGCGGCGAGCCGTTGCGTGGTCGTGTCGGGCAACCATCGGTGCCGATGCGGCTTAATCCCGATGCGGTGCTTTCATTCGGGGTTAAGATCGGCAGACGCAGCGCCGATCTGGTGCTGATGGATTTTGTTGGTAATGTCCGTAAACGTTACCATGAGACCTATGCATATCCGCAGCCTGAAGAAATTCTAAGGATCATTACGAACGGCCTTGCCGATATCGAAAAGCAGATGAGCGCGGAAGAACAGGCGCGCATTGCCGGCATCGGCATCGCCGCACCTTTCGAATTGTGGAACTGGGCAGACGAAATCGGGGCGCCGAGCGGAGCGATGGAGGTCTGGCACGGTGTCGACCTGCAAGCCGAAGTGGCGGCTCGGGTGACACATCCCGTCTATCTTCAAAATGATGCCACCAGCGCCTGCGGTGCTGAACTGGTCTTTGGTGTCGGCTCAACCTATCCGGATTTTATCTATCTGTTTATCGGCTCCTTTATCGGCGGCGGTATCGTTTTGAATTCCAGCATCTTTTCCGGGCGGACTGGTACGGCGGGCGCGGTGGGCCCCCTGCCGGTGCGCGGAAGAGATGGTGAAAATCGCCAGCTTCTGGATATCGCCTCGATCTTCGTTCTGGAAAACATGTTGCGCGAGCGTGATATCGATCCGCAACCGCTGTGGTATTCCGCCGATGAGTGGGTCGATTTCGGTGAGCCGCTGGAATTGTGGATACAGGCAACGGCCGCCGCATTGGCGCAGGCCATTGTTGCCGCCGCCTCGATCATCGATTTCGGTGCTGCCGTGATCGATGGCGGATTTCCCTCCTGGGTCAGGAATCGTATCGTCACCGCGACGCTCGAAGCGGTCGCGAGGCTCGATCTGCGCGGCGTCGTCATTCCCGATATCATCGAGGGGAAAGTTGGCTCGCAAGCACGCGCCATTGGTGGCGCCAGCCTGCCGATCTTTGCCCGTTATCTCACCGACCAGTCGGTTCTGCTGAAGGATGTCGGTGAGGCCTGATATGGATTTCAGTCTTGCGGGTGCTGGGTTTTCAGCCAGGAATCGAGCGCTGCGATAACGGCAAGGCGAAGGCTGGCTTGTCGGGCCAGTGCTCTTGTCAGCGAGCGCCCCTCGGACGGAAAGCCGGCCTCCTTCATGACGTCTGCCGGCGATAATCTACGCGCGGTCATGATGGCTTCAAGCCGTTGTACGGTATGGGGCAGAAGATAACGGCCATTGGCGATAAGAGGCTCTTGTTTTTCTCCGATCACAGCGGGACTTGCCGCGACTGTGCGGTTCGCGCCGATCTTGGCCAGGAATTGCGCTCGCTCTTCGGCATTGGCCTTGCCCCAGGCTTTCAACAGTTTTTCGACTGGTGTGGCCTTCGTTTCGATACCGGCTTTCACCAGAGCCTTTTTCAACGACGGAATGCGCCCGGTAACGAGCTGTGCATGGATGTCCGGAAACTCTTTTTTCAGGCGTTGCCCGGCCAAGGACTGGCGCTTGCGCGTCTTCGACATCGTTACCCCATGCGTGTTCATGGCCTTCCTTTAGAAGCTGGCGTGTGTCGATGCCACAGGAAATCGGGACAGGCCCGAAATCGTCGGGTCAATCGCATCAACACTTTCTTAAGTTTTGCGCTCTATGGCCGAATCATAGGCCCGCATGATGCGGGATCAAAAGGAAGGATTCCTTGTCATGCTTACACGGATTATCGTGTCGGCAAGCCTTGCGGTATTTGTCGCTACCCAAGCGCCGGCGATGCTGGCCTCCGGTACGGAGAGCAAAGCCGCAGTTGCGCAGCCGGTTTCAAGCCACCCCACATCTCATATTTCGACCAGCGCCAAGCTTGAAGCAGGCCGGGATGGTCATTTCAGCGGTCGCTTTGTCCTGAATGGCCGCGCCGTCGATGCCGTTATCGATACGGGGGCAACTTTCGTTGCGCTCAATGAATCCGTCGCTCGCGAGATCGGCATCCGTTCTGAAGATCTGATCTACAACTACACGGTCGCCACCGCCGCGGGAGATATCAAGGCGGCGCGTGTGACAGTCGCCAGTCTTTCTCTCGGCGATGTCTCGATGAAGAATGTCGATGCGCTCGTCGTGCGTGAAAACGCTTTGCCTTCCGCGCTGATCGGTATGAGCTTTCTCGGGCGGTTATCGTCCTACTCGGTGGCCGGCGGCACGATAAACCTCATCCAGTGAGCAGGGTGAATTTTCCGACAGGGTGCCGGTAGGTCTCGATATTTCTGGGAATAGCGTTAACGCTTGATTAACAAATCAATTACTAAAACGCTAATATTGCCTACGCAGCATATGCGAATCAGCTTCGCTGTGCGCCGCGTGGATCCAGATTTTTTGATTGCGGCTGCTTTATGAAATCGATTGCGACGGCATTTCTGTTGGTGATGACTTTGGCGGGCTGCAATTCCACCGCTGGTGTCAGCCGTTTCCAGCCGACACGCAGCGTGTCAGCTACAGAAGCCCTCGTCTTTCCCCCTCCCGGTGGACCGGCTATCGTCGCCGTTATCGAGCGTCGTTATCGCAACGGCATCGAGCAGGACATTGCGTTGCGCACGCAATCCTCGGTGCCCGGGCAGAATTCGATCAAGATAAAATTCGTCGGCCCCGGTATGGAGGGCAGCAACACCGACAAGACGCTTTCGTCTGCCCGCCTGACGGATGCGACCGTTGTGCGCGAAATGCGTAGCGCTGTTCCGGGTGTCGCCATGTCGCGCACATCGAGCTATCTGCAGAACAATTACGGTGCCTTCAGTTACGCTGTCGGCAGAAGCCGCAATGGCGACACCTGTGTTTACGGCTGGCAGCAGATCCGATCCAGCACGAATGAGCGCAACACGCTCCACAATCTCGGTGTCGTTCAGATGCGTCTGCGCCTCTGCGATGCTGAGCAAACCGAGCAAGCGCTTCTGGCCACGATGTACGGCTATACGATCAACGGTTCCTTCACCGGCTGGCGGTGGAACCCTTATGGCCGGGAAGATCGTGTCGATCCTGATCTCGGCAGGCCGGGTCATCCGGTTTATCCGGCAACGGCTGCGATCGAGCATTATGCGGCTCCTCTTGGTTATGAGCCACAGCCCGCTGCGCGTAGGGTTTCCTCGGCTCCGGCACGGCCCCGCGTGATGCCGGCCCAGAGACAGGCGGCCAGCGTCGCACCAGCCTTGTCTGCTGTTCCGACAGGTCCGGCTGTGCCGTTGCCGCCGGCTGTCTCGACCACGACCGGAGCTCCACCAAGTTCCAACCAGCCGGTCATGCAAAACCAGAGTTCGATACGGGTGCCGACCCCGGATTGTGTCGGTAAAAGTGGCGCCTGCCCATGATGAAACCGATGACCAAGACGGATCGCATTGAAGTTGCGCAAGACCGGCGCGGGGAGTTTTGAAATGCCCATTCACAAGATCCGCAGTGTCATTGTCTGGATCATTGTCGTTGCTGCCTTCATTACTCTCATCACGCTGCCGGTCAATTTGCAGACGCAGTTGATCGCGAGCATCTGCGCGCTCGCCGTCATGGCCATCATCAAGATTTTGAAAGGTGAAGGTACCTGGCGCCTGATCGCGCTCGCCTTCGGCACCGCCATTGTGCTGCGCTACGTCTATTGGCGTACGACCAGCACGCTGCCACCGATCAATCAGCTGGAAAACTTCATTCCCGGCTTCCTGCTCTATCTCGCGGAAATGTATAACGTGATGATGTTGGGCCTCAGCCTTTTCGTCGTCGCAACGCCTTTGCCGCCGCGCCCGTCACGGGCTGCGAAGCTTGAGAACTTTCCGCATGTTGACGTGTTTGTGCCTTCGTATAACGAGGATTCGACGCTGCTCGCAAACACGTTGGCCGCCGCCAGCAGCATGGATTATCCGGCTGACAAGCTGCATATCTGGTTGCTTGATGACGGCGGCACGGTGCAGAAGCGCAACTCGACCAAGCTTCTGGAAGCGCAGGAGGCAATGGCACGCCATACCGAGTTGAAGCAGCTTTGCGAGGATCTCGGCGTCAACTATCTCACGCGCGAACGCAACGAGCACGCCAAGGCCGGTAACCTCAACAACGGCATGCAGCATTCCAGCGGCGAACTGATTGCCGTATTCGATGCCGACCACGCACCGGCGCGCGATTTTCTCAAGGAAACCGTTGGTTACTTCGAGGAGGATGAAAAGCTCTTCCTCGTTCAGACACCGCATTTCTTCATTAATCCGGATCCGCTGGAAAGAAACCTCAGCACGTTCGACAAGATGCCGAGCGAAAACGAGATGTTCTACGGCATCATCCAGCGCGGCCTCGACAAGTGGAATTCAGCCTTCTTCTGTGGCTCGGCCGCAGTGCTGAGCCGTCGTGCGCTCGAAACCACCAATGGCTTCAGCGGTATCAGCATTACCGAAGACTGCGAGACCGCGCTCGAGCTGCACAGCACCGGCTGGCACAGCATCTATGTCGACAAGCCGTTGATCGCGGGCCTGCAGCCGGCCACGTTTGCAAGCTTCATCGGCCAGCGCTCACGTTGGGCGCAAGGGATGATGCAGATCCTGCGTTTCCGCTTTCCGCCGTTGAAGCGCGGTCTCTCGATTGCACAGCGCTTTTGCTACATGTCCTCGACACTGTTCTGGATGTTCCCTTTCCCGCGCACGATCTTTCTGTTCGCGCCATTGTTCTATCTGTTCTTCGACCTGGAAATCTTCACGGCCTCGGGTGGCGAGTTTCTGGCCTATACGCTGGCCTATATGTTCGTGAACCTGATGATGCAGAACTATCTATACGGATCGTTCCGCTGGCCGTGGATTTCCGAACTCTATGAATATGTGCAGACCGTGCATCTGCTGCCGGCGGTGGTGTCGGTCATGGTCAATCCGCGTAAACCGACATTCAAGGTGACGGCAAAAGACGAGTCCATCGCCACAAGCAGGCTTTCGGAAATCAGCCGACCTTTCTTTGTCATTTTCGCGGTGCAGATCGTTGCCCTGATATTCACCATCTACAAGATCTATGCCGAGCCCTATAAGGCCGATGTGACGCTGGTCGTTGGCGGCTGGAACATTATCAATCTGCTGATGGCCGGTTGCGCTCTGGGTGTGGTGTCCGAGCGCGGGGAGCAGGCGGCATCACGGCGCGTGCGCATCAACCGGCGCTGTGAGTTCCGCGTCAACGAGGATTGGTATGCAGCTTCGATCGAGGATGTCTCGGTGCATGGCGCGCGTATCAATGTCTTCAACCGTCGCGCCGCCGGCATGATCAAGGGCGCCATGGGCGATATCCGTTTCCAGCCACATAGCGGCGGTGACATGGTGACGCTGTCGGTCGTAGTGCGTAATGCAGAAGCCGCTGGCGATATCACCACGGTCGGATGCCAATATGTGCCGAAATCGGCGCAGGATCATCGCATGATCGCCGACCTGATCTTCGCCAATTCCTCGCAATGGTCGCAATTCCAGGAGTCGCGGCGTTACAATCCCGGCCTGATCCGCGGCACGATCTGGTTTGTCGGTCTGGCGCTTTATCAGACCAGTCGCGGCCTTGTATATTTCTTCCGCAGTGGTCGTTCCGTTCAGAAAGAAACCGGCGCGCAGGATGCAGCGGGAGCGAAAAGCTGATGCGCAAGACCTGTTTCGCTGCCACTCTCTCCATTCTGACCGCAACCTGCGCCTTTGCGCAGTCTTCCGGTTTCGACATGTCTGGCGAACGCCCGGCAGGCTCTCGACAGCCTCCAGCACCGACAAATCCCGTGCCTGCTCAACCGGCAAGCCCGCCTGCCGCTTCAACCGTGCCGGCCATGCCGCAACAGGCCCCGGCGATCACGCCGCAAATGCCTGCGCAGGCAGCACCCCAGACAGCGCAGCCGCCGGTCGTGCAGGGAGGGCAGAAGACACCGCCCAGCCGAACTTCACCATCAGATGAAGGTGCGGCTCAAGGCTTTCGGCGTTTTATCGTTCCCGCCTCATCGATGGTTTTGGAAGGTGAGCATGACCGGCAATCATGGTCTGTTTATGTAACGCCGGAACAGGCCGGTAGTCCAGCACGCTTCAACCTCGGTTATCAGAATGCTGTCGTGGTTGCGCCGGAAGCATCGCAGATCACCGTCCTCGTCAATGATCGCGTCATCGGCCAGCAACAGGTCGCGGCATCTGAAAAACCTGCGGAGGTATCGTTTGCCGTGCCCGCGGGACTTTTGCAGCAGGGCGTCAATCTCGTCACGTTGCGGGCCGATCAGCGCCATCGTACCGATTGCTCGATCGCCTCGACCTACGAGTTATGGTCGAACATCGATCCGGCCAGTACTTACCTTGCTTTTAACGGTGCTCTGGCGACCCGTCTGTCTAGCACGGATGCTTTGCGTGCCATTGGCGTGGATGAAACCGGCACAACGACCTTCAACATGGTCGTTCCTTCTCTCGATCAGCCGGGCACACTGAAACCGATCCTGCGGCTGACGCAAGGGCTATCCATCCTCAGTGGCATGCCCAGCCAGAGGTTCGATTTTCAGACGGATCGCCTTGCCGCTTCAGCTTCCGGAAAGTTGTCCGTTCTTGTTGGTACTGCGGCGGAGCTTCAGCCGCTTTTTCCCGATCTTCCGGCCTCTGCCATCAGCGCGCCGATTGCCACTTTCGTTGATGACCGACGTACCGGCCAGCCGGTATTCGTTGTCAGCGGTCCAAGCTGGCAAGCCATCGCAACCGCAATCGACTCGATCGTTTCGACCGTGGATCGTCCGCTCAGTGTCCAGCGTAGCGTAATATCCACTCAGCGCTGGTCGGCGCCTGATGCGCCAATGCTGTTTTCAGATGCCAATCTCAGCTTTTCGCAGCTCGGCATGGAAACACTGGAGTTTTCCGGCCGTCGTGTCCGCAGCGGTTTCAAGATTGGCGTTCCCGCTGACTTCTATGCGCAAGGGTATGGCGAAGCGACCATTTTGCTCGATGCCGCCTATTCGCAATCGGTTCTGCCGGGCAGTCAGATCAATGTTTACATCAACGGCAATATTGCCTCGACCGTACCGATCACCACGTCGGGCGGTGGTATTTTACGACATTTACCGATCCGCGTGACGATGCGGCATTTCAAGCCGGGTGTGAATACGGTTGAGATGGAAACGGTTCTGCGTACTCAGGAAGACGAGGTTTGCGCTCCGGGTGCCTCTGCATCCACCACGCCGCGTTTTGCCATTTTCGATACCTCGGAATTCCATATGCCGAATTTCGCCCGTATCGGCCAGCGCCCCGATCTATCGAGCATGGTCGGGACAGGTTTCCCTTATGGCCGTAGCGACGATGCAACGCCGCTTTTTATGGATCGCGTCGATCGCGACACGCTTTCGGCCACCGCGACGCTTCTGTCTCGCATGGCCCAGTCGGCGGGTCGTCCGCTGACGATAGATCCGATCGCTTCGGCCAATGCTGCCGGTGATCGCGATGCCCTCTTTGTCGGTTCGATTACCCAGATGCCGGTGCCGGTTCTGTCGCAGGTCAATGTCGCGACGACCAGCCAGGCCGCCTGGCGCCCAACTGCGGGTGCCACGACCGAAAATGTCGATACCGGCCAAGTGTTCGACCAGTGGCGTGATCGTGTCAGCGGCGGCAATTGGAGCGGCCAGATTTCCGCTTTCCAGGAGTGGATGCAGCGCAATTTCGACATCTCACTGAAATCTTTCCGGTTGCTTCCAGGTAGCGTAGAACCCTTTGCGCCATCCAATGCTGCAACCTTTATGGTCGCGCAGGGAATAAGCCCCGCCGGCAACGGCACGTGGACGGTTGTGACGGCTCCTTCCTCAAGCGATCTTGCCGAAGGCGCTCGTGTCATGGCTTCGCAGGACTTCTGGCCGCAGGTGACCGGCCGCATCACCACCTATTCGTCGAGGACGGGAAGGGTTGATAATGTCGCGGTCGACGGTTTCTCCTTTGTGCCGCCGACCGATAATTCGATCTGGAATTACCGTCTGATTGCCGCCAACTGGCTTTCGACCAACGTGCTCTATTTCGCAGCCTTGTTTGCGGCGCTCACGCTGTTCGTCGGTGTTACCACGGCTGCGTTGCTCTCGAATGTCGGGAGGCGGAAATGACGTTAGCCCGGCTTCGCCTTGCATTATCCGCTCTGTTTCTGGTGATCGCAGTGTCGATCATCGGTGGGGTGATGCAGACGGTGCAGGCGGCGGGCGTGCCGGCGCAGCAATGGGAAGCCTACAAGTCAAAATTTCTCGAAGACGACGGGCGCATCATCGATAACGGCAATGACAATATCAGTCACAGCGAAGGTCAGGGGTATGGCCTGATCCTCGCCTATCTTGCCAATGATCCTGCAGCATTCGAGCAGATCTGGTCGTTTACACGAACAGAATTGCTGTTGCGTGATGACGGTCTTGCCGTTTGGAAATGGAATCCGAATACCGAACCGCATGTGACCGATACCAACAACGCCACCGATGGCGATCTTCTGATCGCCTACGGTCTGGCGCTTGGCGGTGCTGCGTGGAACAGGACGGACTATACGGTTGCCGCAAAAGGAATGGCCCGCACGCTTTTGAAAAGCGCCGTGATCGATCAAGGCGGCAGGACCGTACTTTTGCCGGGACTTGAAGGTTTTGGAGCCGGCGATCGTGGAGATGGCCCGGTCATCAACCCGTCCTATTGGGTGTATGAAGCGCTGCCAATCATGAACATGCTGGCGCCATCCGACCGCTGGCAAAAACTGGTCGATGACGGTCAGGCGCTTTTGCGCGCCATGCGCTTCGGCCCACGGCATCTGCCGGCGGACTGGGTCAGTATCGTGCGCCAACCCAAACCTGCGGAAGGGTTTGCGCCGGAATATGGATACAACGCCATTCGTATCCCACTTTATCTGGCGCGTGCCGGTGTTACCGACCGGTCTTTGCTATCCTGGCTTGCCGAGGCCACAACTGCGTCGCCTGGCGCCACCGGCACGTTCGATGTCACGACCGGCGAAGTGAAGGAAACACTGACTGACCCCGGCTATCGCCTGGTTAACGATCTCGTTGCCTGTGTGGTAGAGGGAAAGAATCTGCCGGATGATGTTCGCCGATTCGAACCCGTCCTCTATTATCCGTCCACGCTCCAGTTGCTGGGCTTGGCCTTTATCGCAGAGAAGCACCCGGAATGCCTATGAGAAAGGTTCTTGCAACAGCAGTGGCAGTCATCGCCGTGGCGGCAGCCGTCTACGGTTTGAACGACCCCAATGCCTTGCGCGATCATTTTTCCGCAACGGATGATGCGCAGCAGCAGCCTGCTCCCAAACTCATGGTCATGGGGCGCGTGCGTGGGCCAGATGGCCAGCCTGTCGGGCATTCCGGAATTGATTTTCGCACTGGTCCCACCGGCTCCACAACTGAGCCACCTTTGCAACTGACGCAGGCGGATGCAGTCACAGTTCCAGCTCAGTCTTCCGGTCCATCAAATACTGCTCCGGCAGTCGCTCAGGCACAAAACAACCGCCCGCAGATCGATGAGAGTGCGCTTCGATATTTTGCTGCCCGTAACGATCAGGCCCGGCTTCAGGCGGAAATCTCGCGACTTCGGGCACTTTATCCGGACTGGACGCCTCCCACCGATCCGCTTGCCGTGCCGCAGAATGGCGATGCGCAGCTGGAAGGCATGTGGCGACTTTATGCCGATGGCCGTTTTGCCGAATTGCGCAAGGCGATCGCCGATCGGCGTAGTGCAGAACCGGCATGGCAACCGCCAGCCGATCTGCTTGAGCGGCTCGATGTTGCTGAAGCGCGCGCGCGCCTGGTCAATGCATCCGACCTCAAGCAATACCAGACGGTGGTGGATATCGGTGCTCAGACGCCGGCGCTTCTTACCTGCGCGGAAGTGGATGTCTTGTGGCGCATTGCCGAGGCCTTTGCCGAGACCGATCGCGGAGGGCGCGCCAAGGACGCCTATAATTACGTTCTGAAAAACTGCACCAATCCGCAGGAGCGGCTGGCGACTGTGCAGAAGGCGTCCGCCGTGCTCGATTATGCCGCCATGCAGGATCTGCTGTCGTCCGAACACCGTAACGAAGACGGTTCGGGTGAATTCGACAGTCTTCGCGACGATCTTGCCCGTCGCTTCGTGGCCGAGGCGAATGAAAATCCCGAAATGCGGATCGCCGATGCTTATGTTGTGCGGGTCGAAAAGCTCGCGGAAGATGGCACACTGGCTTCGGACGCGTTGTTGGTCGGCTGGTACCGTCTTCGCCGTGAGGATACAGGAGCCGCTGAAAAGTGGTTTCGCATGGCGCGTGAGCGCGAAGATTCAGCCTCAGCCTCGCAAGGTCTGGCGCTTTGCCTGATTGCGAAAAAATCGCCGCAGGAAGCGGAAGATGTGATGTATCGCTGGCGCGACGATTCCGCTGATGCCAAGGATACGTATATGGCGGCTACGGCAAACCTGCTTGCCATCATGCCACCGCCTGTGCTGACCGAACCGGTGCTTCAGCGTATTGCCGTGGAAGTGATAGAGGCAAAGGATGCCGCCTCGGCCCAGCAATTCGGCTGGTATGCCCGCAATTTCAATCAGCCGCAGACGGCTGCCCGATGGTTCGAGACGGCGTTGTCGTGGAAGCCGGACGATGAACCCTCTGCCTATGGTCTCGTTCTTTCTCGTAACCAGTTGAATGATCGGGCCGGTGTCGCTGCCGTTCAGAGCCAGTGGCAAGGTCGATCTGCGCGCATCGCCAATCTCGGTGAAAATACCCAGCAGACACAGACGGCCCAGCTGATCGCTCAACAACGTATCGCTGCCCAGTCTTATGCGAGCCAGCCGCTGGCAAATGCTCCGCAGCCCGTTAACACACAGCCGGTGCCGAGCTTGCCGACCTATGCACCGGTCCAACCGACCTACGCGACACCGGTCAGGCGCAGTGCGCCGGTTTCTTCAGCGGCGCGGGACGCAAGGCCGCAGCGCGGTTGCACCACGACGGTTGACCCGGATGGGTTGGCGCCGGGTGTCGCACTTTCGCGTGGTTGGTGCCTGATGGAGATCAATCGTCCCATGGAGGCGGCAGATGCTTTCGGTGTTGCGCTGAAACGCGGCTCCGGGCAGGTGCGTGAAGATGCGGCCTATGGCCAGTCGCTCGCCTACCTGAGGGTCGGCCTGACAGACAATGCAGCGGTATCCGCCACTCAAGCGCCGCTTGCCCGCAAACGCGCATCCGAATTGCAGGTGGCAATTCTTTCGAACCGCGCGGCGTCAGCCTTCGATGCAGGGCGTTATCGCGACGCTCTCCTCTTTCTTGACCAGCGTGCCCAGCTGGAAACGGAACGCGTGGATCTCATGGTGATGCGCGGATACGCCTACTTTAATTTGAAGCGTTACAGCGATGCCATGCAAATTTTCGAGGCTGCCGCGCAGACCGGCAACCGGGATGCCTTACGGGGCGTGGCCGATGTGCGGGCTGTCGTCAATAACGAGTATTGATCGGCGGGGATACGTGACGCGCGCCTGAAAAGCGCACGTTCCCGCTCTGGTTTTGTGGTCTTCCGCTTCCTATCTTGCCGGAAACGATTCGGATCGCCCATCGATTGGGGGAGACGATTACACCGTTCACGACGAGAGATATCATGACTGAAGCCGCCACCGAAAAGACTGCCGAAAATCACGCTTTCGAGGCTGATGTCTCTCGCCTCCTGCATATGATGGTGCATTCGGTCTATTCAGACCGTAACGTCTTTTTGCGTGAGCTGATTTCTAACGCTGCCGATGCCTGCGAAAAGCTGCGTTATGAAGCGATCACCGATTCTTCGCTTGTCGCGGGTGATAGCGAGGGGCGCATTACGCTGACGCTTGATGAGGAAGGCAAGCGCCTCGTCATCGAGGATAATGGTATCGGCATGAGCCGGGCCGAGATGATCGAAGCACTCGGTACCATCGCCCGTTCCGGCACGCGGGCTTTCATGGAGCGTATCGAAGCAGCGAAATCGGAAAAAAGCGAACAGGATGCGCAACTGATCGGCCAGTTCGGCGTCGGTTTTTACTCCTGCTTCATGGTCGCTGAAAAAGTCGATGTCGTGTCCCGCCGTGCCGGCAGCGCCGAAGCATGGCGCTGGTCGTCTGACGGCAAGGGCAGTTATGCCATCGACGCCGCAGAGCTTTCCGAGGTGCCCGTACGGGGAACCCGGATCACGCTTTATCTGCTGGACGATGCCGTCACCTATACATCGCGCTGGACAGTGGAAAAAATCATCAAGGATCAGTCCGGCCATGTTCCGGTGCCGATCTTGCTGGTTGAAAAGCCAGGTGCGGAACCGGCACGCGTTACCGATGGCAGCGCCTTGTGGACACGTTCCAAGAACGAAATTTCAGCAGAGGAATATACGGATTTCTACCGCAGCCTGTCGGGTCAATATGACGATCCGGCGCTGAACGTGCACTTTCGCGCCGAAGGTCGCCACGAATATACGACGCTCGCCTTCGTGCCCGGTTCGCAGCCTTTCGATATGTTCGATCCGGACCGCAAGGGCCGTATGAAGCTTTATGTGAAGCGTGTCTTCATCACCGATGATGCGGATCTCGTGCCGCGTTACCTCCGTTTCGTGCGTGGTCTGGTCGATACATCGGACCTGCCGCTCAACATGTCACGCGAGATGATTCAGGAAAGCCCGATCCTCTCTGCCATACGCAAGGGCGTGACCAGCCGCGTGCTGACCGCGATCGAAAAGCTTGCCGACAGCGATGCAGATACCTTTGCAAAACTCTGGGAAAATTTTGGTCCGGTTCTCAAGGAAGGTATTTACGAGGATTTCGAGCGCCGTTCGCAATTGCTGGCGATGTCCCGTTTCCGCACGACGTCCAGCGGTGAGGGTTTGCGCTCGCTTGCCGACTATGTACGTGACGCCAAGGAAGGACAGCAGGCTATCTATTATCTCACCGGCGGAAATCTCGATCAGCTTCGCGCCTCGCCGCAGCTTGAAGGTTTTCGCGCGCGCGGTATCGAGGTTTTGTTGCTAACCGATTCGATCGACAGTTTCTGGGTGATGAATGCCCCGGAATTTGAAGGCAAAACATTCAAGTCGATCACTCAGGGTGCTGCCGACCTTTCACAATTTGCCAAGCCTGATAGCGATGCATCGGAGAAGAAGCCGGAAACCACTGAAGCCATCGAGGGTTTCGTCACCTTTGCCAAGGCGCGTCTGGCCGACGCAGTTTCGGATGTGCGGGTTTCGGATCGCCTGACCGAAAGCGCCGTCTGCCTCGTGGCGTCCGAAGGCGGCTACGACCGTCAGCTGGAAAAAATCCTGCAGGGTGCTGGCCGCATCGAAGGTGCAAGCCGTCCGGTATTGGAAATCAATGCCGATCACAGCCTTGTACAGGCGATTGCCGCCAAGACGGATGATCAGGAATTACGCGAGGACGCCGTTCTGCTTCTGCTCGATCAGGCGCGCATCCTCGATGGTGACAAGCCGGCAGAACCTCGCGCATTCGCCGAAAGGCTGCAGCGCATTTTTGAACGGGCACTGAAGTAAGTCGATGTTCATTCTGGTGCTGCCTTGACACAGGACAAGACTGCGAAAGGGTGATAAAACTTGATGGCTGCAATGCGCGAGGCGATTTGCAGCCATACATTCGGATGTTTATATACAACGCCAGACACATGTAGAGACATGGACGCGCATATGCCGTCCCTTTGACGGCATCCCATGGAAAAAAGCCTCCTCCGTTATATCTGGAGACATACACGACGGCAGCAGCTGTTCATCCTGGCCATCGTGGCGGCGTCCATGGTGCCGTATTTCCTTGCCTTCGATCTGCCCAAGCAGATTATCAATGGTCCGATCCAGGGCGGAGGCTTTGAAAGCGAAGCCGCGACCCAGTCCTATATGGATTTCGCCATCACGCTTCCCTGGCTAGGCACCGTCTTTCAGTTCGACGGCATTCCGCTCGACCGTCTGGAAACACTGGGCGCATTGTCCGGCGTTTTTCTGCTTCTGGTCATCATCAACGGCCTCTTCAAATATTACATCAACACCTACAAGGGGCGTCTCGGTGAGCGGTTGCTGCGCCGCATTCGCTACCAGTTGGTCGATCGCATCCTCAGATTTCCACCGAGCTATCTGAAAAAGGTCCATGCCGCCGAAGTGTCGAGCATGGTCAAGGATGAAGTCGAGCCGTTCGGCGGCTTCACCGGTGATGCTTTTGTGCAGCCGGCCATGCTGGGCGGGCAGGCGATTGCGGCGTTGTTCTTCATCATGGTGCAGAATTTCTGGCTTGGCATGATTGCCGCGACCATGGTGGCCATACAGGTCGGCATCATTCCGAAAATGCGCCATCGCCTGATCGAACTCGGTCGTCAACGTCAAGTCACGGCCCGCCATTTTGCAGGCAAGGTCAGCGAGATCGTCGAGGGCATCAGCACGATCCATGCTTTCGATACGTCGAATTATGAGCGCGCCGATGTCTCCCATCGTCTCGGTCATATCTTCAAAATTCGCTACGACCTTTATCAGTGGAAGTTTCTCGTCAAGTTCGTGAACAATTTCCTGTCGCAGCTGACGCCCTTCCTCTTCTATTCGATCGGTGGCTACCTAACGCTGCGCGGCAATCTCGACGTCGGACAGCTGATCGCCGTCATCAATGCCTACAAGGACCTACCGGGCCCGCTGAAGGAATTGATCGACTGGGATCAGGCCCGCCAGGATGTTCAAGTCAAATATGAACAGGTGCTGGAAGAATTCGAGGCACCGATGATGATCCCCCCGACGGTTCATGCCCTGTCACCGAAATCGGAGGACAAATCATTTTCGCCGCTCGCCGCTGTCAATGTGACGATCGAGGATCAGAGCGGTGCAAGGGTCGCCGAAGGCGTGTCGGTGAAATTCGAACGCGGTGAAACGGTCGCCATCATCGACAATGCCGGCAGTGGAGCCGAAGCGCTGGCCGAGGCGTTTGGTCGTGTCGTCTGGCCGATTACCGGCAAGATCACGCTTCAGGATACAGATCTGCTCGATCTGCCGGAATCGGTTTCCGGCCGGGCGATTTCCTATTCCGGCGCCGACAGCTATTTCTTTCATGGCACGCTGAAGGATAATCTTCTCTATGGCCTGAAACATGCACCGACCAATACCGTCTCCTATACTGGCCGTGATGCAGCCCAGCGCCGCTGGGAAATGCATGAAGCTCGCATGGCCGGGAATGCGGATTTCGATGTTCATGCCGAATGGCTCGATCGCAGCACGACCTCCGTGCGTCAGGGTCAGAAGGATGACTTGAAGAACTCGCTTCTGGCGGCACTTGATGCGGTTCAGCTTACTTCAGACATCATGGATCTTGCCCTTCATTCGACCTTTGATCCGGAAGTTCACACCGAACTGGCCGCCCGTATTGTCGATATGCGGCACGCATTGCGATCTACTCTTGCGGCAAAGGGGCTTTCGCATCTCGTCGTGTTCTTCGAGCCCGATCGTTACAATATCGAGGCGAGCGTCGGCGAAAACCTGTTGTTCGGCACCATGCGGTCAGGTGTAGGAAGCGAAAATTCGCTGCTCGACAGCGACTATTTTTATGACGTGCTGAGATCGGCCGCTCTTCTCGAACCGTTGTTCGATATGGGCACGGCGATTGCCGAAAACCTTGTCGATATTTTTGGCAGCCTGCCGGAGGATCATCCTTTCTTCCAGCAGATGATTACGCTCAGTGCCGACGAAATCGACGTCTATGAACAGCTATTGCAGCGCTTCAAGGAACGGCCTGCCGGTGTGCGGCCGAACCGTGATGAATTGCGGGCAATGCTTCGGCTTTGCTTCAATTATGTGGAGCTGCGGTATCGTTTCGGCCTGCTGACACCTGAACTGTCGGAAAAGATCGTCAAGGCGCGCGATCTGCTGCACGACAAGCTACCGCCGCATCTTACCGGCCTGATCGAGCGATATGATCCGCATCGTTACATCGCGCTTGCCAGCCTTCGGGAAAACATCCTATTCGGCAAGCTGAGCCACCGTATCGCCGATGCCGGCGAACAGATCCGTGCCGTGGCATCCGGTGTCATGCACGAGAAGGATCTTTATGCGAGCTTCCTGGGTGTCGGTCTGGATTTTGATATCGGCGCGGGTGGCCGGCGTCTGACACTGGTACAGCGACAGAAGCTGAATGTTGCGCGTTCCTTGATCCGCCGATCCGACTTCTACATCTTCAACAGGGCCCTGCCGGGCCTTGATCGTCGTGTACAAAACGAAATCGTTAAAAACGTAGTAGATTTTCTAAAGGAACAGGATCATGATCCTGCCATTATCTGGGTACTGTCCAACACGTCTCTAGCCCGATTGTTCAACCGGGTTGTCGTGTTCGACAGGGGCTCGATCGCAGATGATGGAACATACGAGACTCTCGAGCAGGAAAGTGGTATATTCAAGACGCTGGTTGCCTGATGAGGGCATGGCGACCAAGCAGAAATGAACGGTGACGACATGCTACTCAGGGAAGAAGTACAGCTTTTGCGTCGGATACCTTACTTTGCGAAGGTCGATCCTTGCCGTCTTAAGCTGTTGGCCTTTGCGTCAAGCAGGGTCAGCTATGATGCCAATCAGGAACTCTTTCATCAAGGCGATGCAGGAGACTGTGCCTATGTGCTGCTCGATGGCAGTGCCGATATCCTCATGGAATCGCCGGATGGCGAGGTGAAGATCGGCGAAGTCAAGGGTGATTGCATCGTCGGCGAGGTATGTCTTCTCTGTGATGGTGTTCGCACTGCGACCGTTCGCACCACTACTCCGGTAGAAGCGCTGAAGATCTGCAAGGATGCCTTCTCAAAGGTCCTGATCGATCCGGGTGTGACCCGCGAAGTAACGCGGGCCTTTGCAGAGCAGTTGCATCGCACGACAAGCGAACTTGACCGTACCCGCGTCGGTCAGCGCCAGCTGGTCAACTGATCATCACGCCGTTCGGCGGTAATAGAAATAACGGCCTTCTTCCACGCTCGGCAGGCGCGGCAGTTCTTCAAGCTGCGGATGAGACAGCGGCAATCCACTGACAGCGACGCCCTGTTTCTCAAGCATGCCGACTACCATGTCCGGCAGCCATTGCAGCGTGATGGCATCCTTGTCCTCGTAGCCGGTGCCGATATCTGCGTGAACCAGTGCTGCCTTTGTGCCAACAAAAGCCTGTCCGGTTTCGCGGATTTCTCCCTCGATAAAATCACCCGGTTCCGGGGCCAGGGTCTTGTGCGCCGCAAATTTGCGATCGAAGGCAATCACGCGCCGGTCGGCAAAATTTTCGCGCAGATGGCTATAGGTACGGCCATTGCCGAGCCCAACCTCCATCACGGCACCGTCTGGAAGCGAAAGATTATCGCGGACATGGTTGAGAATGTCGCGTTGAGCGGACATGCGATTGATGAAGCTGTCGAGCCGGCTCATGGGTCTTCCTCAGGCTTTAACGATGTGATCGCCGCCGATATTGCGGCGGGCGAAAACATTGCGCGTGTCGATGATAAGCGGTGACCATTCGGCCAGTGCCTTATAGTCGATGTCGTCATGATCCGTGGCGATCAGCGCCGCATCGTAATTGCGGATATCCGCTTCCTTCCAGCCGACAGACTTGCGGCCCCGCAGATGACCATACTCGCGGGTCTGCGGAATTTCCGGGACGAAAGGATCGTAATAGTCGAAATCGCCACCGCGCTCGAGAATGATTTCCATCAGCTTCAGCGACGGGCTTTCGCGAATGTCAGGCACGTTCTTTTTGTAGGCGAGGCCAAGAATCAGTATTTTTGATCGGCTGAGTGCCTTGCCAGCCTTGATATCCAGCGCTTCAGCAAGCCGGGTGATCACATGGCGTGGCATGGCGGTGTTGATCTCGCCGGCCAGTTCGATGAAGCGCGTCGGCTGATCGTATTCGCGCGATTTCCAGGTGAGGTAAAAGGGATCAATCGGAATACAGTGGCCGCCGAGACCGGGGCCGGGATAGAAGGGCATGTATCCGAATGGCTTGGTCTTTGCCGCATCGATGACTTCCCAGACATCGATACCCATGGCCTCGTAAACAACCTTCAACTCGTTCACGAGGGCGATGTTGACGGCACGAAAAATGTTTTCGGTCAGCTTTACCGCTTCGGCGGTCGCGTTCGAGGAGACGGGCACGACCGTTTTCACCACAGAGCCGTAAAAGGCCTGCATCATCTCCGTTGCGGCTTCGCCGTCGCCTGCGACGATTTTCGGGATAGTCGAGGTCTCGAATTCACGGTTGCCGGGGTCTTCGCGCTCCGGCGAATAACCGATGAAGAAGTCTTTGCCCGAGCGCAGGCCGGATTTTTCGAGGATCGGCTTCAACACTTCATCGGTCGTGCCGGGATAGGTGGTCGATTCCAGCACGATCAACTGGCCTGGACGAAGCGTCTCGGCAATCTTTTCGCAGGTTCTTTCCACGAAGGAGAGGTCAGGATCGCGATGATGGGTCAGCGGTGTCGGCACGCAGATGGCAATCACATCGCAATCGCGCAATTGGGAAAAATCAGTCGTTGCGGAAAACCGCCCGGCTGCGGTCTCTCCAGCGAGAACATGATCCGGCACAGCCTCGATATAGCTTTTGCCCGTCTCAATCGCCACCATCTTGGCCGGGTCGATGTCGAAGCCGGTGACGGTGTAGCCGCCGCGGGCCATGGCGAGCGCCAGAGGCAGGCCGACGTAACCGAGGCCGATGACACCGGCGCGAGCGGATTTGGATTGAATGGCGGCAAGAAGAGTAGAGGAGGGAGTGCTGGTCACGGGGAGAGAACCTGAATTTCGTTGTCCCTCAGTTGAGTGCGCCGGACCGAACTGTCAAGGGACGGAGGCAGCGCAATCTGGCCGCAGGTTCCTCGCCTCACGGTCGTTCACGGTTATGAGGCTTGCATTGCGCGCCTTTCGACGTTTATGCCATCGCGATGAAAATTGCCTTCCATGCGCCGCTGAAGTCGCCCAACCATCCGGTCCCTTCCGGCGACCGCCTGATGGCTCGGTTGCTGATCGAAGCTTTGCGGCGCTGTGGTCACGAAGTCGGGATTGCTTCGGAATTCCGTTCTTTTTCTTCCTCACCAGATGCGCTTGCCCGGCTTCAACAGGAAGCCGATGCCGAAATCGAACGAATCGATTCGGGGTGGAGAAAGCATGGCGCACCGGATTTGTGGTTCTGTTACCACCCTTATTACAAGTCGCCTGATCTCATCGGTCCCTCGCTTTGCAAAGTGCATGGCGTCGCCTATGTCACGGCAGAAGCTTCATATTCGCAGCGTCGCAACGCTCAGGGTTGGCAGGACCATCAGGCATTGCTTGCCGAAGCTCTGCAGGTCGCGGCAGTCAATATTTGTTTTACCCGGCGTGATCTTGATGGCATCCGTCAGTGGGTCAACAATGTTCGGCTCGAACATCTGCCGCCCTTCATCGATACCGCAGCATTTTCCGATCTGATGCCGGAGCCTAAGCTCTCCCGGCTTGTAACGGTTGCTATGATGCGTCCCGGTGACAAGCTCAGCAGCTATGCCGCACTGTCCGCGGCTCTCGAAAAGCTAACTGACCTGCCCTGGACATTATCGATCGTCGGTGATGGTCCGATGCGTGCCGAAGTAGAGGCGTTGTTTGCCGGATTCGGAGCTGATCGCGTTCTTTGGCATGGCCAATTGGCCGCTGACGAGGTTGCCGGTATTCTCGCCCAAAGCGCACTTTATGTCTGGCCCGGCCATGGCGAAGCCTATGGCCTTGCCTATCTGGAAGCGCAGGCGGCCGGATTGCCGGTTGTTGCAGAGCGTATTGCCGGCGTACCGGAAGTGGTTGTTGATCAACTGACCGGTCTTTTGACCGCGCCCGGTGATGTCGCGGCCTATTCCGCTGCCATTCGTCGGCTCATGCTCGATGACGGTACGCGAAATGTCATGGCACAGTCGGCCAGACAATTCGTGCTGCAGGAACGTTCGATGGATGGTGCGGCCCAAAGGCTCGAAACCATCTTCAAAACCCATCTGGAATTTATGCGATGACTGAACGGCTTTTTATAGAGGCGCTGGACAAGCTAGCTTCACAAGATGAGCATGTCGATCTGTGGCTGCGGGACGATGACTGTATCGAGCCCACCGAAAAGCTCGAAGTCTTTCTCGGGGCCGCTGCACGTCATAGGATACCAAGCACGCTTGCTGTTATTCCTGCTCCTACCGGCGACGCCTTGGCGAAACGCCTTGAGAGCGAAACGGATGTTCTGGTTACCGTGCATGGATGGTCGCATGAAAACCACGCACTGCCGGGCATCAAGAAACGCGAGCTTGGTCTCGACCGGCCGGTCGAGTTGGTTGAGCAGCAGCTTCGTCAAGGTTTTCAAAAGCTGACGGATCTTCACGGGCGGCATTTTTTCTCCATGCTGGTGCCGCCGTGGAACCGTA
>Ga0075364_10000005_pt1 | contig 93405 bp, 78 predicted proteins | sample EndMetdeltDD1764_FD_71517 | JGI IMG/M metagenome (GOLD analysis project Ga0075364, IMG submission 71517) | Populus endosphere microbial communities from Tennessee, USA - Endosphere MetaG P. deltoides DD176-4 | ecosystem: Host-associated > Plants > Roots > Endosphere | place: USA: Tennessee... | reverse complement strand
CCGCCTGCACGTGCAGGCCGGTGCCGGCATCGTCTACGACTCCGACCCGCAGAAGGAGTGGGAGGAGACGATGAACAAGGGCCGCGCGCTGTTCCGCGCAGTGGCGCAGGCGGCGAAGGGACTGTGAGCGCCCGACGGCGCGGAGAGACGATGATGCGGACGATGTGGATGATTCTGCTGGCGGCGCTGGTTCCAGGCGCCGCCATGGCCGACGCGCTGCCGGCCGCGCCGCACCTGGTGGTGCACGGGCACGCCGAGCGCCAGGTGAGGCCGGACCTGTTCGAGGTGGACATCGAGGTCAGCCGTCTCGGCACCTCGGTGCCCGAGATCACCCGCACGGTCGAGACCCAGGCCGGCGAGATCGTCGCGCAGATGCGCGCGGCGGGACTGAAGGACACCGAGATCACCGCGACCAACCTGCGCATCCAGGCGCAGTTCGAGTACGACGAAGAGGCGCGCCGCAGGGTGTTCACGGGCAACGAGGCAAGCCGGCAGATCAGCGCCAGGTTCGGCACGCTCGCCGGGCTGCACGCGTTCCTGGCCAGGGTGCCTGCCGGCGAGACCGTGCAGGTCGGCGGGGTCAGGACCGGGCTGGCCAGCGAGGCCGCGATCAAGGAACAGCTGCTGGACGAGGCGGTGGCCGACTCCAAGCGCGCGGCCGCATCGCTGGCCTCGCGGTACGGGCAGACGATCATCGGCGTCTACAGCATCTCCGACCGTCCGCCCCCGGTTCCCGCCTACGGGCTCGACCGGGTCGCAGTCACTGGCGCGCGCATCCAGCAAGCGCTGTCGGAAGGAGTGGTGGACGTCTCCAGGGACGTCTACGTCGTGTTCCTGATCGGGAAGGAATGAATCCGTGCTGTTGATGATCGACAACTACGACAGCTTCACCTACAACCTCGTGCAGTACCTGCAGGCGCTGGGCGCCGAGGTGAAGGTGGTGCGCAACGACGCGCTGAGCGTCGACGCGATCGAGAAGCTCGCGCCCGAGCGGATCGTGGTCTCGCCCGGCCCGTGCACGCCCAACGAGGCCGGCGTGTCGCTGGAGCTGATCGAGCGGCTCGGCCGTACCACGCCGATCCTCGGCGTCTGCCTGGGCCACCAGAGCATCGGCCAGGTGTACGGCGGCAAGGTGATCCGCGCCGGCACCATCATGCACGGCAAGACCTCGGCGATCCGGCATGAGGGCAGGGGCGTGTTCGCCGGCCTGCCGGACCGCTACGAGGCCACCCGTTACCACTCGCTTGTGGTCGAGCGCGCCTCGCTGCCGGACGCGCTGGAGATCACCGCGTGGACCGAGCATCCTGACGGCTCGTTCGAGGAGATCATGGGCCTGCGCCACAGGGAGTTTCCGGTCGAAGGCGTGCAGTTCCACCCCGAGTCGATCCTGACCGAGCACGGCCACGCGCTGCTGAAGAACTTCCTGGAGCGCTGAGCGCCGTCAGCGGATGGCGCCGTCCAAGACAATGCGAAGGCGATGACGCCCGACGAAGTGTCCTTCAACAGAATGCGGATCCGGTATCGATGACTGCACGCAGCTCAAACTACCTTCCTCACGTGGATGGTCTGCGATGCGTCGCAGTCCTGTCGGTTCTGCTGTTCCATTTCGGCGTTCCGGGGCTGGCGGGTGGTTATGTCGGCGTCGATGTCTTCTTCGTCATCAGCGGTTACCTGATCACGCGGATCATCGTCGATGAGCTGGCCTCGACCGGAAGGCTCGATTTCGGTGGGTTCTATGCGCGCCGTATCCGGCGCATCGTCCCTGCGCTGCTGGCGACTCTGGCAGTGACGACCGTTCTGGCCGTCGCGAGCCTGACGCCTGCCGATCTGGTGGCCTATGGCAAGTCGCTGGCCGCATCCGCGGTGTCCATGTCCAATCTGCTGTTCTGGTCGGAGAGCGGCTACTTCGATGCCGCGTCCAAAACCAAGCCGCTGCTGCATACATGGTCGCTCAGCGTCGAAGAACAGTTCTATCTGTTCTGGCCCGTGTTCCTTTATCTGGCTTATCGTCTCAAAGGGCGCCATGGGCTGATCTGGGGAATCCTGGTCGCTGGGCTCTTGAGCTTCGCTGCCAACTACTGGGCGGTCGCAACGCAGCGCATTGGTTATCTTTCAGATCTTTTCTTCCTGCCGCAGTACCGCGTGTTCGAGTTCGCGATTGGCGCGATCGGCTGCTTCCTGTTGCCATTGCTTCCCACTCGGCGTGGTCTGCATGAAGTGCTGGCGGCTTCCGGTCTTCTGCTGATCGGCTGGTCGATCGTCGTGATGGACGAGGGCATCGTCTTCCCCTACACGAATGCACTTGTTCCGTGTCTCGGTGCGCTGCTCGTGATCGCGGCATCCGGGGCGCGCGGAATCGGCGTCGTGCTGACCAACCCCATATCCGTGTGGCTGGGGAAGGTCAGTTATTCGCTTTACCTGGCGCACTGGCCGGTGGTGGTGTTCGTCGAGCAGTATCTGCCGACCTCACCATGGCCGGTACGTTTCGCGGTCATGGTATCGCTGTCCATCTTCGGCGCGGTGACCCTTCATCGCCTTGTCGAAACCCGTTTCCGGCATCCTGGTGCGAATGGCCGTCTGCGGGTGGCAGGCACCGTTTCCGCTTCGGCGATGCTGGCCATGCTGGGCGTGTTCGTGCTGACATCCAACGGCATGATGTGGCGCTATCAGTACTTTACCCCTGGCGCGCTGATCAGCCCCGGGTCGGTGTCCCCCGGTGTCGAGGCGGATGCAGGGCGATCGGCTGTGCCTGTCGGGGTGTTCCGTCCTCTGGGCGCGGACGATATCGAAGGGGGCAAGGCCCGCCGTTTCGAGGATGTTTCCCAGGCCTGCAGCATCGATCGGCTCGATGATGCCGCGCGCTGTGCGATGAGCCGGCCCAAGCAGGTACTCTTGTTCGGCAATTCGCACGAGCCCGATGCATTCAACGCCTTCCATCACCTGTACGGTCATGACCAGCGGGTCAACCTGATCAACTTCGGGACGGTCAACGACTGCAGGGTGATCATCGAGGCCGGACGCGTGTCGTCGCCCACGCCCGAACTCGGCTGCGATCGTCGCTTTTCCATTCTGGACGGTGACGAGTTCCTGCGAAAGCTCGATGTGCTCGTGTACAACACACATCAGGGATTCGATCCGGTCGCGGCCCAACTCTGGGAGATCATGGCGGATCTCAAGGTGCGGAAACCCTCGCTGCGGATCGTGGCGATCGGCTCGTATCTCCAGACCAGCTCCGAATGTGCGTCGCTCTACAATCGCTACCGGACCTACGCCGCATGTAGACGCGACGAGTTCGTCAACTACTTCAACCCCGATGAGCGTTCCAGAACCACGGTGCCGCAGGTGGCCACTCTCGAGTATCTATACGTGAGCAAGTACAGCCTGCTGTGCGGAGATGCGGGGCTCGCCGGTTGCGCCACCTCCGCCAATGGCGAGCCCGCCTTCTACGATCAGCACCATCTGTCACGAGGATTCGCCTGGCATCTCGGCGACAGGATCGCGCAGGTGCACGGTGCGGATCTTGCGGAAATCGGGCTGCCGCTGGTCGATGGGGCAGGGAACCCCCAGCCGTAACGCCGACAGATGGGCGCAGGCGGCAGGGCGCGCGCCCATCTGTCATCCGCGTGGAGGGGAAAGGTCGTGCCGGTAGCAGGTCACTCGTCATGGCTGCGGCCGTATGACCCAGTATGACGCGCAGCGGGTCAGACCAGAGTCCGTACCTGCACCACCGCCGGGTCGTCGGCATGCTCGAGCAGCAGGCGACGCACGCGCGTCTGCCAGGCGTCGCCGAAGCGGCGGCGCTGGTCGCTGTCGGCCGTGCCCTGCAGCACGCAGGCCATCAGTTCGCGCTGATCGGCATCGGCGGGCACGGACGACGTGTCCAGCCGCACCTCCACCGCATGCCCGGTGTCGAGCCGGCGCAGCTGCATCGCACCGACCGCCTCGCCGTAGCGCAGCAGCCCGCGTCGCGCGTGCTGGCCACCCAGGCCCTTGAAGCCGCCGCTGCCGGCGGCACCGGTCACCAGGGTCAGCACCTGGCCGATGACGCCGGCCACCCCGGCATCCTCGGCTTCGGGCAGGCAGACCGCGAGCGCGCCGCGTTCGGGCAGCGCGTCGCCATACAGCGCCTGCAGGCCGGCACGTGCGCACAGCCAGGCCCCGGCCACGGTCGGACAGGAGTGGCCGGCCAGGCGCACCGCATCGGCGTAGTGGTATTCGATGACGCCGTCGGGCGTGGCGCCGAGCAGCTCCGACAGGCCATCGCGCAGGCGCAGCACCGGCGCCTGCGCGAAGAAGGCGGGAAAGCCCATGGCTCAGCCGGCCTGGATGATGAAATCGATCACGATGGCGCCGGGCTCGCGCTGCAGGTACTGGATGGCGACGGCGTCGCCGAAACGGTCGTTGATCTGCGCCAGCAACGGCAGCGGGTCGTGGTCGTTGACGAAGCGCATCGCCTCGCCGGGCTGCAGGGCGCCCAGCGCGCCGAAGATCGCCGAGTGGCGGAAGCGCTTGGCGATGCCGCGGGCATCGAAGGGATGGGGGGTGTACTGCGGGGCGGATCCGGTCATGACGCACTCCGGTGGATGGGGTGCCCAGCCTGCGGCCAGCGGTGCGGCCGCGCCCTGATCCAGGTCATGCCGGCGACAGCGACGATCGTCCGGCATGCCGTGCCGTGTGCCGCGCCCGACCCGCGCACGCCGCCTTCAGCGGAACACCACCTGCCGCAGCAGCACGAAGCTGACCATCGCCAGGCCGGCCTCGACCACCGGTTTGGCCAGCCAGGCCAGCCGCAGTCCGAGCCGGGCCTCGACCCAGCCGATCAGCAGCGTGCTCAGCGCGGTCATCAGCAGCCACAGCGCCGCGAACCGGCGGAAGCGACGCCAGCCGAGGCGGCCGCCGTGGTCGCCGGCGAAGGTGTAGCGCCCGTTCAGCCAGAAGCCGAGCAGCGCGCCGCTGATCCGGCCACTCAGGTTGCCGCCCGCGGTCGGCATGCCCAGCGCGGTACAGCAGACGAACACCGCCCAGTCCAGCAGCAGCTGCAGCACGCCGAACGCCAGGTAGTGGCCACCTTGTCGGAGCAGGTTCATCGATGCGGCGGGCGGCGGGGCGAAGGCGCAGATGGTAAGCCTTGCCGGTGCGGCGCGGCGTGGAATCGCGACGCTCCGCTGCGCCGGCTATCCCCATCTCCACCGCGCGCCTAGAATCGCAGGCCGTCCCCTGCGCAAGCGATCGCATATGACCCAGGCACTGCACGTGGTGATCCTCGCCGCCGGCGAAGGCAAGCGGATGCGCTCCGCGCTGCCGAAGGTGCTGCAGCCGATCGGCGGCAGGCCGATGCTGGCGCACGTGATCGACACCGCGCGCGCGCTGTCGCCCGACCGCATCCACGTGGTCTACGGCCACGGTGGCGAGGCGGTGCGTGCCGCGTTCGCCGGCCAGGAGGACCTGGAGTGGGCCGAGCAGACCCAGCGCCTGGGCACCGGCCATGCCGTGCGGCAGGCGTTGCCGGAAATCCCGGAGGTGGCCGATGTGCTGGTGCTGTACGGCGACGTGCCGCTGACCCGTTCGGAGACGCTGCGCCGGCTGCTGGATGCGCCGGGCCTGCTGCGCGTGCTGGTGGCCGAACTGGACGACCCGACCGGGTACGGCCGCATCCTGCGCGACCCGCAGGGCAAGGTCGCCGCGATCGTCGAGCACAAGGATGCCGACGAGGAGCAGCGCCGGATCGGCACGGTCAACACCGGCATCGTCGCGGTCGAATCCGACGCGCTGCACCGCTGGCTGGGCCGGCTGGGCAACGACAACGCGCAGGGCGAGTACTACCTGACCGACATCTTCGCGATGGCCGCGGCCGAGTACAACGCGGCCGAGCTGGTCGCCGTCGCCGATCCGATCGAGTCCGAGGGCGCCAACGATCCCTGGCAGCTGGCCCAGCTGGAGCGTGCGTTCCAGCTGCGCTGCGCGCGCGCGCTGTGCCTGCAGGGCGCGCGCCTGCTCGACCCCGCGCGCTTCGACCAGCGCGGCCGGGTGCACGTCGGCCAGGACGTGGAGATCGATGCCGACGTGGTGCTGGAGGGCGAGGTCGAACTGGGCGATGGCGTGCGCATCGGTCCGTTCGTGCGGCTCAAGGACGTGCGCTTGGGCGCGGGTACCGTGGTCCGTGCGCACTGCGACCTGGACGGCGTGGTCGCCGGCAGCAACGTGCAGATCGGCCCGTATGCGCGGCTGCGCCCGGACACCGTGCTCGGCGACAGCGCCCATGTCGGCAACTTCGTGGAAACCAAGAAGACCACGCTGGGCACCGGCAGCAAGGCCAACCACCTGACCTACCTGGGCGACGCGCGGATCGGCGACGGGGTCAACATCGGCGCCGGCACCATCACCTGCAACTACGACGGTGTGAACAAGTCGACCACGCTGATCGGCGATGGCGCGTTCATCGGTTCGAACTCGGCGCTGGTGGCGCCGGTCGAGATCGGTGCCGGTGCCACGATCGGCGCCGGCTCGGTGATCACCCGGCATGCCCCGGCCGGCGAGCTGACCGTGGCCCGCGCGCGGCAGAGCACGCTGGAAGGCTGGAAGCGCCCGGAGAAGAAGCCCGGGGCCTGATCAGGCCCCGGCGTCGGGCAGCATCACCGCCACGCACAGGCCGCCCGCGGGGCGGTTCTGCAGCGACAGGCGGCCGCCGTGGGCCTCGATGATCTCGCGGGTCAGCGCCAAGCCCAGCCCGGTGCCGTTGCGCTTGGTCGAGTAGAACGGCAGCAGCGCGTTCTGCAGGACCGCCTCGTTCATGCCTGCGCCGCGGTCCAGCACCTCGATCCGGGTCCACTCCGGCAGGCGCAGCAGGCGCACGCTGACGTCCTCGTTCGGCGGCTGCGCGTCGGCACCGGCCTCGTGCGCGTTCTTGAGCATATTCAGCATCGCCTGCTCCATCTGCGCCACGTCGATGCGGCCGCCCAGCTCGGGCACCGAGGTGTCCAGTGTGAAACCGATCTGGCGCTGCAGCCGGGCCAGGAAATCGCCCCAGACGATGGCCTGCAGGCGGGGTTGCGGCAGTTTGGCGAAGCGCGCGTAGCCGCGGATGAAGCCTTCCAGGTGGCGCGCGCGTTCCTCGATCGTGCCGAAGACCTCCTCCAGCCGCTCGGTGCGGCCGCGTCGGACCAGCTCGGCGCCCGAATGCGCCAGCGAGGCGATCGGCGCCAGCGAGTTGTTCAGTTCGTGGCTGATCACCCGGATCACCTTCTTCCACGTCTGCACTTCCTGGCGGCGCAGCTCGGAGGTCAGCAGCCGGATCAGCAGCAGCTCGTGGCGACGCCCGTTGAGGCTGAACTCGCGCCGCGACAGGTGGTAGACCTGCTCGTCGTCGGCGTCGTTCTGGTCGCTCACCGCGAACAGGCTGTCGCCGCCGCGCGCAACCGCCTGGCGCAGCTCGGTCGGCAGGCCGGCCAGCAGCGTGTCCAGGCGCTGGCCTTCCAGCTTGCGGCCGTCGAACAGCAGCTTGCGGGCGGTCAGGTTGGCGTAGGCGACGCGGCGGATGCCGTCGCCACCGGCGGCCGACAGCAGCATCGCCACCGGCGTGTTCTGCACCATCGAATCGAGCAGCAGTTCGCGCTGGACCAGGTTCTGGCGCTGCTCGCGCAGCACCTCGCCCAGATCGGCATGGGCGCGGACCAGTTCGCCGACCTCGTCGTTGCCGTCCTGCCAGTACACGCCGAAATTGAACTCGCCGTCGCGATAGGTGTTCACGCTGCCGGCCAGCGCGCGGAACAGGGCGCGCAGCGGCGCCAGCGCCTTGCGCAGGCTCCACCACATCAGCGCCAGCAGGATCACGCCGGACACCGCCGAGACCTGCCAGCCGTGGTCGATCCAGAACGCCAGCGTCCAGGGCAGCGCCGCGGCCAGCGCCAGCACCGGCAGCAGGCGCAGGAACAGGCGCAGCGTCAGCGTGCGGCGCACTCTCATGGGGCGCGGATGCCGTGGCGTTCCATGCGGCGGTACAGCGCCTGCCGGCTCATGCCCAGCTCGGCGGCGGCCTGGGCAATCACGCCGCCGGCACGTGCCAGTGCGGCCTCGATGGCGTCGCGTTCGGGCTCCTGCGCCGGCGCGGCACGCGTGGCCGGCGCGCGGGGCAGGCCGAGGTCTGCCACTTCGATGTGGCGGCCGCCGGCCAGCAGCCCGGCGCGCTGCATCACGTTGCGCAGCTCGCGTACGTTGCCCGGCCAGGGATGGCGCTGCAGCGCGCCGGCCGCCGCCGCCGACAGCGGACGGTCGCCGGACAGGAAGCGCTCGGCCAGCGGCAGGATGTCGCCGGGCCGCTCGGCCAGCGGCGGCATCGCCAGCTCGATCGTGTTGAGGCGGTAGTACAGGTCCTCGCGGAAGGTACCGTCGCGGATCATCGCCGGCAGGTCGGCATTGGTCGCGCTGACCACGCGCACCTTGACCTGGCGCTCGCGGTTGGAGCCCAGCCGCGCGAAGCGCCCGGTTTCCAGCACGCGCAGCAGCTTCATCTGTCCGGCCGGCGGCAGGTTGCCGATCTCGTCCAGGAACAGGGTGCCGCCATCGGCCGCCTCGAACTTGCCCTCGCGCGCCTTGTTGGCGCCGGTGTAGGCACCGGCTTCGGCGCCGAACAGCTCGGCCTCGATCAGCTCGGCCGGCAGCGCGCCGCAGTTGACGGTCACGAACGGGCCCTCGCGCACCGGCGAGTTGGCCTGGATGATCTCGGCGATCTTCTCCTTGCCGCTGCCGTTGGGCCCGGTGATCAGCACCGGCAGGTCCGAGCGCGCGACCTGGCAGGCCAGCGCGACGACCCGTTCGCTGGCCGGATCGGCGACCACCGCGCCGCGCAGGTCGTAGCGGCGGGTCAGCTCGTCGTTGCGGCGGCGGTCGCCGGCGCGGCGCTGGTCCAGCTCGCGGCGCGCCTCGCCGAGTTCCAGCAGGTTGTTGACCGTGGCCAGCAGCTTCGGATCCTGCCAGGGCTTGGCGACGTAGTCGGCCGCGCCGGCCTTGATCAGGTCGACAGCGCTTTCCAGGTGGGTCCAGGCGGTCAGCAGCACTACCGGCAGGTCCGGATGCTTCGCCCTGATCGCCGCGAACAGCGCCTCGCCTTCGTCGCCGGAGGTGGTGTCGGCGGTGAAGTTCATGTCCTGGATCACCAGGTCGACGTGTTCGCGCTCGAGCAGGGCCAGGCCGTCTTCCGGCGAGCTGGCGTGCAGGGTGCCGATGTCGTGCAGGGAGAACAGGAATTCGAGCGCGGTGGCGACCGAGCTGTTGTCGTCGATGACGAGGATGGTGGGCATGCGGTCAGCTTATCCCAGCGCCCGGCCTGGACGTCGCGGGTGGAGGTGGTGCCGATCATCGTCCGCGCTCGATGTCGCACGGGTACCTGGTGCGCCGGTACCGCTCCGCTGATGGCGAGCGTGCCCCGGCCCCGGCGCGACCGGTGGCGCGTGGCGTTCCGGGCTGCTTCCCGGGCGTGAGGCCTGCGCGCCGGCAGGGCGGCGCATGGTCATGCGCTCCGGGTCGCGACGGCAGGTGGAATCGATGCGGCGCGGCGCGCCGGCCAGTACACCGCCAGCTGGCCGATGGCCCACAGCAGCAGCGCGCCGGCGGGCAGGTAACCGGCCGGCAGGCGCGGCAACGCGTAGTGGACCATCAGCAGCTGGTTCAGTGCGAACGCCAGCAGCATGCCCAGAGCGATGCCCATGCTGGTCAGCAGGAAGTTCTCGGTCTGGAAGTACAGCAGGATATGGCGACGGGTCGCGCCGAGCGCGCGGCGCACGCCGATCTGCTTGGTCCGCTGCTGCACCCAGAAGCTGGCCAGGCCGATGATGCCCAGGGCGGTCACCAGCAACAGCAGCCCGCAGACCAGCAGCATCAGGCCGGCCATGTCGCGGTCCTCGGCGAAGAAGTCCGCGCGGACCTGCGCGTAGGACAGCGCTTCCAGCACCGGGCGACCGGGCTCGGCGGTCTCCAGCGCCGCCACCGCTGCGGCGAGCAGCGCGTCGCCGGCGTGTCCTTCGCGCGCCTGCAGCACGTAGGCGCCGCCGTTGTCCGGATTGAGGCGGATCGGAAAGATCACCGAACGTGTGGCATCGCCGTTGAGCCGCGACGGCCGTGCGAGCGTGTCGACCACGCCGACGATGGTCAGCGGGATCTGCGACATGTAAAGGGTCCGGCCGATCGGATCGCCGTCGGGGAACAGCCGCGCGGCCGCGTCGGCGCTGACGATGACCGCGCTGCGCACGCTGCCGAGATCCTGCAGGCCGAACAGCGCCGAGCCGTCCTGGTACTCCTCCGGCAGGAAGTCGCGCCCGGCGACCAGACGCAGCCCCAGCGTCTCCAGGAACCCCTCGCCGCCGTTGTACATGGCCGCATCGATGGTCGGGCCGGCCTGGTCGGGCGACAGCGAGAACCCGTTGTTGGAGCCGATCGAGCGGGAGAACGGCAGCTGGTTGGTCACGGTGACGTGGGCCACGCCTGGCAGCGCGGCCAGTGCGGCGACGTTCTCGCGCGTGCGCGCATCCGCATCGCCGCCCGCCACGCCGGCGCCGGTGCGGACGTAGAGCAGCCTGTCCTCGACGATGCCGCTGGGCAGCAGCATGCCGTCGACGCGCTTGCCGACGAGGAACAGCGCGTTGCACAGGATCGCGCAGCTGAGTGCGATTTCCAGGACGATCAGCGCGGTCGCGGTCCGGTGGCGCTGCAGCGTGGAGAGGATCGGTCGGAGTTCCATGTCGGTCCGGGCAAGGGCGGTGGCGGTGGCGGTCTCTACTGGGACTTGAGCTGCAGCGCCGGCGGGATCTGCATGGCCTGCCAGGCCGGCAGCAGGCCGGCGAGCACGCTGGTGACCATGGCCAGGGCGAAGGTGAGCAGCAGCATCGGCAGGTCCAGGTGGACCATGTCCGCATAGGCGGCCGGGCGTTGCCGGACCAGCCAGAGGCCGGCCAGGGCCAGCAGCAGGCCGAGCGTGCCGCCGGCGCCGCCGATGATGCCTACCTCGACCAGGCACTGCCGGAAGATGTGGCCGCGGGAAGCGCCCAGCGCGCGGCGCACGCCGATCTCGTTCCTGCGGCGCAGGAACTTGGCCAGCAGCAGGCCGACGGTGTTGATCAGGCACACCAGCAGGAAGGCCACGGCCAGCCACACCTGCAGCTGCACGTCGCCGGGCACGATGCGCTTGTAGTCCAGCCACTGCATGACGTCGCGCACCCGCGTGTTGGCCGGGCGCTCGAAGCGGCCGGCCGCGCGCTGCTGTTCGGAGTAGGCATCGAGGTAGGCCTTGAACGCAGGGGCCTGCGCCGGGTCGCGCAGCTCGACCCAGTACTGGATCCAGGCGCAGGGGACGTTGTGGGCGGTCTGCGCGTTGACGATCTCGCGCCCGAAGCAGTGCATCGGGCCGCGGTGTTCCAGATCGAGGTCGCGCGCGGTCGAGAACGGCAGGAACAGCTGGTCGTCCGCGCCGTAGCGTCCCGTGCCCAGGTCATGGAACGCCGGGCGCGGATCCCAGTGGCCGAGTACGCCGACGATGGTCAGGTGATGGCCATCCACGCGCACGCTGCGGCCCACGCTGTCGCCGCCGCCGAACAGCCGTGCGTTGAGCGCCGGCCCGATCACCGCCACGCGGGCGCGGCCGGCGTCCTGCTCCGCGCTCCAGGCCTGCCCATGCACGAACGGCGTGTCGAACATCGGGAAGAAGTCCGCGCTGGTGTGGCGCATCGGCACGCGCAGCGGCCGCTGCCCGCTGCCGTCCGCGTCCACCGTGCCGCTTCCACCGGCCATCATCGCCTGGCGCAGTCCGCGTTTCTGCTGCAGCAGCGTCTCGGCGTCGATGCGGGTGAGCAGGTCCATCGGCTCGCTGCCAGGCTGGTAGCCATCGGCCGGCTCGGGGTCGAGCTGGACGTGGAACAGGCGCGCGCTCTTGGCCGGAATCGGATCGCCCGACAGCACGTGCAGGACCGTCAGCACCGTCATCGAGGTGCCGATGCCCACCGCGATGGACAGCACGATCAGTGCGGTCAGGCCCCGGTGCTGCCGGAAGCTGCGCAGGGCCAGGCTCAGGTAGTAGCCGAACACGTCGCCCCCCGGAAGCGATCGGACACCCGGCCGGTGCATGGCCGGCCGGGTCTGCGGTGGACCACCGTCATGCGCTGCGGGTCGCCACGGCCGGCGGGATCGAGGCCGCGCGCCGTGCCGGCCAGTACACCGCCAGCTGGCCGATCGCCCACAACAGCAGCGCGCCGGCGGGCAGGTACAGCAGCGGCAGGCGTGGCAGCTCGTAGCGGCCCATCAGCAGCTGGTTGATGGCGTAGGCCAGCAGCATGCCCAGCACGATGCCGATCGTGGCCAGCAGGAAGTTCTCGGTCTGGAAGTAGCGCAGGATCTGGCCGCGGGTCGCGCCCAGCGCCCGGCGGATGCCGATCTGCTTGGTCCGCTGCTGCACCCAGAAGCTGGCCAGGCCGACGATGCCCAGCGCGGTGACCACCAGCAGGGCGACGCAGACCACGCCCAGCAGCCAGGCCATCGAACGCGACTGCTGGTAGAACTCGTGCCGCAGCTGCGACACGGTCTTGGTGTTCTCCTCCAGGATCACCCGCCGCGGGCCGCTGCCGCGCAGCGTGTCGGCGGCGGATTCGAGAATCTCCTGGCGACGTTCGGGCGTGGTGCGCAGCACGTAGTTGCCGCCGAGCTCGTAGCCGGTGCGGATCGGGAAGATCATCGCGTACTCGCGCGCCGACGGGCCGCCCTGCATGCTCGGCCGGACCAGGTGCTCGACGATGCCGACGATGGTGATCGCGGTGTCGCCCCAGACGTAGATCGCCTTGCCCACCGCGTCCTGGCCGGGGAACAGGCGCTCGGCCATCTTGCGGGTGATGATCACGCTGTGCACGGTGACGTCGCTGTCCGGTGCGTTCATCTCGTCGAACGACACGTACTCGTCGCCGGTGAAGCGGCGGCCGGCGACCAGGTTCAGGCCGAAGGTGTCGATGAACTGCTCGTCGGCCATGTAGTTGGAGGCGTTGAGCGTCGGCCGCTCCTGGTCGGGCGAGAGGTTGACGCTGCTGTTCCAGGACGAGTTGACGAACGGCACCTGGTTGACCGCCGTGGCGGCCTTGACCCCGGGCAGGCCGCGCAGCGCGGCAAGGTCGGTGCGGGTCTGGGCCAGGCCGTTGCTGTCGCCGCCGACCGGCACGATCTGGATGCGGACCAGTTCGTCCTCGGCCAGGCCGCTGGTTTCGCCGATCTGGGTGATGCGTTCGCCGATCATGAACAGCGCGTTGCAGATGATCGCGCAGGTCAGGCTGATCTGCAGCACGATCAGCGCCGCGGCGGTCTTGTGCCGCATCAGGGTCGAGAGGATGGGGCGGATTTCCATGGGACGCTCCGGGTTCTGTGCAGCGGGGCGTTTTCCCCGCGCAGTCGGTTCTGGTGGACAGTGGCGGGGCAGGGCCCCGCGCACCGTCACTGGCTCTTGAGCTGGATCGCCGGGGTGACCTGCATCGCGCGCCACGCCGGCAGCAGGCCGGCGATCAGGCTGGCGGCGATCGCCAGGGCGAAGGTGGTCAGCAGCATGGACAGATCCAGGTGGGCGAGCTTGGCGTAGCTCATCGGCTGCTGGCGCACCGCCCACAGGCCGAGCAGCGACAGCAGCAGGCCGAGGACGCCGCCGGCCAGGCCGACCGTGCCGGCCTCGACCAGGCACTGCTTGAATATCTCCCGGCGCGAGGCGCCGAGCGCGCGCCGCACGCCGATCTCGCCGCTCCTGCGCAGGAACTTCGCCAGCAGCAGGCCGATGGTGTTGACCAGGCAGACCAGCAGGAACGCCGCGCCCAGCCACAGCTGCATCACCACGTCGCGCGGCACCACCTTGTTGTAGTCCAGCCACTCCATCACGTCGCGCAGGCGCGTGTTGGGGTCGCGCTCGTAGCGGCCGGCCGCCTTCTGCTGCGCGGAGTAGTTGTCCAGGTAGGCCTTGTAGCCGGCCGCCTGCCCGCTGCTCTCCAGTTCCACCCAGTACTGGATCCATGCGCAGGGTGCGTTGACGCCGGTGTCGTCGCCGGCGGTGTCGGCCCAGCAGTTCATGCTGCCGTTGCGGCCCAGGTCGAGCGCGCGCGAGGTCTGGAACGGCAGGAACACGTCCTCCACCTCGCCGTAGCGGCCGGTGTTGAGGTCGTAGAACCGCGGCGTCGGCCGCCAGGTGTCGAGCACGCCGACGATGCGGAACTCGCTGCCGCCGATCACCAGGGTCCTGCCGGTGCTGTCCTCGCCACCGAAGACGCGGTCGTTGAGGGTGCTGGAAATCACCGCCACGCGCGCGCTGGCGTCATCGTCCTCGCTGCGCCAGCCTGTGCCATGACGGAACGGCGCGGCGAACATCGCGAAGAAGTCGCCGCTGGTGTAGCGCGCATCGGTGAAGAACGGCGGCAGGTCCGCGTTCTCCGGCGTGATCGACACGCTGCCGCCGGTCATCATCGCCTGGCGCACGCCACGCTTCTCGCGCAGCAGTGCCTCGGCATCGAAGCGGGTCATCTGGGTTTCCGGTTCCTCGCCCGGCACCATGCCGCGCAGCGTCTGCGGATCGAGCTGCACGTAGAACAGGCGGTCGCTCTTTTCCGGGATCGGGTCGCCCGACAGCACCCGGAACGCGGTCAGCGTGGTCATGCATGCGCCGATTCCCAGGCCGATCGCCAGCACCATCAGCGCCGTGATCGCCTTGTTGCGCCTGAAGCTGCGCAGCGCGAGATTGAAGTAGTAGCCGAGCATGGCAGGCTCCTCAGGCGGTGGCCGTCGCGTCGACGCCGTGGCGGACCAGGCTCGATTCCCGGGTCAGGTCGGTGGCCATGCCATCGACGATGTGCACGTTGCGGCGCGCGCGTGCGGCCAGTTCCGGGTCGTGGGTGACCATCACGATGGTGGTGCCGCGGGCGTTGATCTCCTCCAGCAGCTCCATCACGCCGCGCGCCATCTGCGAGTCGAGGTTGCCGGTGGGTTCGTCGGCCAGCAGCAGGCGCGGAGTGCCGGCCAGTGCACGGGCGATCGCGGCGCGCTGCTGCTGGCCGCCGGACAGTTCGGCCGGGTAGTGCTTCATCCGGGAGCCCAGGCCGACCTGCGACAGCGCCTCCTCGATCCGCTGCCTGCGCTCGGCCGACGGCAGGCCGCGGTAGCGCAGCGGCACGTCGCAGTTGTCGAACAGGTTGAGGTCGGGGATCAGGTTGAAGCCCTGGAAGATGAAGCCGATCTTCTCGTTGCGCAGGCGCGAACGGCGGTTGTCGTCCAGGCCCTTCACGTCCACGCCGTCGAGCAGGTACTCGCCGCCGGTGAAGGTTTCCAGCAGGCCGGCGATGTTGAGGAAGGTCGTCTTGCCGGAACCGGAGGGCCCGGTGACGGCGACGAATTCGCCTTCGGCCACGTGCAGGTCCAGCGAGCGCAGGGCGTGGGTTTCAACGAGTTCGGTGCGGTAGACCTTGGCGACCTGGCGCATGTCGAGCATGGTGGTGTCCTTGCTGGTGGGCGATGAGGGCATGGCCACCCGGTGCGGCGAACCGACGCGGACCGGGTGGATGCGATGTGCTGTGTGTCGGTGCAGCGGGAGAAGCGGGAACGGATGCGCGGGCGGGCGAGGTGTCACTGTCCGGAGATGCGCACCCGTTCGGTGTCGGTGAACTGGTCGGTGCCGGAAATCACGATGCGCTGGCCCGCTTCCAGGCCCGAGACGATCTCCACCGCGTTGAGGCTGCTGGCGCCGGCCTGGATCGGGCGGCGCTCGGCGGTGTTGCCGTTCATGACCCAGGCGAAGCGGCCGCCGTCCTGTTCCAGGAACGGACCGCGCTCGACCATCAGCACGTCCTTGCGGGTATCGAGCACGATCCGCGCCGACAGGCGCTGGTTCTGGCGCAGGCCCGGCGGCTGCTCGCCATCGGCGAAGCGCAGGCGTGCGGTGACTTCGCCGTTGACCACTTCCGGCGACACCGCCGACACGGCCGAGGCGAACACCTTGCCCTGGGTGGTGACCTGGGCCGGCACCCCGATCGCCAGGTCGCGGGCGAAGCTCTCCGGCACGCGGATCTCGACCTCGAACTCGCTCAGGTCGATGACGCTGAGGATCGGCGCGTTGATCGCCACGTTGGTGCCCTGCGCGATCTGCACCTGGCCGACCTGGCCGTCGAACGGCGCGCGGATGGTCAGTGCTTCGACCTGGCGTTCCAGCTCGGCGGCCACCGCCTTCTGGCGGTCGGCGAGCAGGCGCTTGTTGCGCGCGTCCAGTGCCGCGCCCTGGTCCTGCAGGCCGGCGTCGCTCTGGGTGGCCTCCAGGCCGATCTCGGCCTTCTTCAGCTCATCGCGGGCGCGGGCCAGTTCGTTGTTGGAGACCGCGCCGCCGGCATACGCCCGCTCGTAGCGCTCCAGGTCGCGCTTGGCGGCGGTATGGTCGATCTGCGCCTGGTCCAGCGCCTTGCGCGCATTGAGCCGCGCGATCTGCGCATCCAGCTGGGCGCGGCTGGCCTCGGCTTCCATGCTGGCCAGGGTCGATTCTTCCTGCACCAGCTTGCTGCGCAGTTCGGGGCTGTCGATCACCGCCAGCGCCTGGCCCTTCTCGACGGTGTCGCCGGCCACCACCTGCAGCGCCACGGTGCCGCCGGCGATCGCGTACAGGGTCGGGCTGTTGGCGGTGATCACCTTGCCCTCGGCGGACAGGTCGCGGACCAGGTCGCCGCGCTTGACCTCGGCGATGCGGACCCGGCTCATGTCGTAGGACTGGCCCGCACCGCTCCAGCTGTTCACCACCCAGCCGGCCAGCAGCAGGACGGCGCCGCCGCCGACAGCCGGCCACACCCAGCGGCGCCAGGCCGGCCGGGCCGCGGTGGAGGTGGTGTGGACCGAGCGGTCCTGGGCGGAGGTGTCGCGGATCATCGTGTCCCCGGTGACGTTGGTGTTCGCGTGTCTTCAACGCAGAACGCGTGCCAAACGCAAGTCACTGATTGGAAAGGCTGTCCGCGCCGCGGCGCAGTGTCCGCGGCGTCCGCCGGACAGCGGCCGGACACCGCGCCGTGGCGCGGACAGCCAGCGGACACCGGCTGTCCATGCGGGACAGCGGTCGGCCTGCGTTATGGCGCGTCCAGTAGAATCGCGGGTCTTCACCCAGCAGGATTCGACTGCATGTGCGGCATCGTTGGCGCGATCGCGGATCGCGATGTGGTCCCCGTCCTGATCGAAGGACTGAAGCGGCTCGAGTACCGCGGCTACGACTCCTCCGGCATCGCCGTGCTGGCCGATGCCGGCATCCGCCGGGTGCGCCGCACCGGGCGCGTGGCCGAGATGGCCACCGCCGCCGCGGCCGAAGGCTTCGATGCGGCGATCGGCATCGGTCACACCCGCTGGGCCACGCATGGTGGCGTGACCGAGGCCAACGCCCACCCGCACCTCAGCGACGGCGTGGTGCTGGTCCACAACGGCATCATCGAGAACCACGAGGCGCAGCGCGAGAAGCTGGCCGCGCTCGGCTACGTGTTCGAGTCGCAGACCGATACCGAGGTCATCGCGCACCTGATCAACCATCACCTCAAGCAGGGCGGCGACCTGCTGGCCGCGCTGCAGCGCACGGTCAAGGAACTCACCGGCGCCTATGCGCTGGCGGTGGTCAGCCAGGCCGAGCCGGACCGCTTCGTCTGCGCGCGGATGGGCTGCCCGCTGCTGGTCGGCATCGGCGAGGGCGAGAACTTCGTTGCCTCCGACGTGTCCGCGGTGATCCAGGCCACCCGCCAGGTGATCTTCCTGGAAGAGGGCGACACCGCCGAGATCCGCCGCGACGGCGTGCAGGTCTACGGCGCCGACGATGCGCCGGTCGAACGTCAGATCCACCTGTCCGACGTGTCGCTGGCCTCGCTGGAGCTGGGCCCGTACCGGCACTTCATGCAGAAGGAGATCCACGAGCAGCCGCGCGCGATCGCCGACACGCTGGAAGCGGCGATCGATGCCGGCGGCTTCCCGGCCACCCTGTTCGGCCGCGATGCCGAAGCGGTGCTGTCCGGCATCACCGGCGTGCAGATCCTGGCCTGCGGTACCAGCTACTACGCCGGCCTGACCGCGCGTTACTGGATCGAGGCCATCGCCGGCCTGCCGTGCAGCGTCGAGATCGCCAGCGAGTACCGCTACCGCGACGCCTTCGCCGACCCGAAGCATCTGGTGGTCACCATTTCCCAGTCCGGCGAGACGCTGGACACGATGGAGGCGCTGAAATACGCCAAGTCGCTGGGCCATGCGCACACGCTGTCGATCTGCAACGTGCCCGAGAGCGCGATCCCGCGCGCCAGCGAACTGGTCTGCTACACCCGCGCCGGCGCCGAGATCGGCGTCGCCTCGACCAAGGCGTTCACCACCCAGCTGGTCGCGCTGTTCCAGCTTGCGGTGGTGCTGGGCAAGTTGCATGGCCGCGTCAGCGAGACCGACGAGGCCGGCTATGTCGAACAGCTGCGCTTCCTGCCCGGCAGCGTGCAGCACGCGCTGAACCTGGAGCCGCAGATCCAGGCCTGGGCCGAGCGCTTCGCCGGCAAGGCCAACGCGCTGTTCCTCGGCCGCGGCCTGCATTACCCGATCGCGCTGGAAGGCGCGCTCAAGCTCAAGGAAATCTCCTACATCCACGCCGAGGCCTATCCGGCCGGCGAGCTCAAGCACGGCCCGCTGGCGCTGGTCGATGCGGAGATGCCGGTGGTGGTGATCGCGCCGAACGACCGCCTGCTGGAAAAGGTGAAATCCAACATGCAGGAAGTGCGCGCCCGCGGCGGCGAGCTGTTCGTGTTCGCCGACCAGGACAGTCACTTCAGCGAGTCCGAGGGCGTGCACGTGATCCGCACCCCGCGCCATACCGGCGTGCTCAGCCCGGTGGTGCACACGATTCCGGTGCAGCTGCTCGCGTATCACACAGCGCTGGCGCGCGGCACCGACGTCGACAAGCCGCGCAACCTGGCCAAGTCGGTCACGGTGGAGTGAGCCTGCGGGCGAGGGGTATAAAAATGGTATTTACGAACAGTTGATACTACTGGGTAAAAGTCGGTTCAGTCGGGAGGCCTGAGCAGCCAGGAGTTGGGCGAGGTCGGTGCTCGTAATTTCAATCGCCCTGAGCCGGTGAAGGTTGCTGTTTTCTTGGGCTCATGAGTTGGCCTCCATCGGAATTGGGTCCATCTCGGTAATCTGTAAAACAGTTGGGGGAGGCTTGATGGAAAGTCGAGAGAATGAAGAGTTCACGAGACTTCTGAGGGGCGCTGTCGGGGAGGCTGAGAAGCTAAAGTACCGGCCAGCTCAGTTCAAGAAGATGCTCGACGCTTATGGCGGTTTCGATACGGTCAACCGTGTCTTGGCCAGTGGAAAGCCTTCGGACGGTTTCACGAGGCTCTGGGAGTTAGGTCGTCTTGACCTCACCTGCGAAGCCATCATTGTCGAGACGAAATGGCGTGGATACTTTGAAGCCGATCTGGTTGCGAGGGCTGAGAAGTTATTGGGGGATATGCGCTATCCGTTCACGCGCTTCGAGGGTCCTACGGTGGTGAACAGGCGGCCAGAAACAGTGGCGCGCCAGGAGCAGACAATCGTCGAGTCGGGGGGAGTAAGCCAAGAAGAGGTTTTTGCCGAATTATCGGCCGAGTCGGCTGCGCGAATTAACGCCTTCTTCAAGGATGTTCTGCACGCGCCCGTCTCCAATATCCGCTGGTCATGGGGGGCAGTAGATGAACGTGCGCGCCGCGTCTTTCTTCGTCTGTGGCGTATGGATATCGCCAATCTTGACGGCCACCAAGCTATTCAGGTGCTAGGTGATTGGAAAACTAGCAGCCACGGTTTGAAGGAGAGAATTCGTCACATTGATCTGGTCCGAGGAGGCTACGCTGCCTATGCGGTGGTATGCGACAAGGACAGCCAGGATGCGGGTGTCATTCGCAGTTTCGATCGGGACACGTTGTTGCGCCTTGGTCAGATCATCGAGCGTGATGGAGCGGTCTACCTTCAGGTTGTCGAGAGCACGCCTGTCGAATCCATTTCCATTGCGTGCGGCTCTTCTGACGCGATCGAGTCTGACCTCCTTGAAGTGGGCCAGTTGGACGTGAGTTCCACAACTCGCTCCGCCCTTGTTGACGCGCGTCTAGGGCAAGGGCGGTTCCGTCGAGAGCTCCTGCGGAGATGGAACGGGGCATGTTCCGTGACAGGTTGTCGAGTCGGCGCAGTGTTACGAGCATCGCACTGCAAGCCTTGGCGGATATCAGACAATCGCGAGCGTCTAGACTCAAACAATGGGCTCATCCTGACCGCAAACCTCGATGCGCTTTTCGATGCTGGCATGATCAGTTTCGATGACCATGGTGGAATGCTCATGGCAGACGTGCTTTTGGCGCAAGAGCGATCACTGCTGGGATTGCCGGCGAGTTTGTTACGTTTGCCAAGCCAGAAGCTTCAGCACTATCTGAGTATCCACCGTGCCCTCGTGTTCTTGAAATAGTTACCTTTATGCCCGGAGTGCAGGAGTAGTGCAGGGCCAGAGGAGTTCCATTGGCCTAGTCGAGGAAAGCGCGATCCGGGGTTGGGTTTCTCGTGGCCTATTGAAGTGGCCAAGTCCCAGTTGTAGTTCCTGATATCAGAAGCAACGAAGAACGCCGGCCAGTGGCCGGCGTTCTTCGTTGCAGCGCTGGCTGCAGCACCGCACCGGCGCCTTCGGCGTCCGGCGTGGTGGCGTGCCGCTCAGTAGCAGCCGGTGTTGGAGATGATCTCCACCCAGTAACCATCCGGGTCCTTGATGAAGGCCAGGTGCTTCATCCGGCCGTCCTCAAGACGCTTCTGGTAGGGCACCTTCAGGTCGTCGAAGCGGGCGCAGGCGGCGCGGATGTCCGGCACCGACACGCAGATGTGGCCGAAGCCGCGCGGGTCGCTGTTGCCATCGTGGTAGACCGGGCCGTTCTGGCGCTCGGTGCCGTGGTTGTGGGTCAGCTCGAGCACGCCGGGAATGCCGGCCATCCACAGGCGGCGGGCGTCGTCGTCTTCCGGAACCGTGGTGTCCGCCGGCAGCAGGGCCAGGAAGTACAGGCTGAACTGCGCTTCCGGGAAGTCGCGCTGGTCGAGCAGGCGGAAGCCGAGTACGCGGGTGTAGAAGTCCAGCGAGGCGGCGGCGTCCTTGACCCGCAGCATGGTGTGGTTGAACACGAAGCCGGCGGTCTCGGCGGGCGGCGCGACCACGCCGGGCTGCTGCTGGATGGAACTCAGGCTCATCGAAGCGTCCTGTCGGGGGAAGAGGCCGGGCAGTGTAGCGGCCACCCCGTTCAGCGGCACGCGAACGGCGGTCACCGGTGGCCGGGCGTAGAATGGCGCGTCTTCCCGTCCTGTTCCCGGCGATGTCCCAGCGCGCATGGGTGGCTGCGTCCATCCGCAAGATCGAAGCCGACTTCAACCGCTCGGCCGATACCCATCTGATCCCGATGTCGCTGCCCGGACATCCCGGCATCGACCTGTACTTCAAGGACGAGTCCAGTCACCCGACCGGCAGCCTGAAGCACCGGCTGGCGCGCTCGCTGTTCCTGTACGCGCTGGCCAACGGCTGGCTGCGCGAAGGCGCGCCGGTGATCGAGGCCTCCAGCGGCTCGACCGCGGTGTCCGAAGCCTATTTCGCACGCCTGCTCGGCCTGCCGTTCATCGCGGTGATGCCGGCGGCGACCTCGCCGGAGAAGATCGCCGCGATCGAATTCCACGGCGGCCGCTGCCATCTGGTCGACCGCGCCTGCGACCTCGACGGCACCTCGCACCGCCTCGCGCGCGAGACCGGTGGCCACTTCATGGACCAGTTCACCTACGCCGAGCGCGCCACCGACTGGCGGGCGAACAACAACATCGCCGAGTCGATCTTCAAGCAGCTGGCCGAGGAGCCGCATCCGATCCCCGAGTGGATCGTCTGCGGGCCGGGCACCGGCGGCACCGCGGCCACGCTCGGGCGCTACGTGCGCTACCGCCGTCACGACACCCGCATCCTCTGCGCCGACCCGGAAACCTCGGTGTTCTTCGACGGCTACCGCGCCGCGCTGGACGGCCGCGAGGACTGGCGCCAGCTGGCCGATACCGGCGGCTCGCGGATCGAAGGCATCGGCCGGCCGCGGGTGGAATCCAGTTTCATCCCCGGCTGCGTCGACGCGATGGTCAAGGTGCCCGACGCACTGAGCCTGGCCGCGATGCGCCACGTCAACGCCCGCCTGGGCCGCCGTGTCGGCGGCTCGACCGGCACCAACTTCGTCGGCGTGCTGGCTGCCGCACAGCGCATGCGCGCCGAAGGCCGCAGCGGCTCCATCGTCACCATCCTCTGCGACAGCGGCGACCGCTACGCGCACAGCTACTACAACCGCGAGTGGTACCTGGAGCGACGTATCGACATGGTCGACTGCGATGCGGCGATCGCGGCGGCAGCGAAGGGGGAGCCGCTGCCCGATCTGCCGTGGGCGGAACGGGCCGACTGAGCCCTGCGCCGGCAGCCAACCCACGCTGCCGGCCGTTGCCGTTGCCGTTGCCGTTGCCGTCGAAGTCGAAGTCGAAGTCGAAGTCGCCGCGACAGTCATCCCGATCAGCGTTCCTGCACCAGCTTTTGCTGCTGCTCTTCCCTGCTGTTGCTTCAGTTTTTGTTTCCGCTTCCGCTTCCGCTTCCGCTGTTGCTGTTGCTGTTGCTGTCGCTTTCGGCTTTTGACTTCCCGGTGCCGTGAAGCGAGCCGAGCATCGCAGCAGGAGCGGGGACGAAGAGGCCCACGTGTCTGAGCGCAGCGAGTTGTGGGCCGGCCCCGCTCCTGCGAGAAGCACAGGGCACCGGCATGGCGCAGCCAGGCCGGCTCGCGGACCGGCTGTGCTTTCTTTTGGTTACTTTTCTTTGCACAAGCAAAGAAAAGTGACTCGCTCCCGCCCGCGCAGCGGGTAGAGCGAAAGCTCTGCTTCAGCTTCTGCCTTGGCTGTGGCTGGCTGAACGGCAACGGCAACGGCAACGGCAACGGCAACGGCCGAAGCCAAGGCTCCAGGGCAACGGCTTCCGCGCTGTTGCGCGGCTTACTTTTGTCTTGTCAAAAGTAAGCAAAACCGCCGTCGCCGGACGCGATCCGTCGCTACGCGACGGTCCCCTGCGCTTCTCGCGTCGATGGGTGACGGCCCACAACTCGCTGCGCTCAGACACGTGGGCCTCTTCGCCCCCATCGACGCTGCGATGCTCGGCTCGCTTTACGGCTCGGGTGAGTCAACATCCAGAGCCAGAGCCAGAGCCAGAGCCAGAGCCAGAGCCAGAGCCAGAGCCAAGGCCAAGGCCAAGGCCAAGCGTGCCGGCTTGATTTCCGGGCCGGCGGCGCGCATCTCTATCCGGTCGCCACCCCGTGCAGCATCGCGCCGGGCGCCTCCCGCTCCCAAGGACTCCCGCCATGACCAACCCCCTGCTCGACTTCTCCGGCCTGCCGCGCTTCGATGCGATCACCCCCGAGCACATCGGCCCGGCGATCGACCAGCTGCTGGCCGAGGCCGAGGCGGCGGTCGCGCAGGCCGAGTCCGTGTCGCCGGTCGGCTGGGAAACCTTCGTGGTGCCGCTGGAGGACGCCACCGAGCGGCTGTGGCGGGCCTGGGGCCTGGTCGGGCACCTGCAGGCGGTGGTGAACACGCCGGCGCTGCGCGAGGCCTACAACACCAACCTGCCCAAGGTCAGCCGCTTCGGCAGCGCGATCGGGCAGAACCTGGCGCTGTATGCGCAGTACAAGGCGCTGCGCGCGTCGGCCGAGTGGGACGGTTACGACGCGGTCCGGCGCAAGGTGGTGGAGAACGCGCTGCGCGATTTCCGCCTCGGCGGCGCGGAGCTGGACGACGCGCAGAAGGTGCGCTTCAGTGAGATCCAGGAAGAACTGTCCTCGCTGGGTGCGAAGTTCTCCGAGAACGTGCTCGATGCCACCGATGCCTACAGCCATTACGTCGACGATGCTGCGCAGCTGTCCGGTCTGCCCGACGACGTGATCGTCGCCGCGCGTGCGCGTGCGGAGAAGGCCGGCAGGGACGGCTGGCTGCTGAGCCTGCAGATGCCGTGCTATCTGCCGGTGCAGATGCTGGCCGACGACCGCGCGCTGCGCGAGCGGCTGTACCGGGCCAACGGCCTGCGCGCGTCCGAGGCCGGGCCGGAGGCGCAGGACAACAGCGCGCTGATCGACCGGATCCTCGCGTTGCGCGCCGAACTGGCTGCGCTGCTCGGCTTCGAGCATTACGCCGGCTATTCGCTGGAAACCAAGATGGCGCAGTCGGCCGACGAGGCGCTGGCCTTCCTGCGCGACCTGGCCACGCGCGCGCTGCCGCACGCGCGTCGCGACCGCGCCGAGCTGGAAGCCTTCGCCCGCGACCAGCTCGGCCTGGACACGCTCGAGCCCTGGGACCTGAGCTGGGCCGGCGAGAAGCTCAAGCAGGCGCGCTACAGCTTCTCCGAGCAGGAGGTGAAGCGCTACTTCACCGAGCCGCGCGTGCTCGACGGCCTGTTCGGCCTGATCCACGACCTGTACGGCGTGCGGGTCGAAGCAGACACCGCGCCGGTCTGGCACGAGGACGTACGGTTCTACCGGCTGGTCGACGCCGATGGCGCGCTGGTCGGCCAGTTCTACCTGGACCTGTACGCACGCGAGGGCAAGCGCGGCGGTGCGTGGATGAACGACTGCCGCAACCGTCGCGACCGTGCCGATGGCGTGCAGACCCCGCTGGTGTACCTGGTCTGCAACTTCGGCCGCGGCGTCGACGGCAGGCCGGCGACCTTCAGCCACAACGAGGTCACCACGCTGTTCCATGAGATGGGCCACGGCCTGCACCAGCTGCTGACCCGGATCGGCGAGCTGCCGGTGGCCGGGATCAACGGCGTGGAATGGGACGCGGTCGAACTGCCCAGCCAATTCATGGAGAACTTCTGCTGGGAGTGGGCGCGGCTGCAGGCGATGACCGCGCACGTCGACGACGGCAGTACGCTGCCGCGCGCGCTGTACGAAAAGATGCTGGCGGCGAAGAACTACCAGAGCGGCATGTTCACCGTGCGCCAGCTGGAGTTCGCACTGTTCGACATGGAGCTGCACAGCCGCTTCGACCCGCAGCAGGACAGCGTGCTGCAGCTGCTGGAACGGATCCGCGACGAGGTCGCGGTCAACCGCGCGCCGGCCTGGCATCGCTTCCCGCACCAGTTCAGCCACATCTTCGCCGGCGGCTACGCGGCCGGCTACTACAGCTACAAGTGGGCCGAAGTGCTCAGCGCCGACGCCTATGCCGCATTCGAGGAGACGCCGGACCAGCTGGCGCAGACCGGCGCGCGCTTCCTGGCCGAGGTGCTGTCGCGCGGCGGGAGCCGCAGCGCGCTGGAGAACTTCACCGCGTTCCGGGGGCGTGCGCCGCGGATCGACGCGCTGCTGCGCCATGGCGGAATGAATGAGGCGGGCGAGCCGCTTGCCGGTTGAGCGCTGCGTAGGAACGCGGCGCAGCTGGAGCGCCGGATCGCTGATACGAAAAAGCCCGGCAGATGCCGGGCTTCTTCGTTGCCTCATGTCCGTCCAGTTCAGGCCTGGCGGAACACCAGCGTCGCGTTGGTGCCGCCGAAGCCGAAACTGTTGGGGACGCCATCGCTGCTGCGCAGCCCTTGCTCCCGAGGTTCCGCGATGCGAAACCTCGGGCCCCGCGCTCGCTCTTCCGAATCCCCGCGGCTTCGCCGCGCCCCCTTTACCAAAGGGGGCTCTGGAGACCGGAACCCATGCGGGTTCAGGCCTGGCGGAACACCAGCGTCGCGTTGGTGCCGCCGAAGCCGAAGCTGTTGGACATCACCGTCGTCAGCTGGGCGTCGCGGCTCTCGCGCACGATCGGGAAGCCTTCGGCGCGCGTGTCCAGGGTCTGGATGTTGGCCGAACCGGCGATGAAGCCGTCGCGCATCATCAGCAGGCTGTAGATCGCCTCGTGCACGCTGGCCGCGCCGAGCGAGTGGCCCGACAGCGCCTTGGTCGACGACAGCGGCGGGACCGCATCGCCGAACACGTCGCGTACCGCGTTGAGTTCGGTGACGTCGCCCAGCGGGGTCGAGGTGCCGTGGGTGTTGAGGTAGTCGATCGACGTGTCGACGGTCTCCATCGCCATGCGCATGCAGCGCACCGCGCCTTCGCCGGACGGGGCGACCATGTCGGCGCCGTCGGAGGTCACGCCGTAGCCGACCAGCTCGGCGTGGATGCGCGCGCCACGGGCCACGGCGTGGTCCCAGTCCTCGAGCACCAGCATGCCACCGCCACCGGCGATGACGAAGCCGTCGCGGTCCGCGTCGTACGGGCGCGAGGCGGTTTCCGGGGTTTCGTTGAAGCTGCTGGACAGCGCACCCATCGCGTCGAACATCACGCTCATGGTCCAGTCCAGGTCCTCGCCACCGCCGGCGAAGACGATGTCCTGCGCGCCGTGGCGGATCAGGTCGGCCGCGGCGCCGATGCAGTGCGCCGAGGTTGCGCAGGCGGCGCTGATCGAATAGCTCAGGCCCTTGATCTTGAATGCGGTGGCCAGGTTGGCCGACACGGTCGAGCACATCGTGCGCGGGACCATGTACGGGCCGACCTTGCGCACGCCGCGCTCGCGTGCCAGGTCGCCGGCCTCGATCTGCCAGTGGCTGGAACCGCCGCCGGAGCCGGCGATCAGGCCGGTGCGCGGCTGGCTGACCAGCGCCTCGTCCAGGCCGGCGTCGGCGATCGCGTCGCGCAGCGCCACGTAGCTGTAGGCCGCCGCGTCGCTCATGAAGCGCTTGAGCTTGCGGTCGATGACCGCGTCCAGGTCGAGTTCGACCTTGCCGCCGACCTGGCTGCGCAGGCCGCGCTCGGCGTGGTCGGGCAGGAAGCGGATGCCGGCACGGCTGTCGCGCAGCGAGGCCGACACGGTGTCCAGGTCGTTGCCCAGGCAGGAGGTGATGCCCATGCCGGTGATGGCGATGCGACGCATGCTCAGAAGTCCTCGGTCGAGGTGAACAGGCCCACGCGCAGGTCCTTGGCGGTGTAGATCTCGCGGCCGTCGACGAACATGCGGCCGTCGCCCTGGGCCATCACCAGCTTGCGGTTGATGACGCGGCTGATGTCGATCTCGTAGGTCACCTTCTTCGCCGTCGGCAGCACCTGGCCGGTGAACTTGACCTCGCCGCAGCCCAGCGCGCGGCCGCGGCCGGGCGCGCCCAGCCAGGTCAGGTAGAAGCCGACCAGCTGCCACATCGCATCCAGACCCAGGCAGCCGGGCATCACCGGGTCGCCGATGAAGTGGCACTTGAAGAACCACAGGTCCGGGTGGATGTCGAGTTCGGCACGGATGAAGCCCTTGCCGTGCGCACCGCCGGTGTCGTTGATCTCGGTGATGCGGTCGAACATCAGCATCGGGTCGGCGGGCAGGCGCGCGTCGCCGCTGGCGAACAGCTCACCGCGGCCGCTGGCTTCCAGCTGCTCGCGCGTGAACGAAGAAAGGCGGGTCATGTCGGATCCGGATAAAGCGAACGTGCAAAGGGTGCCCGAGGCGTATGGTTTCAATCAAATGTTTTAGCCATACGTGGGCGTCTGTTTGCAGTGCGGCATTGCCGCGATCGCAGTGGGATCAGGGGCTTGCCGGGGCGATGGCCGGCCGGCAGGACCGATGGTCCCATGTCCCGGAGCGGACAGCTCGGCGACAATGCGCGGATGGCGTCCGAGCCCGTCCCCCTGCAGCGCAAGATCATCCACGTGGACATGGACGCCTTCTACGCGTCCGTGGAGCAGCGCGACGACCCTGCGCTGCGCGGCCGCCCGGTGGTCGTGGCCTGGCGCGGTGCGCGCTCGGTGGTGTGCGCGGCCTCCTACGAGGCACGCAGATTCGGCGTGCGTTCGGCGATGCCGGCGCTGCGCGCGGAGCGGCTGTGCCCGGACGCCGTGTTCGTGCCGCCCGATTTCACCCGCTACAAGGCGGTGTCGCGCCAGGTCCGCGAGATCTTCCTCGGCCATACCGCGCTGGTCGAGCCGCTGTCGCTGGACGAGGCGTATCTGGATGTGACCGAACCGACCTCGGGGCTGCCCAGCGCCACCGCGGTGGCCGAGGCGATCCGCACCCAGATCCGCGAGGAAACATCGCTGACCGCTTCCGCCGGCGTCGCGCCGAACAAATTCCTGGCCAAGATCGCTTCGGACTGGCGCAAGCCCGATGGCCTGTTCGTGCTGCGCCCGCGCCAGGTCGAGGACTTCCTGACGCCGCTGCCGGTCGGCCGGATCCCCGGTGTCGGCAAGGTGATGCAGTCCAGGCTGGCCGAGCTGGGCGTGGACACCGTCGGTCAGCTGCGTGCGCTGTCGCTGGAAACGCTGCAGCAGCGCTTCGGCAGTTTCGGCGCGTCGCTGCACCGGCGCGCGCGCGGCGTCGACGAGCGCCCGGTGCAGCCGGACCAGCCGGTGCAGTCGATCTCGTCCGAAGACACCTTCGCCGAGGACCTGCCGCTGGAGGCGCTGGAACCGGCGATCCGCGAACTGGCACGCCGCACCTGGGCGGCGACTCGCAAGACCGAGCGCATCGGCCGCACCGTGGTGCTGAAACTGAAGACCGCGCAGTTCCGGATCCTGACCCGCAGCTTCACTCCCGATGCGGTGCCGGCGTCGGCGGCCGAGTTCGAGGCGATCGCGCTGGCGCTGCGCGACCGGGTGGAGCTGCCGCCCGAAACGCGCTATCGCCTGGTCGGTGTCGGGTTGTCGGGGTTCCGCGACCGCGAGGAGATCGTGCTGCAGCCGGACCTGTTCGCGCTGCAGTGAGCGTGGCGACGCGGGTCATGGCCGCGCGCTGATCCGGCCGCTGTCGGCGCCGCCGCCGCGTGGTGTCGCGATGCGCTGCGGTGCCCGGCGTCTCGCATCGCTAGGGTTGCGTGGCGACCGCCCCCGCCGCACGCAGCTGTTCCAGCACGGGCGCCAGCGGCAGCGCCGGCACCGTGCCGCGATGTCCCCGCACGGTCCGCGCGCGGAACATCGAATTGAGGATGGCTTCCTCGGTCGCATCGGCGACGGCTTCGAACAGAGGGGTCATCGCTTCGTCCGCCAGCAGCGTCGCGGCGGGGGCGGCTTCGCCCGGCCCGTGGCGCAGTGCTGATGCGTTGCTGAAGGCGATCACGTAATCGCCCGAGCCATGCGACATCGACGAGCCGGTGCGGGCCAGGCCGAACAGTGCGCGCCTGGCCAGTCGTCCCAGCTGCCGCGCGTCCAGCGGCGCATCGGTGGCGACCACGATCATGATGCTGCCGTCGCCCGTGTTCGGCGCGGCCTCGCGTGAGGCGGCGACCTCGCGCGGGTCGGGCAGGGTGCGCCAGACCGGCACGCCGGCCACGGTCAGGCGACCGCCGTAGTTGCTCTGCACCAGCACGCCCAGCGTATGCCGTCCCGCGCCGTGTTCGACCACGCGCGAGCTGGTGCCGATGCCACCCTTCCAGCCGAACGCGACCGTGCCCGCGCCGGCACCGACCGCGCCCTCGGCCACCGGGCCGCTGTCGGCGTCGCTCAACGCGGACTCGACCGCTTCGGCGGGCAGTGCGCGTGCGCGGATGTCGACCAGGAAGCCGTCGTTGGTCTCGCCGACCACCGGATTGATCGAGCGCACCTGCTCCATGCCCGGCTGGCGCAGCAGCCAGCCGGCGGTGGCGTCGGCCGCGCGCCAGGTGGCCAGCGTGCCGGTCAGCACCACCGGCGCTTCCAGCTCGCCCAGCTCGCGCACCTGGCTCAGCCCGATCAGCTTTCCGAAGCCGTTGCCGACCTCGATCGCGGCCGGCACCCGCGACAGGAAGGCATTGCCTTCGTGCGGATGGATCGCGGTCATACCGCTCCAGGGCAGGCCGTCCGGTGGCGTGGACTGGCCGACGCGCACGCCGGGCACGTCGGTGATCGCGTTGAGCGGGCCGGGTGGCAGTACGCCGACGATGATGCCGGCCTCGCGTGCACGTGGACGCTCGGCGGCGTGCAGATCGCAGCAGCTGGCGCAGGCCAGGGCCAGCAGGATGGCGGCGGCAGGCTTCATCGCGATGAACCGGTGAGGGGGACCGTACCGATTATTGGCGATGCCCGCCGGTTCGGCGAACCCGCGAGGCCAGCCCGTGGCGGGGCGTACGCAGGCGGGCATCCGGCCGTGGCTGCGCGCACCAGGCTGCCCGGGGTGCGGCGATGGCCGAGGGGCTGCGGAACGGCATGGGCGATCGGACACGGTGCCGGAGGGGCGCCCGTTCGCCGATCACCGGCGCGATGGCGGTCGCGCCCATCCCGCCGGCATGCATCGGCACATGCGCTCCGTGCAGGTGAGGGCGGGTGCGCTGGAACGGGTGGACGCGACCCGACCGGTGAAGGACGTGCGGCGTCAGCTGCGCCAGTCGAACGCCAGCGTTTCGTCGCGGGCGAAGCGCTGCAGGTGCGATTCGATCACTTCGCGCAGACCGGCCAGGCCGGCGCCATCGTCGTGGACGACGCGGATCGCCAGGGTCTGGCCCTCGACCTCGAAATCGGCACCGGCGGCTTCGGCGAACGGGATATGCGCGTGCGACTCGCTGTCGCTGCGCACGGCGAAGCGGTGGCGCCAGTGGTTGCTGAGCGTGCGCAGCAGGCGCTGGGCATCGTTGGACGCCACGATCGTGCGGCTGATCGGCATGGCAGGACCTCAGTGGGGGATGAGGAGAGCGGGGCCGAGTATAGGCAGCGCGTCCCGGCGCGACCGGTGCCGCCCGCGGAATGCTGCGTTGCGCCATGAGCCGTACCGGCACCTGTGCGGTGCCGGTACGGCTGTCTGCAGCGGATCGTCAGCGCTGCGGCTGGTAACGCAGGCTCAGGCCGAACTCGCGGCCGGGCTGGTTGTACCAGGACACGGTTTCGTAGTCGCGGTCGAACAGGTTGCCGACCCGGCCCAGGAGCGCCCAGTCGGTGCCCAGTGCGTACTCGACGCGCAGATCGGCCGTGCCGTAACCGCCCAGGCGGTTGCCATTGGCCGCGTCGTCGTAGCGCTCGCCGGTACCGTGCACGGTCGCACCGATCTTCAGGGGGCCGAAGCGACGGTCCGCATCGATGCGGCCGGTCAGCTTCGCGCGGCGGGCGAGCAGGTTGTCGTACTGCGCGCTGCCATCGGTGCGGTTGCGCGGATCGGTGTAGCTGGCCTGCGCGCTGAGGACCCAGCCGGCCAGTTCCAGGCCGCCAGTCAGTTCAGCGCCCTGGATCCGCGCCTTCTCCACCTGCGCCATCCTCCAGGTGCTGCTGTCGTAGGTGATCAGGTCGTCGATCCGGGTCTGGTAGAGGTCCAGGCCCCAGTGCCAGCCGGCGCCATGCTGGGCGATGCCGAGGTTGGCGCTGCGCGACTCCTCCGGATCCAGCGTCGGGGTGCCGCTCCACGGGTCGTACAGATCGCTGAAGGTCGGCGCCTTGAACGCAGTGCCGACGCTGGCGGTCAGCTTGAAGCCGGCGCCGAACTCCAGGCCCCAGGCCAGGCTGCCGGTGCTGTGGTTGCCGAACTGCGCGTTGTCGTCGTTGCGCGCGCTGGCCTGCAGCGAATGACCTCCGAAGCGGGCCTGGTACTGCACGAACACGCCGGTGTTGTCGCGGCTGTCGACCAGATAACCGGCGCTGCTGCCATCCAGCGCATCCTCACTCCAGTCCACGCCGACGCTCAGCAGCTGGCCGTCGGCCACGCCGAAGTCGGCCTGCGCCGAGGCGGTGTCGCGATGCGTCTGGGCGCTGCCCAGCCAGGTGCTGCCCTTGAAGTTCTCGGACTCGTTGTCGGCGCGGCCGGCGCTGACGGTCAGGCCGAAGCGTGCGTTGGGGACGTAGCGCAGCGTGCCGCCGACGACCTGCTGGCGGGTCTCGGAATAGTCGTAGAAGCCGTCGTAGTGGTTCTCACCGTCGGCACGCAGGGCCGAGCCCTCGATGCTGAGCGTGTCGCTCAGGCTGTAGCCGCCGCGCAGGCTGGCCGACAGGTTGCGGTAGCCGTCGCGGTCCGGTTCATCGGCATAACAGCCGGCGGACAGCGTGGCCGAGCCACGGCAGGCGTTGATGCCGTCGGAGTGCTGGTAGGCGATGTCGGTGCCGAACCAGCCGCGCTCGCCGGTGCCGCCGAAGCCGCCGGTGGCTTCGCGCAGGCCGTTGCTGCCGCCGCCGATGCGGAAGTGCGGCAGGAACTGGCCCGGATTGCGCCGGGTGAAGATCTGGATCACGCCGCCGATCGCGTCGGCGCCGTACAGACTCGATGCCGGGCCGCGCACGACCTCGATGCGTTCGATCTGCTCGACCGGCAGGTCCTGGATCATCGCCAGGCCCATGTCGGCGGTGTTGATCCGCACGCCGTCGACCAGCACCAGGGTGTGGGACGAATTGGTGCCGCGCAGGAACAGCGAGGTCTGCTTGCCCGGCCCGCCGCTGTTGACCAGGTTGATGCCTGCACGACCGCGCAGCAGATCCTGCAGCGAGGTCGCCTGGCTGCGTTCGATCTCGTCGCGGCCGATCACCTGTGCCGGCGCGAGGCTGTCGCGCAGCGTGATTTCGGTACGGGTGGCGGTCACCAGCACTTCGTCCAGCTCGGTGGCGTCTCCGGCCAGGGCGGAAAAGGCGGGCAGGGCCAGCGCGAAGGCGATGGCGGCGGTCAGGGAACGGCACTTCATTCGGACAACTCCAGCGCGCACGGGCGCGGTACGGCAACGGCCGGGAAAGGGAGTCGCGGGACGGATGACGGGTGCGGACGGACTGACGCCACGGCGTCGGCACGCCGCGACGCCCTCCGCATCGCAACCTGGAATCCGCAAGGCCGGTCTCCGGGCTCGCAACCCGTGCAGGTTCCGGCGATGCCGGAGCCCGCACCAGCCGCGACGCCTTCCCATGCAATGCACAGTGGCGGATGTCGCGGCCTGGGGTTGCCTACCGTTGCGGGGGCAGCGCCGGCGTGGTCGAAGACGCACCGGCTTCCCGTTTAAATCCATCGGCCGGGGCCGGTGGATCACCTTGCAGCGGCGCGATTGTATGCGATCCGGAGCGCGGACCGGCCGTGCCGCCGCGTGGGGCTGATGCCGCGAGGGCCTTCAGTCCTCGTCCGATCCGTCCGGCGATGTGTCGCCGTCGTCGGGTGCGTCGTCGTCGTCCTGACCGCTGGCATGCCAGGCGGTGGTCACCGGACCGGCGGCCTGCTGGCCGCGTGCGGGCGGCTGTGCGGCGGTGGCCGTCTCGAGCTCGGCCAGCAACTGCTGGCGGCGCGCGTCCGGCACGTCGTGCCAGTGGCAGTCCAGCAGCGCGCCTTCCAGCGCGTAGAGCAGGTTGAGGCTTGGCTTGAAGCCGGCACGACGCACCTTGAGGAAGGCCTGGATGGTGCCCGCCGCTGCCAGATCCTCGGGCGTGCGCAGGCCGACCTGGCGCAGCCAGGCCGCGCTCTTGGGGCCGATGTTGCGCAGCGTGGCGGTGCTCATCGCAACGCCGCCACGAAGGCCGCGGCGATGGCTTCGAGGCCGGCCTGGTCGTCGGCGTCGAAGCGCGACGGCTCGGGACTGTCCAGGTCGAACACGCCGATCAGGCGCTCGCCGTCGAACAGCGGCACCACCAGTTCCGAGCGCGAGGCCGCGTCGCAGGCGATGTGGCCGGGAAACGCGTGCACGTCGTCGACGCGCTGGGTGACGCCGGTGCTCGCCGCCGCGCCGCACACGCCCTTGTGCAGTGGAATGCGGATGCAGGCCGGCAGTCCCTGGAACGGCCCGACCACCAGTTCGGTCCCGTCGTAGAAGTAGAATCCGACCCAGTTCAGCTGTGGCAGCGCGTGGTAGACCAGCGCCGACAGGTTGGCGGCATTGGCGATACGATCGCGTTCGCCGTACATCAGGCCACGGGCCTGATCGAGCAGCTGCGCGTACTGGTCCGGCTTGCTGCCGGTGAGCGTGGAGGCGGCGAACATGCCACAAGTCTAACAGCGGGGCATCCGATGACGGACAGGCACGGACCGGTGGTGGATGGCTTCCGGATGCGCGGCACGCAGGTCACGCGCACCGAGACGTTCGTCGATGCAGCGTTCGCGTTCTCGCTGACCCTGCTGGTGATCTTCGTCGACCAGCTGCCTGGCTCGGCGGCGGAGTTGCGCGAGGCGATGCGACGGGTGCCGACCTTCGTCGCCTGTTTCGCCCTGCTGGCGCTGTTCTGGAGCGCACACGGACGCTGGAGTCGGCGCTTCGGCCTGGACGATGCGCGCTCGACCCTGCTCAGCCTGGCCTTCGTACTTGTGGTACTGGTCTATGTCTATCCGTTGCGGATGGTCATCTCCAGCTTCCTGTCCCTGCTCAGCGGCGGCTGGCTGCCCGACGAACTGGGCCTGGCGCCGGGTCCGGACCTGAAGCCGGACCTGCAGACCGCCTTCATCGTCTACAGCGCCGGCTTCGGGCTGCTGGCACTGATCGTGTGCCAGCTCAATGCCCACGCACTGCGCAATGCCGATGCGCTGGCGCTCGATGCGGAGGAGCGTCACCTGACCATGGGCGAGATCGGCCTGCACCGCATCCTGTGCCTGACGGCCGCAGCCAGCATCGTCCTGAGCGGGGTGGTCCTGCTGCTCGACGATCCACCTGCGGTGCTGATGGGCGCGCCGATGTGGGTCTACGTCAGCCTGTGCGTGAGCATGCCGCTGTACGCGGTGCGGCTGGAGCGTGGCAGGCCATCGCGGCAGCCCGTCGCCGACGCCTGACGCGCAGCCTTGCAGTTGCAGTTGCAGTTGCAGTTGCAGTTGCAGTTGCAGTTGCTACTTGTGCTTTTGATTGTCTGCGCCTTAAAGCAAGCCGAGCACCGGAGTCGCAAGCTGCCGGAGAGGCGCCCTTGTCTGAGCGCAGCGCGTTTGGGCGCCGTGCCGCACCAGGCTGCGATGCTCGGCTCGCTTTACGGCTCGGGTGGGTCAAAAGCCGAAGCCAGAGCAAAGCCAGAGCAGAATCTCGGCAACGGCAACGGCTGCCTGCCGCGCGGACAAAAAAAGACCCGGTAGCGGGAGGGAGCTACCGGGTCGTGCATTGCGGGGAGGGAGGGATCCCCGCAAATTCTTCGAACTGTTGAACGGCTGCGCTTACTTGCGCGCGGCCTTGGTCGCCTTGGCGACGGTGGCCTGCGCCTGCTCGGTCGCGGACTCGAACTGGTTCTTGGCGAGCTGGCCGAAGGCTTCGGTGGTCTTCAGGGTGAGGCCGAAGACTTCCTGGCCGGCGACGGCGACGCGCTCGGCGTTGTCGCGGGCCACCTGCAGGCCCTTCGGCCACAGGGTCTTGAACGACTCCAGATCGCGCGCCTCGGCCAGCTCGCTCAGGTAGCTGGTGGTGGCGTCGACGTTCTTCTCGAAGGTACGCAGCTGCACGCCGAACACGGTCTCAGCGTTTTCCAGCGCCAGCCGGTTCAGGCGGGCAGCGGCAGCGGCGAACTGGTGGGTATAGCCGGTGAAATCGTTGAACTGGTAGGACATGGCTGACTCCGTTGACGGATTTGCCTTCATGGTGCGACGCAGCATACGGCGGCTTTTGTTGCGATGCAACAAGCGCCGTACGGAAATGTTCATCTCGCGTTCCGGATGCTGAAAGTGACGGCGTTCGTGAAGGCGGTCGCCGCGGCCCCGGACGCGCGCAATGGCAGTTGAGGCGCTACGTAAACCAGGGGGAGTCACGTGCCTGTCCGGCAGGGCGGCCTGCGGCGGGCGGTTGAGGGGAGTTCCAGCCCGTCCCGCTTGCGGCACCGAGTGAGCACCCGGGTTGGCTGGCAGATCGTCTCGATGGCACCGCCGCCGGCATCATGCCGATCGTCGAGTTGGCGCTGCCTTGGGGCGCTGGAACGGGTACGCCCAGGGAGGGGGCGGGGAAGCCGCTTCCCGCCCCCAAGGTCGCGCCTCCCGGCTGCACCAGTCGGATGCGACGCCGGTGATCACCCGTCTGGAGGTCAGGCTGCCGCCGGCGGCGTCGTGACCGCTGCAGTCGATCTGCCGTTTCACGGTCACCGTCCGCAGACATCCGGCCCGCCTGCGAGCCCGCGCTTGCCGCCGCGGATGCTGTTCCAGCGTCGGTCCCGCCGCAGCGGAAGATTCCAGCAACCGCGATGCGCGGGTCAGCCGCGGTAGCGGCAGCCGGAGGTGCAGGTCTCGTAGACCACGACTTCGCTCAGCAGCGGCAGGGTCGGCTTGAGCCGCTCCCAGATCCAGACCGCGAGGCGTTCGCTGGTGGGGTTGTCCAGGCCCTCGATGTCATTGAGGTAGTGATGATCGAGCTGGTCGTACAGCGGTTTGAAGGCGGACTTGATGTCGGCGAAATCCATCACCCAGCCGCTGTGCGCATCGGGCTCGCCGGAGACATGGATCTCCACGCGGAAGGAGTGGCCATGCAGGCGCGAGCACTTGTGACCGGGGGGAACGTGCGGCAGACGGTGCGCCGCCTCGAGGGTGAAGACCTTGAAGATATCCATGCCGGCATTGTCCGCCGGGTGTCTGCCCGCGGCAATTGTGCCCTTCACTTGTTGTAAACGATTCTCAACAACGAGTAGACTCGCCGCGACCCCGCCAGCCGGATCGGAGCCCACGTCTCCGTAGCGCCAGCATCCACTGCCGCTCCAGGACCGTGCCCGATGAAGGCCAAGCCCCTGCACGCGCCGGCTGCGGCCGCGCTGTTGCCGTCCATCGCCTGTGCGTCGCTGCAACCGCATACCGCGGCTCTGGCGTGGGCAGACTCCGCGCCGCGGACCACGACCACGCCGGATGCCGCGTCCAGCGAGACCTTCTCGATCCCGGACGTGGCCTTCGACGACGTCCGCTTCGGCGTGGCCGGGACGGATGGCGCCGCCGTTGCGCCCGACGCGGTGCAACTGCTGAAGACCCGTGCCGTCGTCGAACACCGGCTGGCCGCTGCGCGCACCTGCCGGTTTTCCACCGGGCATCGGCCCGGCGCCGTGTTCCGCACCTGCGAACTGGACGGCAGGATCCGGAGCAGCCGCGATGCCAGCGGGCCGCCGCCTGCCGGTAGCGCGCTGCTCAGGCACGTCCAGTCGCCGACACGCGCCGAGTCCTGCGTGAGCGCCGGTGCGTCCGATACCGCCACGCTCACGTCGCATGACGAAGGCCTGGAGATGGTGCCGTTGCCCCATCCCGCCGACCTGTCTGCTGGCGAGCGCGTCGTGTTCGAGGTGCGTTTCGATGGTCGCCAGCTACCCGGCCAGAAAGTCGAGGTGGGCGAGGCGATCTGGACTTCGGGCCTCGAACCGCATGAAACCTCGTTGCCGACCGATGCGCAGGGCAGGGTGCGCCTGCCGCGCGAGCGGGCCGGCACCGTCCTGGCGTGGGTCCGGCATCGCCGCCCCGCGCCCGTACCGGACTACAGCAACCGCGACACGCCCGGCCTGCGCGTGCTCGAACAGTAACCGCCCCGTTCCAGGAGAACCGCCATGCATCCGACCGTTCCCGGGCTGCTCGCCCTGGCGCTGGCCGCGTCGATCGCGCCAGCCGCCGCCCAGACCGCTCCGGCCAGCGCGCCGCAGATGCGCGAGGCCGACCATCGCAGCCCGCCCGCGCAGTTCATCGCCCAGTACGACACCGATGCCGATGGCGCCGTGCCGTTCGCCGGATTCGAGGCATTCCGCCGCGCGCGCTACGCCGAGACCGACGAGAACGGCGATGGCACGGTCGATGTCGAGGAGTACGCGAACGAATACGCCGGGCGCCTGGACCGCGAGATCGAGACCGCGCGCCGGGGCCACATCAGCCAGACCCATACGCGGATCAAGGCGCTGGATACCGACGGCGATGGCGTCATCAGCCGCGCCGAGTACGACGCGTCGGGCGAGCGCGCGTACGCGCATTACCTGAAGAGCGCCGCCGCGGCGGAAACGCCTGCGCCGCGCGCCGGCAGCCTGCGCGATCCGATCGGCATGCCGACCACGCACAGCCGCGCCGGCATGCTGGCGATGTACGACGCCGACGGCGACGGCACGGTGAGCCGCGCGGAGTTCGACCGCGCACGCGCCGAGGCCTTCGCCCGCACCGACCGCAACGGCGACGGCCGTCTCAGCGGCGAGGAGTACCTGGCCGAGTACGAAGACCGCCTGGACCGGCAGATCGCCAGCCGCCGCGATGGTGCGTTCGAGCAGGCGCGGGTGCGCTTCGGCGCGCTGGATACCGACAAGGACGGCCGCGTCAGCTGGGACGAGTACGCGGCATCCGGCAAGCGGATCTTCGAACGCGCCGACCTGGACGGCAATGGCACCGTCGATGCGGCCGATGTGGCGAAGGCAGCGGCCGCACGTCCTGCGCACGCGGCACGCAGCGCGGACTGAGTGAGCCGAACCGTGCCGATGCCGCCGCCACGCCTGCTCCCGACGCTGCTGATCGCCGCCTGCGCGTTGCAGGTCGTCCCGGCCGTCGCGGCCGAACGCTTCCATCGCGAACCAGTACTGGGCACCTCGCTGGACCTGCAGGTGTCCGGCGTGGACGCGATCACCGCCGAGCGGATGCTGGCGCGCGCGCTGGAGCGGATCGACGCGCTCGATGCCGAGCTCAGTGGCTGGCGCGACGACAGCGCACTGGCGCGTTTCAACGCGGCCACCGCGCCGGTCGCGCTGCCGCCGGCGCTGCGCGAGGTGTTGCAGGCCTGCGAGGACTGGCGCGCGCGCACCGATGGCGCCTTCAGCTGCCGGCTCGGCACGCTGCGCGCGCAGTGGCGGCAGGCCGAGGCCAGCGGCACGCTGCCGCCGCGGACCGAGCTGCGCCGCAGCGCACGCGCACTGGCATCGGCCGATTTCGATCCGGCGGCGACGCCGGTGGCGCGGCCGGACGAACTGCGCTTCGACGTCGACGGGCTGGCCAAGGGCAAGGTGCTCGATACGGTGGTCCAGGACCTGCGCACGGAGTTCCCGCAGGCACGTGGCATCGCGCTGGAGATCGGTGGCGATGGGCTGTACTGGGGCATGGCCGATGCGCGTGGCGGCGCCTGGCAGGTCAAGGTCGCGGACGCCACGGCGCCGCGCGACAACGACGATGCCACCGGCATCGCCACGCTGCGCCTGGCCGATGGTGCGGCGGTCGCCTCCAGCGGCCATGCCAGCCGTGGTTACACGCTAGGGCGGCGTCGCTTCAGCCACATCCTCGATCCATCGGACGGCTGGCCGGTCACCTATGCACCGTCCGCGACGGTCATCGCGCCCGATGCCGTCACCGCCGATGCGCTGGCGACCGCACTGACGGTGATGCCGATCCGCGATGGGCTTGCCCTGGTCGACCGCCTGCCCGGCGTGGCGGCGTTGATCGTCGGCGAGCAGGGCGTGCCGTTCGCATCGGCGGCGTGGCATGCACGGCTCGATCCGGCCAGCGCCGGTGAAGTGCCACGGCGACGCGGGCAGGACTGCAGCCTGCGGATCGGCTACACGATTCCGTCGATCGCCGGCGACCGCGACCGCAATCCTTACCTGGCGATGTGGATCTCGGCGCCCGACGGCACGCCGCTGCGGCAACTACTGGTGCTCGGCGACCGCAGCCGCTGGCTGGGCGAGCTGCCGGCGTGGTGGCGCCACTACGGGCGCAACGACACGGCGGCCGCGCTCGGCATCGCCCGGCCGACCCGCGCCCCCGGCGCCTACGACCTGGCCTGGGATGGACGCGACGACCGCGGTCTGGCCCTGCCGTCGGGCCGCTACCTGCTGCAGGTCGAAGCCGCGCGCGAGCACGGCGGCCATGAAGCCCTGCAGCTGCCGTTCGACTGGCCCGGACGACGCGCGCGGACCGTGCACGGCGAGCGCGAGATCGGCGCGATCCGGATCGAGCGCGCGTGCCGCGCGGATCCCGGCTGATTCCAGCCGCTCGTTCCCGATTTTCCGAAGAAAACGCCCAGCAACGCGACGCCATCGATCGGCATCGACCGCAGCCAGGACGCGCCGGCAGCACCGGCGCAATGCCCCTTCCTCCTCACTGCGGAGTCACCTGAAATGAAGACCACCCACACGCTGCTGGCCCTGGCCATCGGCACCTGTCTGGCCGCCGCGGCCCATGCCGAACCGGCCGCATCGGCATCGCCCGATGGCGCCAGCACCCTCGACACCGTGCAGGTGCAGGGCAAGCGCGAGAACGCGAAGTCCGGCAACCAGAACGTCACCGTCGTCGGTGCCGCCCAGCTCGAGGACGAACTGGCCGAGAACATGGAGGACCTGGTCCGCTACATCCCCGGCGTCAGCGTCTCCGACATGGGCCGTTTCGGCGACAACGGTTTCAACATCCGCGGCATGGAAGGCGACCGCGTGTCGATGGTGGTCGATGGCCTGAGCCTGGCCGAAGGACTGGAAACCGCGCGCGACTACGAGTTCTTCCGAGCCGGTCGCGGTGGTGTCGACGTCGACACGCTGAAGCAGATCGAGGTCATCAAGGGCGCAGACGCGATCACTGCCGGCAGCGGCGCGCTCGGCGGCGGCGTGGTGTTCACCACCAGGGATCCGTCCGACTACCTGAAGGCCAGCGGCAACGACAGCTTCGGCAGCATCAAGCTGGGTTACACCGGGTACAACGACGAGAAGCTGGGTTCGTTCACCGTGGCCAACCGCAGCGGCATCGTCGAGTCGATGCTGGTCTACACCAGGCGCGAATCGCAGGAAGCCGATGGCTGGTACGACAGCACCGCGGTCGCCATCGGCAGCGCGCGGCGCCTGCCCGATCCGATCGACCACGACAGCACCAACATCCTGGCCAAGGTCGACTTCGTACTGAGCCCGGCGCATCGGCTGGGCGTGGTCTACGAGCGCAACCGCGTCGAGAATCTGGTGAACAATCTCAGCCGCGTCGCCTCGCCGGGCTACCTGGAGCGCTGGGGCGACGACAGCAGCGACCGCGACCGCTACGGCCTGCGCTACGTGTGGAGTGCCGACAATGCCGCGTTCGACACGATGGAAGCGCAGGTCGATCGTCAGGAGACCGCCAGCTACGGCCTGACCCGGATCCTGGCCGGCAGCGGCTGCCCCGGCGGCGCCACGCCGTGCCAGCGCACCGAGGACCGCTCGACCGAGCAGGTGCTGGACCGTGCCGCGGTCGATTTCGCCAAGGCCTTCAACCGCGACGGCGTGAGCCATTCATTGCTCTATGGCGCCGCCTGGCAGCAGCGCGAGGTCGACTTCAGCGCGATCGACACGCGTTGGCGCGCGGACGGCAGCGTCGCCTCGGTGACGGTCGATCCGGGCCAGATTCCGAAGACCGACGTGGCCGCCTGGAACCTGTACGTGCGCGACCGCATCGGTTTCATCGAGGACCGCCTGCAGCTGACCCTGGGCGCGCGCTACGACCGCTACGACTACAGTCCGAAGAACGACGCGCGCTTCGTCGACGATACCGGCAGCATCGGTGACGTCAGCTTCTCCTCGCCGACCTGGCAGGCCGGGCTGAGCTATGCCTTCCTGCCCGAGCACAGCGTGTGGGTGCAGGCCGGCCGCGGTTTCCGCGCGCCGACCACCGGCGAGATGTACGCGCCGACCAGCACCACGACGATCGTCGATCCGGTCACCGGTGGTTCGGTGGTGGTGCCGACCACGGCCGCCAATCCGGATCTGAAAGCGGAGAAGAGCCTGAACCTGGAAGCGGGCTACCGCTGGGAGACCGACAGCCTGCGTCTGGGTCTGTCGGTGTTCCGCGACCGCTACGACGACTTCATCGACACCGTGCGTGTGAACGATGCGCTCGCGTCGGGTATCACCTATGCCTACACCACCGTGCAGAACGTCGGCGAGGTCACGGTCAAGGGCATCGAGGCCGAGGCGCTGTGGCGGGTCGGCGATGCCTGGCTGCTGCGCGCGGCCTACTCGCACAACGAAGGCGAGGAGCAGGACGGCACGCCGCTGAACAGTATCAACCCGGACCGCGGCGTGGTCGGCCTGAGCTGGCAGGGTCTGGGCGATCGCCTGCGCATCACCGGCAACCTGACCCATGCGCTGGCCAAGAAGCGCGGGGACGTGCATGTGGAGCGCAACGTCTTCGGCCAGCTCACCCCGCCGTTCCTCAGCGACGCCTACACCGTGGTCGACCTGTTCGGCAGCTACCGCTTCAACGAGCACCTGCGCGTCAATGCCGGCGTCTACAACCTGTTCGACGAGAAGTACTACCAGTGGGCGCGGATCCGTAACGTGTCCCGCGGCGATTTCTACCTGTACGGCTACGCGACCGATGACGGCATCGGCCGCTACAGCGAGCCGGGCCGCAACGTCCGCGCGACGCTGACCTGGACGTTCTGAGCCGGAAGCGAAAGCCACCGGCCGGCGCGGTTTCGTCGGCCGGTGGCGCCGCCTGCGAACGCCGGGGTGCTGGTGCGCGCCGGGCACGTGCCAGGTGCGCAGGTCGGCGTCGCGTTCCGGCCATCGGGAGCAGCCCGAGGCGGCATCGCGCGTGCAACTGCGCCTCCCGCATCCGGCGCGTCGACGCGGACCTGGCCCGGGCGGCGACGGACGATCGGCGGCTCAGGACGCGGCGACCACCCGGTTCCGGCCCTGCCGCTTGGCCTGGTACATCGCCGCATCCGCACGCTTGAGCGCCAGCGGCGCATCGCGGTCCGATCCTGCGCTCACCGCCACGCCGGCCGACAGGGTGACCTGGCCGACCTCGCCGAAGGCCTGCGCCTCGGTCCGTTGCCGCAGCCGTTCGGCGATCGCGGTTGCGTCCTCCAGCCCGGTGTCCGGCAGCAGGATCAGGAACTCCTCGCCGCCGCTGCGGCACAGCACGTCCGAGCTGCGCGAGGCATCGCGCATCAGCAGCGCCATGGTCCGGATCACCTCGTCGCCGGCGTCGTGGCCGTGGCCATCGTTGATCCGCTTGAAGTGGTCGATGTCGAGCATGATCACGGCGAAGCCGCGCGCGTCCTCCTGCCAGCGGGCCAGGATCGCGTCCAGGCCGCGCCGGTTCTGCAGGCCGGTCAGCGGGTCGGTGGCGTTGGCCCGGTCCAGCCGGCCGATGCGGTCGTGCAGGGTGCCGAAACTGCTCAGCACCGCCTGCTTGAGGTTTTCCACCTCGAAATACCACGCCTGGACCGCCTGGACCTGGGCGATGGCATCGGCGCCCTCGTGCTCGCGGGCATGCCGGGCCAGCCGCCACAGCGGCTGCGAGATCCGCCGGGCGCACCACCAGATCACGGCCATCAGCAGGATGCCGGCGGGAATGGTCCGCCACAGCACGTCGCGCATCAGTTCGCCCATCGGCAGCAGGGTCACCTCGGTCGGGCGCTGCGCGACCACGCCCCAGCCGTTGAGCGGGATCGGCGCGTAGCCGGCCAGCATGTCCACGCCGAGGCTGTTGACCAGCCGCTGCGCGCCGCTCTCGCCACGGCGGACCGCGTCGATCACCGGGTTGCCGTGCACCTGCTGGCCGATCCGCGTGCGGTCGTGGTGATAGACCAGGTGGCCGTCGCGGTCGACCACGTACAGGTAGGAGCCGTCGCGGTAGAAGTGCTCGCCCAGCAGCGTCTGCAGGATGTTGGGCTCGTGCAGGTGGATGCCGCCGGCGATGTAGCCCAGATAGCGGCCATCGTCCGCCAGGATCGGATGCGAGAGGGTGACGACCAGCGTGCCCGATGCCGACAGGTAGGGCCGGCTGACCAGCGGCCGGCGTGCATCCAGCGCCTCGCGGCTGCCGGCGCTCTGCAACTGGTCGCCGAGCAGGTCGTCGCGTTCGGGCCAGAAGGCGCGCACGGTGCCGTGCTGGTCGACGATCAGGACGGTGTTGAAGCTGCGGGTCTGCGACTTCAGCCGCCGCGCCTCGGCGGCGACGCCGTCGGCATCGGTCGGGAGGGTGCCCAGCAGGCCGGCGCTGTAGCCGAGCTGCTGCATCGCCGCCTGCAGGAAGTGGTCGGTGCCGGCGGCGACCTTGGTCGCATACACGCGGTTGGATTCGAGCGTGCTGCGGATCAGCTGCTCGCGCTGCACGCGATAGCCGGCATGCACGGCGTTGGCCAGGGTCACCAGTGCGCTGATGACCGCCAGGGCCAGGATCAGGCGGCGCAGGTCGATGCGGGTCCGTCGGGCCATCGGCATGGCGGGCGTCCTCGAAGGTGCCAACGCAGCGCGGCGCCGTCTCCGGCGCCGCGCGTGACCTCCGGAACCGGCAGGCCGGTTCCGGAAGATGGATCAGACCGCCTGGCCGCGGCCGCCGCGCGGCTGCCGCCGGCGCTGGCCGTTGGCATGGCCGCCCGGCTGGCTGCCGGTCTTCTTGGCACCGGCGTGGCCATGGTTGTGGCGCTGGCCGGCATCGGCCTGCGGCTTGCGCCCGGTGCTGCGGCGGGGCGGACGCTGGCCGCCCGGCTGCTCGGCCTTGCCCGGCGCGCTGTTGCCCCAGCGGATCGGGTGCTGCGGTTCGAAGCCCGGCAGGTCGCGGATCTCCATGTCGCGGTTGAGCATGCGCACGATCGCGCGCAGCAGCTTGGCGTCTTCCTGCGACACCAGCGACAGCGCCTCGCCGGTCGAACCGTTGCGGCCGGTGCGGCCGATCCGGTGCACGTAGTCCTCGGCCACCATCGGCAGGTCGTAGTTGATCACCCGCGGCAGCTCGTTGATGTCGATGCCGCGCGCGGCGATGTCGGTGGCGACCAGCACGTTGACCCGGCCGGCCTTGAAGTCGCCCAGCGCGCGCATGCGCTGGCCCTGGCTCTTGTTGCCGTGGATCGCCGCGGTCTTGATGCCGGACTTCTCCAGGAACGTGGCCAGCTTGTCGCTGCCATGCTTGGTCTTGGCGAACACCAGCGTCTGCACGCGGCTGTCCTGCGCCAGCAGGTGCAGCAGCAGCTCGCGCTTGCGCGCGGCGTCGACCGGATGCACGCGGTGGGCGATGGTCTCGGCCACGGTGTTCTGCGGGGTCACCATCACTTCGCGCGGGTGGCGCATGAACTCCAGCGCCAGCTGCTTGATCGGCTCGGCGAAGGTGGCCGAGAACAGCAGGGTCTGCCGGTTCTGGCGCGGCAGCTTGGCCAGGATGCGCTTGATCGACGGCAGGAAGCCCATGTCGAGCATGCGGTCGGCCTCGTCCAGGATCAGCACCTCGATGCCGGACAGGTCCACGCTGCGGCGTTCCATGTGGTCGATCAGGCGGCCCGGGCAGGCGATCACCAGGTCCACGCCGCGGCGCAGCGCGTCCAGCTGGTTGCCCATGCCGACGCCGCCGTAGATCACGGTGCTGGGGATGCGCAGGTACTTGCTGTAGCCGCGCAGGCTGTCGCTGACCTGGGTGGCCAGCTCACGGGTCGGGGTGAGGATCAGCGCGCGCGGCTTGCGCGGGCCGCCGGTCACCGTCTGCGGCGAAGTGCCCAGGTGCTGCAGCAGCGGCAGGCCGAACGCGGCGGTCTTGCCGGTACCGGTCTGCGCGCCGGCCAGCAGGTCGTGGCCTTCGAGTACCAGCGGGATCGCCTGCGCCTGCACCGGGGTCGGGGTTTCGTAGCCCTGCTCGGCCAAAGCACGCAGCAGGAAGGGCGCCAGGCCCAGGGATTCAAAAGACATGCGGGAAGCTCCATGAGGATCCTGCCGCAAGGCCCAATGGCCTGCGGTCCGGATCGGATCGATCGGGGGTGACTCGGAGCGTTCCCGTGAACCGCGCTGCGAGAGAAACGTTGGGTCGGCCGTGCGGGGCAGGGGCCGGACTGCAGGCGAATGGGCGTCGGAGTGGGGGCGGGCACCGAGTGGATCGGTACCGGCGTTCCCGAAGGGAAACGGACGGCCGCTGGCAATCGGCGCGCATTCTACGTGAATACGCGCCGCCGTGCGCGGGTACGGTGGCGCGCGTTTAGCGTTTCAGGTGAAACCTTTTCAAGGGGTCCGTACAATCGCCGATCCACCCGCAACGCAGACCGGACGATGAAGCTTGGATCCCTGAAGGAAGGCGGCCGCGACGGCACCCTGATCGTGGTCTCGCGGGACCTGACCCGCGCCGTGCGCGCCACCGGCGTCGCCGCGACCCTGCAGCAGGCGCTCGAGGACTGGTCCAACATCGCGCCGCGGCTGAACGCGCTGGCCGAGGCGCTGGAGGCCGATACCGCCGACGGCAGCTTCGACCTGGACATGCAGGCGCTGGCCGCGCCGCTGCCGCGCGCCTACGAGTTCGTCGACGGCAGCGCCTACCTGCCGCATGTCGAGCGCGTGCGCCGTGCGCGCGGTGCCGAGGTGCCGGAGAGCTTCTACACCGACCCGCTGATGTACCAGGCCACCAGCGCCGGCTTCCATGGCCCGCGCGATCCGGTGAAGGTGGTCAGCGAAGACTACGGCATCGACCTGGAAGCGGAGATCGTGGTCATCACCGACGACGTGCCGATGGCGGTCACGCCGGAGCAGGCCGCCGAGCGCATCCAGCTGGTCGGCCTGGTCAACGACGTCTCGCTGCGCAACCTGATCCCGGGCGAGCTGGCGAAGGGCTTCGGATTTCTGCAGTCCAAGCCGCGCTCGGCGCTGTCGCCGGTGTTCGTGACGCCCGACGAGCTGGGCGACGCCTGGCGCGGCAACAAGCTGCACCTGCCGCTGGTCACCCACATCAACGGGCAATGGTTCGGCGCACCGGAGGCCGGCGAGGACATGCAGTTCGACTTCGCCCAGCTGCTCGCGCATGCGGCCAAGACCCGGCCGCTGTCGGCCGGCACGATCGTCGGCTCGGGCACCATCGCCAACCAGGACGTCAGCCGCGGCGCCTCGTGTTTTGCCGAGCAGCGCACGGTGGAGGCGCTGCGCGACGGCGCGCCGTCCACGCCGTTCATGGCGTTCGGCGACCAGGTCCGGATCGAGATGCTGGACCGTGACGGACACAGCATTTTCGGTGCGATCGAACAGCGCATCGAGCGCCAGCCGGCGGGCTGAACCGGCGGACGGTCGGCGGCGTGCGACCGGCGGACCGCCGGTCCGCGAACGCCGCGCTATCGTGGTTCCCGCGGCGATTCGCCGCTGCAGGGCGGGGCCGGCCGGTTCCACCGCGTTCGGCTCCAGGGAGGGGCGATGCACGACAGTCTGCTGCTGTATTCGTACTGGCGTTCCAGCGCTGCCTACCGGGTGCGGATCGGCCTGCATCTGAAGGGCCTGGACTTCGCGGTCGCGCCGGTCCACCTGCTGAAGGACGGCGGCCAGCAGCACACGCCCGATTACGTCGCGCTCAATCCGCAGCAGCTGGTGCCGACCCTGCGCCACGGCGAGCGGACGCTGCGGCAGTCGCTGGCGATCCTGGAGTACCTCGACGAGGTCTGGCCGCAGCAGCCGCTGCTGCCCAACACCGCGCGCGACCGCGCGCGGGTGCGCGCGCTGGCGCAGCTGGTCGCCTGCGACCTGCATCCACTCAACAACCTGCGCGTGCTGCAGTTCTTCGAGCACGAATGGAACGTGCCGCAGGCCGAGCGCGACGAGTGGGTCCGGCACTGGATCGTGCAGGGCCTGCAGGCGTTCGAGCAGCTGCTGGGCGACGGCGGCAGCGGCCGCTTCTGCCATGGCGACGAGCCCGGCCTGGCCGACTGCTGCCTGGTGCCCCAGCTCTACAACGCGCGCCGCTTCGGCGTCGACGTGGGGGCCTGGCCGGCGATCCGCGCGGTCGAACAGGCCTGTCTGGCGCTGCCCGCGTTCCAGGTGGCCGCGCCGGAAGCGCAGCCGGACGCCCCGACCCCGCGCTGAACGGCGGTCACTACAGGCTGATCAAGTGCGCCGCCGCGGCTGCTGCGGCGCGACGGCACGCTGCGGGATCGGACGTGCGCGGCGTCCAGTGGCCCATCGGGCCGGAGGACGCATCGGCCCGGGGCGCGCGTGGCGCTCCGGGCGCGCCGCGTCGGCTCAGACGAAGCCGTGGGTGATCTGCGGCGGGCTCGGGCCGCCGCCGTTCATGTCCGCGTACGGGTCGTGTTCGCCTTCGGCGCCTTCCGACAGGCGGAACTTCAGGGCCAGGCCATCGCGCGAATCGGCCGCGCGCAGCGCCTCCTCCTGGTCGATGCGGCCCTGCTTGACCATCCGGAACAGGCACTGGTCGAAGGTCTGCATGCCTTCCTCCAGCGAGCCCTCCATCGCGGCCTTGATCTCGTGCACCTGGCCGCGGCGCAGCAGGTCGCGGATCATCGGCGTGTTGATCAGCACCTCCGTCGCCGGCAGGCGGCGCTCGTCCACGCCCTTGACCAGCCGCAGCGAGACCACCGCACGCAGGTTCAGCGCCAGGTTCATCAGCACGTTCTTGTGCGCGCTTTCCGGGAAGAAGTTGAGGATGCGCTCGATCGTCTGGTCGGCGTTGTTGGAGTGCAGGGTGGCCAGGCACAGGTGGCCGGTCTCGGCGAAGGCGATCGCCGCCTCCATGGTCTCGGCGTCCAGGATCTCGCCGATCAGGATCACGTCCGGCGCCTCGCGCATCGCGTTCTTCAGCGCGTTGTGGAAGGCATGGGTGTCCAGGCCGACCTCCCGCTGGTTGACGATCGACTTCTTGTGCTTGTGCAGGTACTCGATCGGGTCCTCGATGGTGAGGATGTGGCCGGTGCTGCTGCTGTTGCGGTGGTCGATCATCGACGCCAGCGCGGTGGACTTGCCCGAACCGGTCGAGCCGACGATCAGGACCAGGCCGCGCGGGGTCATGATGATGTCCTTGAGCACCTGCGGCAGGTTCAGGTCCTCGATCGACGGGATCGCGCTGCGGATCGCGCGGATCACCATGCCGACCTCGCCGCGCTGCTTGAACACGTTGACGCGGAAGCGCCCCGCATCGGCCAGGGCGATGGCCATGTTCAGCTCCAGGTCGCGCTCGAACTGCGGCACCTGACCCTCGTCCATCAGCGAGTAGGCGATCTTCTTGACCATGCCAGGCGGCAGGCCGGTATTGCCGAGGGGATACAGCTTGCCTTCGATCTTGATGTAGACCGGCGCCCCGGTCGTCAGGAACATGTCCGAGGCGTTCTTTTCGGTCATCAGCTTCAGGAAGTAGCCGATATCCATGTGCGATGTTCCCCTCGATCTGGCGGCCGGCATTGCATGCCCGCCGCTGGCTTCCGACAATGGTCCGGCCCCGACAGCACAGGACACGGCGTTCCCCAATGAACCTTCGTAGCTTCGCATACTTCACGCGACGCCTGTGCGCGCTCGCTCTCGCTTCCGGGCTGGCCGTCACAGCCCACGCCCAGGTGCTCGCACCGGAAATCGTGCGCGCCGAGCAGGCGCTTATGCAGGCACGCGACGCCTACGCCGGCCATTACGTGCCGGACCTGATGGAGCAGGCAGAAGACGGGCTGCGCCAGGCCCAGGCGGGCATCCAGAGCCGCAGCCGCAACGACCGCCGCCAGGCCGCCGATCTGGCCCTGCGCGCCGCCGCCGATGCCGAGCTCGCCCGCGCCCGCAGCCTGCAGATCCAGGCCGAGGCCACGCTGCTGCAGCGGCAGACCGAGATCGCCGACCTGCGGCGCCAGCTGGGCCTGGGAGGCACGCCATGAAGCGCTCCCTGATCCTGGCCATGCCGCTCGCCCTGCTGCTGCCATTGGCCGCCGCGGCCGCCGACGATGCCGACGTGCAGCGCCTGCAGGCGCGGCTCGCCGCGCTGCAGGCCGACCCGCAGCTGGGACGCCTGGCCGCCTACGAGCAGGTCGAGGCCCGCCAGGCGCTTGCGACGCTGGCCGAAGCGCGTCGCGCGGACCGGCCCACCGCCCTGTATCTGGCCGAACGGCGGATCGAGGTGGCCGAGGTCGTGGCGGCGACCAATTTCGCCGAGCAGGAGGCCCGGCAGCTGGAGTTGCGCCGGGGCGAACTGCTGCTGGAAGTGAGCCGGCGCGAGGCCGAGCGCGCGCGCCAGGAGACCGAGAAGCTGCGGATCCAGGCGCAGATCCAGGCCGAGGAGACCGAGCGTCTGCGTCTGGCCGCCGAAGCCGAGGCCGCGGCACGCAGCGATGTCGAGCAGACCCTGAGCAACGTGACCGGGCGCCAGACCGCGCAGTTGTCTGCGGCGCGGCGCAAGGAAGCCGAGCTGTCGCGGCAGGAGGCCGAGCTGGTCTCGGGTGCGAAGCTGCCGGCATCGGCCTTCGGTTCCCGCGGCGAGGTGTTCACCGTGCCCGGCGGCGCCTTCTCCGCCGGCAAGTCGGCCCTGACCGGGGATGGCAAGGCCGCAGCGTCGGCGCTGGCCGCGTACCTGCAGATCGGCACCCGCAGCAAGGTCCGCATCGAGGCCTACGACAACGATGCCAAGGTCGCCCAGGCCCGCGGCGAAGCGCTGCGCAAGGCCCTGACCGGGGCCGGCGTGGCAAGCAGCCGGATCCAGCTGGCGCCGAAGAAGGGCGCTTCCACCGCGAAGCGTTCGGCCGAGATCATCGTCTCGGATTGATTCAGGAAAATCAGTGAGTTAACGGGATCCTGACGCGCCGGTCCATGGCCGGCGTGACCGTTTCCACGGATTGCATGCGCGGGCCGACGGGCGGTCGCCGGGCGCCTTGCCCGGCCCCGGGAGGAGGAGTAGGGTCGATGGCCCGGGTGGTGCGTTTCGCACCACCCTGCTCACCGGAGATCGCGCCGATGATGCTGTTGTCCGCTCCACCCGAGGTCGCCGCCGGACGCAGTGTCCGGGCGGGGCGCGGGCGGGCGCACGACGCCGTCGCCCGATCGCCTGATACGCAACGACGCCCCGTGGCCGCAAGGTCCGGGGCGTCGGCGTTTCTGTCGGCCGGAACACAGGACATCCGGCCTTTTCGGAAAGGACGCATGACTCCCAGGAGGTCAGACATGTTCGAAGGGCAACCCCAGGCCGAAATCGACGCGTTGATGAAGAGCGATCCGGAGTTCAAGCAGCTCTACCAGCACCACCGGAAGCTCGACAAGAAGGTGATGGATGCCGAACTCGGCGTCCTGCCGATCGACGACGTCAGACTCGGGCAGATGAAGCGCGAAAAGCTCGCCGCCAAGGAGCGCCTGCTGCGCATCTACGACCGGGCGCACTGACGCCTGACGTTCCCCGCCGTGGGCGGCGGCGGCCATCCTCGTCGGCCGCCGCCGTCCACGCATCTGCGGGAGAAGGATGAACCGGTGCCTGACTTCCGGCCCGGTTCCGGCCGATAATTCCGGTTCCGCCGCCGTCGCGGCCCTGCCACCGGATTCCCTATGGCCCTGCATGCCTCCGTGCTCGAACTGATCGGGCACACCCCCATGATCAAGGCCCAGCGCCTGGACACCGGCGTCTGCGAGCTCTATCTGAAGCTCGAAAGCGCCAACCCGGGGGGCTCGATCAAGGACCGCATCGGCCTGTCGATGATCGAGGCCGCCGAGCAGCGCGGCGATCTCAAGCCCGGCGCGACCCTGGTCGAAGGCACCGCCGGCAACACCGGTCTGGGGCTTGCGCTGGTCGCCCAGCAGAAGGGCTACAAGCTGATCCTGGTGGTCCCGGACAAGATGAGCCGGGAGAAGATCTTCAACCTGAAGGCGATGGGTGCCGAGGTCCGGCTGACCCGCTCGGATGTGGCCAAGGGCCATCCGGAGTACTACCAGGACCTGGCCAGGATCATCGCCGACGAAACCCCGGGCGCCTACTTCATCAACCAGTTCGGCAACCCGGACAATCCTGTTGCGCACGAAACCGGCACCGGTCCGGAGATCATCGCGCAGATGGCCGAGGCCGGCGGCTTCGACGCCATCGTGTTCGGCTGCGGCAGCTCGGGCACGATGACCGGCCTGTCGCGCTGCTTCGCGCAGCAGGCGCCGGACGTGGAACTGGTGCTGGCCGACCCGGTCGGCTCGATCCTGACCCAGTACATCAACGAGGGCGTGCTCAGCGACAAGTCCGGCAGCTGGCTGGTGGAAGGCATCGGCGAGGACTTCCTGCCGGGCATCTCCGATTTCAGCCGGGTGAAGAAGGCCTACGCCATCTCCGATGCCGAGAGCTTCCACACGGCGCGCGAGCTGCTGGCCAATGAGGGCATCCTCGGCGGCTCGTCCACCGGCACCTTGCTGGCGGCCGCGCTACGCTGGTGCCGCGAGCAGACCACGCCGAAGAAGGTGGTGGTGCTGGTCTGCGATACCGGCAACAAGTACCTGTCGAAGATGTACAACGACTACTGGATGCTGGACAACGGCTTCATCGAGCGTCCGCACCATGGCGACCTGCGCGACCTGATCCTGCGCCCGTACAGCCAGCGCGACACGGTCGTGGTCGGCCCGAAGGACCTGCTGACCACCGCCTACCAGCGGATGAAGCTGTACGACGTCTCGCAGCTGCCGGTGATGGAAGGCGAGCAGCTGGTCGGCATCATCGACGAGAGCGACGTGCTGCTGCATGTCTACGGCGACGAGGCGCGCTTCCGCGACCCGGTTTCGGTGGCGATGGTCAGCAAGCTGGACCGGCTGGACGTCAAGTCGCCGATCGAGGCGCTGCTGCCGGTGTTCGACCGCGGCCAGGTGGCGATCGTGATGGACGGCGAGCGCTTCCTCGGCCTGATCACCCGGATCGACCTGCTGAACTACCTGCGGCGGCGGGTGCAGTAAGCGCGTCCTGCAACGGCGGTTGCCGCGGTTCCGCGTCAGCCGCCGCGTGCGTACCCGGCAGGAGCGCGGCTGGAGGGGCGTGCAGGCCCGCCGGCTCCTGCACGCGGGGGTTCATGGCCGGGAAGACGCGTTGACCGGGCGGAGCATGTCCCGATCTGCAGGGGGCGCCAGGTGCTCCACTGCGGCGCCATCCGCAGGCATCGCGTTCGCGGCGATCGCCACTGCGGCGGCGACAGGGAAGGGCTGTCGCCGGCAGAACCCCATGCCGGTGCCGGCCGGGCGGTCGTGTCGGGCCCGGCGGATCGGGTTGCCGGGCTGCACAGGTGCCTGGTGCGGTCTGCTTGCGGTCGATTGTTTGGCGACGACAGCGTCGACGTGCCATCCGCTTGGCCGTTGGTGTCGGCGGACTGCTGTCGACCTCGCTGCGGCCGGTTGGGGGGGGCGGATGGCCCACATCTACGGGAGCCGACCACGCTGTGGTGTACATGTGTCGCGGTGGAACGCGGGCGAGCCGACGGCAGACGCCGTACTTCGCCCGGCCGACAGTGGTCCAGCCCCATCGAACGGATCCCGGGTCTGCAGCAAGATGCTCCGGCTGGTCAAAGGTGCGTTAAGCCGGCTCCGCTAGAATCCTCGTCCTTTGAGCCGGCGTCCGGGCCGTTCCCGGGCCGCCTGCCGTCCACCCAGCCGGACAGGACCATGTCGAACAAGCACACAGACGGTACCCAGCAGCGGACGCTGGCGCTGGCCACGCTGGCCATCCACGGTGGCCAGTCCCCCGACCCGTCGACCGGCGCGGTGATGCCGCCGATCTACGCAACCTCGACCTACGCCCAGTCCAGCCCGGGCGAGCACCAGGGCTTCGAGTACTCGCGGACCCACAACCCGACCCGCTTCGCCTACGAGCGCTGCGTGGCCTCGCTCGAAGGCGGTACGCGCGGCTTCGCCTTCGCATCGGGCATGGCCGCCAGCTCCACCGTGATCGAACTGCTGGACGCCGGCAGCCACGTGGTGGCGATGGACGACATCTACGGCGGCAGCTTCCGCCTGTTCGAGCGCGTGCGCCGCCGCACCGCAGGGCTGGATTTCAGCTTCGTCGACCTGACCGACCTGGCGGCCTTCGAGGCGGCGATCACCCCGAACACGAAGATGGTCTGGATCGAGACGCCGACCAATCCGATGCTGAAGATCGTCGACATCGCCGCGGTATCGGCGGTCGCGAAGAAGCGCGGCCTGATCGTGGTGGTCGACAACACCTTCGCCTCGCCGATGCTGCAGCGCCCGCTGGCGCTGGGCGCGGACCTGGTGCTGCATTCGGCCACCAAGTACCTCAACGGCCACTCCGACATGGTCGGCGGCATGGTCGTGGTCGGCGACGACGCCGGGCTGGCCGAGCAGATGGCGTTCCTGCAGAACTCGGTCGGTGGCGTACAGGGCCCGTTCGACAGCTTCCTGGCCCTGCGCGGCCTGAAGACCCTGCCGCTGCGCATGAAGGCGCACTGCGCCAACGCGCTGGCCCTGGCCCAGTGGCTGGAAACGCACCCGGCGGTGGACAAAGTGATCTACCCGGGCCTGGCCTCGCATCCGCAGCACGCACTGGCGACCACGCAGATGGCCGGCTACGGCGGCATCGTCTCGATCGTGCTCAAAGGCGGTTTCGACGCCGCGAAGCGGTTCTGCGAACGCACCGAGCTGTTCACCCTGGCCGAATCGCTCGGCGGCGTGGAAAGCCTGGTCAACCACCCGGCGGTGATGACGCATGCCTCCATCCCGGTCGCGCGCCGCGAGCAGCTCGGCATCAGCGATGCGCTGGTGCGGCTGAGCGTGGGCGTCGAGGAGCTGGAGGATCTGAGGGCGGATCTGGAGGAAGCGCTGCGATGACGCTGTATCGTCCTGACGGGCGGTATCCACTGCGTCAATTGATGAATCCGCTGGCGCCGTGTCTGACGCTGGCGGCCAACTGGAAACTGATCGCCGATCTGACCCGGCGTGATGTCTCCGGACGTTATCGCGGCGCCATCGGTGGCAGCCTGTGGGCGTTTCTGACCCCGCTGCTCATGTTGGCGATCTATTCCTTCGTATTCGGCTATATCTTTCAGGCACGCTGGACCAGCGATCAGACCCGGAACGTGCCGTTCCCGATCGTGCTCTTCGTCGGCCTGGTGTTTGCGAACTTCCTGTCCGAATGCCTCAACCGCGGGCCGACCCTGGTCACGTCCAACCCGAACTACGTCAAGAAGGTGGTGTTCCCGCTCGAGGTGCTGCCTTGGGTGGCCTCCGGCGCCGCGCTGTTCCACGCGGCGATCGGTACCGGTGCATTGCTGCTGGCGATGCTGGTGTCCGGCACGCCGATTGCGCCGACCGCGCTGCTGCTTCCCCTCGTGTTCGCGCTGTTCCTGCCGATGGTCGTTGGGTTGATGTGGCTTCTTGCGGCCATTGGCGTCTATTTCCGGGACATGCAGCAGTTCATCGCCGTCGCATCCACTGCGCTGGTGTTTCTCGCTCCCATTTTCTACCCGCGCGCGATGCTGCCCGAACACAACCGCTGGCTGCTCTCTCTCAACCCACTGACATTCGTCGTGGAGTCCGCGCGTGACATGCTGCTGTGGGGACAGTTGCCCGCATGGTCATCCACGCTCGGGTATCTTGCCTGCTCCATGACCGTCGCCTGGTTTGGCTGGGCGATGTTCCAGCTGACCCGGAGAGGCTTCGCCGATGTCCTCTGAGGCCGCCACGGCGATTCGCGTCGAACAAATCTCCAAGTGCTACGCGGTCTATGCACGGCCGGCCGATCGTCTCCGGCAAATGGCGTCGTCCGGCCTCGCACGCATCACGGGGCGGGAGCCCGCGCGGCACTTCACGCCATTCTGGGCGCTGCATGACGTCTCGCTCGAGGTGCGGCAGGGCGAGTGCGTCGCACTCGTCGGACGCAATGGATCGGGGAAATCCACTCTGCTGCAGATCATCACCGGTACCGTGTCCCCGAGCGGTGGCGAAGTCGAGGTCCGTGGCAGGGTTGCCGCGCTCCTGGAGCTGGGCTCGGGGTTCAATCCGGAGTTCACCGGCCTGGAGAACATCCATCTCAACGCGTCCCTGCTGGGGATGGGGCGTGAGGAGGTGGACGCGAAGCTGGATGCGATCCTGGCGTTCGCTGATATCGGCGATTTCGTTTCGCAGCCGGTGCGGACCTACTCCAGTGGCATGGTCGTGCGTCTGGCGTTCGCAGTGCAGGCGCAGATCGATCCTGATGTACTGATCGTGGATGAGGCACTCGCCGTTGGCGACGCGCGTTTTCAGGCGAAGTGCTTTGCCAGGCTGAAGGCACTTCGCGAGCGGGGGACATCGATCCTGCTGGTCACGCATTCGACCGAGCAGGTAGTGACCCATTGCGATCGGGCGATCCTGCTGGATCAGGGCAGAAAGCTGGCCGATGGCGCACCACGGCCGGTGGTCAACCAGTATCTGGACCTGCTTTACGGCCGGACTGCGGCGTCTCCGGTTGCAAGGAGTGCGACGCCTGAAACGGCCAATGCTCCCTTCTCACTCCCGGAGTTGCTGGCTGCGTCCGACCCCGCATTCGCCACGCGCGACGAGTCGTGCTTCGAGGCCCGGCCCTGCTACAACCCGTACGAGCATCGCTGGGGCGATCGGCGAGCCGAAATCGCAGACGTGGCGTTGTTCGCCGAGGGCAAGGCCTATCCGCAATCGATCAGGCCACGGAGCGTGTTGACCTGCTACGTGCGCTACCGCATGTCGGTCGATCTGGTCCGTCCGATCTTTGGGCTCACGCTCAAGACCAAGGAAGGTCTGACGGTGTACGGCATCAACACCGAAATGGTCGGCATGGACCGGATGTTTGGCGAGCGCTGCGGCGATGGCGTGATCGCCTGCAGCTTCGAGCTCAACTGCGCGCCGGGCGATTACTTCATTTCCCTGGGCATCGCCAGCCGCGATGCATCCGGCGAGGTCGTGCCGCATGACAGGCGCTACGACGCCGTCCACGTCTGTGTCGAGAAGGCTGGGGAATTCCTCGGCATCACCGACCTGCAGGCCAGAATCGAGGTGTTGTGATGAATGCCGAAGCGATACTCTTCTCCCGTTACGAAGCGGCACCCGGCACTTCCTGCTGGATCAGGCGTGATGACCAGGTCCAGTGGGACTACAGCGATGGTGCGCACGTCGAGCAGGCGCTTCTGGAGGCTGTCGAGGCATGTTCGGACAGGTCGTCGCTGTCGCCGGAGCTTGCCGGCCGTATCGTGGATTGGCCGACGCGTTACTACTTCAGTGCGCGCAGGGCCAATCTGCTGCGTCCATTCGAGTCGCTCCTGCGGGGAAGGGTGCTCGAAATCGGTGCAGGGTGTGGGGCCGTCAGTCGCTATCTGGGCGAGACAGCATCGGAACTGGTCGCGCTCGAACCCTCGCCGCGCCGCGCGCGCGTTGCGGCTGCCCGTTGCGCGGATCTGCCTGCGGTGCATGTGGTGGTCGACCAGCTGGAGTCGTTCCACGCCACCGGCGAGCGCTTCGATGCCGTGACGCTCATTGGCGTACTCGAGTATGCGCACCGTTTCAGCGACCGAGAAGATGCAGCACTGCACTGGCTGCGACTGTCGCGTGACCTGCTCAAGCCGGAAGGACGCCTGTTTCTTGCGATCGAGAACAAACTGGGCCTGAAGTACTTCGCCGGCGCCCCTGAAGACCATCTGGGGCGGCCGATGATCGGCATCGGTGATCTGTACGAGACGCGCGGCCCCAGAACCTACGGCCGTGCTGAACTCGAGGCGATGCTGGAGCAGGCGGGGTTCGCACAGTGTTCGCTGGCAGTGCCCCTGCCAGACTACAAGCTGCCGACATCGGTGCTGCTGGCGTCCGGACGCGATGCGATGCCCGGGTTCGACGGGGGCGCGGCGCTTGCGAAAGCATCTGTCATGCGGGATTCCGATCTGGGCGGGCTTCCTCTGTTTGCGATGGACCGGACCTGGGAGAGCCTGGCCGACAACGGCCTCGTCCCCGATCTGGCCAATTCCTTCCTGTTCGTCGCCTGCGCGGACGCCGGGGCGCCTGCATTCGGCAAGGCAAACGTTGGTGGTGCGGCGTTTCACTACTCGATTGACCGGCTGCCACGCTTCTGCAAGGAGGCCCGTTTCGTGTCCGGGTCCGACAACGGGCCGCAGGTGCGTCGTCGGATGCTGGTGCCAGGGGACGACCCCCGTTCCCCCGCCGGCTATGCGTGCCGGCCCGTGGATGAGCCCTATGTGCGCGGCACGATATGGACCGACACGCTCTATCGGCGCCTGCGCCGCGACGGATGGAGGGTTGCGGAACTGGCTGACTGGCTGGAGGGCTGGTTCGAGGCGGTCTGCCGGGAATTGGACATCCGGCACGAAGAAGTGTTGCGGGACGCGCACGCACTCGATCGTCTGCTTCCAGGCGAAAGCCTCGACATGCTGCCGCACAACCTCCTGCGTACCCCGGACGGAGAAATGCGGTTCATCGATCTGGAATGGGTGCGGACAGGCGGCGTGTCGCTAGGACACCTGCTGTTCCGTGGTCTGTTCGAAACCCTTTCGGCGTGTCCACCGGTAGCGCGTCCAGAGAACGCGGCCGAGCTGTCATTCGTGGCGTTCATGGAGCGCCTGCTCGTGACGCTGGGCGGGCAGATGGTGGCATCCCCTCAGCAGTACGCCTCCTGGCTGGGCGATGAGGATGCGTTCCAGAGAGCGGTGTCCGGTGCGGCTGCCGGTCTGGCGCAGGACACGCTGTCGTTCGCGCGGCTGCGGGTGTCGCCGTTCGCAACGATCGAGGGAAGCGCCGGTCGCGCCGTCGTCGAGGCGCAGGAGATGCGCGATGAACTGTTACGGTTGCGCACGCTGCATGCCGAACTGCAGCAGGAGCATGAACGTGTTGCGGAGTGGGCGCGCGGACTCGATGGACAGGTTGCAGATCTCGCAGAGCGGGCAGGCACCCGCGCTGCGGTGGAGCAGCAGTTACGCGAGCTGATGCTGCCCATGCAGTCGGCGCTGACAGCGATGTCCGAGCAGCTTCGCTCGCAGGCGGAGGACTGCAAGGCCGAGCTGGACGTCGCTGCGCATCAGTTGCAGCATGTCAGCGATCATGCACGGCGGGTCGAGGACGAACTGGAGCGGCAACGCCGGGAGGCGGTGGCGTTGCAACAGATGCTGGACGAACTCCACCGCTCGCATTCCTGGCGTCTGACCAGGCCGTTGCGCTTCGCGGCACGGCTGCTGCGTGGCGACCGGCAGGCTGTCCTGGCTTCGCTGCGAGGCAGGGGGCTGGCGGCAAAGCCATGGTTGAAGCCGTTCGTACGCCCGGCGAAGGCACTGCTGCTGAAGGAATCACAGCCGCGATTGCCGACCTTGCCGGGCACAGGATCCGGTCATACGGAAACCGTGCTGGACGATCTGGTGGTGCCGCAATGCGATGCACCCCTGGTGACGGTGATCATCCCGTCCTACGGCAACCTTGGCTACACAGGTGCGGCGGTGCGCTCGGTCGTCGAGTCCGCACCGGCCGTCCCGTACGAGATTCTGGTCGTCGAGGACGCATCGGGCGACCCGGAGATCGGAAGGCTCGCGTCCGTGCCTGGTCTGCGCTATCACGCGCACCCGCAGAACCTCGGGTTCCTGCGCTCTTGCAATGCAGCTGCGGCGATGGCTCGCGGGCGCTACCTGTGTTTCCTCAACAACGATACCCGGGTGGCTCCCGGATGGCTGGATGCACTGCTGGAGGTCTTTGCGCTGCATGCGGATGCCGGGCTGGTCGGCTCCAGGCTGGTCTATCCGGACGGTCGCCTGCAGGAGGCCGGGGGCATCGTCTGGCGTGACGGCTCCGCCTGGAACTACGGACGCCTGCAGGACCCGAGGCTTCATGAGTTCAACTACGTACGGCGCGTTGATTACTGTTCCGGAGCCAGCATTCTCCTGCCCGCCGACTTGTTCGCATCCCTGGGCGGCTTTGACGAGCACTACCGGCCTGCGTACTACGAGGACACCGATCTGGCGTTCAAGGTCCGTGATCATGGGCGCGAGGTGTACTACACGCCGTTCTCGACGGTGGTGCACTACGAGGGCATCTCGCACGGGACCGATACCGGCAGCGGAGTGAAGGCTCACCAGGTCGTCAACCAGGAGAAGTTGCGTGTGCGCTGGGAATCGGTGCTCACCCGGCACTATCCAAACGCCGAGAATGTCTGCCGCGCGCGTGACCGCAGCTGGGACAGGAAGGTTGCGCTGGTTGTCGACCACTATGTACCGCAACCTGACCGTGATGCCGGATCGCGTTCGATCATGTCGCTGATGCAGGGCATGATCGATGCCGGTTGGATCGTGAAGTTCTGGCCGGACAATGGCTGGTTCGATCCGACCTACGCGCCAGCGCTGCAACGCATGGGAATCGAAGTCATCTATGGCGAACGCCGGCATGGTCAGTTCGCGCGCTATCTGCAGGAATGCGGAAGCGCGATCGATGCGATCCTTCTCTCGCGTCCGCACATTTCGTTGCCCTATCTGGAGACGGCGCGCCGCGAAGTTCCGGGCGTGCGGGTAGCGTATTACGGTCATGACCTGCACTTCCGCAGGCTTGATCGAGAAGCCGAGGTGACTGGTCGGGAGGGGCCACGTACCGAAGCGCGTCGCTTCGAAGCGATGGAGCGGCGTCTGTGGGCGGGCGTCGATGTAGCCCTGTATCCGTCGCAGGAGGAAGCGGACGATGTCGCGGTACTTGCACCCGAAGCGCCGGTGCAGGCCGTGTCACCTTATGCATTCGACCGCTTCGAGGAGGAAGCGGTGCCGACGGGGCGTTCGGGTGTGCTGTTCGTCGCCGGCTTTGCGCATCCGCCGAACGAGGATGCCGCCGTCTGGCTGGTCGAGGAGATCATGCCCAGAGTCTGGCAGCGTTTCCCGGGCCTGCTGCTGACGCTTGTCGGTGCGAAGCCTACCGAGCGCGTACGCGCGCTGGCAGGCGATCGGGTTGCAGTCACCGGCTACGTCAGCGATGAAGAACTGGCCCGCCGGTATTGTGATGCGCGGGTGGCAGTGGTACCGCTCCGCTACGGCGCAGGAGTCAAGGGCAAGGTGGTCGAGGCTTTGCAGAACGGTCTGCCGCTGGTGACCACGACGGTAGGCGCCCAGGGCATCCCGGGCGTGGAAGCCGTGGCCAGGGTGACCGACGTCCCGGAGGACATGGCGGCCGGCATCATGAACCTGCTCGAGGACGATCAACGCTGGCGGCTGGCATCCGTGGCAGGAGCGGCGCTGGCGAAGCGGCTGTTCTCACGCGAAACAGTGGCCAGCCAGATCGACGCGGCCCTGACCGGCGAGCCAGTCCAGCACGCCGTGGTCGATGACAGTGCAGGAGCGGCAAGCAGATGATGCCTGCGGCGGCCCGTGAAGGCCGCCGCGGCGACGCGGCTCGCGTGGGCCGGTGACCCCGAGAAAAGGGGCCGGCTTGCAAGCCAGCGATGCCTGGCGGAACGACGGGATCAGCCGCCCTGCGTTTCGGTCAGCAGCGTGCAGTTGACCTTGACTCCGTCGCGCCCGGCGGTGCTCAGCGTGTCCCAGTAGAAGCCGCAGGCGAGCAGATTCTCGGGGCTGCTCTTCCGGCTGGACGTCGTGTTCACCATGATCTGCGGCTGACCCACGATCTGGTCCAGGCGGCTCTTGTCCACCTCCGACTCCGGCAGCTCGACCGTGCCGGCACCGTCGATTTCCAGCACCTTCTTGCCCAGCTCGATCATGCCGAGTTCGTTCGGCTGCAGGGTCGCGCCCGGCGCTGCATCCCCGCCGTAGATCACCTCCACATGGACCGTCTCGCCTACCGACTTCAGCTTCTCCGCAGCTGCCGGTGACAGGGTCACGTCGACCTTTACCGCGGCGACCTCCTTCGGCGGCGGTGGCGGAAGCGGGGCGACTTCGGCCTGCGGTCCGGCAGTGCTGGCTGCGGTGTCGTCTTCTGCTTCGCGACGGGCGCAACCGGAAGCGAATGCAATGCCCAGGAGGAGGGCGGTCAGGGCCTTGGCGTTCATTGGCTTACTCTTCGGTCTTTGCAGGATAGGTGACGGCCGGGCGGGGAACGCTGCCATCGTTGGGCGCGGTGGCCGGGGGCAGCGAAAGCGTACGGTCCAGCTCCAGCAGGTCGAACTCGTCGATGATCGCCTGGCTTAGCTGATCAATGCGTTCGTCGGACTCGACGATATAGGGCACGATGATCAGCACCAGCTCGGTCCGTTCGCTCGATTTCGATCTGCTCTTGAACAGGTTGCCCAGCAGCGGGATGTCCTTCAGTCCGGGGATGCCGGAGTCGCCGTTACTGCCGCTCTCTGAGATCATGCCGGCCATCACCACCGAGCCGCCGTCGCGCAGGCTGAGGGAGGTCGACAGGGTGCGGTTGAAGATCGACGGCGAGCTGATCGCGGCATCGGACGCAAGCGCCTGTGACTGGCTGACTTGCTGTTCGATGTCCAGATCGATCCGGTCGCCGGAGTAGATCGTCGGCGTGATCGTCATGATGGTGCCGGTCTTGCGGTACTGGATCGACTGCAGCAGGTTCGTGTTTCCCTCCGACTGCTGGCTTGAGGTGGTGGTCATCGAGATCGTCGGGATCTCGGTGCCGACCTCGAAGTAGGCGATGCTGCCGCTCTTGACCAGCATGCGCGGGGTCGACAGCACAGTGACCCGGTCGTCGCTGGCGAACGCATTCAGGGCGACGCGGTTCTGGCCGGCCACATCGAGCAGGTAGGTCAGGCCGCTGGTATCGTTGCCAGGGGTAGGCGCGGAGCCCCCGGAGCCGTTGCCCAGATAGCCGCTGCCATCGAAGCGGCCGAAACCGTTCTTCGCGAACCAGCTCAGGCCGAAGCTGGTTTTGTCGGTCAGCGTGACCTCGGCGATCGTGACCTCGATCATCACCTGGCGCGGCGCACGGTCCATCTGCTTGATCAGCGCGAGCATGCGCTCCCACTGCGCCGGATCGCCCTGGTAGATCAGCGCGTTGCGCGGCTCGTCGACGAGGAACTGCGAGCCGATGATGGTCGGATCCGGGCGGCTGTTCGCGTTGTTGCCGCGGGCGGCGGTCACCGTCCCGGCCGAAGACGTGGCGCCACCGCCACCGCTGCGACTGCCGATGTCGAGATCATCGCGGCTGCTGCCAACACCTGTGTCGCGCGAGCGCTGGCTGCTGGCCGACGAGGAACGCGAGGGCTGGTTGCCGCTGAGCACGGCCGCAAGGTCGGCCGCCTTGGTGTTCTTGACCTGGTAATAGAACATCGAGGCCGAACCGGCCCGCTGGCCGGGCCGATCGAGTTCACGCGCCCACTCGGTGGCGTAGTCCAGGCCCTCGCGGGTGGTGGCGAACACCAGTACCGAGTTGGCCGACGCCACCGGCAGCACCAGCACACTGGCCGGAGAGCCTGCCGCGCGTGCCGCGCCGTAACCCTGGATATTCAGCACTTCCATCAGGCTGGTCGCCAGCTGCTCGGCGGTCAGGAACGCTGGTTCGATGCGCACGCTCAGACGGCCACGCATCAGCGGGCGGTCGAATACGCGCAGCGCATCCACCGCCTGCTGCACCATCGCCGGTTTGCCGCTGATGAGCAGCGCGTTGCGGGGCGCTTCCTCGACCACCTTCAGGTCTTGGCCGAACACTGTCTGCATCCAGCGCAGCGCGTCGCCGCTGCGGACGACCTCGAGTTCGACCAGCTGGAACACTGGACGATGGCTGACCGGCACATCCGGCAGCGCGCGGCCGCTGACGATCAGCGGCGGCACCGCGTTGGGGCTCTTGCTAGACAGTTCGAAGCGCACCAGATCGCCATCGACGATCGTGGCCACGCCGTACTCCGCCAGCACCTGCCTGGCCAGCTGGTAGAGATCGCGCGGCCGCATCTGGTCGCGGCTGTTCAGCGTGACCAGCGAATCCAGCTTGGACACATCCGGCGACATGTTCACGTTCAACCCGAGCAGCGAACCGAACACCTCGTTGATCAGCACCGGCACCGGCACGTCCTGCACGTTGATGCTGGCCGGTGCATTGCCCATCGGCGGCAGGGCGTCGTCGGCGCGCAGACCGGCAACCGCGCCGGGGCGCATCTCGATCTGCGGCGGCGTGCTCTGGCGCTGCACGGCTTCGCCCATCGCGCCGTCACGCTGCGGGCCGAAGCCCGACTCGTCGGGAGCCGGCTTCGGCGGCAGGATCAGGCCGCTGCGGAACGGCGTCGGCTTCTGCGGGCTGCTGGTACTGCAGCCGACCAGGGTCACCAGACTGAAGGTGACGAGGACGATCGCGAGAGGCTGGAACTTCATGGAGACTTCCTGGGTTCTGCATCGCCGGCGCTGGTGTCGCACGCGTCCGATCGGCTGATGGGTTTGGGGCGGTAGAGCTGATAGACCTGCCGACAGCCATCAAGTTCTGTGGTGATGGTGTCGCGTTCGATGCCGGCCAGGCGGCTGCCGTCGGGCAGCGCGTCGCCGGGTTTTGCCTGTTGTGCACGACGTGCGGCGCCTTCGCTCTCGATCAGGGCGAAGGTATCGGCGCCGTACAGGAAGCCGGCCAGTCGCCATGACTTGCGTGCGGCCTCCTCGGTGGCGGCTGCGCCCTCCCACTTGAGCCCCTTCGACGCCGATGCGAACGCATCGGCCGAAAAACGTTCGAGCGTGGCCGCGTCGGGGAGCACCCATTCGCCTTCCTGTCCGGACGTCTTTGGGATCGGCGGCGGGGGCCATGCCGCACCGATGGCGATGCCGGCCGCCAGTCCGCCGCCGAGCAGGAGCATAAGCCGCTGACGGGCGATCACGGCGCGTCTCCCTGTTCACCCGTCGCAAGGCGGTAATACGCGTTCACGCTGACGCTGAAGACCTTGTTGCCGTCATTGCGGATGTCGACCGATTCGATGGACACCAGATTGGTCGCGCTTTCGATCTGGCGGATGATGTTCAGCGCCTGCCGTGGCGGCATGCCGCCGCTGAGCGTGCCGCGGACGCGCAGCACGTCGACCGGAGCATCCAGCGGTGCCGGGTTGTCCACCGCGACCCGCAGATTCTGCACATCGCCCGCACTGGAGCCGAGCCCGTTGAGCCAGCTCTGCAGCGACGCCTGTGCCAGGCCCGCGGTGGCGACCGGCGGGATCTGTGCCTGCAGTGCATCGCGCAGCTGCGCCGATGCCTCGGCACGGGCGACCCACTCCTCCTGGCCCTGCAGGGCCTTGATCCGGCGCAGTTCGACCTCGGCATCGATCGCGCGTTCCTGCGCGGCAATGCGCAGGCCTTCCAGCGCCTGCCCGACCGAGACCACCGCCAGCAGCGCGATCAGCGCAAGCGCCCATTTCAGCCACGGCGCTGCATCGAGCTGCCGGCGAAGGCTCTCGAGCTGGCCCGACATCAGACGGCTCATGGCTGCGCCTCTGGCGCAGCCGCTGTGACCACGTTGGCGCGCAGCGTCACCTGGTTGCTGCGCGGCTGCAGATCGGTGGTGACACCGTCGAACAGCGGGGATGCTTCCCACGCCGAAACCAGCTGTTCAGGATTGGCGTCCTGCATCGTCAGACTCAGTTCGATCCGTTCGGGCGCGGGCTGGCTCCAGCGACGGATCTCGACGCCGCGCTGCGGAAGCAGTCGCGTGGCCTCGGCCATCAGCATCACCTGCGGCCTGCCTTGGCGCAGTGCCAGCAGCTCATCGATATCGACCTGGTTGCGGTCGGCCGCCTGACGGGCATCGAGGATCCGCTGCAGGGGCGCATCGAGGTTGCGTGCGGCGCTTTCGGCGCGCCAGGCATCGATCTGGTTGCGCATCAGGCTGCCAAGCTGGAAGCCGTACACCGCCAGGGCGCCGACCGCCAGCGCCAGCAGCGCGCGCGGCAGATGGGCATCCAGTCCCCCTGCGGCACCCAGCTGCAGGCGTACGCCACGCGCCGCGCGTGCCCAGCTGCGCGCCGCGATCGGAGCAGGCGAGGGCGCAGGTGCGACGGTGTCGGGCCCGCAGGCGATGCCCGCACTGCGCAGGAAGGTCTGCCAGGTGCGCGCCTCCGGCACTGCAGCCCACCATTTGCTGGACACCAGCCGGCCCTGTTTCCAGACGCGGCCTTCGACGCCATGCGCCAGTGCGAGCAGTTCCGCAGCATCCTCCTGCGCGGCACCGACGAAGATCGGTTCCGGCGAGAAGCTGACGCGTTTCGCGCCGTCCTGTCCGGCAAGCGCCAGACGCGCGGCTTCGCGCGACCAATACCAGACCGCGGCATGCGACGGCCCGGTCCAGGCGACGCCGAACTCGGGATCAGAAAACGGCGCCGCGCGCTTGACCGCAAGCGACACGAATGCGTCGCGCTGCTTGTCGGGCACTTTGTGCGCATCGAGCGTCGTGAACAGGCAGAACTCGCGCCCGACGATGCAGGACAAGGCACTACCCTCGCCCCCGTCGAGCATCTGGTTTGCTTCACTCCCCAGCCGCATCCTTCGAGGCGAAAAGCGGCGTTGCAGGCGTTTCCACCACAACCTCACCGGTTCGGTCGTCACGGGGCAGAATGACCTCGTAATCAATACGCCAAGGGGCGCCGTTGATCTCCATCGGGGTCAGCGTCCAGTGCGTCAGGCGACTGGCGCCAAAACGGCGATCCCATAGTATAAGGTTGCCTGCCTGGTTTGGAAAGGGAATCAGGGCGTCGCTGAGCAGGGATGAGATCGGGAATGCCTGCTCGACCTGGTAGGACGTGGTGAACGGCGTCTGCCTGCGCAGCGCCACCATGCGCTCCGCCTGTGCGCGGTTCATGCCCGGCAGCAGCTCCAGCACCTCCACCGGCGCAGTGTTCGGATTGAGCGTTGCCTCGCGCGTCATCGACAGCGAGCGCAGCAGATCGGCATCGCTGGTGTCCTGCAGCAGCGTGTTCCACTGCAGGATGCGGCGAAACTCAAGTGGCGTGGTCAGTGCACGGTTGGTTGGTGGCGGCAGTCCGGTACCGGCGTAGTGATCCTTCTCCGCGCCGTTGAGCCGGTGCAGCGAGTCTGGATCCTGGTAATCCAGCCGCTTCGCATCCAGCCCATCCATCTCCTCGGGCCTGGCGCCGAGGTGCCGGTAGTACGCCTGGCGCATGAACGGCATCGCCCAGTTGAGGCTGATCAGCCCGCGGTCGTCCTGCAATGCGAAGCGCGCTTCGCCCAGGCCGCCATATGGTGTGCTGTCCAGCCGCAGTTCGTTGCCGGTGGGCAGCATCAACTTGCCGTCCGCGTCGTCGTCGAACATCTGCACCGAGTACGCGGGCAACTGGTCGACCACCAGCCCGGCGGGGTTGCGATGCTGGGTCGAGTACATGAACAGCACCGTCTCGCGGGTGGACAGCATGTCCAGCTCGCCCTGGAACAGGTCGATCTCATGCTGAGCGCTTTCCACGGCGCGGGTGCCGGACAGGGCGATGGTCGCCGCCAGCAGGGTCAGCACCACCAGCAGGACCAGGACCACCACCAGGACGAAGCCCTGCTGGCCCCGGCGCGGATCAGAAATCCTCGGTTTCATACGGGAACACGACCGGGTTGAGGATGCCGGCGATCGGCGCGGCCCAGATACGCTCATGGCCATCGGCCGAGGTCATCTGCAGGTGGATGGAGGCTGGCAGGGCATCGGCAAGGCCGAGTGCGGGCGGCCATTGCGGGTGCGCCTTGCCGTCCTTGTCGACATAGCTGAAGTGCGCGGTCTCGACATCGCGCAGCGGAATCTGCAGGCCCTGCCCATGTTCGGTCAGTGACAGAGCGAAACCGTCGCCATCCGGTTCGATGCGCCATGCGATCGGCGTCGACCCGCCCTGCGAGGACAGCACCGGATTCAGGCTGATGCCGGACAGCTGCGCCGCATCGCCCTTGAACGGAACGTCTTCGATCGGCGTCAGTCCGCGCAACGAGTCGTGCAGCCACTGCTGGGTCAGTCGTTCCTCCTGGGTGCGGCCGGCGATGCTGGAAATCGCGGCATCGGCCCGTCGCCACTGGCCCAGCGTCTGGAAGCCGAGTGCCAGCGCCATGCCGGAGATCATCAGCACGACCAGCATCTCCAGCAGGGTCAGGCCCGCCTGTCGCTTCATGGCCACTCAGTACTCGTCGTCGAGCTGGATCGGACGGGCGGCCACCCAGCCGGCCTTGCGGAACGAGAAGGCGCGCACCTCGCGGCCGTCGCGCAGCACCTGCACGCTGATCTCGTACAGGGTCAGGTCGAACTGCGTCGGCAGGCCGGCCTGGCTCAGGCCGGGGCGCTTGCCGGCCACCGGCTCGGAGCTCCAGCGCACCAGCAGGGGCCCGGCTTCGCGCTCGCCGCCCGGGGTCGCCATCGGGTTGATCGTCTCCACCAGCGCCAGGGCCGTACGCGCGTCTTCCAGCGAACTGGCCTGGGCCACCACACGGTTCATCGCGATGGTGTTCGCCGACAGCCAGCTGTACAGCGCCAGCAGGGCAGTCGCCATGATCACCATCGCCACGATGGCCTCGAGCAGGGTGAAGCCATGCGGGCGGCGCAGCTGCATCCGGTGCGTGCTCAGGGGTTGCCCGCAGGGCGGATGCGGGTTCGGCAGAACGGCGCGCTGATCTCGAATTCCAGTGTCTGCCTGTCGGTCAGCAGCGTGCCGCGGCTGTCCGAGCAGGCACCGTTGGGCAGCACCGTCAGGCGCTCGTCGAAGGTGATCTGCCAGCCATCGGGCAGTTCAATCAGGTCGTCATCGGATTTCGGTGGCTCGCGGTCGGCAATGCCGGCTCTGAATATCCGTACCTGGGTCTGGGTCTCGGCTGGCAGCATCCGCAGTTCGCGTCCCTGGGCGCGTGCCAGCGCCGGCAGGGTGCGCAGCGTCTTGACCACCGCATCGACCTTTGATGCTTCCGTCCAGCTGGCGATCATGCGGTAGCCGGCAGGCGCCACCATCGCGGTGGTCAGGGCGAGTATCGAAATCACCACGACCATCTCGAGCAGGGTGTAGCCGCCAGCCGCGGGCCGGCTCATTGGTCGGGCAGCTGCCCGACGTCGGCGTCGAAGTTCTCGCCGCCCGGCTGGCCATCGGCGCCAAGCGAGTACAGGGCGAACGGGTGGTGGCCGGAAGGCCGCGGCGAATACTGGTACGGGTTCCCCCATGGATCGGACGGAACGCCGTCATCCAGGTAAGGGCCCTGCCAGCGTTGCGACACGCGCGGATCGGACGGCGCCTGGGTCAGCAGCTGCAGGCCTTCCTCCTGCGACGGGAATCGGCCGATGTCCAGCCGCATGGTCTCCAGGGCGCCCTTCAACATCCGCACCTGGGTTTCGGCGGTCTGGACTTTGGCCTTGTCGGCCTGGCTGAACAGACGGGGGCCGACCAGACCCATGATCAGGCCGATGATCACCAGGACCACGATCATCTCGAGCAGCGTGAAGCCGCTGACGGCATGGCGGCGGGCTGGGGCGGGGCGCATGTGCATGAGGCATCTGGCGGTTGGAGAACGCGGCGATTCTATCGTCAATCGGCCGCCCGCGCGCCGAGCCGGCGCCTTGGTCTGGTGGTGATCTGTTAACCTGCGCGCCCTTCCCACACCACAGTTTCCGGCATGCTGCTGCCTCCGCTCCGGCGCCTGTCGGGTCTGGTTTCGCTCTGGGGCACCCTGGTCCGGCAGGACCTGGCTGTCCGTTACCGTGGCACCGTGCTCGGCCGGATCTGGCCGCTGGCCATGCCGCTGCTGATGCTGATGGTCTATGGCTTCGTGTTCGGTGCGGTGTTCCGGGCGCGCTGGCCGGGCCTGGCCGACGGTGACCATCTGGGATTCACCCTGAACCTGTTCGCCGGCCTGCTGGTGCACGGGCTGTTCGCCGAGGTGGTCGGGCAGTCGCCGGGCCTGATGCAGCGGCACAGCAACTTCGTCAGGAAGATGGTGTTCCCGCTACCGGTGCTGGTGGCGGTGCCGCTGGGGACCGCATTGGTCCACTCCTCGATCGGCTTCGTGCTCCTGCTGCTGGTGAACGCGTTCGCCGGCACTGGCCTGCAGCCCACGGCGCTGGCGATACCACTGGTGCTGCTGCCGTACATGGCACTTCTGTACGGCCTGGCGCTGGCGTTCGCCGCGCTCGGTGTCTACCTGCGCGACCTGGCCCAGCTCGCGGGCGTGCTGGTGATGGTCGCGCTCTTCACGGGTGCGGTGTTCTTTCCCGTGGACATGGTGCCCGAGCCGCTATCTGCGGTCGTACGCTACAACCCGATCAGCTGGCCGATCGACGCCGTCCGCGGCTGCCTGCTGCGCGGCGAATGGCCCGATCCGCTCGCGTTCTCCCTCTATTCGGTGGTCGCGCTGGGCGTGCTGGCCATCGGTGGCTGGATGTTCTCGGTGCTGCGTCGGGGCTTTGCCGATCTGCTCTGAGGCGCTGTCGCGCCCGATGCAGACAGGATCGCGACGATCCGTGACAATGCGGCATTCCGCCGCTTTCCGCAGATGCCGATGAATGCCGTTCCCGACCAGCAGGCCGCTCCCCCACTGCTTGGCGAGTTGCTGGTCGCACGCGGGGCGATCCGCGACGCGGATCTGGTCCGGGCGCTAGAACTCCAGCAGAGCGTGGGCGGCAGGCTTGGCAGCCTGCTGGTGCGGATCGGCGCGCTGTCCGAAGACCAGCTGCTGGAAGCGCTGTCCGTCCAGTTGCAGATACCGCTGGTCGGCCGCGACATCGAACTGCCCGGCGTGACCAGCGAATGGAAGCTGCCGGCCGGCAGCGAGGTCGGCATCGACTGGATGCAGGACCGCGAGATCCTGCTGTGGGAAGACGAGGAGGGTCGTGCCTGGTGCGCCACCCGCGATCCGCTGGCGCCGGAACTGCAGGAGCTGCTGGGCTATCTGTATCCGCAGCAGCTGCCGGCCTTCGCCCTGATCTCGGCGCAGTTGCTCGAGCGCAGCCTGGACGCGCTGGTCAAGGCTGGTGCCGACACGGGTCTGGGCTCGGACGACGTCCGCCACCTGCGCGAGCTGGCCGAGGAGGCGCCGGTGGTGGAACTGGTCAACAGCCTGTTCGCCCAGGCGGTCGAGCAGCGCGCCTCGGACATCCATCTGGAGCCGGAAGAAAGCCAGTTCGTCGTGCGCTTCCGCATCGACGGCGTGCTCTACGCGCGGCTGCGGCTGCCGCGTGAGCGCTTCAATGCTGTGGCGTCGCGCCTGAAGCTGATCTCCGGCATGGACATCGCCGAGCGCCGTCTGCCGCAGGACGGCCGCCTGAGCATGCGCGCCAGCGGCCAGGCGATGGATGTGCGTGCCTCTGCGCTGCCGGGCGTGCATGGCGAATCCATCGTGCTGCGCCTGCTGCCCAAGGAGCGCAAGGATCTCGGTCTGGAGCGGCTCGGCATGGCGCCGGACCACTTGGCGATGCTGTCGGGCTGGAGCCGCGAGGCGCACGGCATCGTGCTGGTTACCGGCCCGACCGGCTCGGGCAAGTCGACCACGCTGTACGCGACCCTGGCCGCCAGCAACGACGGGATGAAGAAGATCATCACCGTCGAGGATCCCGTCGAGTTCCAGCTGCCCGGCATCACCCAGATCCAGACCCATGCCGACATCGGCCTGACCTTCGCTGGCGCGCTGCGCTCGATCCTGCGTCAGGATCCGGACGTGATCATGATCGGCGAGATTCGCGACCGCGAGACCGCCGAGATCGCGATCCAGTCCGCGCTGACCGGCCACCTGGTGCTGTCCACCGTGCATACCAATGACGCGCTGGGCGCGTTCACCCGCCTGATCGACATGGGTGTCGAGCCGTTCCTGGTCGCCACCCCGATGAAGGGGCTGCAGGCGCAGCGCCTGGTCCGGCGGCTGTGTCCGCATTGCTCCCGGCCCGCTGCACACGTGTTGCCGGCAATCGTCGAGGAAACGTCCGCCTGGGTGCGCCGGGTGCTGCCCGACGCCGAGCAGGCGCCGCGCTGGAAGGAGCCGGTCGGCTGCCCGCGTTGCCAGAACACCGGCTACCAGGGCCGGGTCGGCATCTACGAGCTGATGCCGGTGGATGAGGCCATGCAGCAGGCGGTGGTGTCCGGTGCTACCCACCAGCAGCTGCGGGCGATGGGCCGCGAGCGCGGGTTCCGCTTCCTGCGCGAGGACGGTCTGCTGAAGGCCTGGCAGGGCGTGACCAGCGTCGATGAAGTCCTGCGCGTGACCGCGGTCTGATGGCCCGCTATCTGTTCAAGGCGATCAACGCCGACGGCACCGTGCTCGACGGCGACATCGCCGCCGGGACCGAGCGCGAGGCCGCGCGGCTTCTGGAGCGGCGCGGGCTGTCGGTACTGTCGCTGGCCCAGGCCGGCAGCGCTGCGCCGGGTAGGCGCCGCCTGTTCAGCGAGCGCCGCATGCAGGCGCGCGATGTGATCCTGGCCCTGCACGAGCTGTCGACCCTGCTGGCGGCCGGTGTCGCCCTGGCCGAGGCGGTGGCCTCGCAGTCCCGCTCCGGCCACCACCCGCGGCTGCTGGAGGCCTTCGAGCGCATCTCCACGGCGCTGCGCCAGGGCCAGTCGTTCTCGCAGGCGCTGGCCGACACCGGGCTGCCGCTGCCGCCCTATGTCGGCACCCTGGTGCTCAGTGGCGAGAAGGCCGGCCAACTCGGCAAGGCGCTGCAGGACGCGGTGTCGCAGCTGGAGTACGACCAGCAGGTCCGCTCCGAGATTCGCCAGGCGCTGACCTATCCGGCGGTACTGGTCACTGCCGGCCTCGGCGCGGTGGTGATGATGTTCACCTTCGTCGTGCCCAAGTTCGCAGCGCTGCTGAACCGCTCCGACGATCTGCCCTGGCTGGGCTGGGCGGTGCTGAGCACCGGCATGTGGGCGCGCGAGTACTGGTGGCTGATCGCGGCGTCGGCCGCGGGCGTCGGCCTGTTCATCGCGCGGATGCTGCGCAACCCGGCCTCGCGCGCCAGGGGTTACGAGCATCTGGAGCGGCTGCCGGTGATCGGGGTCTGGCGGGTCGAATCGGAAACCGCCTCCTGGGCGCGGATCCTGGCGACCCTGCTGGGCAACCGGGTGCCGCTGCTGGACGCGCTGGCGCTGGCCCAGTCCGGCGTACGCGCGCCCGGGCGAAAGGCCCGGCTGGAGGAGGTCTCCCGCAATGTCCGCTCCGGCGGCACCCTGGCCGACTCGCTGGAAGAACAGGCCACGCTGACCGCCACCGGCTACAACCTGATCCGGGTCGGCGAGCGCTCCGGCGAGCTGCCGGCAATGCTGCGTTCGCTGGCCAAGCTGTGCGAAGAGGCCGGCCGGACCCGGATGAAGCAGTTCCTGGCGCTGCTGGAGCCTGCCGCCATCCTGCTGATCGGCTCGGCCATCGGTGTGATCATGATCGGCATCATCCTGGCCATCACCAGCGCCAACGACATCGCCATCTGAACAACGCCAGGGCGCCTTCTCGGTCAATGGGGCGAGCCCTGCATTAAGTTCCCGGCCCTGTGTCACAGCATTGAAGCGTTCGTTCGCCATGGGCTTCGCTTAGCTTGCTGAACATCCATTTTTCAAGCATTCTTGGCTCACCCGCGTGTTCATCCCACCAGGAGTGGAGTAGACCTCCCAGAACTGCGCGCACATGGCTTTTTTCCTCTTGACGACCCGGTAATGCCCGGTTAACGTTCCGGCGTAGCTTTGCGGTCTAGGGGTCCGGGGAGATGGAGTTTCGTCTTGAAGGGTTCACGGAAGCGACCGGTTTGCCAGAGGGCTTGCCCGACGGTACCGGGGAAAGCAGGTAACCGGTACGAGCTACACGCACCAACTAATTAGTTGCCTAAACCTCAACGGAGTTGATTCATATGACGAAGTTCAACAAGAGCCTGCTGACCGCTGCAGTGGTCGGTGCTCTGGCCCTGCCGGGTCTCGCCTCGGCCGCCACCCTCAATTACTCGACCGGCAAGCAGATCACCTATGCGAAGGATCTGTTCGTCAACGAGACCATCAGCATCGATACCCCGCGCAATCTGCGCCTGACCGCTGAAGCTTCGGACAACGAGCTGGCTCGCATCGACAACATTGCTGCGGGCGAGATCCTGACCGTCAAGGTCACCCTGGATAACAATGCTCAGTTCGACAGCACCGCTACTGCCGAGACCCTGGTGCAGACCTTCACCGAAGGTACCCAGAGTGGTGGCGCTGGTGGCGCGATCGCTTACCAGGCTGGCACCGCGAACTACAACGGCAGCGAGTTGAACTTCAAGTACGCCGCTGGTGCTGCTGGTGGCGACGTCACCGGCGACTACTTCATCGAGCTGAACAGTGCGAAGGTCAAGAACCTGATCACTGGCCTGTACGAGGGCAACCAGGTTGCTGCGGAAATCACCGTGCAGAACGCTGCTGGTCAGCAGATTCTGGCCGCTCGCCGCATCATCGCCCGCTCCGCTTGGGGTGTGACCGTGGTTAGCGACGCCACCGGCATCAACGATGCAGTGAACGGCATCTTCGTTGCTCCGGGTGAGGACGACAAGTACATCGACGTCGGCGCCGACCCGCGCAAGACCCTGTTCGGCAACCTGGCCGTTGGCAGCTCTGCTGCCCTGGGCACCGCCTCCGGGTACTTCCAGGCTGGTGGTTTCAACATCAACATCACCCGCGCTCTGGAGACCACCGGCCCCGGCGCGACCGCTCCGGGTACCTTCATCAACAACTTCAGCGCTGTTGCCGCTAACCCGGACTACAACATCGTCAACACCGCGGTGTTCACCCTGACCGTTGCTGGTTCGGACCTGGCTTCGTTCTCGGACGGTAACGCTTGGGTTTCGAATGACGCGACCTGCCTGGGTGGCGCGAATGCCATCGCTGCCAATGCTGCTCTGAACAGCGGCAATCTGGTGTTCTCGCTGCCGGTGAACAACGCGATCTTCACCCCGGTCAACAATGCCGGTCCGACCGGTCCGGGCGTCAACCTGTACGTCTGCCTGGGCGGCAACGGCGAGGATGAAATCATCCCGCAGTCGCTGACCGGCTCGCTGGCTCTGAACTACAACCTGGCCACCCAGCGCGTGAACCCGGCTCCGTGGGCGATCGATCTGCTGCCGCTGCAGCTGAACGGCACCACCCTGCTGTTCCAGAACGTCAACCCGGCTGCCAACGGTGCCGCTCAGTCGTTCCTGCGCCTGACCAACAACAACGCCTTCGAGTGCCCGATCGCCATCGACGCCAAGGACGATGCCGGCCTGCACACCGGCAATGTTGAGTTCACCCTGGGTGCTCACCAGTCGATCCACATCAACTCCGACGACCTCGAGAACGGCAACGCCGCCAAGGGTCTGACCGGTGCTTGGGGCGACGGCAGCGGCCGCTGGTACGTCCGCGTCACCGCCGAGTGCTCGAACCTGGCGGGTTCGGCTCTGAACCGCAACACCTCGACTGGCGTGGTCACCGACCTGACCCCGGCCAAGGCCGAGACCTGGCTGACCCCGACCGACAAGCTGTAATAGTCGGAAAAGGCAAGTCATCCTCGCCCCTCGCAGGAGGGGCAGGAGTTGCATGAAGAACGGGCAGCGCAAGCTGCCCGTTCTTTTTTTGCGGCTGTGTGACATGTGCTGGCCGAGAGTTGGATGCTTGGCGGGTGCCGCCATGTGTCGCGCGCGATAGGTCTCCGCGAGCGCGGTCAGCCGCAGTTCCCCAAAGAAGATCGAGCGCTGCCCATCAATGCGTCCGCATTGGATAGGGTAGGGCTGCGCTCGGCCTTCCGCGGTCGTCGTCCAGTGCCAGCGCGAAGACGTGACGCACTCCCGTAGCAGCGCCAGAGCTCGGGGATGATGGTGTGCGCGGGTTCCCGTCCGCACGAACCATGTCCGCTTCAACAGAAAAGCCGCCTTGCGGCGGCTTCTTGTTCCTGTGTTCCCGGCGCCGGCTTGTGTTGCCGGCAGTGACTTACTTGGACAGCGCGGGCGGCTCGCCTACCTTGTCCTTGGTCGTCGCCAGCACCACGGCATAGCCCTCGGCCAGCTTGACCCAGGCCCGCGCATACGTATCGAACTCCGGATCGGCGGCTCGTGTCGGGCAGGCCGTATTGCCGGCCGGGCAGAGTGCCGCTGCCATGCGCTCGGCATCCTTCGTGATCGTCGGCAGCATCGGATCGACGGATTCGGCATAGCGGCCCTTCAGGCCGATCAGGGTGGCTTCCAGCGCCGTACGCTGTTTGTTGACGCTGCTCAGGCCCTTGAACCAGGCTGGACGACCGGGGCCATCGAGCAGGCCATGCGCGCGCATGGCCCAGGTGGTCCGCATCTGCCACGCCCCATAGGCGACGGCGCCCTTGAGCGAGTTGCCCTGCTCGCTGGCGCAGTCGAGCTGGGCGTCGATCGCGATGGCTGCTTTCGCCGCGGCATCCGCGTCGGCGCGCTTGCCACCCCACAGGGTCAGCCAGGCGAGGCGTTCATCGGCAGACGCCTGCACCGCGGTGCGCTCGGCCTGACCCATCCACTTGCAGCGCTCGCCCAAAGCCAGCATCCGCTTCAGGTCGCCGTACTGCCGTGGGATCAGGTCCAGCATCTGCTGGTTGGGCTTGTCCGGGCGCAGATGCACCGCGGCCGCCTTGCCGTCGTCAGCGGCGGCGCTTTGGCTGGCGGTGGCCAGCAGCAGGGCGGCGGCGATGCCAAGGGTCAGGGAGGTAACGGGGCTGGCGGGCATGGCGTATCCGGAGGTCAGTGAAAGGGAAGCGCGCATGATGCCGCAACTCACTGGTCACGGCAGCCATTCGGGGCCAGCAGCATTCAGTCCGCAGGCGTGGATGCGGGCGGCGGGGGCAGCGGGTATCCTGTCCGGCTGCCATGTCGACCAACCCGTCTCCGGAATCCAGTCCTCCCGCCCTGCAGGTGCAGGGCGTGGGCAAGACCTACCGCCTGTGGGCCACGCCGGGCAGCCGGCTGTGGGTGCCGTTGCTGCACCGCTGTGCGTCGCTGCTGCCCTGGATCGGGGGCGCGCTGCGGCGCCGTGCGGACGCGCGCGTCCACCATCACCAGGCGTTGTCCGGCGTGGACTTCACCCTGCAGCGCGGCGAGGCGCTGGGCATCATCGGCCACAATGGCAGCGGCAAGAGCACCCTGCTGCAGATCGTGGCTGGTGTGCTGGAGCCGAGCACCGGCTCGGTCATGGTCAATGGCCGGGTCGCGGCACTGCTGGAACTGGGTTCGGGCTTCAATCCTGAACTCACGGGGCGCGAGAACGTGCGGGTCAATGCCGCGATTCTCGGCCTGAGTCCCGCCCAGATCCGCGAGCGGATGGACGACATCGTCGCCTTCGCCGACATCGGCAGCTACATCGAGGAGCCGGTCAAGACCTACAGCTCGGGCATGGCGTTGCGACTGGCGTTCGCGGTGCAGGTGCATACCGACCCGGACATCCTGATCGTCGACGAGGCGCTGGCGGTGGGTGACGCGGCCTTCCAGGCCAAGGCGATGGCGCGGATCGACGAGATTCTCGCGCGTGGCACCACGCTGCTGTTCGTCGGCCACGATCTGAATGCGGTCAAGGCGTTCTGCCACCGCGCGATGCTGCTGGAAAAAGGCCGCATCGTGCTGCAGGGACTGCCGGACGAGGTCATCACCGAGTACCTGCACCGCACCCACAAGCGCGCACTGCAGGCGCAGCAGGACAAGCGTGCCGGCGCGCTGGCGAAGATCGACGGCGGTTACGGCCTGGACGATGCCTGCGTGGTCCAGGCCAGCGTCAATGGCGCGCGCCATGCCGGCGTGCAGCATGGCGACCGGCTCGACTTCGCGCTCGAGGTGCGTCGCCGCGCGGACATCGAGCGGCCGTTCCTGATCTTCGACGTGCTCGACGGCCGCGGCCTCCAGCTGACCGGGCGCCGGGTGGAACTTCCGCCGGGCGACGGTGTGGTCCGGATCGGGATCGGCATGGATGCATCCTTCCAGCAGGGTGTGTACCGGATCCGTACCCGGGTGGTCGATGCGCCCAGCCTGGAGCGGACCACTGTCCTGTCACGCCAGGAAGGCTGGCTCTCGTTCGAGGTCGTCGACGACAGCCGCGAGCGGTTCACCGGCCTGTTCCCGGTGCCCATGGATATCAGGGTCGAGCCCACATGAGCGGGCGGCGGCTGCTGTTCCACCGTGATTTTCTCGGCTATACGGGCGGGCACGGCAAGGTCTGGGACTACTTCAACCACGCCATCGCGCTGGGTTGGGATGCACGCGTCCACCTGACTGCCGGTTCGCTGCGCGACGCGAGCAATCCTTGGATGGCGATGCCCGAGCGGATCGAGCCGCGCTGGCAGCCGGGGCAGGCCGATGCGCTGTTCCTGGGCGGGATGGACTGGCAGGCACTGCCCAACGGCCTGGAGACGCGCATGCCGGTGTTCAACCTGGTCCAGCACGTTCGCCATGCCGACTCCGCGCTGCCGCTGCGTGGTTTTCTGGGTCGCCGCGCCTGGCGCGTCTGCGTAAGTACACCGGTCGCTGAGGCGATCGACGCCACCGGTCTGGTCAACGGCCCGGTCCGCGTCATTCCAGCGGCGTTGGATGCCGCGGTCACGAGCATGGCGTCGCCGCCGCGCCGCGCGGGGGTCTTCATCGCTGCGCAGAAGCATCCGCAGCTCGGGCGTGCGCTGGCCGATGTGCTGGCGGATCTGGATCAACCCGTGCGGCTGGCGGATGAGTGGATGCCTCGCGCCGACTATCTGCATGCACTGGCCAATGCCACGGTCGCGGTGACCCTGCCGCATGCCACCGAAGGGTTCTTCCTGCCTGGCCTGGAAGCGATGGCGCTCGGGGCCGCGCTGGTGATGCCTGACAGTGTTGGCAGCCGCGAGTACGCGGCCGATGACGTGAACTGCCTGGTGCCGGGAGCGACTGCCGATGCCCTGGCTGTTGCGGTCCGCCGCCTGTGCACCGATGCCGACCTTCGCACGCGCCTGATTGAGGCAGGACAGACGACTGCAGCGCGTCATGCGCCGGAACAGGAGCGTGGGTCATTCGCCGCGCTGCTGCGGGAGGCTTTCCCGTGACGCCACGCGATCTGGCGCTGACCGGCGTGCCGCGCTCGGGTACGACGCTCTGCTGCCGTCTGGTCGGTCTGGCGGAGGACTGCGTCTCGCTGTTCGAGCCGATGGAGGTTGCGGCACTGCCGCGCGACCGTGCCGGGGCGCTGGGCGAGGTGGCCGCGTTCTACCGGGACACGCGCGCGTCGTTGCGAGCGGACGGTACCGCCTGGAGCCAGCAGGTGGCGGGGCAGGTCCCGGACAACCCGTTCGCCAGCCAGCGCGATGCTGCTGGCCAGCGCAGGCGGGAAGCCGAGCGGGGCAGGATTCGGGTGGACAAGCCGCTCGGCCCTTCCTTCGTGCTGGCGATCAAGCACAACGCCGCCTTCACTGCCCTGCTGCCGGAACTGGCTGGGTACTTCGACACCGTGGCCATCGTACGCAATCCGCTGGCGGTGCTGTCGTCATGGCATTCGGTCGACCTGCCCGTGTCGCGTGGCCGGCTGCCGGCGGGCGAGCGGCTGGATCCGCTGCTGGCCGCCAGGCTGGATGCCGAGCAGGATCTGATCGCTCGGCAGCTGCTACTGCTGGACTGGCTGTTCGACCGCTACCAGCGCTTTCTGCCGCGGGGCCGCGTGCTGGCTTACGAGGAGGTCGTGGCCAGTGGCGGCACCCTGCTGGCCGACGCATTCGGCCTGCGGCTGCAGGTCCAGGACCTGCACGAACGCAATGCCAGTCGTCTGTACTCCGCACGGACCAGCGAACTGCTGGCGCAGCGGCTGCAGGCCGATGCCGGTGCCTGGCGCAGCCGCTACGACGATGCCGATGTGGAACGTCTGCTGGCGAGGATGCAGGCAGGAGCGGTGGCGTGACCCCGCGCATCGGCTTCGTGATCGGCGGCGTACAGAAGGGCGGCACGACGGCCCTGGCCAGTTTTCTCGCTGCCCATCCGGATGTCGCTCTGCCGAGCGGAAAGGAGGCGCATGTGTTCGATGCGCCCGATTTCGATGACGCCTGGAGCGCCGCGCAGGTGGATGCACGCTATGCGGCACACTTCGCGTCGCGCGACGACGGCATGGTCCGACTGCATGGCGATGCCACCCCGTTGTACTGTTTCCATCCTTTGCTGGTGCAGCGCATCGCCCGCTACAACCCGGCGATGCGCTGGATCCTGATCCTGCGCGATCCGGTCGAGCGGGCGATCTCGCACTACAACATGGAGCGCGCCCGCGGCGACGAATCCTGGCCGATGTGGGCGGCGATGCTGCTCGAATCGTGGCGTTTGCGCGCGCACTGGCATGACTTCTCCAGCGCGTCGCCGCTGCGTCGGCACAGTTATCGTGCGCGCGGCGACTACGCACGGCAGCTCGATGTGCTGCTGCAGCATTTTCCGCGCGGGCAGCTGTTGTTGCTGCGCAATGCGGAACTGGCCGGCGATCCGGAGCAGGTGATGCGCCGGGTCTGGATCTTCCTGGGACTGCGCGACCCGGGAACGATGCCCACCTTCGGTCGCGTGTTCGAGGGGAGGCACGGGGCAATGGCCGCACATGCTCCGGTCCGGCGGCTGGTGCAGGTGCTGCTGCGCGGGCCGATGGCCGATGCCGAGCGACGCCACGGCATCCGCTGGTGAAGGCGCGAACGCCGGTGCTTGATAGAATTGGCCGGAATGACGGCAGTATGCGGGTGAGTGTGTCCATGGGGGAGGAGGGGTCCGGAGCGGCAGGCTCGCAGGCGTTGCTGGTACTTGGCATGCACCGCAGCGGCACGTCCGCCGTGGCCGGTGCGCTGGGCCTGCATGGCGTCGCGCTGGGGCGCGACCTGATGCCGGCCGGCGTCGACAATCCCCGTGGCTTCTGGGAGAACGCGGGTGTCGTCGCGATCCACGACCGGTTACTCGACGCGCTCGGCCGTAGCTGGAACGATCCCCGTCCGCTTCCGGAAGGCTGGCTCGAGACCGACGCCGCCCGCGAGGCAGCCAGGCGTTTGGAGCGGCTGCTCACCGAGCAGTTCCAAGGCAAGCAGCTGTGGGCCGTGAAGGACCCTCGCCTGTGTCGTCTACTACCGCTGTGGCGCCCGCTGTTGGCGGAGATGGGGGTCCGTCCGCATGCCCTGTTCGTCGTCCGCGACCCTCGCGAAGTGGCGGCCTCGCTCGAGCGGCGGAATGCATGGCCCGACGGCCTGTCGAGGCTGCTGTGGACCCAGCATCTGCTGGATGCAGAAGCGGCAACGCGCGATCTGCCGCGCGCCTCGCTGGCCTACGCCGACCTGCTGGACGATCCGATCGCCGCACTCGAGACGACGTTCGGGCGACTGGGTGTACGGGCGCCGGTGCTTTGCGCGCAACAGCAGCAGGACCTGTGCAGTTTCGTTTCGGCGGGCGACCGGCATCATGTGGCAAGAACGCCGGTGACCGGTGCGTGGGCCCTTGCGATGCGGGTACACGATGCGTTCCGCTCTCTCTCCACCGCAAGCGGCTACGAGCTGGACGCGCTGAGGATGGAGCATGAAGCTTCCCGGACGGTCTGGAACGATGCGCTTGCGGGCTACGCCGAGATCGAGCTGCGCGAGCGCAAGGCGAAGCTTCTGCTCGAACGGGAGCTGGAGCTGGCAGCAGGACGCCAGTGTGCGGCGGACGACGAACTGGGGCGCCGGGCGACGGAGATCGGGCGCCTTGCTGATCGACTGCAGGGGCTCCAGGCCGAGTTCGAGGAACGCAGTGCCTGGGCGTTGCAGGTGGACGGGCAGCGGGCCGTGCTAGACGCGCGGCTCGAAGCGCTGCAGTCGGAGTTCGATGAACGCAGCGCCTGGGCGCAGGCGCTGCTTGATCGCGGCGCGCAGCTCGAGGCCGAGATCGCGCGTCTGACCAAGGAGGAGAGCCGTCTGCGTGGCGAGGAAAGCCGTTTGCATGCCGAACTGCGTGCGGTTTTCGCATCCAACTCCTGGCGACTGACGAAGCCCCTGCGGTTTGCGATGCGCATGCTGCGTGGTGACTGGACGGGGGTGCGCGCCTCGCTTCGCGGCTCGACACTGACCCGGAGCCCCCTCTTTGCTCCCCTGCGGAAGATTGCACGGGCACTGCTGCGCGCTGTTCCGGCCCCGCCTTCGCCCGTTGCCGATCAGGTTCCTCCGCCGCAGCGATCGCTTTCGCTGGATGGGCTCGCCTTTACGGATGTGAAGCCGCCTCTGGTGTCGGTGATCGTGCCGGCGTACGGCAACCTGCCATACACGCTGGCTTGCATCCGCTCGATCGCCCGGGTCGCGCCTCGACTGGCGTACGAGGTCATCGTGGTCGAGGATGCCTCGGGCGATCACGGCATGGGGGTACTGCGGGAAGTGCCGGGCCTGCATTACCACGAGAATCCGGAAAATCTCGGTTTCCTGCGTTCCTGCAACCATGCCGCGACGCTGGCACGCGGGCGCTATCTGTGCTTCCTCAACAACGATACCGAAGTCACCGCCGGCTGGCTCGAAGGGCTTGTGGAGGTGTTCGCACGACGTGCCGATGCGGGTCTGGTCGGTTCGAAGCTCGTGTATCCGGATGGACGTCTGCAGGAGGCCGGCGGCATCGTCTGGGCCGATGGCAGCGCCTGGAACTTCGGTCGTCTGGACGATCCGGGCAGGCCTGCGTACGGGTACCTGAAGGAAGTCGACTACGTGTCCGGCGCATCGATCATGCTGCCTGCGGAGCTGTTCTCGGCCCTGGGCGGTTTCGACGAGCACTACGCGCCGGCGTACTACGAGGACACGGACATCGCGTTCCGCATCAGGGAGCGCGGGCTCAAGGTCTACCTGCAGCCTTCCTCGGTGGTGGTCCATTACGAGGGTGTCTCCAGCGGTACGGACGAATCGAGCGGGGTCAAGGCTTACCAGGCTGTCAATCGCGACAAGTTCCTCGCCCGCTGGGGCGAGACGCTGCGCACCGGACAGTTCCCCAATGGCGAGCAGGTGTTCCTGGCGCGCGACCGCTCACGGGGGCGTCCCCACGTGCTGGTGGTGGACCATTACGTGCCGCAACCGGACCGCGATGCCGGCTCGCGCGCCACCTGGCAGGTGATCGAGACGCTTGTTGCTCGGGGATACCAGGTGACGTTCTGGCCCGAGAACCTGCACTACGATCCGGACTACGCCCCGGCGCTTCAGCAGCTGGGTGTCGAAGTGCTGTTCGGCGGCGAATACAGCGGCCGTTTCGATGCGTGGATGGCAGAGCATGGTGGCTGGCTGGATGCGGTGGTGCTCAATCGGCCGCATGTCGCCGCTCCCCTGGTCGACAGTGTCCGCAGGCACAGCCGCGCGGTGCTCGTTTACTACGGGCACGACATCCATCACCTGCGCATGCAGCAACAGCTTGCACTGAAGCCCGATTCCTCGGTCGGGTACGAGTTGGAGCGGTTGCGTGATTTCGAGCATGCACTCTGGCGACAGGCGGACGTGGTGCTCTATCCCTCTGTGGAAGAGACGGCGCACGTGCGCGCCTGGTTGACGCGGAACGCGCCGTCTGCGACGACCAGGGCCGAGACCATCCCGCTGTACGCATATTCGCGTCTGGCCGATGTGCAGATCCCGGCTCCAGACGTGCGACGCGACATCCTGTTCGTTGCCGGGTTCGCGCATGCGCCCAACGTCGACGCCGCGGTCTGGTTCGTGCGGACAGTGCTGCCGCTGGTCACCAGCGAACTGCCTGGCGTCCGTGTCAGTCTGGTCGGCTCGAATCCGCATCCGGATGTGCTGGCGCTGGCCAGCGACCAGGTCGAGGTGAGCGGTTACGTCAGCGACGAGGAACTGGCTAGGCGTTATCGACACGCCCGTGTTTCCATTGCGCCGCTGCGCTTCGGGGGGGGGGTGAAGGGCAAGGTGCTCGAGAGCCTGCTGCACGGCGTGCCCTGCGTCACCACGTCGGTGGGGCTGCAGGGACTGGCCGATGCAGCGTCGTTCATGTCGGCGGATGACATCGCCGAAGACATGGCCGCGCGCATCCTCACGCTGCTGCGCGAGGATGCCGCATGGCATGCGGTGTCGCGACAGGGATGCGATTTCATCGCACGCCATTACTCGCACGACGCACTGTGGCGCGTCCTGGGGGGCGCACTCCTCGTGCCCGAGGGACGGCGCCATGCCGGCTGAGCAGCACGAAGCGATCCCGCTTTCTTGCGGTGGTGCCGTCGACGGAGCCACCGTCGTGCGGGGCGGCTGACGGATGGAGCGTTCAGGCGACCCCTGGGGCGGTGACGCCACGCGGCGTCCTGGCCCGCTGCAGCGTCTGGTTCGCGATCAGCGCGTGCTGTTCCTGCTGGTGGGCGGCGTCAACACGGCGTTCAGCACCGCGCTGTTCGCTGGACTGGTCCTGCTGCTGGGGCCCCAGGTGCCTTCGGTGTTCAGCCTGGGCATCGCCTGGATGATCTCGCTGGTGCTGGTGTTCTTCGTCTACCGGCGGCTGGTGTTCCGCGTCACCGGCAATGGCTGGCGTGATTTTTTGCGCTTCACCAGCGTCAATATCGGCAGCCTGCTGCTCAACATGGCCGCTCTGGCTTTCCTGGCCGATGTGCTGGGCCTGTCGCCGATTCCGACCCAGATCGCGATCACGGTGCTGGTGGTGGTGTTCAACTACGTCGGCCACAAGTACTTTTCGTTCCGGCGCCGGCCGGAACCGGCATCGAAGGAGAAAGCGGAATGAATCCACGTGTGTCGGTCGTCGTCCCGGCCTACCGGAATGCGGACTACCTGCCGCAGACGCTGGATTCGATCCTGGCGCAGGACTACCCCGATTTCGAGCTGGTCGTCGCCGACCACTCGTCGGACGACGGCACCGATGCGATCCTGAGCCGCTACGCGGAACACCCGCGCGTGCGGGTGCTGACGCCGACGCCGACCGGAGGCGGAGCCAAGGCGAACTGGGACCGGGTCACGTTCGAGGCCCGGGGCGAGTTGCTGAAGCTGGTCTGCGGAGACGACCTGATCGCACCGGACGCGCTGAGCCGGCAGGTCGCGTCACTGGATGCGCACCCCAGTGCGGTACTCGTGGCCAGCAAGCGGGATCTGGTCGATGCGCATGGCAAGGTCGTGATCGCCGCGCGTGGTCTGGGGCGTCTGGATGGTGTGGTCAGCGGGCGTGAGGCCGTACGTGCGTCCGTGCTGGCGGGCACCAACCTGTTCGGCGAGCCAGGTTGCGTCCTGCTGCGACGCGACCTGCTCGTGCGCGCAGGCGGCTGGGACAACAGCCACCCTTACCTGATCGATCAGGCCAGTTATACCTCGGTGATGCTGCAGGGCGACATGGTCGCGCTGCGCGAGAGCCTGGCCAGCTTCCGGATCAATGCGGGGCAGTGGAGCGTACGCCTGATGCGCGATCAGGCCGCGCAGGCGATCGCTTTCCATGAGGCGCTGGCCGCGGCCCAGCCCGGCCTGTTGTCGCCGGCTGCGCTGCTGCTGGGCAACACCCGCGCCAGGCTGATGGCCCATGCCCGGCGGCTTGCCTATCTGTGGCTGCAGCGCAGGATGTGAGGACGCCTGGACAATGACGCCGATCATGCTCCCGGATGCAGCTGCCAGCCAGCGGCGCCCGCTGTTCATCGCCTGTGGCATCGTGCTGCTGCTCCTGTTGCTGCATCAGGTGATGGTGACGCGCGCGGCACCGGATGCGCTGTACATGGATTCGCTGCGCCTGCTGCGCGACATGGACGAATGGCAGGCTGGCCGCATGTCGTTGCAGGCGTTGTGGACCCAGGGCAGCGCGCACCATGGCCTCGTGAATCAGGCCGCGCTGCTGGCGAACATGCAGCTGTTCTCGCTGGATGTGCTGCTGGTCAACCGGTTCACCGGTGCCGTGGTCGCCGGCGTGGCGCTGCTGCTGCTGTCGGCCTTCCTCCGTGAGCCAGTCTGGCGCGGTGCGGGGCCGGTACGGATTGCCAGCGGCGCACGCTGGGGCGTGGGGGGGCTGATGGCCGCGCTGTGCTTCAGCTGGGCTGGCTTCGAGCTCTTCACGCTCGATCTCGGCTTCCCGCTGTGGATCAAGAACCTGTGTTTCGTCGGTTTCTTCGCCGGCCATGCCGCCTATCTCTCAGGCCTGGGCGAACCGGGTCGGCCGTGGTTGGCCCGCGGCCTGCTGCTGTCGCTGGCCGGCATGTTCGTCGTCCTGTTCGTGGGAATGGGCTGGTCGTACGCGTTCGTCGTCGCGGTGCTGGCGGTCACCAGCCTGTTCCTGGCGATCCAGCGCAGGCGCATGCCCCTGCGCTCCCGTTTTGCCGCGTTGCTGCCGGCGGTCGCCCTGGTCGTCGCCGTTGCCCTGTACGTGGCGGCAGGCAGCGCACAGGGGGAGGGCGAGGGACTGTCGCGGCTCGCCAGCGACCTGCCGAACCGGATCTGGCTGGCGCTGCATGCGCTGGGCGCCGCATGGATCGGCGTCGAAGTGCTGCCGTTCTTCGGGATGCCGCTGGACGCCGCGGCCTGGCTCGGCCTGCTGACATGCGGCGCTGCGCTGTGGGCCGGCATCGCGCGGCTCCGGCGTGGGCTGCTCGCCGGTTCGCTGCTGCCGCTGTACCTGCTCGGCTATGGCGCGCTGATGGCGGTGTCGGTCAGCATCGCGCGTGGTGACGGTGGCGCCGCCCAGGTGATGGCCTCCAGATATCACATGGACCTGGTGCTGTTCCTCTTCGGCACCCTCTGGCTGTGCACGGTCGAACTGGCGGCCCGTGGCTTCCGCCCCCGCGCGCCGTCGCTGGTGTTCGCCGCGGTCTGCCTGCTGGTCGGCGCGACTCTGACGGCGACGATGATGCGCGAGTGGAAGGCCGCGCCTTACCGTGCAGCGGCGTTCGAGGCGATGAACCGGGCGTTGGCGATGGGCGTGCCGGACCAGGCGGCGGCCGACCTGCTGCAGTCGCCGCTGGAACATGCGCGTGCCGGTGCACGCCTGCTGCGCGAGCACCGGCTGGCGGTGTTTGCCGAGGCGCCGGTCGACGATGCGTGCGCTGCGGCGTCGATCACTCGGCTGGAGGGGTGGAATGCGCCTGAGGGCAGCGCCATGTGGATGGGGCGTTCCGGTGTGCTGTCGCTGCCGGCATGTTCCTGCCGGTTCGTGGCCGATGTCTACCTGCCCGATGCGTTTCCCGCACGCACGCTGAGCGTGACGCTGGACGGCGGCGGGGTCGGGCACTTCGAACTCATGCCCGGGCAGTCGCAACGGGTCGAGCTGGAGGGAGGCGCGACGGCGCGGGTACTGCGCGCCGAGGTCTCCAGGGCGACCACGCCGGCACTGGACCTGGTGGGCCAGCTCGACCAGCGGGAACTGGGTGCGTTGTGGAGCAACCTCGGCTTCGCCTGCGATCTGCCTGGAGCAGTACGGCGCGAGTGACGTAGGCAGGACGGTCGCTGCCAGAGCAGCTCCGGCATGGGCCTACGCGCGACCTGCGCGATCGCCAGTCCGCGGCGTCCCGGTTGTTGCGGAAGCGGGCTTGCCAGCGACAGTCAACGCTCGATCGCCAAAGTCGCACCACCAGGCTGATGGTGCCGGCATGGATTCCGGGCGCCCCGATGGATGCATCGCCGGGCACATGGCCGTCGCCGCCGGTGCAGCGCGGCTATGTGCCCAGCTGCGCCTCAGCGCCCGCTGGTCTCGTCGTCGAGATTGGCGGTATCGCCGATCACGTACTGCGGACGGTTGTTGACGTTCAGCAGGATCCGGCCGGTGTATTCGCCGATCGCGCCCAGCGCCAGCAACTGCAGCCCGCCCATGAACAGGATGGTGATGATCAGCGACGGCCAGCCGACCGCCATCTGCGGAGTGTGCAGCTTCTGCCACAGCACGACGATCGCCAGCAGGAAGGCGACGCAGGAGGCGAGGACGCCCGCCAGCGAAACGAAGCGCAGCGGCACGATCGAGAAGCTGGTCGCCATCTGCAGCCACAGCGAGATCGACTTGCGCAGGCTGTAGCCGGAGCGTCCATCGCTGCGCGCGTGGTGCTGCGCGGTCACCGTCGCGATCCGCTTGTGGCTGGTGCTCTGGATCAGCAGCCCGTCGAGGTAGACGAACGGGCCGGCGTAACGGCGCGCTTCCTCGCCGAGCTCACGTACGAACCCGCGGAAGGGCGACAGGTACAGGCCACGCGGTTTCTTCAGCAGGCGCGCGGCGACCATGTCGTTGAAGCGGCTGCCGGCGCGCTTCCACAGCGCATGCTTCTTCTCGGGAAACTGCGCGTAGCAGAGGTCGACACCGCCGCGCAGGGTGTCCAGGATGCGCGGGATATCGGCCGGGTCGTGCTGCAGGTCGTCGTCCATGGTGACGATGTAGCGACCGCGGGCCACGCCCAGCCCGGCCATGATCGCGTTGTGCTGGCCGGCGTTGCGGCGCAGGTCCACGCCGCGCAGCCATGGGCGCGTGGCCGCTTCGCGGACCAGGACCGGCCAGGCATCGTCCGGGCCGCAGTCGTGGACCAGGACGGCCTCGAAGTTGCCCTCGCCGAGGGCGGGCCCCAGCACGTCCTCGAGCCGCCGCACCAGGTTGGGCAGGATCGCGGCGCTGCCGTAGACGGGGATGACGATGGACAGCTCAGGACGGGTTTCGGTCTGCATAGTATTTTCTGATCACGCGTTCGGCGTAGCCGTCGCGAAGGTCGATGCCAATGTCGGCGGCGATGCGCTGTGCATCCACAGCGTCGATATGCAGCGGGGCGCCGCGTTCCATCCACTCGGCGTTGGCGGTCCTGCCGAGCACGCGTTCGAAGATCGCCACGATCTCGCGCATCGACAGCGACCGGAGTGGCGCGATCGACAGCGGGCGCGGGCGTGCGCCTTCACCGATCATGCGGCTTCCGATGGCGACGATGTCGTCGATGTCGATCAGGCTGCGCTCGGCGCCCGCCCAGGCGGTGAACGGCGCGCCGGCAACGATCCTGCCATGCAGGAAATTGGTCAGCGTGTTCGGGTTGCGGGTCGGGCCGACGACCTGCGGCAGGCGCAGCACCAGCCCATGGCCGGAACCGGCCACCAGCGTCTCCATCGCCTGCTTGTGACGGATGTACGGTGTCGGAGGTTCGTCGCTGCCGCCGACCGCGCAGCTGCCGAAGTACACCAGCAGGCGCGAGGCGTTGGCCAGTTCGGATTCCAGCATGACCCGCTCGCGCGCGAACGCAGCCGGTTCGGTCTCCTGCGAGTTGGAGACGCCGGACGCGAAGATCGTCACCGCTGCGTCGTCCGTATACCGGGGGGCGAACGCCCGCGCCAGCAGGCCGTCACCGACGATCACGGCTGGCCTCCGGCCGACGGTGCGCACCGGTTGCTGCGCGGCAGCGGAGACCCGGGCGCCCGGCAGGTGCACGGCCTGTTCAGAGCGCCGCCTCCAGCTCCGGCAGCAGGGTGAACAGGTCGCCCACCAGCCCGATGTCCGCGATCTCGAAGATCGCCGCCTCCGGGTCCTTGTTGATCGCCACGATGGTGCCGGCGTCCTTGATGCCGGTCAGGTGCTGGATCGCGCCGGAGATGCCGATGGCCACGTACAGCTCCGGGGCGATGATCTTGCCGGTCTGGCCGACCTGCAGTTCGTTGGGCACGTAGCCGGCGTCGACCGCGGCGCGCGAGGCACCCACCGCCGCGCCGAGCTTGTCGGCCAGGCTGTAGACGATGCGGAAGTTCTCCTCCGAGCCGACGCCGCGGCCGCCGGACACGACGCGGCGTGCGCTCTGCAGGTCCGGCCGGTCGGAGTTGCCGGCGATCAGGCCGGCGTGGCGGGTGTGGCTCGGCAGCGCGGCGTCGACGGACGCCGCTTCGATCGATGCGCTGCCGCCTTCGGCGGCCTGCGGCCACGAGGCGGTGCGCACGGTGGCGACGACGATCTGGTCTGCCGGTGCCTGGATGGTGACGATGGCGTTGCCGGCATAGATCGGGCGCTGGAAGGTGTGCGGGCCGTCGACGGCCATCAGGTCGGAGACCTGGTTGACGCCGAGCAGGGCGGCCACCACCGGCATCAGGTCCTTGCCGAAGGTGGTGGACGGGCCGAACACGTGGCTGTAGCCGGCCGCCAGCGCCGCGATCTGCGGGCCCTGTACCTGGGCCACGGCCTGGGCATTGGCCGGGTTGGCGATGGTCAGCACCTTGCGTACGCCGGCCAGTGCGGCGGCCTGGGCGGCCACGGCGTCGGGCGCGTCGCCCAGCACGGCGATGTCGATGGCGTCGGCGCCCAGCGCCTGGGCCGCGGACAGGGTGCGGCCGGTGGAGGCGTTGAGCTTGCCGTCGAGGTGTTCGGCGATGACGAGCACGGTGGACATGAGGCGGTTCTCCTGTAGCGGAACCGATGCGCCGGCGACCTCGCGGGTCGGCCATGGCGCATCGGCTCTGGAAGGGGGTTGCCGGCGGACCGGCGCCCGGCGTGGCTCAGAGCAGGCCCTTGGCCTTGAGCGTGGCGACCAGTTCGGCGGCGTCCTTGACCATCACGCCCTTGCTGCGCTTGGCCGGCGCGGCGTACCTGGTCGGCGTCAGCTCGGGCCCGGCCTCGACGCCCAGATCGGCCAGCTGCAGGGTTTCCAGCGGCTTGCTCTTGGCCTTCATGATGTCGGGCAGCTTGATGAAGCGCGGCTCGTTCAGACGCAGGTCGGTGGTGACCACGGCCGGCAGGTCGACCTCCAGCGTTTCCAGGCCGGCGTCGACCTCGCGGGTCACCGTCGCCTTGCCGGCCTCGACCACCAGCTTGCTGGCGAAGGTCGCCTGCGGGCGGCCCCAGAGCGTGGCCAGCATCTGGCCGGTCTGGTTGGCGTCGTCGTCGATCGCCTGCTTGCCCAGGATCACCAGGTCCGGCTGTTCCTTCTCGACCAGCTTCAGCAGAGTGCGGGCGGCGGCCAGCGGCTGCACCGGCTGGTCGGTGACCACGTGGATGGCGCGATTGGCACCCATTGCCAGTCCGTTGCGCAGGTGGGCCTGGGCATCGGCGGGCGCGATCGTGGCGACCACGACCTCGGTGGCCACGCCCTTGTCGCGCAGGCGCAGCGCCTCTTCCAGCGCGATCTCGTCGAAGGGATTGGGCGAGAGCTTGACGCCGTCGGTGACGACGCCGGAGCCGTCCGGCTTGACCTGGATGCGGACGTTGTAGTCCACCACGCGCTTGTAGGCGACGAGGATCTTCATCGTGTGCGGAATCCTTGAAAGCTGATGCGGAACGGCCCGGTCGCGGCGGCCGATCCGGGGCGGGATCCCGATTCTAACGGGCATGAGGGGGCCGTGCGATCGCGTACGGTCCGGGCCGCCCGCAGCCGCTCGGCGCCGGTTCAGTGCCAAGCCCTCGGTCAGGTTCGGGACGCTATGCTTGCCGGTCTCGGGCGCAGCCCCCAGATGACGACAGACAGGAGATCGGCCTTGGCAACGTGGCTCGTGACCGGCGGAGCCGGTTTCATCGGTGGCAATTTCGTGCTGGAGGCGGTCGCCCGCGGGGTGCGGGTGATCAATCTCGACGCCCTGACCTATGCCGGCAATCTGGACACCCTGTCCTCACTGGAGGGCAATCCGGACCACGTGTTCGTGCAGGGCGACATCGGCGACCGCGCCGTGGTGGCGGCGCTGCTGGCCGAGCACCGTCCCGACGCGGTGCTCAACTTCGCCGCCGAAAGCCACGTCGACCGCTCGATCGACGGCCCAGGTGCGTTCATCCAGACCAACGTGGTCGGCACCCTCGGCCTGCTCGAGGCCGTGCGCGACCACTGGAAGGACCTGCCGGCCGACCAGGCCGCGGCCTTCCGTTTCCTGCACGTGTCCACCGACGAGGTCTACGGCACGCTCGGCGAGACCGGCAAGTTCACCGAGACCACCCAGTACGCGCCCAATTCGCCGTACTCGGCGTCCAAGGCCGCGTCCGACCACCTGGTGCGCGCGTTCCACCACACCTACGGGCTGCCGGTGCTGACCACCAACTGCTCGAACAACTACGGCCCGTACCACTTCCCGGAAAAGCTGATCCCGCTGGTCATCGCCAAGGCCCTGGCAGGCGAGCCGCTGCCGGTCTATGGCGACGGCAGGCAGGTGCGCGACTGGCTGTTCGTCGCCGACCACTGCGAGGCGATCCGCACCGTGCTCGCCAAGGGGCGCCCGGGCGAGACCTACAACGTGGGCGGCAATTCGGAGAAGCAGAACATCGAGGTCGTGCTGGCCATCTGCGCGTTGCTCGACGCGAAGCGCCCGCGCGCCGATGGCCAGCCGCGCAGCAGCCAGATCACCCACGTGACCGATCGACCGGGCCATGACCGCCGCTACGCGATCGATGCCTCCAAGCTGAAGAACGAGCTGGGCTGGGAGCCGAAGTACACCTTCGAGCAGGGCATCGCGACCACCGTGGACTGGTACCTGGACAACCAGGCCTGGGTGAACGGCGTGCTCGACGGCAGCTACCGGCTGCAGCGCATCGGCACCGCCGCCTGAGCGCTCCCCTCGCAAGCGCCTGCACGCCTCGTGCGGGCCTTCAAGGAAACCAACCGATGACACAACGCAAGGGCATCATCCTGGCCGGCGGCTCCGGCACGCGGCTGTATCCGATCACCAAGGGCGTCAGCAAGCAGCTGCTGCCGGTGTACGACAAGCCGATGATCTACTACCCGCTCAGCGTGCTGATGCTGGCCGGGATCCGCGAGGTGCTGATCATCAACACCCCGCACGAGCAGGCGCTGTTCCAGAGCCTGCTGGGCGACGGCTCGCAATGGGGCATGGACATCCAGTACGCGGTCCAGCCCAGTCCCGATGGCCTGGCCCAGGCCTACCTGATCGGCCGCGACTTCGTCGGCGGCAAGCCCAGTTGTCTTGTGCTCGGCGACAACATCTTCCACGGCCATGGCCTGACCGACACCTTGAAGCGCGCCGACGCGCGCGCCGATGGCGCCACCGTGTTCGGCTACTGGGTCAACGACCCCGAGCGCTATGGCGTGGCCGAGTTCGACGCCGCCGGCAAGGTTGTCGGCATCGAGGAGAAGCCGGCCCGGCCGCGCTCGCATTACGCGGTCACCGGTCTGTACTTCTACGACGGACGCGCCGCCGATTTCGCCCGCGACCTGAAACCCTCGCCGCGCGGCGAGCTGGAGATCACCGATCTCAACAAGTGCTACCTCGATGCCGGCGCGCTGTACCTGGAACAGCTCGGCCGCGGCTATGCCTGGCTCGATACCGGCACCCACCAGTCGCTGCACGAAGCCTCGAACTTCATCGAGACGATCCAGTCCCGGCAGGGCCTGCAGGTCAGCTGCCCGGAAGAGATCGCCTACGGCAACGGCTGGATCGATGCGGCACAGCTGGAAGCACTGGCCGCGCCGCTGGCCAAGAACGGGTATGGACAGTATCTGCAGACGCTGGTGAAGCGGGGAGTGGTGCGTTGAAGATCATCGAAACGGCGCTGCCGGGCTGCGTGGTGATCGAGCCGGCGGTGTTCGGCGACGAGCGCGGCGTGTTCTTCGAAACCTGGAACGCCGAGCGTTTCGGCCAGCACGGCCTGCCGACGAAGTTCGTGCAGAGCAACGTGTCGACCTCGGTCAAGGGCGTGCTGCGTGGCCTGCATTACCAGTGGCCGCGGCCGCAGGGCAAGCTGGTCAGCGTGCTCGAAGGCGAGGTCTACGACGTGGCCGTCGACATCCGTCGCGGCTCGCCGACCTTCGGCCGCTGGGAAGCGGTGATCCTGAGCGCGGAGAACCGCCGCCAGTTCTGGATTCCCGAAGGCTTCGCCCATGGCTTCGCTGTACTGTCCGAGCGCGCGGTCTTCAGCTACCTGTGCACCGATGTGTACGTGAAGGAAGCCGACGCCGGCGTGCGCTGGAACGATGCCGACATTGCGGTCGACTGGCCGATCAGCGCACCGGTGCTGTCGGGCAAGGACGAGGCCGCACCGTTCCTGAAGGACATCGCCGAAGAGCGCCTGCCGGTGTTCGCGCCATGACCGTGCTGGTGTTCGGCGGCAACGGCCAGGTCGGCCAGGAGCTGCTGCGTGCGCTGGCCCCGCTCGGCACGGTGGTCGCGACCACCCGCAGCGGCACGCTGCCCGATGGAAGCGCCTGCGAGACGGCGGACTTCGACCAGCCGCAGACGCTGACCGCGCTGCTGGACCGGCTGACGCCGGCGATCGTGGT